>JAAIGE0100937955.1_pt1 | contig 19163 bp, 15 predicted proteins | sample 6487951 | NCBI WGS metagenome assembly JAAIGE01 (sample SAMN13974128, study PRJNA590717) | phyllosphere metagenome | biome: tomato field; feature: multiple bacterial spot infested tomato fields; material: tomato leaves; isolation source: leaves from tomato fields | host: Solanum lycopersicum ...
CCCAGCGCCAATGGATGATCGAGCGCCTGCAGCCCTATCGCGTCGAGTCGCACACCGGCCTGAGCGACGGCCAGCTCACCAGCTACTACGAGCCGGTCTACGACGCCTCGCGTCGACCGACGATGCAGTTCAACGTGCCGATCTATGCCGCGCCGCCCGGCCTGGTGCCGCGCCGGCCGTGGTACACGCGCCAGCAGATCGAGACCCTGCCCGAGGTGCAGGCCGGCCTGCGGGGCCGCGAGATCGCCTGGATGGCCGATCCGGTCGACGCCATGATGCTGCACATCCAGGGCTCGGGCCGGCTGCGCATCTCCGAGCCCGACGGCTCGCAGCGCACCGTGCGCGTGGCCTTCGCCGCCACCAACGAGCAGCCCTACCGCAGCATCCAGCAGTGGCTGATCGGCCAGGGCGCCGGGCGCGTGAGCCGCTGGCCCGACGACACCAAGGCCTGGGTGGCGCAGAACCCGCTGCGCGTGCAGGAGCTCATGTGGAGCAACCCGCGCTACGTGTTCTTCCGCGAGGAGTCGCTCAACGGCATCGACGCCTCCTCCGGCCCGCGCGGGGCGCAGGGCGTGCCGCTGACGCCGGGGCGCTCGATCGCGGTCGACCGAGACAGCATCCCCTATGGCACGCCGGTCTGGCTGGCCTCTCCGGGACCGTCGGTGCAGCTCAACCGCCTGGTGGTGGCGCAGGACACGGGCAGCGCCATCGTGGGCGCGGTGCGCGCCGACTACTTCGCCGGCACCGGCACCGAGGCCGGCCGGCTGGCCGCGACCGTCAACCAGCCGCTGCGGCTGTGGGCGCTGTGGCCGAAGTGACCGGCGGCTGAGACCGCGCCCGCATCGGATCGGATCGGGAGCAACGCCCGGGGGAGCGGCCGTCGGCGTGGGCACGGCTTCGTCGCCTGCCAGGATTTCGTGACATCCGGATGAAGTTGTCCCGGGGGCTCGGACGGCCATTGCCTTGGAACCGTCACACGACGCTCCTACGGTACGGGCCCTGGACCCGGTCCTTCCCGCATCCCCACGAGAACCCCACAGATGAACACGAAGATCTCCCACGCCGCGCCGGCCATCGACCCGGACGACGTCGGCTACAACGCGTCTCCCAACCCCGAATTCAACGGCCTGATCGCCGCGCGCCTGAGCCGCCGCCGGTTGTTCGGACTGGGTGTCGGCACCGCCGGCGCCGCCCTGCTGAGCGCCTGCGGCGGCGGCAGCGACGACAACACGTCCACCCCGGCACCCGCACCGGCGTCGGCCCCGGCTCCTGCGCCGGCACCCGCCCCCGCACCGGCGGCACAAAAGCTCGGTTTCGACGCCGTCGCCAAGAACCTGATCGAAGGCGCATTGCTGGTGATCGTGGTGTTGTTCCTGTTGCTGGGCAACGTGCGCGCAGCGCTGATCACGGCCGCAGTGATTCCGCTGGCGATGCTGTTCACGCTCACCGGCATGGTGCGTGGTGGCGTGTCCGGCAATTTGATGAGCCTGGGTGCGCTGGATTTCGGCCTGATCGTCGATGGTGCGGTGATCATCGTAGAGAACTGCCTGCGCCGCTTCGGCGAAGCGCAACGCCGGCTGGGGCGCGTGCTCGAACGCGATGAGCGCTTCGCGCTCACTGCCGAAGCCACTGCCGAGGTGATCCGCCCCAGTCTGTTCGGCCTGGGCATCATCACCGCGGTGTATCTGCCGGTGTTCGCGCTCACCGGCATCGAAGGCAAGATGTTCCACCCGATGGCGATCACCGTGGTGCTGGCGCTGACCGGCGCGATGCTGCTGTCGCTGACCTTCGTGCCGGCAGCGATCGCGTTGCTGCTCGGCGGCAAGGTGGCCGAGCACGACAACCGCGCAATGCGCTGGGCGCGCGGCGTCTACGCGCCATTGCTCGAACGTGCGCTGCGCCACGGCCGGTGGGTCGGCATTGCAGCGTTTGCAACGGTGGCGCTGTGCGCGGTGCTGGCTACGCGCCTGGGCAGCGAGTTCATTCCCAACCTGGACGAAGGCGATATTGCGCTGCATGCCCTGCGCATTCCCGGCACCAGCCTGGAGCAGGCCATCACCATGCAATCCACGCTGGAAAAACGCATCAAGCAGTTTCCGGAGGTGGCGCATGTGTTCGGCAAACTCGGCACCGCCGAAGTGGCCACCGACCCGATGCCGCCATCGGTCGCCGATACCTTCCTGATCATGCATCCGCGTGCGCAGTGGCCGGATCCGCGCAAGCCCAAGGCGCAGCTGCTGGCCGAGATCGAGGAGGCGGTGAAGCAGCTGCCCGGCAACAATTACGAGTTCACCCAGCCGATCCAGATGCGCATGAACGAGCTGATCTCCGGTGTGCGTGCGGATGTGGCGATCAAGGTCTATGGCGACGATCTGGACACGTTGGCCCAGCTCGGGCAGCGCGTGCAGGAAATCGCCGGCGCGGTGCCCGGTGCGGCCGATGTGAGCCTGGAACAGGCCACCGGTTTGCCGATGCTGGCGGTGGTACCCGATCGCGCCGCGTTGGCCGGCTACGGGCTCAATCCCGGCGTGGTGCAGGACACCGTGGCGGCGGCCGTAGGCGGGCAGGAGGCCGGGCAATTGTTCGAAGGCGACCGGCGCTTCGACATCGTGGTGCGCCTGCCCGAAGCCCTGCGCCAGGACCCGACGGCGCTGGCCGATCTGCCGATCCCGCTGCGTGGCGATGGCGAACGTGCCGATGCAGACGAGTCCAGCCGCGCGGCAGGCTGGCGCAGTGGCGAGCCGACCACCGTGCCGCTGCGCGAGGTCGCCAAGGTCGACACCGTGCTGGGGCCCAACCAGATCAACCGCGAAGACGGCAAGCGCCGCATCGTGATCACGGCCAACGTGCGCGATCGCGATCTGGGGAGCTTCGTGGCCGAGGTGCAGCAGCGCGTCAAGGCGCAGGTCAAACTGCCGACCGGGTACTGGATCGGCTACGGCGGCACCTTCGAGCAGTTGATCTCCGCCAGCCAGCGCCTGGCCTGGGTGGTGCCGGGCACCTTGGTGCTGATCTTCGCGCTGCTGTACTGGTCGTTCGGTTCGTTGCGCGATGCGGTGGTGGTGTTCAGCGGCGTGCCGCTGGCGCTGACCGGCGGCGTGGTGGCGTTGGCGCTGCGCGGGCTGGCCTTGTCGATTTCCGCCGGTGTGGGCTTTATCGCGTTGTCCGGGGTGGCGGTGCTCAACGGTCTGGTGATGATCGCCTTCGTGCGCAGCCTGCGCGCTGACGGCATGCCGCTGGAGCAGGCATTGCGCGAAGGCGCGCTGGCGCGGCTGCGACCGGTGCTGATGACCGCGTTGGTGGCCGCGCTGGGCTTTGTGCCGATGGCCTTCAACGTCGGTGCCGGTGCCGAAGTGCAGCGCCCGCTGGCCACGGTGGTGATCGGCGGCATCGTCTCCTCCACCCTGCTCACCCTGCTGGTATTGCCGGTGCTGTATCGCTGGCTGCATCGGGAGCGGGCGCCACGCGTCGCATCGCTTCCCACGCAGCCGCACGGGGGCACGCCATGAGCGATGCCTGCTGCGGCTGCGGCAAGACCCTGGATGTGGCCGCCATGCAGGCGCGCCAACGGCGCGTCCTGTGGTGGGTGCTGACGATCAATATCGGCAGCTTTGCGCTGATGTTGGCCGGCGCGCTGCACAGCGGCGCGGCCTCGCTGCTGTCCGGCAGCCTGGACAATCTGGGCGATGCACTCACCTATGCACTCAGCCTGGCTGTGGTTGGCGCCAGCCTGACCGCCAAGGCGCGGGTGGCCCTGCTCAAGGCCGGCATGATCCTGCTGGCGGCGCTGGCGGTGGCAGCCGAGATCGGCTGGAAACTGGCCCACCCACAGCTGCCGCTGTTCCAGAGCATGGGGGTGGTGGCGGGGCTGAACTTCGCCGCCAATCTGGTCTGCCTGCGCCTGTTGTGGCCCTACCGTAGCGGCGACATCAACCTGGCATCGGCCTGGGCCTGCTCGCGCAACGATGTCTACGAGGGCGTGGCGGTGCTGGCGGCCAGCGCAGCGGTGTGGGCGTTCGGCAGTGGTTGGCCGGACCTGCTGATCGCAGGGGTCTTGTTGCTCTTGTTTCTGCGCTCGGCCTGGCAGGTGGCGCGTGGTGCCTGGGCGGAACTGCGCCGGGTCGCTGCGCCAGCGCAAGCCGGAGGCGGGTGATCGCGCGTTGGCACCGTTGCCGGGTGCACCGCCGACCGCGTCCGGGCAGGTAGCGTAAGTGCTTGCGGCACATAGGAAAGCCGTGCATAATGCGCGGCTCGCTGTGCCCGGATCGCTCCGGATGGCGGTACCCAGCGCAATGGGGTTGCCGGCCTGTTCCAGCGTAAGTTCTTGATTCCCAACGTTGCGTGACAGCCCTGCGCTGTCGGGGCCGCCGCTCCCCAGGCTATGGGTGGCAATTCATTTATCGAGGTGCGTAATGTCCCGCGTATGCCAAGTGTCCGGCAAGCGTGTGCAGACGGGTAACAACGTCTCCCACGCAAACAACAGAACCCGTCGTCGCTTCCTGCCCAACCTGCACGAGCGTCGCTTCTGGGTTGCCAGCGAAAACCGCTGGGTGAAGCTCCGTGTTTCCGCGCATGCATTGCGCACCATCGACAAGAACGGCATCGATGCCGTTCTGAAAGAGCTGCGTGCGCGCGGCGAAAAGGTCTGAGGAGTAAGCAGTCATGGCAAAAGGCAAGCGTGACAAGATTCGTATGATTTCCTCGGCCGCTACCGGCCACTTCTACACCACGGACAAGAACAAGAAAAACACGCCGGGGAAGATGGAAATGATGAAGTACGACCCGGTCGTGCGTAAGCACGTGATGTACAAGGAAGGCAAGATCAAGTGATCGACTGATCGCTGGATCCGCTTTCAAGCAAACACCCGCCGCAAGGCGGGTGTTTGCGTTTGTGGGGTTGGGGAATGGTGTTGATGCGTGCAGGTGCCGATGGCAGTGTGATTTCCACTATCGGGTTGCCAGCCAAGCCCAAGAGAAACAAAGGTGCGTGATAAAGCCCCTCTCCCCTCGGGAGAGGGGTTGGGGTGAGGGTACGGGGCGAAGCCTCGCAATTATTCTGACTGCACGAGGCTTCGCCCGTACCCTCATCCGCCCTACGGGCACCTTCTCCCCCATAAAGGAGGACAATGTCCCGACGGGAGAAGGGGACACGGCTACAGCCCACGCGCACGCAATTGTGCGTCCAGCCGTGGATACACCCGCCGCGCATTGCCCTCGAACACCTTGTGCTTGTCGGCATCGGAAATCGCCAGCGCATCGATGTAGCGTTTGGTGTCGTCGAAATAGTGGCCGGTCTGCGGATCGATGCCGCGCACTGCGCCGACCATTTCCGAGCCAAAAAGGATGTTGTCGATGTCGATCACCTTGAACAACAGGTCGATGCCGGGTTGGTGATACACGCAGGTGTCGAAGAACACATTGCCCATCACATGCGTGGACAGCGCAGGCTTGCCCAGCATGTCGGCCAGGCCGCGGAAACGGCCCCAGTGATACGGCACCGCACCGCCGCCGTGCGGAATGATGAAGCGCAGCTGCGGAAAATCGGTGAACAAATCGCCTTCGAGAAACTGCATGAAGGCCGTGGTGTCGGCATTGAGGTAATGCGCGCCGGTGGCATGGAAATTGGCATTGCAACTGCCGGAGACATGCACCATCGCCGGGACGTCGAGTTCGACCATTTTTTCGAAGAACGGATACCAGGCGCGGTCGGTCAGCGGCACACCGTTCCAGTGCCCGCCCGATGGGTCGGGATTGAGGTTGCAGCCGACGAAACCCAGCTCGTTGACGCAGCGTTCCAGTTCGGCGATCGCGTGCGCGATCGGCACGCCCGGTGATTGCGGCAGCTGGCATACGCCGATAAAGGTCTGCGGATACAGCTGTACCACGCGGGCGATCAGGTCGTTGCAGTGGCGCGTCCACGCCTGGCTCACGGCTTCGTCGCCGATGTGATGCGCCATGGTGCTGGCGCGTGGCGAAAAGATCGTCATGTCGGCACCACGCTCGCGCAGCAGGCGCAGTTGGTGCATCTCCACACTTTCGCGCAGCGCATCGTCGCTGATGTGCGGATACACCGGCACAGGCGCTTGCGCATCGTTGTAATGCGCGATCTGCGCCTTGCGGAACGCATCGTGCGCGGCAGGCGCGGTGGTGTAGTGGCCGTGGCAGTCGATGATCATGGCGATGGTGGGTGCGTTGCAGCGGAAGCGGTGCGCCAGCGATTGCCTGCGCGCAAGGTGGGGCGGCCGGGGGCACGGACGCTGCAGGTCCCGACGGATGTGGCGGTCCCAATGCGCAGATCGGCACGGATCACGACGCGCTGCGTGTCAATGGCCTGCTCAGGCGGTCCATACGCACACGTGCCGCTGCGATGGCGGCCGCGGCAGCTCGGCGATGCAACGGCACGTTCAGCCATACAGCTCACCATCGAACAATTTGCGCGCCGTGCGGACCACCGCGGCACCGACCACGCTGCCCTGCGCATCGAGCTCGATCAGGCAACTGCTCGCACCGCTGGGATGTTCGACGTCAAGCCGCTGGCTGCGCCCGCCAGGCACCTGCGCCAGCGCGTAGGCGGGCGAGCCGGGCAGCAGGCAGGCGGTAGCGACGGTCACCGCACCCAGCACGCCTATGGAGGCATGGCAGCGGTGCGGGATGAACGAGCGCACGCTGATGGCACCACCGGCGCGCGGCGCGGCGACCAGCATCATTTTCGGCACTGTGGCAGTGCCTACATCGCCCAGATGCATCAACGGGCCTGCCTGCAGACGCAGCGTTTCCAGGCGCGCCCTGAGCGCAGCATCGGCGTCGAGCGTGGCGCGGTCTTCGTAACCGCTGATGCCGACATCGCTGGCGCGTAGCACCACGCAGGGCATGCCGTTGTCGATCAGCGTGACCTGCAGGCCGTCGAGCGTGTCCACCGCATGCCCGCTCGGCAGCAGCGCGCCGCACGAAGAGCCGGCGATATCGGCGAATGCCAGCGCGATCGGCGCGGCCGTGCCGGGGACGCCGTCGATGCGGGCATCGCCGTCGTACCGCACCGTGCCACCGGGCGTCTGCACGGTGGCGGTGGCCAGGGTACCGGTGTTGCGCATGAAGATGCGCACCTGGGTCTGGCCGTTGCGTGCGGGCAGCAAGCCGCGTTCCAGCGCGAACGGGGCAACGCCGGCCAGCAGGTTGCCGCAGTTCTGCGCATCGCTGACCTGCGCGTGTTCCACCGCGACCTGCAGGAACAGATAGTCCACGTCGGCATCGGCACGCGTCGAGCGCGACACCACGGCGACCTTGGACGTCAGCGGGTCGGCGCCGCCCATGCCGTCGATCTGGCGCGCATCCGGCGAGCCGTAGGCGCGCAGTAAAAACGCGTCGCGCGCGGCGGTGTCGGCGGGCAGATCGTCGGCCAGAAAGAATCCACCCTTGGAGGTGCCGCCGCGCATCCACATCGCGCGCACGCGCTCAGACATAACGCAGGCCTTTGGCGGCCAGACGTTCGCGCATCGCATAGATGTCCAGGCCCAGTTCGCCGTTTGCCAGGCGTTCGCGCTTGCGCAGCTCGCGTGCCTGGCGCGCCTGTGCCTCGGTCAGCACCTCGGCAGCGGTGGCACGCGGCACCACGCAGACCCCATCGTCGTCGGCCACCACCACATCGCCGGGCCGGATCAGTTGCCCGGCGCACACCAGCGGCACGTTGACCGAGCCGAGCGTCTCCTTGATGGTGCCCTGCGCGCAGATGGCGCGGCTCCAGGCGGGGAACTGCATGGCAGTGAGATCGCGCACATCGCGCACGCCGGCGTCGATGATCAGGCCGCGACATCCGCGCGCCTGCGCCGAGGTGGCCAGCAGGTCGCCGAAGTAGCCGTCGCAACAGTCGCTGGTGGGCGCGACCACCAGTACATCGCCTGCATGCAGTTGCTCGATGGCCACATGCATCATCCAGTTGTCGCCGGGCGGAATCGACACGGTGACCGCGGTGCCGGCGATGCGGCAGCCGGCGTAGATGGGACGTAGCCGATGGTGCAGCAGGCCGCTGCGGCCCTGCGCTTCGTGCGCGGTGGCCACGCCGGCCTGCGCCAGCGCGTCGACGATGGCCAACGGCGTCCGCTCGATCCGGGTAACGACCTGGCTCATCCATCCATCCTCGTTAAGAGTGCGCCGAGTCTGGCTGGCCGAAGCCAGCTGGCTCAAGATTCATTTGAGGTATGCATATTGGTTTTGCTTATAGTTAGAGCATGCAGCCGATCCCGGAACCGAATCTGCGTCACCTGTACGCGCTGGTGGTGGTGCACCAGGCCGGAAGCATCAGCGCGGCGGCGCCGCGGGTGAATCTGTCACAGCCGGCGCTGACCCAGGCGGTGGCGCGATTGGAGCAGCACCTGGGCGTGCGCCTGTTCGACCGGCACCCAGGGGGCATGTCGGCCACCGAGGCTGCCGGGTTGCTGGTGCCGCGTATCGAGCGGGTGCTGGCGCATCTGGCTCGGGGGATCGGGGTCGCGCGGCGTGCGCTGCGCCTGCCGGCGCGCCCGGGCCTGGAGCGGCGGGTGTCGCTGGGCCAGCTGCAGGCCTTGGTGGCGGTGGATGTGGCAGGCAGTTACGCGTTGGCGGCGGTGCGCGCCGGCGTTTCGCAGCCGGCGATCTATCGCGCGGTGCAAGCGCTGGCCGATGTGATCGAAGTGCCGCTGACGGTACGCCGCGGCAAGACCATGCAGCCCACGCCGGTGGCGCTGCGGCTGCTGCGGCAGGTGCGGCTGGCGCTGGCCGAGTTGCGCGCCGGGCTGGACGAGGTGGCCGCGTTGCGTTCCCAGCACGCCGGGCGCCTCACCCTGGGGGTGATGCCGCTGGCGCGCGCCATCCTGTTGCCGCAGGTGCTGGCGCGGTTTGCGCGCGCGCATCCGGGGGCCGGCGTCCAGGTGGTCGAGGGCCCGTACGAGCAATTGCTGGCGCGTCTGCGCGAGGGCGGCCTGGATCTGTTGATCGGTGCGCTGCGCGACCCGTTGCCGGTGCGCGATGTGCTGCAGGAGCCGTTGTTCGACGACGAACCGGTGATCGTGGCGCGTAGCGGCCACCCCTTGGCCGGGCAGGGCTACGCGTTTGCGCAACTGCGCGATTACCCCTGGGTGATCGCTGCCGCCGGCACGCCGGTGCGCGCGCGCTGGGAGCAGCTGTTCGGCGACCACCAGCTGGAGCCGCCGCCGGTGCGTATCGAATGCGGCGCCGAATTGACCGTGCGTGGCCTGCTGCTGGAAGGCGACTGGTTGACCTTGATGTCGCGCGACCAGTTCCTGTTCGAGCGCCGCGCCGGCCTGCTCGAGGAAATCGGCAGCGCCGGGCCGCTGCTGCGCCGGCAGATCGGCATGACCACGCGCAGCGACTGGTATCCCACCCGGATGCAGTCGGCCTTCGTGCAGACGTTGCGGCAGGTCTGCGCCGAACGCGTGCAGCCGGCCGATGCGCAGGGCGGGCCGTTTCGTTATTGCCCCCCTGTCTATGCACCGCCGTTGCGTTTGCGCGCGGCCAAGTCAGAATCGGATTCCTGATGAAAACGGACCACTGATGCTGCCCGATTGGGTCACAGGTACCTGGCTGCTGGCGCTGGACTGGGCGATCCGCCTGGCCGCGCTGCTATGGATTCCCGCCCGCACCACGCCGGGTGCGGCGCGCAGCTGGCTGCTGTTGATCGGCTTTGTGCCAGTGGTCGGCCTGCCGCTGTACCTGTTGTTCGGCCACCCGTGGTTGTCGCGGCTGCGGGTGGAGCGGCAAGCCACCGCTTCGCAGGTGATTCGCGAACAACAACTGCCCTTGCATGCATTGCGCTGGATGCCGCAGGCAGACACCAGCAGTGCCGAAGTGGTGCCGCTGATCGAACGCGAGGGCGATTTCATGCCCACCCTGGGCAACGCGGTGGAATTGCTCGACGACTACGCGCAGTCGTTGCAGGCCCTGATCGCGGCGATCGACGCGGCCGACAAACGTGTGCACCTGCTGTACTACCTGATGTTCGACGATGCGGTGGGCGAGGCGGTGGTGGCGGCGCTGGAACGCGCCAGCGCGCGCGGCGTGCGTTGCCGCGTGCTGCTGGATGCGGTGGGCGCCAAGCGCGGCCTGCGCCGTTACCGCAAGCGCCTGCAGGACGGCGGCGTGCAGGTGCTGGCGGTACTGCCGGGCGGCCTGCGCTGGCGTCGCAGCGGCCGCATGGATCTGCGCAACCATCGCAAGATTGCGGTGCTCGACAACCGGGTGGCATTTGTCGGTTCGCAGAACCTGGCCGAAGCCGGCTTCATCCATGGCGTGCCCAATCGCGAATTGGTGGCACGCGTGCGCGGGCCGGTGGTCAATCATCTGGAAGCGGTCTTCGCCAGCGACTGGTTCACCGAAACCGGAGAGCGGCTGGACGTGTGGCCCGATGCACCGGTGTGCGAGGCCAATATCGCGACGCAGTTGCTGCCCAGCGGGCCGGCGTACCCGTTCGAAAATGCGCGCGATGCGATCAATGCGGTAATCCATCTAGCGCGGCGCAAGGTGGTGCTGGTCACGCCGTACTTCGTGCCCGACGAAGCCTTGCTGAGCGCATTGCGCATCGCCGCCGTCTCGGGCGTGGACGTGCAACTGATCCTGTCCGAGCACAACAACCAACGCCTGGCCGCGTGGGCGCAGGAAGCCTATTTCGAAGAACTGCTGCGTTGCGGGGTGAAGATTTCGCTGTATCGCCCGCACTTTCTGCACGCCAAGCACCTGAGCATGGATGAAGACATCGCGCTGGTGGGCTCGATCAATCTGGACATCCGCTCGTTCGCGCTCAACGCCGAGATCGGCATGCTCTGCTACGACACCGGGGTGGTGCAGCGGTTGCGTGAGATCGAGCAGGATTATCTGGCCAACGCGCGGCAATTGACGTTGGAACAGTGGCGTCGCCGCCCGGCCTGGCGCCGCAGTCGCGAGGGCATTGCGCGGCTGGCCGACGCGTTGATGTAGGGCGCCTGGGTCAATCCAGGCGCATGACCTGAAAGACGTTGCCCTCCGGGTCGCGGCCGTCGTACATCTGGTACGCAAAGCCGGGGTAACGTTTGAGCTCGCCCACATGCACGCCTGCGTGCTGCAGTTGCGTACGATGCGCGACCAGATCGCTGGTCATCGCAAACACCAGTTTGGTGGTCGCGTGTGTCGCATCCGCGACAGGAGCCAGCGCATGCGTCGATGGCCGCTGCCGGTAGGCTTGGCCCACCCGGTGCAGCGCCAGCTCGATGCCGCCAGCTGCGAGCACCACCCACTCGTCGGCAATTTCCTCGGTGAGCGGGAGCGCGAAGTGGGTCTGGTAGAACGCCTTGATTGCCGCCACATCGTGGACGTAGAGGATGAGCCTGACCAGGGTGATGGACATGTTGCAGATTCCCCAAGGGCGCGTGCCGATGCTGATCAACCAATCGTAAGCGCCTGGCATGCAGTGCGTGTGGGAGGCGTTGACACACACCGCGCTGGTGATGCCGTGAAGACAATCACTGCCGGCGACGGCCTGCTGGTATTGCGCATGCATCGCCTACAATGTCGACATGAATACACTGCGTGATCCCGGCGATGCCGTCATCGCCATCGTCGGTGGTGGCGCGTCCGGTGTGCTGGTGGCGCTGCAGCTGCTGCGCCAGGCCGCAGCGCCGTTGCAGATCGTCATGATCGAGCCGCATGCGGCGCTTGGCGAAGGCGTGGCGTATTCCACCGCGCGCGGCGAACACCTGCACAATGTGCCGGCTGCGCGCATGAGTGCGCTGCCGGAACTGCCCCACGACTTTGTCGATTACCTGCGCGCGAACGCTTGTTGCCCCGAACTGGACGATGCGCAGTTGCCGCAGCAGTTCGTGGGGCGTCGGCACTACGCGCCGTATTTGCGCGACCGCCTGCAGGCGGCGCGTGCGCACAGCCCGGCGACGCTGCGCGTCCACCCCGCACGCGTGCAGGCGCTGCAGCTCAATGCCGGTGGCGCACTGTTGCAGCTGGACGATGGACAGGTGCTGCAGGTGAGCGTGGTGGTCTTGGCAGTGGGCAATGCGCTGCGACCGCTGCCGCTGCGGGGTGCCACCGGGCTGTCGCACGCGCAGCGTGTCGAAGCCTGGGAGACCGAGGCGGTGGCAGCGCTGCCACCGGACGCGGCCGTGTGCATCGTCGGTTCGGGCTTGAGCATGGCCGATACCGTGATGACGCTGGCAGCGCAGGCGCATCGGGCAAGCGTGCACGTGGTGTCGCGGCATGGCTTGCTGCCGTTACCGCAGGCGCACGGCGGCGTGGCGCTGTTCGATCCACAGCCGCTGCTGACCATGCCGCTGCGCGCACGCATGCGCACACTGCGCCAGCACGCGCGTGCCGCCGCCGCGCAGGGCCTGCCATGGCAGAGCGTGATGGAGCGCATCCGGCCGTTGAGCCAGGCGTTATGGCAGACGCTGTCGGTTGCCGATCAGCGTCGTTTTCTGCGGCATGTGGTGCGCTACTGGGACGTGCATCGGCATCGCATCGCCGCAACGGTGCATGCGCAGCTGCAGGCCATGCAGGCAAGCGGGCAGCTGCAGGTGCATCGCGCACGGCTGGACGTGGCCTTCGAGGTGGGTGCTTGCGTGCGCGTGAGCGCCGGGGCCGCCAGCGCCGCCAACGCCGGACATGCCTTGCAGCTGGATGTGCAGACGCTGGTCAATGCCACTGGGGTGGAAATGCGCGTGCAGGCGATGCGCAACCGGCTGCTGCAGCAACTGCTGGGGCAGGGCATTGCCGTGGCCGGGCCGCATGGGATCGGCGTGGACACCACTGCCGATGGCAGCCTGATCGATGCCGATGGACGTACGCAGCCGCAGCTGCGGGTGATCGGCAGCCTGCGCATCGGCACGCTGTGGGAAAGCCTGGCGGTGCCGGAGTTGCGCGAGCAGGCTGCGGCGATTGCGCGGGATGTGCTGGTGCTGCTGGGGCGGTGATGGGCGTTGTTCCCTTCTCCCGCTGGGAGAAGGTGGCGCGAAGCGCCGGATGAGGGTGCGAGCGAAGCCTCGTGTTACCCATCACTCGTAGTGGCTTCGCCCCGTACCCTCACCCCAATCCCCGCTCCGCGCCCAGCCCGCGCCAGCGGCGCGGCCGCTCAAAGGCACGCGCGCCTTCGGCACGTAAGCCGTGCCTTCTCTCCCCGAGGGGAGAGGGGCGAGTGCAGTCCCTGCTCGATGCTGACATGTCCAGGAAGGCCCTCTTCCCAAACCGCTTCATCGCAATCTCAGCCGCAGCGACGCCACAACCGGTAAAATGCGCCGGTGGATGTCTCTCATTTGCTCGATCATTTAAACCCCGCCCAGCGCGAGGCCGTTTCTGCGCCGCCGGGGCATTACCTCGTGCTGGCCGGCGCCGGCTCCGGCAAGACGCGCGTGCTGATCCATCGCATCGCCTGGCTCAACGAAGTCCAGGGCGTGCCCAACCACGGCATCTTCGCGGTGACCTTCACCAACAAGGCGGCCGGCGAAATGCGTCACCGCACCGACCTGCAGCTGCGCAATGGCAGCCGCGGGATGTGGATCGGTACATTTCACGGGCTGGCCCATCGCCTGTTGCGTCTGCATTGGCAGGACGCGCGGTTGCCGGAAGGCTTCCAGGTCATGGACAGCGACGACCAGTTGCGGTTGGTCAAGCGCGTGGTGCAGGCGCTGGAGCTGGACGAGAGCAAGTATCCGCCCAAGCAGATGAGCTGGTGGATCAACGAGCAGAAGGATGAGGGCCGCCGTCCGCAGCATATCCAGCCCGAGCCCAACGACGATTGGACCGAAGTGCGCCGGCAGGTGTATGCGGCTTATCAGGAACGCTGCGACCGTTCCGGGCTGCTGGATTTCGCCGAGTTGCTGCTGCGCGCGCACGAATTGCTGCGCGACACCCCGGCCTTGCTGGCGCATTACCGTGCGCGCTTCCGCGAGATTCTGGTCGACGAGTTCCAGGACACCAACGCCATCCAGTACGCCTTCGTGCGCGTGCTGGCCGGCGAATCGGGCAATGTATTCGTGGTGGGTGACGACGACCAGGCCATCTACGGCTGGCGCGGTGCCAAGGTCGAGAATGTCCAGCGTTTTCTCAAAGATTTCCCCGGCGCGCAGACCGTGCGGCTGGAGCAGAACTACCGCTCCAGCGCCAATATCCTGGGCGCGGCCAATGCGGTGATCGCGCACAATCCGGACCGCATCGGCAAGCAGCTGTGGACCGATTCCGGCGATGGCGACCCGATCGATCTGTATGCGGCCTACAACGAAGTGGACGAGGCGCGTTATGTGGTCGAGCGTGCACGGCAGTGGGTGCGCGACGGCGGCAGTTATGGCGAAGTGGCGGTGCTCTACCGCAGCAATGCGCAATCGCGCGCGCTGGAAGAAGCGCTGATTTCCGAGCAGTTGCCGTACCGCGTGTATGGCGGTATGCGCTTCTTCGAACGTGCCGAAATCAAGGACGCGTTGGCTTATTTGCGCCTGCTCACCAACCGCAGCGACGACGCGGCCTTCGAACGCGCGGTCAACACGCCCACGCGTGGCATTGGCGACCGGACGCTGGATGAGGTGCGCCGGCTGGCGCGTGCCAGTGCGCTGTCGTTGTGGGAAGCGGCCATGTTGTGCACGCAGCAGAACACGCTGGCCGCACGCGCACGCAATGCCCTGGCCAGCTTCCTCAGCCTGATCGGCCAGCTGCATGCCGAAACCGGACAGATGGAACTGGCCGAACGCATCGACCATGTGCTGATGCGCTCGGGTCTGCGCGAGCATTGGGCCAAGGAAAGCCGTGGCGGGCTGGATTCGGAATCGCGTACCGAGAACCTGGACGAACTGGTGTCGGTCGCCTCGCGCTTCACCCGCCCCGATGACGAAGACAGCCAGGGCATGACCGAGCTGGTCGCCTTCCTGGCCTATGCCTCGCTGGAGGCCGGCGAAGGCCAGGCCCAGGCTGGCGAGGAAGGCGTGCAGCTGATGACGCTGCATTCGGCCAAGGGCCTGGAGTTCCCCATCGTGTTCCTGGTCGGTCTGGAAGACGGCCTGTTCCCCAGCGCGCGCTCGTTGGAAGAGAGCGGGCGGCTGGAAGAGGAGCGTCGCCTGGCGTACGTGGGCATCACCCGCGCGCGGCAGAAGCTGGTGCTGTGCTACGCCGAATCACGCCGCATCCACGGCCAGGACAACTACAACGTGCCCTCGCGCTTCCTGCGCGAGATTCCGCGCGACCTGCTCAACGAAGTACGCCCCAAGGTGCAGGTTTCGCGCACTGCATCGCTGGGCGCGGCGCGCGGCGGCCCGGTGCATGGCATCGTGGAGACCGCGCCGATCAAGCTCGGCGCCAATGTCGAACACCCCAAGTTCGGCGGCGGCGTGGTAGTCGATTACGAAGGCGCTGGCGCGCATGCGCGCGTGCAGGTGCAGTTCGATGAGGTCGGCGCCAAGTGGCTGGTGATGGCCTACGCCAATCTGACTGTGGTGTAGGCGGCTCGGCACTCGTCAGCGATTGCGCGTTGTTCAGCAGGCGAGGGCGTCGTGCCGTTGCATTGTGCGTGCAGCAAGCAGAGCCGGCCGCTGCTGCACCTCATACGTCGAGCGAGATCGCATGACCATCCGTGACAGATGATCGATGGATGAAGCGTCGCCTCCGCTGCGCTGTTGCGCGCCTACATTTCCCAGCTGAAGCTTGAGTTGATCTGCTTGCCGTTCACGGCCAGTGTCGACTTGTTGGCGAGCACGACCAGGGTAAAGGGCGGCACGCGCGTGTCGTCGCCTGTGTAAATCAGGCGCAGGATTCTGCGTTTGGTATCGAACGTCGTGACCTGGAAATTGCCTTGCAACCAGATGCCCGCGCTGTCGCCAGGTGCATTGAAACGAAGACTGGCGATCACTGGTCGGGTGTCGTGCCCGATTTCGAACAGGATGGAGTAGCCACTCTCTTCAAAAGAAAGTGAGGTGGTTGCGTGTGCAGGTGTGCTGAGGCATGCCCACAGCAAGAACGCAACGCAGGCTGCTACAAATCGTGTCATGACGTCATCCTTGAACGTGGTCGCACCGGAAGGGCACGGCCTGGAGTATCGATGCTGGCGCCGCGGCATTGCAACGGATGCGACAAGCGGTGGAATGGCGACACAGTCACCTCGCGGGTGAGGCCGGTGCTCGAACTCCCATTGGCGGTTTCCGGTGGTGAGCGCGCCAATCGCTTTGGCGAATAGGCAGATCGTGAGGTTCTGTAAGCCACTTTGAGCCGGCAATCGGGGCTATTGGTGCATCGCTCGATGCGTAGCGCGCTGCATCCATGCCACCCTGTCAGCAGTTCATTGCACAGGTACCCGGCGGCATGCAAACCGAAAAACAGAAGATGCTGGCAGGCGAGCTCTACAACGCCACCGATGCGCAACTGCAGGCCGATCAAGCGGCGGCTGCGGCGTGGATGGAGCGCTACAACGCCACTGGCGCGCAGCCATCCACACAGCGGCATGCATTGCTGGTCGAGCGGCTCGCCGAGGTGGGTGCCGGTGCGGTGATCCGGCCGCCATTTCATTGCGATTACGGCTACAACATCCATCTGGGCGCGGGCGTGTTCCTCAATTTCAATTGCGTGATTCTGGATATCTGTCAGGTGCATATCGGCGAAGGCACGCAGGTGGGGCCCGCCGTGCAGTTCTACGCTGCCGATCATCCGCGCGATGCGGCCGGACGCGCCAGCGGGCTGGAGTTCGGACGGCCGATTCGCGTCGGGCGCAATGTGTGGATCGGTGGCGGGGCGATCATCCTGCCGGGCGTCAGCATTGGCGACGACGCAGTGATCGGTGCCGGTGCGGTGGTCACGCGCGATGTGCCGGCCGGCGCGACCGCCGTGGGCAATCCGGCGCGCGTGCGCGTACCCCGGGGTGCTGCCGATGAAGCGCCCACTGACTGAAGGCAACCAAGAAGCGCCGCGACCGAAGCTGTCAGGCGGACGTGGCCGCTGCGCAATGCAGCTCATACGCAAACAGGGCAGTTTTGAGCGCGTTACTGGCGCCGAGGTGATGGTCGCTCGTCAGCCAGATGAGCGGCTTGAAGCGCTACAGTCCGTGACGTGCAAGATTGATTTGCATCAAGGTCTGCGTTGTTGAGTGCTGTCAATCTCAAATCGCCGGCGCCGCTGCCGGTTCATCCGGGAGGTCATCATGTACAAACGAATCCTGATCGCCATCGATGCGTCCGAGCTGTCGCATCGCGGCCTGTTTCAAGGCCTGGAGCTGGCCAAGGCGACCGGTGCGAAAGTGGATATCGTCACCGTGTCCGAGCCGTGGGCGATGGGCATGTACGACGCAATGGGCTGGAGCGTGGGCTACGAGGCCAGCCCCGAATACCGCAAAGAGCGCGAAGCGGCCGCCGAAAAGATCCTGCGCCCGGCGCTGGAGTTGGCCGCCGCTGCCAACATCAAGGCCACGCCGCGGCATGTGCTGGATCGTTTCGCGGCCGAGGGCATCGTGCAGACCGCCAAGGACTGCAACAGCGATCTGATCATCATGACCTCGCACGGCCGCCGCGGGATGCAGCGCATGCTGCTCGGCAGCCAGACGGTGGAAGTGCTGACCCACAGTGCGATTCCGGTACTGGTCATTCGTTGATGCCGATGCCAGTGCCTTGCCTCACCTGGGCGCGTACCTGGGTGCGATGTGGCGCCCAGGTCATGCACTTCGTGCCCAGGCGCGCTCCTACGCAACTCAAGGTGCTTCGCTCTCCATCGGCTCCAGTTGTGCCGCAAAGCGCGGGACCGGTCGGGCGAGCCGGCGCAGTGCTTCGGTATGCACCAGCGGAGAGCCGTGCGTGGGTGTGGCCGCGCCGCTGCGCATGGATGCGTACTCGGGTTGTACGTGCTGGCTCAGTTCGCGCATGAAGCGCCACATCGGCACGTAGTGACCACGCCGTGGCGCAGGAAGATGCGGCGCTGCGCGGCACTGGCGACGCCACTGCATGGGCGGCATGCCGAAGCGCTGCTGAAACGCGCGCTGAAACTGACGTTCGGACGCAAAGCCCATCTCGTAGAGCAACCAGGTCAGGCTGCAGTCCGGATAGGCCTGCAGGTAGCGGTGCGCGGTGCTTAGCCGCTGCTCGCGGATATAGCTGGCCACGCCGCCGCGCGACTGGAACAGGCGGTACAGCGATGCGCGCGATAACGCGAACGCGTGCTGCAACGACTCGGTGCCCAACTCCGCCTCGCCGATGTGCTGCTCGATATACGCCAGCAGGTCGATCATCAGCGGCGTGTGTGCCTCCCCGGCCGTGGATACGTGCGGAACGATGGCGCTGTAGTAACCGGTGCTGCTCATGCGGATGCTGCCTGCGGCCCACTCCCCGGGGCCTGTCCCCTGGTCAACCGAGAAAAGCAGCGCCAACCCATCACGCCTCTTTCACAAAGTCGGCGCTGGATCACGCATCGGTGCCTGCCTGCGCACGATCGCGGCGATTGAGACGATTTGTCGGGTGAGCCCACGGGCGCATTTCTATCCTCGCCGCAGCGCTGAGGAAGCGTCATCGCACGGCCCGCCGCTTCGGTCCGCGTGGTGCGCGGCGGTTGCGGGCTAGCCCGCGGCAGCGGCGTCGCACGCAGGCTGCAGGCATTCCGCCGGGCCGGCGACATCCAAGCCACATGGCAGCGCACGTGCACCGCACGCTGGCGCAACGGGCTCAATCGGAGATCAGGCATGGTCAGCAGTCAGAAGTTCATTGCCCGCAATCGGGCGCCACGGGTGCAGATCGAATACGACGTGGAGGTCTACGGCGCGCAGAAGAAGGTGCAGATTCCGTTCGTGATGGGGGTGATGTCCGATCTGTCCGGCGCCAATGCCGGTGAGCTGCCCTCGCTGGATGAGCGCAAGGCACTGGAGATCGACGTCGACAACTTCGACAGCCGCCTGCAGTCGATGCGGCCGCGCGCGCAGTTCAAGGTGCCCAACACGCTCACCGGCGAAGGCGAGCTGGCGGTGGATATCACCTTCGAAAGCATGGACGACTTTTCGCCGGCCGCCATCGCGCGCAAGGTTGCGCCGCTGGCGAAGTTGCTGGAAGCGCGCACGCAGCTGGCCAACCTGGACACCTACATGGACGGCAAGGCCGGTGCAGAGCAGCTGATTGCCAACGCCATCCGCGACCCGGCGTTGCTGCAGTCGCTGGTGTCGGCCGCCAAGCCTGCCTCCGAAC
>JAAIGE0101430506.1_pt1 | contig 19154 bp, 14 predicted proteins | sample 6487951 | NCBI WGS metagenome assembly JAAIGE01 (sample SAMN13974128, study PRJNA590717) | phyllosphere metagenome | biome: tomato field; feature: multiple bacterial spot infested tomato fields; material: tomato leaves; isolation source: leaves from tomato fields | host: Solanum lycopersicum ...
CAAACTTGTCTGAAAAACAGATCCAAAATAGCCATTCTATGAAAATAAGTTATAACCTTAATTACCGGAATCATTAATAGTGATACTATAACCCTCTGCAATCCCTGAAGAAGACTAGTCTAGTGTAAACCACTCTGGATATGATTCGAAGGTGTGTAAAGAAACGGAAACAGTCTGGTATTATATTTTTAACTATTAAAGTAGAGAAGACAAAGTGGTTGAATTTCTTGTTCTACTATAGGTGCATATCCAACCCTAAGGTTACTTTCTTCTCGTTATCAAAAGCATCATAACTGTAGAGAATAAAATTCTAAATTGTACTATACGGTATCGATAAGCAAATCCAATACTAGTATTAATGCATTAACAATCTGTTGATTAAGCTTAATGATCTTCACAAAATATTCAACTCATATTAGGTCGCTTATTGTACTATTTGAAGTGACAAAATGACGTTATCGCATTTCGTTGTTTCGCCTTACCTTTACGTAAATATCTATTTACACCATGAATGAATTACAAACTACGATCGAACAAATCTGGGACGATCGTCAATTGCTTAGTACAGCTTCAGCTAAAGAAGCCATTCAACAAGTCGTAGATCTAGTCGACAAAGGTACGCTTCGGGTAGCACAACCCCTTACTAATGGAGAGTGGCAAGTTAACGAATGGGTAAAAAAGGCAATCGTCTTATATTTCCCTCTACAATCTATGCAAGTACAGGAAGTAGGCATCTTCCAGTATCATGATAAGATGAAATTGAAAACTGGCTACGATCAATTGGGCGTACGGGTGGTACCGCCCGCCGTTGCTCGTTACGGTTCTTTCATTTCTAAAGGTGTTATCTTAATGCCTTCATACATTAATATTGGTGCCTATGTAGATAGTGGTACGATGGTCGACACCTGGGCTACGGTTGGTAGCTGTGCTCAGATCGGAAAAGACGTGCACTTAAGTGGAGGCGTTGGCATCGGTGGCGTACTCGAACCCCCCCAAGCAGCACCTGTAATTATAGAGGACGGAGCATTTATTGGTTCCCGTTGCATTGTAGTAGAAGGGGCTCATATTGGTAAAAAAGCCGTATTAGGAGCTGGTGTAGTGATTACTGGTAGCTCGAAAATCATTGACGTTACAGGTGAATCACCGGTTGAATACATCGGGAGAGTTCCTGAGAATTCCGTCGTCATTCCAGGTAGTTATACCAAACAATTCCCGGCGGGCGAATACCAGGTTCCGTGTGCACTCATTATTGGAAAACGTAAAGAAAGTACGGATCTGAAAACATCCCTAAATCAGGCTCTACGTGAAAACAATGTAGCGGTATAAGTATCGCGTTACATCTAATGAATGAATAGAGGAGGGTAGATGCCCTCCTTTTTTATTGAGCAACTCCTCTTACAATTGTGTTACATTTATAAATCAACTTATTTACAATAATAAATTACATTGATAATCAATTAGTTGTAAGCATAAAACCGCGTACAAAAGTAAATTTACATTAGTTTCTACCTATTTACATTTATAAATTTACAACTGTTTATACTGTGATTTGGATAATTCACAAAAGTAAAATACCTTTGATCCAGTAATAAGTCACAATTGTTACTCTTATGACTGACAAAGAGAAGATCCTTCATCTACTGGAATCCAAAAATTTAACCGCTGCTCAATTTGCCGATACGATCGGAATTCCCCGATCTAGTATTTCTCATATTCTTTCTGAGCGTAACCGACTCAGTATGGATATTGCCCGAAAGGTTGTCAAGCAGTATCCTGAAATTACGTATGAATGGCTTTGCGATGATTCGCCGGAACAACGAAATATCTCCAAAACGCCGGCTTCTTTTATTACTGAATTTCCGGCCGCAGCAAAGCTCCCAGAATCCGCTAAACGAAATGCATTCGTAGGGAAGCCGGATCTAGCTCATTCTCGCGTGGACGACAATCATGCCTTTGATGCTAAACATGTCGTCAAAATGATTGTATTTTATTCTGATCAGACCTGGCAGGAAATTATGTAGGCAGGTCCGGATTCTATAACTATTCACTAATGTATGCTCATTTAAAAATGAATATTCATTCAATGAAGGTTCATTTGTTAAAGCTTACAATTCTGAATGCCGAAGCGAGCGGACTTGAGATATCAGCTACTTGATGAGCTTATTGGCTGTATTTCCTAGAAGGTCTTCGATCACGGGTCATTGGACTCGGACTCCGTGTGTAGTTAACTTCATAAAGTGACGCCTCCAAAGGGCTGAGGTATGATTGCCTCATGGTGAACTCCAACGCGAGTAATAACCCACACGAGCTCATTCATTCTGTATAAGACCCGAACAGTGGGCTCATGAGATCTGCCTACTCATCCTTCATTGATCAGGTAATTTGAAATCATTTGTCCCGCTGGATTAATCTCATTTGTAAAGGAGCAGGGCATGTGTTCTGGAATTAGATGGACAAAGTAACGAGGCTCTTTTGATAGGTAACCAGTCAGCACTAAATCTTGTCTTAATGCAGCAGGAAATTGTACCTGTATACCATCAAAACGTTAGATTTTAGTGATATCTAGTTCAAATCCATTGGGCTTAAAATCAATGGATAAAGGTATAAACAGACTTTCCAAGGGCTATCAAAAGAATACAGGGATCATTGAGGGATCTCTATGTAAATGCCTATTTATCAATGCATTACTTATTACAAAAAAATAACTGTTCCACGTGAATCGTAAGTCGTTAATAGCTAATAAGTTAGCTATCATAACGCCGTGGAACGGGGTAGGCTAACAAAGCGAAGCGTGAGGAAAGCTGGGAAAAGGGCGGGAGGGAAGCGTATATTTGATGCCTTAAGCAGGACATTTAATCAGTGAACGAAGACTCTGCTTCATCCTAATAAAACGCTTATTAAACATAAAGTAGGTTATTATACAACATGGATCAACTTAATTCTCTTCAACAAGTAGCTGAATTTCATCGTACCTTTCATGCTCCCGTACTAGATGATCCACAGATCCCCTCCGAACAAAGATCAAAACTTCGGTACGCCTTATTAGCGGAGGAACTCAAAGAATTCTGGGAAGCTGTAGAGGCGAATGACCTCGTGGGCGTAGCCGATGCCTTGTGTGATTTACAATACGTACTTTCGGGAGCGGTATTGGAATTTGGTCTGGGAGAGAAGTTTGTAGAGCTTTTCAACGAGGTACACCGCTCCAACATGAGCAAGGCCTGCTCTACTGAAGCCGAGGCTCAGGCTACCGTTGCGTTCTACCTGGCCAAAGACGGTACAGAAGCCGCCTATCATGAAGATAATGGTAAATGGCTCGTCTACCGTAAATCGGATCATAAGACGCTTAAATCCGTTAATTACTCGCCGGCTGACCTGGAATCCATTTTACAGGAAGGATAAGTCTCTTTACCTGTAGACTGGTGATGACAGACATCACCAGTCTACAGATTACAGATCCAGCAATAAATGATTCAGCTGCGATGAAATGTTCGCTGCGATCCTTAAGAAATGCCAGCGTTGACTGAAATGTATTTCCGAAAGCAACCACATACCGCAGCCGGTTTAATCATTAGGTTAAATAGCTGATGCATTTCGTACACTACGTAGGATTCGTGCGATAAATTTCTTCAGCTCAGTACATTCATTAAAACTCAGTCTTCCAGATCGGTTTCTTTTTCAACCTTTTTGTTATCGCTAGGTTAGGATTCTGAACGATACCAGCCTTTATTCTTTATACGAATTGAACTCCATGAAATAGCTCAGCATACCCTTATTATCAACTAGTTAGATTTGTTGTATAATTTATATTATGTTAAGTAAATAAAAAGAACATATACCCTTACCCTTATTTAAATATGACTTATAAAAAAAGCTCTGCGAGAATTTCGCAGAGCTTTTTTTATTGATAACGTACGCGTTGAAACGATTACTGCAGAGCGGCAATTTTCTCGTCGTAGTTCGTACCCTTATCCAATTGCTTCAGGATGTTGTACGTTTGCAGCAAGTTGGTTTTTAAGGCTTCTTCCTGCTTCACAGCCCAGGCTTTTTCGAAGTATGGTAACGCTTGTTTGAATTTAGCTACCGTTTCTTCTTCTACAGCCTTACCTTCTTTGTTGTAAGAAGCCATATCCATAGCATCGACTTTGCTCTTCACCTGCACACCTTCGTTAAAGTAATACACGCCCATGTTGTAATTGGCGTCGAAGTTGTTAGGCTCAATTTGCAAAGCTTTTTCGTAACCTGCTTTCGCCTGTCCTTTTTGCTCGTCCAGCTTCTTGGTCAGTTCAGCTACTTTGCCCTGTGCTTCGGCAACTTTACCGGCATTAGCCTGATCAGAGGCCGTCTTTGCCTGGGTAGCTGACGCCAGACTTTTCTGAGCATCGGTTAATTTGGTTTTCACCTCACCCAGCTGACGTTTCAATTCTTTATCCGTTGGCTTCTTCTTAAGAGCTGCCGACAAACGCGTTACTTCATCCTGATACAGTTTCACGTCAGCTTCCGCCGTTTTAACAGCTTTTGCAGCGTCACCACCTTTACGGGTTTCGGAAGCATACTTCTTGAGTTCCTCCTGCGTCGTCTGTGCGGCATTGTCGTACAGAATAGCCAGGTTCACCACGTTTTGTACGTTGTTAGGATCCTTGTCCGCCAGAGATTTCAAGTCATTGATCGCTTCATCCGTACGTCCGGAACTCAGATAGATGTTGATTTTCTCATTTTTCAAATCCTTGCTCTCCGGATTGGCAGCGATGCCCTGGTTGAGTACCTTGATGGCCTCATTGTCATTTTTCTCCGTACGGTGAATGTTTGACAGCGTGTAGAAAATAACCGGATCTTTACCTCCTAATTCCAGGTATTTTCCGAAACCTTCTTTCGCCGTTGCATTGTCACCCGTTTGCTGAGCTACAATACCCGTGAACATCGCGGCTGTACTGTCCTTCGGATCAACTTCCATCGCCGTTTTCAACAGCTTCAGAGCATCGGGGAAGTTTTTGTTCTGGTACTTGGCGTTCCCCTGACCGATCAAACCATAGTACAACCGAACTTTCTCTTTTGCATCAGGAGCCATAACGATTGCTTTCTGAGCATCTTTCGCCGTGCTTCCCTGTTTGCCTTCTTTCGTATCCAGTTCGATTGCTTTTTTGTAAGCTTCGTAAGCAGCCAGAGAAGACATCGAATCAAGACCTGCCAAATTTTTATCCGTAGACAGTGCTTCGTATACCTGACCTTTTACCAACCAGGTTTTAGGCTTGGCACCTGACTTAGGGTCCTGAACCGCTTTATCTATCTCCTCCTTTGCTTTGTCGAGCTTACCGCTTTCCATTGCCGATAATGCACTGTTCTGGCCGTAAGCGGTTGCTGATAACAGGCCTAAAAAGGCCGGAAGAATGAGTTTATTCATTGTACTACTAATTTTGGTTTAGTTGCTTTTCTGTGCGAAGTAAAGGATTTTCTCGCTTTCAAGAAAACGTACACAGGAATAGATTTGGTGTACACTTCCCGAAATGAGCAAGGGTATACCCGAATAAAAAAACCTTGGAGACTAATCCCCAAGGTTCAAAAAAATCATGCCTCCGTAGTTTCTTCAGGCGGCGTTGTGGGCTGTTCCCCCTCCTGCTCTACCCCTTCGATGAGTTCTTCGTTTTCGATTTTGGTAATCGACGAAATCTCATCTCCGTTGCGTAGATTAATCAGGCGGACGCCCTGCGTATTGCGACCCATGACCCGGAGATCGGCCACCGCAAAGCGAATAGCCAGACCCGAACGGTTTATGATCATCAAATCGTCCCGGTCACTTACTTGCTTGATGGCGACCAGCTTACCGGTCTTGTCGGTTACTTTCAGGGTAGTTACGCCCTTCGCTCCCCGGTTGGTCAGACGGTACTCTTCGATATCCGAGCGTTTGCCGTAGCCTTGTTCGGAAACCACCAGCAGTTGGGCCGTAGTGGGATCGACTACACACACCATGCCGATTACTTTTTCATCGTCGGCCAGTTCAACGCCTTTCACGCCGGTAGCCGTACGTCCCATCGGACGAACTTTTTCCTCATTGAAGCGTACTGCACGTCCGGCATCAACGGCGATAATAATTTCGTTGTTACCGTTGGTCAGAGCGACATCGAGCAGACGGTCACCCTCGTTGATGTTCACGGCGATGATTCCGTTCTGACGGGGCCGTGAATAAGCTTCCAGCGAAGTTTTCTTCACCGTACCCTGTTCCGTACACATTACAATGAAGTTGTTGTTGATGTAATCCGGATCCGTCAGCGTTTTCACGTTGATAACCGCCCGAATCTTATCACCCGCTTCAATGTTGAGCAAGTTCTGAATGGGGCGTCCTTTGGCTACTTTGTTTCCTTCGGGAACGTTGAATACGCGTAACCAGAAGCATTTACCCGTGTCGGTAAAGAACAGCAGGTAATTGTGCATGGTCGCCGTAAAGAGGTGCTCGGTGAAATCGTCGTCCTTGGTTTTGACCCCCCGGGCTCCGACGCCCCCGCGACTTTGCGTCCGGTATTCCACCAGTGGCGTACGCTTGATATAGCCTTGCGAAGAAATGGTAATGAGCATTTCTTCATCGGCAATCATGTCTTCAATGGACAGTTCGTCGTCCGCGTGCGAGATCTGCGTGCGACGTTCATCGCCGTAACGAGCCCGTAGCTCGGTCAGATCGTCTTTGATGACCTGGTACTGACGTTCGGGGCGAGCCAGAATGTCTTCCATATCAGCAATGAAACGCATCAGCTCGTTGTATTCTTCCTGAATCTTATCGCGTTCCAGACCCGTCAGACGTTGCAGACGCATATCCAGAATAGCCCGGGCCTGTGCTTCACTCAGAACGAGGTTGTTTGCTTCCTCATTTTTGAAGGTATCAACGATTTGCAGACTACGATCCGGATTATTCAGGAAGGCCTCGCGTTGAGCAGTGGTCATGAAGGATCCGTTCATCAGTCCAGCTTTCGCTACTTCCGGATCGCGTGAACTCCGAATCAGGGCAATAACGGCATCGAGGTGATCCAGGGCGACCAGCAGACCTTCCAGAATGTGAGCCCGCTTGCGAGCTTCCTTCAGATCGTAACGCGTCCGGCGAACGATCACATCCAGACGGTGTTCGACGTAATGCCGAATCATGTCTTTCAGGTTGAGCGTCATCGGACGACCCTTCACCAGAGCCACGTTGTTGACACTGAACGCCGTTTGCAGGGGCGTATGCTTGTACAGGTTATTCAGTACTACGTTGGGTACAGCGTCGCGTTTCAGCTCAATCACCAGACGAATCCCTTCGCGGTTGGAGCTTTCGTCGCGAATGGCCGAAATGCCTTCCAGCTTTTTATCTTCAACCAGTTCAGCAATTTTTTCCTGAAGAACGGCTTTATTGACCTGGTACGGCATATCCGTCACCACAATCTGATCTTTACCCGTCTTGGTTTGCTCGAACGTAGCATTGGCCCGGATGACGATACGTCCCCGGCCCGTTTCAAACGCATTCTTGATCCCACTTAAACCGTAGATGGTACCACCCGTTGGAAAATCGGGGCCTTTGATGTGGTGCATCAGTTCAGCAATCGTAATCTCCGGATTATCGACGTAGGCGGCAATCCCATCCACTACTTCCGTGAGGTTGTGTGGAGCCATGTTAGTGGCCATACCGACCGCAATCCCGGCTGAACCATTCAGTAATAGGTTCGGGATTTTAGCGGGCATTACCGTGGGTTCCTGCAACGAATCATCGAAGTTGTTCTGAAAGTCAACCGTTTCTTTACCCAAATCGGCTAACATTTCTTCCGCGATTCGTTTCAGACGGGCTTCCGTATAACGCATCGCCGCCGGTGAATCGCCGTCAATCGAACCAAAGTTACCCTGACCGTCGACCAACGGATATCGCAGGGACCAGTCCTGGGCCATACGTACCATGGTATCGTAGACCGAGGAATCCCCGTGTGGGTGATATTTTCCTAAAACTTCTCCAACAATACGGGCTGATTTCTTATGTGCTCGATTGTAATTAACGCCCAACTCGTCCATCCCAAAAAGCACCCGGCGGTGTACGGGCTTCAAGCCGTCCCGTACGTCGGGTAAGGCACGCGATACGATAACCGACATCGAATAATCGATGTAGGCCCCCCGCATTTCGTCCTCGATGTTAATGGGAATAATGTTACCTGAGTTACTGTTTTCGGGCAGATGGTCTTCTGTAGTTTCAGCCATTTTAAATCAATTGCAGAATTTCCCGATCAAATGAGGGATTCTATGTAAGAAGTACCAAAAATACTGATTTTTTGCCGTTTTTTCAAAGATTTACCCAACAAATCAGGCCCGCTGAGACGTTATTATTTGTATTTTTAAAAGAATACACCAACGGCAAAACAAAGGGCCTGATTTGGCCTTTTTTCCACGCTCACGGGCCTTCTGTTTTGCCCTATACTTTTTCCCAAGGAAGTAGTTTTTTAAATTTCTTCTTGGTTTTAGGATCTTTATTCTCCCGATACAGTGATTTTTCTTCAGCTTCGCCCCTCGCGTTTTTCATCTTCCAGCCAAAGCTGTGCGTAGGCGAAGCGAAAATGGAACTACCCCGGTAAATCCTTCCTTCGTGACGGTGCTCCATTTTTACGTGACAACTTTTCATCGGACACTTGGGTGCCCAGCACGAACTGAGTAGTCCCATGAGTCCGATGAGCAAGACCCAGCTAACATACGATTTCATACAGTACAAGTTATAATCCTAGCAACGAGCAAAGAAAAGGCAGACGTATACCAAACGGGACTTTCTTCGCAAATCCCCCTTTTTGATTCCCTGTTGCACGATTCCCGCTCCTACTTTTACGGCAAAGTAATAAAAAGATTATACGTAACCCCTTAAACACGTACCGAATGGGTCACTCCCACGATCACAGCCACAGCCATGCCCCTGCCGAAATCAATCGGGCGTTCAAAGTGGGAATTGGCCTGAATGCGGCCTTTGTACTCGTCGAAGCAGCGGCAGGTTTGTATACCGACTCCTTGGCTCTACTTACGGATGCAAGTCATAATTTGATGGACGTAGCGGGATTATTGCTGTCGATGTTAGCTTTTCGGCTGGCCAAAGCTCAGCCAACGTCCCGTTTTACTTACGGATTTCAAAAAAGTACTGTTCTGGTGTCGCTGGGTAACGCCGTACTCCTACTCGTGGCCATGGGAGGTATTGGCTACGAAGCCATTCAGCGTTTTTCCAGTCCCCAAACCGTACCCGGTGATACCATTGCCCTGGTCGCCGGAGTTGGCATTCTGATCAATACACTAACGGCTCTGTTGTTTTTCCGGCAGAAAGAACATGATCTGAATGTGAAGGGAGCTTATTTACACCTGATGGCTGATGCACTGGTTTCAGCCGCCGTAGTCGTCGCGGGGGTACTGATGCCCCGACTGGGCTGGTACTGGCTAGATCCGGTGCTTGGTCTGGTCGTAGCCGTGGTGGTGGTAGCGAGTACCTGGTCTCTCTTGCGGGATAGCCTGGTGTTGTCGCTGGACGGGGTGCCTGCTAACGTGAACCCCGAAACCATCCGAAACCAAATGTTGAAAAACCCCGCCGTACTCGATGTTCATCACCTGCACATCTGGGCCATGAGTACGACCGAAAACGCCTTGACGGCCCACGTGGTGGTAGCTACCGAACTGAGCGGTACTGAACTGTACCAGGTCAAGCAGCAGCTTCGGCATTCGCTGGAGCACCTGTCCATCCAACATGCTACGCTCGAAACGGAAAGCCCGGACGATCCCTGCCTGGATACCCACCATCACTGATACCACAGACAACAAAAAAGGTTACGTTTTGCAACGTAACCTTTAAAAGAGCCCCCTATCGGGATCGAACCAATGACCTACTGATTACAAGTCAGTTGCTCTACCAGCTGAGCTAAGGAGGCCTCTTTATTTTGTTTGTCGGTGTTGTTTTCCTTCAAACGTGCCGCAAAACTAAAGTAATTTTTAGCCCTTGTCAACCTTGCAGCTATATTTTTTTTGAGCTGTTTTGTAAATAGCTGATCCCCAAAGATCTTTTCACAAAAAAAAGCCTCACCGATACGTGAGGCTTTTTTTTGTTTTACTAGTCTTCGGCTTCGCGAACGACCCGCAACTGATGCTGGAGTTGTTCGAGATCCTTACGCGAACGATCAATCCGTTTTTCAAAATCCAGTTTGATCTTATCGGCATTTTTCGAGTTGGCAAAAAAGGCCAGGTTATTTTCCATCTGGGCGATTTCGTCTTCCAGCGTACGGATTTTACGGCGAATATCGTTTTCCCGTCCGCGTAAATCACCCGAGCCGCCCAGACCGCGGTCCTGCTTGACGAGCTCAACTTCGCTTTCCAGCACGAGTTGTTCTTTTTCGTGAGCACTCAGTTTACCCATCGCCGCTACGTAACTGTTCACGGCTTTGATATACCGTTGCTGAATGTTCTGCATCTCTTTACGCGGTACAAAGCCAATTGCAGCCCAGCGGGCTTTGAATGCATTGAGCTTTTCCAGATCGGTTTCACCGGATTTGGCCTGCGTTTCAATTTCCTCGCAAAGTGCTTTTTTCTGCTCCAGGTTCGATTCGTATTCTTTTTCGATACCGGCGTTCTTGTTACGCTTCCGCTCGAAGAAGGCATCACAGGCTTTTTTGAAGCGGTCGAAAATCTTGTCCCGCATTTTTTCGGGTACGTGACCAATAGACTTCCAGCGACGCTGTAAATCAATGATGGTATTGGTAGCGTCCGCTGAATCATCGCCGCTTTCGAGCAGGCCTTCTGCCTGTTCGCACAAAGCCGTTTTCTGCCGCAGGTTTTCGTCGCGTTTAGCTTCGAGCTGACGGAAGAATTCGCCTTTGTTACGGAAGAACGTTTTAATATCAGCCCAGAATTTCTGGCTCATCTCCCGGCCCTTGTCCCGTGGCATCGGTCCTTTTACCGCATTCCACTGATCCTGAACGGCTAGCAGTGCTTTGGTTTTATCATTCCATTCGTTGATGGAATTAGAATGGAAACTGGTAAAGGTTTCGGCCAGAGAAGCAATTTCCTGCTTGAGCTTATAGATTTCTTCGGCCTGTACTTTGTTCGTTTCGTTTTGCTCGCGTTTCTTACCGTACAATACGTCCAGAGCTGCCTTGAAACGCCGCCATAGTTCTTCGTTTACTTCCTTAGGTGCGGGACCGATGTGCTTGAACTCTTCAAACTGTTCGTTGGCTTCGTCGAGCATCTTCCCGGAAACTTCCTCACCACCTTGTACGGAAGCGACGGTTTTCTCTACACGTTCAATCAGCTCGATCTTGGATTGCATATTTCGCTTGCGATCCAGTTCCTTCAACTCAAAGTAGATATTCCGGTTGTTGAAATACCGGTCTACCAGAGCGTGGTAGGTTTGCCAAAGTGTATTATTATGAGCCGAGGCAATGTTGCCGGCACCTTTCCAGTCCGTTTGAATCTGTTTGAAGGTTTCCCAGCTTTTCTCCCCTGCTCCGCTTTTTTCTTCATTTTCAACCAGATCCCGCAGCTTGTTGAGCAACTCGGTTTTCTTGGCAAAATTGTCTTCACGGGCTTTCTCGGCCTGCTGATACTGACGCGAACGTTCGCTACGAATCTGGCCATACAGCTGATCAAACTTCTGCGTCAGATCATCCGGTTTATAAGCAAAGCCTTCCTCTTCACCTCCTTCTTCGATGAATCGCTGAAGTGCTTCCTGCCGTTCGGTCGTCTTGAAATGATCGAATACCGGACGAATTTCCCGCAACATGGCGTCGGTCACCTTGAGGTCGGCCGTACCGGCTTTCACGGCCGTCAGGGTCGTTTCCACCAGATTTACCAGATCCTGCTTCGACCAATGCGTGTAGTCGGTTTGGGTTTCAAGCATTTCTTCCGATTCTTCCGTAGCGTCATCGGGGCGTTCGTCGGGCGTTTCTACGATTTCAGATTCGTTCGTATCGTACGTAGGCGTAGAAGGTTCCGCAACCTCGGGAGCCGCCTCGGCTACTACTTCCGGCGTAGAATCCAAATCGGGAATTACGCTTTCAGAGGCAGGTACGTCAGAAGCTGAAGCCTCAACGCCAAAATCAGAAACGTCCTGCGTTTCTTCCGTCGATGCTTCAGTAGTGGGTTGTTCGCTCGTACCCGCGGGTTGCGTCGTTTCCTCTGCAGACTGGCCTTGCGGTGCATTCGCTTCCGTAGGTTGCTCTTCAGGGGTCAGTTGGTTGTCGTCAATCATTATTGAAATCCTTTACCCATTGATTGGAATGGCAAAAATAGAATAATTTCTCCAGTGCCTGCGTCGCTTCGTCGATTCCGCAGGTTTTGAAACATTTTTTTTGATAAAAATCAGGGAAATCCCACTCAATTCTATGGATTAAGCATTTGTTTTGCCCGTCTTACCAACGATTTAAACCAATGGCTTCATCCCTGCTGGACTTATCTGCTCTTCGAGAAAACTATACCAGGGGTATTCTGGACCAGAATACGGTACACGCTAATCCCCTCGAACAGTTCCGTCAGTGGTTTACCGAAGCCGCTTCTTCACAGCTTCCCGAACCTAACGCCATGCACCTGGCCACGGTTGCAGCGGATGGTCAGCCCTCGGGCCGTATCGTGTTGCTGAAAACCGTAGACGAACGGGGCTTTGTCTGGTATACCAATTACGAAAGCAAAAAAGGTCAGGAACTGGCCTCTTCTGCCCGGGCGGCTCTCACGTTTTTCTGGGTTGAACTCGAACGTCAGGTACGCGTGGAAGGGATCGTTGAGAAAGTCTCCCCTGAAGAATCAGACGCCTATTTTGCGGTTCGTCCCCGAGGCAGTCAGATCGGAGCCTGGGCTTCGCCGCAAAGTACTGTGATTAGTAGTCGGGAAATCCTGGAGACTCGCGAACAAGAAATGATGGATCGCTTTGCCAACCAGCCGATTCCCCGTCCTCCGCACTGGGGCGGTTACCGACTTGTGCCCCGCCGACTGGAATTATGGCAGGGCCGGGCTTCCCGCCTCCACGACCGTATTCAATACGAATGGACGGAAGACGAACGATGGGCCATCGAACGCTTGGCTCCTTAAGTTCAACTTACTTAAATGATTCATAAATCTGGATCATTTGACGGGCCGTGCGTTCCCAGGTAAAGGGGTGCACAACTTTTTTCCCATCCTCAACCAATTGCCTGCGAAGCGTTTCATCCAATAGCAGTTCGGTTACAGCCTGGGTAATCGAGTCCGGAGTCTGGGGCTGGATATACCGAGCGGCCGATCCGATTACCTCCCGTAAAGACGGCAGATCAGAGGCTACCAGGGGAACACCCGCCGCCAACGCTTCCAGAGCGGGGGCACTGAAACTTTCCCGCAACGATGGGTACACCAGTACGGAAGCGAGTTGATAGAGGGCGGGTACATCTTCGTGAGCAACCTGCTCCAGGGCGATGATCCGAGAACGTAAACGAGTATGTGAACCCAAGGCGGCCTCGAGTAAGGCTTCTGAAGTATATAATAAAACCAGTGAAACCTCAGGAAATCTATCCGCCAGGGGTAGAAACGCTTCGATCAAACCCGACAGGTTTTTTTTAGGGTTTGTACTTCCTAAACCCAGTAGGTACATTCGGGGTAATTGGTAACGTGAGCGGACGTACTTTTGTCGCTCGGGTATCGCCATCTGAAAGATTTCGTTTATCCCGTTGTAAACCACCTGTATGCACTCAGCCTTTACTTTAGGGAATTTCTGCAGGATCCGCTGTTTCTCGTCTTCCGACACCGTTATGACACGTTCGGCCTGATCGACTACCCGCGGCACAATCCACCGTCGGTAGCGATTACTCAACTGCTGAAAGCGGGTTTCCGTCTTTCCGCGATCTTCCATGAAATTAATATGGTGCAGATTGAGAATGAGCGGTACTTCCCTACGTACGGGAGCGGTATTAGCCGTACTGTGCAACACGTGAATCTGAAACCGACGCATGTAACGCGGCAATTGTACTTGCTCCCAATGCAGATAGTTATACCCGGGGATTTCTACCACGTGGAAGTTGGGAGCCTCGGCCAGACAATCCCGGTCGGCATCGGGCCGGGCAAAAATAAAGTACTCATTACGCCGGTCGATCTTTTGTAACGCGTGAATTAAATCCAGGGCTACAAAGTCGGAACCGTGCTTTTGGGGGTCAAATAAGCGTTGGGCCTCGATACCAATTTTCATAGTCCCACTACCGGAGCATAGGTTAACATTGTGAAGGAGCTTCAAAGCTAATCATAAGCTAGTGGGAATTTTTTACTATTTTTATATGTTTATACATATATTGTAAAAACATATAACTTCTACTATCAGTGAGTATAAAATAATCGCCTTAAGGTCAGGCCATTACTTTACATTTGATTAATATATTCCTAACCGATATGGATTTACACGCCCTTAAAAATCTAACGGATTCATATTCATCCACTCAATCCATGCCCGTATTGTTTATGGGACATGGATCACCGATGAATGGTATAGAAGACAATCTTTTTAGCCAAAGTTGGCGGGAACTGGGCCAGCAATTACCCCGCCCAACGGCCGTACTGGTTATTTCGGCTCACTGGCTTACACGGGGTACGCACGTGACGGCTATGGAGGTCCCACCGACCATTCATGATTTCAGAGGCTTCCCCCAGGAGCTTTTTGACGTTCAGTATCCTGCTCCGGGCAGCTTACCCATAGCCCTGGAAACCCAGCGTCTCATCACGAGTACCCACGTAGGATTAGATCACGACTGGGGCCTGGATCATGGTTCCTGGACCGTCGTTCGTCACATGTATCCCAACGCTAACATTCCGATACTGCAACTCAGCATCGATTATAATCAGCCCGCCCGTTACCACTATGCCTTAGCGAAGGAATTGGCTGCCTTACGCAAAAAAGGGGTTTTGATTTTGGGTAGTGGCAATATGGTACATAATCTGCGAATGGTTGCCTGGGAACACCTTAATAAACCCGAATACGGCTATGATTGGTCCATTGCCATGAATGAAGCGTTTAAAAAACACATTACTTCCGGGAATCATGAGGTGTTAATTCAGTACGAAAAACTGGGACCGGCCGCTCAACTAGCCATCCCAACGCCGGACCACTACTATCCCCTGCTGTACACCCTCGGGCTGCAAAATTCATCCGATGCGGTCCATTTTTTCAATGACAAAGTCGTTGGCGGCTCCTTGACTATGACCTCGGTTCTGCTCACTTAGGTCCTTTCTGAAAGCATTTCATTCAATTCTAAAATAATTTTTAACGTTTCAATAGCGTTATAATGTTAGATAATAAACTAATCTTTAGCTTCACTTCTGATCCATAAAGTCAAAACGCCGATGGCTTACAGTACTATTTCTGTAAACCACCGGCGTCTATGAAGCCTTATTAGCGTCTACGCTTAAATCAGCGAGGACAGATTTTTCACACCGATCTGACGGTAATTGGTATACCCTTCCCCAAATTCTACGCCGATCTGATGTCCCAGCTCCCGCCAGCGGGCCACCAGAAAATCCATGAATTCCTTACTGGAGATATACGAAGATGGTTCGTCGCTGTCCGGATTGAAGAATTGACTGCGATAGGCTTTAATGCTCTCTACTTTTTGTTGCCAGTAATCCGAAATATCGACGACGACATCCGGTTTAATATACCGATCCTGGATATAATGGAAAACCTGTTTCGCCCGCCACGGAGCCTGCGGCGTACCATCGGGTTCAAAGGTTTCGATGCGACGCAGACCACTCAGAAAATGAGCCGTTTCGGCGACAGCCGCCGCTTTTCCATGGTCAGGATGCCGATCATCGATGGCATTCGCAATCAGAATTTCGGGTTGATACCGACGAATGACTTCCACGACTTTCAACTGATGAGCCTCGTCATTGACGAAAAAGCCATCACGAAATCCCAAGTTTTCACGAGCCGAAAGGCCCAACATTCGAGCCGCATCGGCTGCTTCCTGTAATCGAATTTCAGGCGTTCCCCGCGTACCGAGTTCTCCCTGGGTGAAATCGACAATGCCTACCTTTTTGCCATTAGCCACTTCCATGGCCATCAAACCGCCGCAGGACATTTCTGCATCGTCAGGGTGAGCGGCCAGCACCAATAGATCTAATTTCATTAGCGTATACGCAATTTTTGCCCGATTTGCAATCGGGTCGTTCGTAATCCATTTAATTCTTTGATGCGACCAATGGTGATGCCTGAACGTCGGGAAATTTCGTCCAGTGTATCACCCTTTCGCACGGTATACCAATCCGTTTCCCGGTATTCTACTTCTTCCTCTTCGTTATCGCCTTCCGCCTGCACTTCATCAAACTTACGACCCGTGACGTAAGCAAATACCCGGGGCGTGAGAATATACTGATTGAAGCGAATCATGTTTTCTGGAAAGGCAAAGATTTCCAGCGGATTAAACGGATGACCTTCGTAACGTAGCTCAAAGTGCAAATGGGAACCTGTACTCCGCCCGGTATTTCCTCCTAAACCAACGATCTCTCCTGCCTTTACGAGTTGTTTGGGCTGAACCAGTTGCTTGGATAAATGGCCATACACGGTTTCCAAACCATTGTAATGCCGTACCACTACGTAGCGGCCAAATCCCCTACTATCGTAACTTACTACCCGTACCTGGCCATCGAAGGCCGTTTTTACCGGGTCCCCGGTTTGCAGGTTCAGGTCAATGCCCTTATGCCAGCGAATTCGTCTCCAACCGAAGGCCGATGTGGGTCGACCCGTTTCCATGGGGGCTGACCAAAACTGCTGACGAGTCGAGTCATAAAGCTGAATGGAAATAGCGGCGTCAAAGTTCCGAATATCGTACCCGTATGGATTAACATGGTGTTCATCCCACACGCGATACCGCTCACTCACCTTGGCCCAGCTCTCCGAATCATGCGGCCGAATTTCCTGAATCGTCTCCACCACTAACTGATCATTCTGTAACTGTGCGGCCACCATAGTGTCGACCGCACTCCTAACCAAGGGGTTTAGTACTTTGTGCGGCTCAAAGGGCTGCTGCGAATGAAGCAGGGGGACGGGTTCCATCCGGGCGGGAAGGCTGGAAACGGAAGGGTTAACTTTGGCTTTAATAGCCGGAGTTTTTTTGAAAACTCCCTTTTCCTGGGCGGAGACCGCCATTACAGAAATCCAACACAGGAAACAAAGAACACGTTTGAATGTATTTTGAAAAAACATCTGAACCTCTCTCAACAAGCGACTCCGGGGCCGCAAATCTTACCATAATTCATGTTTGTATCCGGAAGGGGGGAAAATAATAAAAACCGCAGGCACGTAGGCCTGCGGTTGCTGGCGTAAACCATAGGGTTTATTTAACCCGTAGTTTTTTACCAATGCTCAGGTTGCTGTTCCGTAAACCATTCAGTTTTTTCAACTGGGAAACGGAAATGCCTGAACGATGAGCAATGTCATACAGCGTATCACCTTTACGTACGCGGTACCAGCGAATCTGACGGTGCTGTTTGGATTTCTCACCCGTGTTGTATTCGTACTGAACTCGATTTCCGCCGCCCCGCAGATAATCCCAGGCTTTGGAAGTCAGCAGGTAACGATCGGTTTTGATTACGTTTTCCGGAAATTTATAAACCTCCAACGGGTTAAAAGGATTCCCTTCATACCGTAATTCATAGTGAAGGTGCGGTCCCGTACTCCGGCCCGTGCTTCCGCCTAACCCAATCTTTTCACCCGCTTTTACAAATTGTCCTGACTGTACTAACTGGGAAGATAAGTGACCATATAACGTTTCTAAACCGTTATAATGTCGGATAACGATATATCGACCATAGCCACCGCCGTCAAAACTGACGACCCGTACCTGTCCATCAAAAGCGGCAAATACATCATCACCCGTATCCAGATCCAGGTCGGCTCCGGTGTGCCAGCGTCCCCAACGACGGCCAAACTGCGAAGTCAAAATCCCTTTCGTCAGCGGTGCCGCCCAGAATTGCCCCTTGGCATCGTCATACAACTGAAGCTCAACGGGCTCGTCGAAATCAAGTGGATTGATATTGTAGGGATCAATCGTGTTGGGATCCCAGATGGAGAAGTAGCGGTGGGTAGTTACCCATACGCCCGCAGAATCATCGTAAACCTGATCTTCCGTTTCCGTAGGAATTTTCTCGGTCTTATCGTCGATCCGTGTGGTGTCCATGTTGCTGACCACCGGATTAACGGGCTTTTTAGGTTCGAGTTGTTCCGAAAAACGTAAGTTCGATGTGGTTTGCTGCGGAAGCTCAAACTCGTTACCGGTTTTCTTGCTATCCGTCTTAGGCTTGATGCTGGGAGCTTTTTTAAACAGTCCTTTTTCTCGTTGGGCAAAGCTTTCTGTCGATGCAAAAACACAAATGCCACAAAAGAAAAGAGCGGTTACTAGTTTCATCATGTGTTTAGGTACGCCTAAGGGGAAGCCATCAGGGCGTCTCTGACGGCTTCGTATGTCGATCTCCAAAAAGAAGCGGAGCTTTTCAGGAGAGTTCTTGGCTCCGAAAGCCCCGCTGATGCTACCCAAGGGCAGCTGGAGTTACGTAAGATTAGTTTTAAAGGGCTGCTGAGCCTACCGCTACGGCCGTTTCAACTTCAGCCAGCCAGCGTTCGGCATCCAGAGCGGCCATACAGCCCGTACCAGCGGCGGTAATGGCCTGGCGGTACACATTATCCTGGGCATCGCCACAGGCAAATACACCCGCTACATTGGTACGGCTACTACCGGGAACGGTTTTGATGTAACCCGTAGTATCCATGTCGATGAAATCTTTGAAAATATCGGTATTGGGTTTATGACCAATGGCTACGAAGAAACCCGTCACGCATAAATCCTGTACTTCACCCGTTACAATGTTTTTCACACGGGCACCGGTCAGACCCGTTTCGTCACCTAACAATTCTTCGGTTTCCGTATTCCACAGAATCTCGATGTTAGGGATCGCCTTAACCCGGGCCTGCATGATTTGCGAAGCCCGTAATTCATCCCGGCGAACCAGCAGATACACTTTCTTACATAATTTAGCCAGATAGCTCGCTTCTTCCGCCGCCGTATCGCCACCACCAACGACCACTACTTCCTGACCCCGGTAGAAAAAGCCATCACAAACAGCACAGGCGGATACGCCACGACCGTTGTAGATGTCTTCACCCGCCAGACCCAGCCATTTAGCCGAAGCTC
>JAAIGE0100954778.1_pt1 | contig 19153 bp, 35 predicted proteins | sample 6487951 | NCBI WGS metagenome assembly JAAIGE01 (sample SAMN13974128, study PRJNA590717) | phyllosphere metagenome | biome: tomato field; feature: multiple bacterial spot infested tomato fields; material: tomato leaves; isolation source: leaves from tomato fields | host: Solanum lycopersicum ...
ATCATCCGAACGATCTTCGGGACATGCCATGCGGGCAATGGGTGAGCCTCAACGGCGTTCAAGGTCGGTTCTGCGGCATCAAGCATGGCTGCCAATGGGTCGCGTGGTCCGAGACAGCCCGGAGGCGTTTCAAGGCGTTCTGCGACGCTTACAAGGCGAATTGACCATGGCTCTGTTCCTTCCCTTCGCCGGCCTTCTCATCACCGCGGCAAGCGCTTGGATTGTTTTCTGTGAAGAGGGATGATCCGATGCAAACAAGCTGTTGACATCCCATCGCCCGTGCCCATATGGTTCGGGCGTTCTCGTTTCCAGGGGATCACGCCATGTCCGATATGATCATCAAAGTCGCCACTCAGACCGAAACATTCATCACGGGTAAGGTTGCCGTCGCTCGCACTGGCAAAACCTACTCGTTCGATTATCGCGTGAAGGACGGCTCGATAACGCTTTTCGGTGCCGAGAGGCAGATACCGCGCAACCAGCTTAAAGATGCTCATGAGGCGGTAGTGGATCATTGCCTCTCCCTCATTACGGCCGAAGTTGATAATGCTTTTGCTGAATTGGATAATGCTGAAAAAGCTCTTGCACAAGCAAATGAAATGGGAGCACCGAAAGGGTCCGGTCCCCTTAAATCTCGCGAATGGACATTAGCTTTTGATCGTCGGGAAAAGGCAATAAAAAAAGCTGTAAATGCTGACCCCCTTCGTTTTGTTCGCACTTACCCTTCCCGTGCTTTTGCTTATCGTTGGATGCTTTCCGACGAAATGGCTTTGAAGATCGAAAAAGCGGAAACCGATGCTGAAATTAGGGATATCGTAGGCGCCTCCACGTTGGCGCAGGACGGCGTTTCGAGCGAGCCGGCTGCCGATGTCGCCCCGAAGGTCGAAACGGCGCCTGTGAGCCGTTGTGTGGAAATCCGGGCGAAGCTGTCGCCGGCTCTACTCAACGCCTACCGCTACCATCGCCAGTTCTCGCAATCCCGGGCCGCGATGCTTAACGAAACAAACAACTACGGTTTAGCCACAGCCGCGCTTGTACTGGCGCGCACTGATCTTGAGTACAACACGCCGCGTTATCCGACCACCGATCATCCCGAGTTTTCGGCATGGGGGCCGCGCAACAAAGCCGTGCGTTACATCCCCGATATCAATGTGATTGGAATTCGCTACGTTGGTTTAGCCCATCATATCGTTGATATGGATCATCAGGGATGGTTAACGTCTGAGAACGGCGACAATGGCGAGATAGTCCAAGGGGAGATTTACCAGCTTCCCGGGCGCAACGGAAAACCGATCTTCGTTGCAGGTCATAGCGATCCGAACAACGACAGCGCGGCGACGATCGATTTCGGAACACTATACACGGGAACTCCCGATGGTTCATGGGATGCTTATGGGGCAAGGGACAAGCGCGACGCCGCACGGGCCGCCGATGACATGGCGCGGCGCTACGGCGAAGAGGAAACCGAGCACGGCCGGCACTGGCAAGCGGGCGCACGGTTTGTCGATATCGGTTGCGAGCATTCCGAAGCACGCAAGGCTACTCTTGCCGCATTGCGCGAGTTCCACGGCTCATCTTCGGACAGCCGGCGCGCATTTGTCACAAGTCGTCATTTGATCTTGTCCGCTTACCTCAAGGCGCGCGAGGAATTCCGCAACGAACAAGCGAAGCTCGAAGCCGGGCACGGCGGAACGCCCGGCTTTCGGGAACACGTCGAAAACTGACACGTTGTAAACAGGTAGTTTGCACTAGCCCGCATGTAGCGCGGTAACAAGGGAACTCAGGTCATGATTAAGCAAGCCATTGTCACCAAGTATCTCCCGGCGACCAACTACAAGGGCGCCCGCATCAAGGCGACAGCTTCAAGCGGTTCGGTGACAATCCCCTATCCTCACCATGTGTCTTCGAATGACTGCTACAAACTCGCCGCGATGACGCTCGCAAAGAAGTTCGGATGGTACGGCGAATGGATCGCCGGAGGTTTGGACAAAGGCGAAGTCTTTGTGCAGGGTCCGGGAGTATGGGACGACATCGCCGAAGAGGTTGTGCATAGCGAAGGCTTCGCCTTGCCGCGTCCGTTCACAATCCCGGCTGATGAAATCGTTCTGTTCGCCCTCAATACCGGCAAGTTACATGATGTTTTCTGTAATATGGCGAACAACAATCATTCTATCGAAGGTTGGGAAGCTGTAATCAAAAAGCTTGTTTTGAAGTATTACCAAAAAGATGCCCGCGTCCCGCAAGCTCACTTCACTCCGAGCGCGATCAAAGCCGCCGCTATCGAGATTCGGGGCCGACACCTTGAGATGATCAAAGAGGAGAAGCAACCGACGCGGGCCGAAGTGCGTGCAACCTTACATAATAGTTTTGGTCGCTCCGTTTATTTTGGGGAATACCAGAACAAAGACGGCACTTGGGCTGAAGTTTTGGATGCCTACGGACAACGTTGCTTATTCAATACCAGAACCGAAGCTTTCGCCGCCGCTCGCCGTATCGTCGGCTAATCGCAACCTGCAATCTCTCATCTAGGAATATGATTATGCTCGAACTCAACGTTACGGCTTTCGTCACCAGTGCCAATCCGCGTGATTTCTCTGGTTCTATCGCGACGCACGGGAAGAACGCGGCGAAAGAGACCTACGGCGCCGCTTTAGAGGAGGCCGGGGAATCCCCTTTGGTGTCAGACCCGAAAGACCTTGAACAGGTCCGGGCATGGCTCAAGGCGTTCGGCGCATGGGAGCCGGAGGAAATTGCAGCGTGGTCCCCGGTCGAACTCAACGCCTTGTTGATTCAGTACATCAGCGGCGACTTGAACGAAGCTCAAACCCTACACCCGGGCGACGGCCCCGGCGGTATCGATTGGGACAGCTATAGGGAAGATCAAGAATCCGGCCGGTGCTCTTCCATGCTTTTCCTTGCTGCAGGTGATAAGGTTTATGCTTCTATTTATGAATAAGACTATTTATCCCGCGTCACCCGGCGCGGGATCACCCTGTTTTAGGAATCAGACCGATGCACGCCCTTGTTATCGACGTTCGCACTGCCAAAACCCTCAAGTCTTACAAATATCCTGATGATAAGCCGATGGTCTGTCGTGATGTAGCCGAAGAATATTGTAAAACCGATCTTTCTGGAGAACTTGAAATCGAGGATTTTTGGGACGGCGTAGTACCCGAATGGGCGGGTGATATCCGCGTGGAATTCAGAGACGATCCCGATAACAGCGCGGTTATCTGGAAAGGCGAAAGCTTCTATTACAAAGGGGGCGAGTGATGACCGATCTCAAACTGAACAACCGCGTCGGAATCCCGCTTCATTTGCTCAACCGGCACGCCTTGATTTTGGGTGAGACCGGCACCGGCAAGTCATCAACGATCCTGACGATGACCGAACGGCTTGCCGATGCTGGCGTGCCGGTCTTTCTCGTGGATGCTAAGGGAGATATGGGGATCATCCGGCGCACGGCAATCGATGTCAGTTTGCTCGATCCCTACCGGAATCTAGGCGCGAATGTCGGCGCCATGGGTGCGAGTCTGATAAGTCGCGCTCTTGGACTGTCCCCGGCGCAATCCGGGGCAGTTGAACTCGCCTTCAGCTTCGATCGATTCAGCGGCCCGGTTCCGCTCGCAACCTTGGATGACCTGCACAAGCTGATTCACAAGGTTCGTCTAGACGAAAGCGCAGGCGGGTTTATCACGGCTGCAACGCATGGTGTCATCATGCGTCAGTCGCTACAACTTCGAGATAGCTTCGTCGGAAAAGCCACGTTCGATGTTGCCGAGTTGCTAGAGCCTTCGCGTGTTTCGATACTCAAGGGGGATCGGATCATGATGCAACCATGCGCATATTCGGCGCTGATTCTGTTCCTTCTAGAACAGCTTTACAGCCGGCTCCCGGAGGTTGGCGACCAACCGAAACCGCGCCTTGTGTTCATCATCGACGAAGCTCATCTCGTATTTCGTGATCTTGCTCCGGCGATGCTGCAACGCCTTGAGCAAATCGTCCGGTTGATCCGAAGCAAGGGCGTCGCGCTGGTGTTTGCTTCGCAGGCTGCGACGGATATTCCCGGGACGATCCGGGACCAATGCGCCCACAAGCTCGCCCACGCCAATCGCTACGGCGTGGGTCGCCCGTTGGTCGAGACCCTGGCACCGGACGGACGTTGGCGCTCCCCTGGCATAATCCGGGTTGACCGGCCGCGATGTCAGACCGAACCGCATAGCGAGCCTGTGGATATCGCCCTGCGAGCCTTGGACGGCGTTTCGGAGCCCGGGGCGCTTCTGGTGCCTCCGATCCGAGAAAGGCCGTCCTGCGCCAACGTCGCGGCCTCTGGCGGCACAATCGAAAACGTCTTGAGCGTCGCAATGGCGATTCTGACGCTATGGGGTATCAACACGTTGACAATCGACGTGTCGTTTCCGACATTCGCCCTCGCCATTTTCGGAATTGCGATGTTGTTTCTGCGGAGCTTGCGTAAATGAGTGATCTAATCGACATCATCCGAGACACGATCCCAGATTGCGTCGTTGACGGCAAGGTCAACGTGCAGGTTCTTTCTGAGCTTATCGGGACCACACGGCAAAACGTCTGGCAAAACATCGTCCGGGACGGCAGGATATCGGCGAATATGGCGCGGTCTCTGGTGAACCTACCGCGATCCTCCCTGACAGCGGATCGAATCCTGCCCTACATCCGCTGACGCCGCACCCATCACCAGCAACGACCTACCCGCCCGGGAAACCGCGGCGGGTTTTTTCATGCCCGAACCCGGGCTAATCGGAAAACCCAATAGGAAGCCCGTGGGCGGCCGTTCTTCGGTTTCGGCGACCGATCTAGCTCCCGGCACCCAAACGCCCGCCACGCGCCAACGTCGTGCATCCTGCGGCCTATCCGGTGACTAAGCCGAGATCATGCGAGCGAGCGCGCGACCATCAGGCCGATAAGCCCCGAAGAAAATCGAAGCTGTCCCGAAGATTTTTGATTTTCGGGGTTGACGGCCTGCGGTCTTATCTGTATTCGCGCGCGCCCTCGCGCCCGTTTTCTACTCCGCGGGCACGGGCGCAGACAGGCGCGCACCCGGGCGGGCGCAGGCGAGCGCAGGCGCGCACGTACACATGCACACAGGTGCGCGGATACACACGCACACATGCACACATACAGGCGGGCACATAATATAATGTGTAGGTGCGGGCGCGCAGGCGGTGAAGCTACTTTGAGTATCTTTGTCGATCCGGATATTTTTTACTTTGGAACCGAGGATCGATCCGGAAAAATCCAAATCTGAAAACAAGATAACTTTGAAATATTCCCTAAAGATACCCCCTCCCCCTAAAAAATCTTCATATTTTGGACCCCTCCCCCTATTGACGCAGGTCACCCCGAGCCCCATACCTACGGTGCAAACCACGGTGCTGCAATGGAGAATTCCGATGCACAACTCGATCTCGTACCGCGACTACATCGCCCCGCGCCACCAGACCCGTCGCAAGGAAACGGAGCGCCGCAAGCGCCAGATCGCCGCCGGTATCCTGATCCCCGGCAGCCCTGATTCCGGGCTCACCATTCCCGGCGTCGCCCCTGCGCCGATCGCCGAGACACCCCTTCCGTCTCCGGGCGCCTCGATCCCGAGCATTCCTACTGCTCCGGCCATTCAGGCACCGGCTCCGAAGAAGCCGCGAAAGAAGAGCGCAACGCCGCGCGGCGAAAGCGATCACGTCTTCACTCAAGGATCTGCCACGCCGGAAGTCGAACCCTCTCCGATCGATATAGGGGCGCACTTGCTCGACGAAGCCGGTCCTGTCGTCTCGGATGCGACCGAGCCCGATATCGGCGAGGCGGCGATCCCGGAACTCGACCGCACGGCCGCTCCCGAGAACTTGGACAACAAGCCGGTGGCCGATGTCGGCGAAGCCGAAGACCTGATCGAGGATGAGCCGCAGAAGCAACTCGTGCATCTCGGCAACGACAAGACGGTCGATCTTCCGATCTCCGATACCGCGATGACGACGGCGATCGAAGCGAAGGTCAAGAACGTCGGCAAGCTCGTGACGTGGACCGCGTTCGGCAAGGAAAACTCGGGCAACATCTTCTGTGTCGTTCCGATCGGCATGACCCCGAATGATCTTGACATCGGCTCTGGTAAGTCGAAAGCGAAGCCGCGTGACGCCCTGTCCTACATCGTCGCCGTGGATGGTGGCGGTCATGCGTGGCCCGAGACCAAGGCTCTTCAGATCGTCAAGAACGACTGATCGATGCCAGACCCCGGCATATCCCGTGCCGGGGTTTTCTCATAACACAAGGATTAGTTCGATGGCTGATAATGAGATGGTATCTCAAAAAGTTGTTTTTCAACTTGATATTGCCATGGTCGATCGAACACAGAAAATAATTCTACCAATCAACGCAAGCGTACTCCGCTTCGGTTTTCATTGTCATCGGCCATATTTAATTTATAGCTATATCATTGGCGAATCAAGAACTGAAACTCGAAATTTTAGAATAATTAGCAATGGGCAAATGATATTTAGACATGCTCAATACATTAGTACAGAGTTCGAAGGTAATACGGCATGGCATCTCTTTGAGGTTTAACAACATCTGGCATTTCAACAAGGATCATTTTATGGACGAAAAGCAGAAGACCGTACCTCCGTTCGAGAAAGTGAATCGCACCGAACTTCGGTTCACTCAAGCGGAGACCCGCCGAATCATCATCGAGCACATTCGATCGATGAATCTCCCCGGTACACCGTCTGATGATGGTCATATCTGGATCGACTTCGACTCTGCTCAAGATACCAACACGCTGAATGTTCGCTTCACTTGGGATTAGATTAATGCCCCTCACATACAAAGATCTCACCAAACAACAGTTCATCGTTCTGGCAGCCCTGGCAGCCGGCGAAGGTGCCGATGTGGACGGGAAGGAAGATGTCGAGTTCATCACCGAACTCGGCCGGCGCTATCCCGGCGCGCTGATCATCGGCCCGCCGCTGCGCAACAAGGAACCGTATCCCCGGGTCGGCGTCCGCGTGACGATCGAGGGGAAGCTTCTCGTGGCAGCCTATGAGAAGGATCTGAAGGATAGAATCGAAGTCGAGAGAGAACGTCGCAAGCGGCAGGGCGACGCTCCGCAGGAAACATCTGCCGCGCTCTCCGTCATCAAGGATAAGGCATGACAACCGCCCTTCCTGCCGTACCTCGATACGGCGTCGGATCTGTCGTCACTTACATCGATCGACAGAAACGACCACAAGTAGGCAAGGTGCAGCGGATCGAAGCCCTATGGGTGACCGGTCTTCCTTCGCTCACCTACGTCGTCACTCACCCGAGTTCCCGCATTAGCACGATGCGGGTGCCGGCATCTGAAGTTCAGGGAGATGGATGATGGCGAAAGTATCTTCTGCATCTCCGAAATACGGGATTCGAGATCGAGTGGAATACAAGGATCGTAGCAAGCGTGATCAGATCGGCGAGGTGCTTCATATCGAAGCGTCTTGGTTTCAGAACAACAAACCGCTGATCATGTACCGGGTCAGCCACCCGACATATCATGCTGGGTCTGTGAACCTCGAAGAATCTAAAATCAAAGGAAAGAAGTCATGACTATGTATGAACGCCCTTGGGGTAAGGTCGAGCAACAACGAACCTTCGGTCTCCCGCAACGCCGGCAGCCGATGATCGACTTTTCAGGCGCCTATCCCGTTCTGATTCGCAAACCGCAACCTCCAAGCGATGTGCGGCAGTTCAATGGTGCCGAATACATTGGTAAACTGAACGTGTTCAAAAACGGTAAATGGTCTCAACTGAAGGGTCATACTGCAATCATCATGTATGGTAAAGACGGTGTAAGTCATTGCCGAGCGCAATTCGACGATCTCGACTTACCCGAAAATCTCACTCACGGCTGGACGGTCTATCCGATCACAGATTTCTTTATTCATGTGACCAACCGGTCGTAAAGAGAGAACAGAATCATGGCTAGATCGAAAAAGTCCCGCCCCAGCGAAGATCTCATGGGTGAATCCTCGCCGGGTATCGGCCACAACGGCGCCCCTGGCAGCCTTGGTGTCAACGGCGCCGAGAAGCTGGCTGAATACATCTCCCGCGTCGAGAATTTGGAGGAACAGAAGCGTGAGATTGCAGGCGACATCTCTGACCTCATGAAGGAAATCAAGGGTCAGGGTTTTGACTTGAAGGCTGTCAAGCGGATCATTCGCGAACGCAAGCGCGATGCTGCCGAGGTGGACGAAGAAAACGCAATCTTCGATCTCTATATGTCGGCTCTGAGGCAGGTTTCGGAATGAGTGTTCGCGAAGAAGTCGCCGTCATTATTGACGTGATTCGTGCCGATCGTCGTAACTCTTACGAGAAATCTTCGATGTCAAAATTAACGCTCGATCAGATGGTGGAGACTGTTCGAAAGGAAGGTCTCTACATCACGAACCTCTACGAGGGTCACGACGGAACGTGGCGCTGTCATCTGAGGTATTACAAAAACAAGCTGCTCGCCGGTCCGCCCGCCCATGGTCAGACCATGGCGGAGGCGTTGTGGCAGGCATTCGAGGCGTGCCGGCAGGCGGGCTATCCCGATCGCGACAAGCCCGAGCCTGCGCCGAAACCGAAAGTCGAGGCGGTGAAGCCGGCTGCCTCTCTGCCTCCCGCGCCTGAGAAACGCAAGCCCGGTCGGCCGCCGAAGAACACTCTAGAGGTCATTGCTCAATCGGGCGTCAAGGCGGAAGAGATCGACCTTCTCGGCGACGATGACGAAGACCTGCTGAATTAGGAGCGCCGGCCGTGTACGATCTTGATTATAAATATCAAGATCCTTATATAGATAGGGCGTCGGGTGCTACCAACACCGCGACGCCCCTGACCGGTAGAAGTGTTGCGAGCACTCCCTTGGCTGACACCGTTTTCCTCACATTCCGCTATCGTGTCAAGGATCGCCACGCTCGGCGTCTCCGGCGAATGGCGCGCGATGTGACCACAGTCTGGAATTGGTGCGGCGGGGCGCAAGAACACGCTTACAAGGTTCGCAGTATTTGGCCAAATTTGACTAGTTTATCTAAAGGATTAAAAGGTTACGACAATCTTCCTGGTAGAGTTTATCAAGCTGTTGCTGCACAATGGATCATTTCTCGCGATAAGCACAAGAAACGTCCGCGTTGGCGAGTCAGCCACGGTAAGCGTCGATCTCTCGGATGGATTCCGTTTCAAGACGCCTCTAGAGTGTTGAAGGTCACCGACGAAGGTGTCCGTTTCAACAAGACCGTGTTCAAGATCTGGAAGCATCGGGAAATTCCTGAAGACATGCGTTCGGGTTCGTTCTCGGAGGACGCTTCCGGCAACTGGTTCTTGAACATCGTCTGCCGTGTCCCTGCCGACCGTGTTGCTGGTCAGGGAGAAGTCGGCATCGATCTCGGGCTGAAGGACTTCGCCGTCCTCTCCGACGGTTCCCGGATTGGGCACCCGAAGCACCTGTCCCGGTCGGCTGCGAAGCTGGCTCGGGCTCAGAGGGCTGGGTGCAAGGCTCAGGCCCGCAAGATTCATCGCAAGGTGGCGGCTCAGCGCCGGCACTTCTTGCACGTGGAATCCTCACGCATCGCCCGGGAATACGGGACCGTTGTCGTGGGTGACGTGAACAGCGCCCGACTAGCCCGGACGAGAATGGCGAAATCCGTCCTCGATTCAGGCTGGTCAACCTTCCGGCAGATGCTGTCGTACAAGCTGGCGATGACGCCGGGCAGCAATTACGCGGAAGCGGATGAGCGCTACAGTACCCAGACCTGTTCCTGCTGCGGTTCACGCAACGGCGGCCCGAAAGGGTTGAAAGGTCTGCGAGTGAGAAGTTGGCGATGTGAGGACTGCGGCGCTCTGCACGACAGGGACGTGAACGCAGCCCTCAACATCTTGACTTCGGGGCGGAACGTCGCCCTCCATGAGACGGGAATTCCTTGCTTCTGGTCTTACTGGTTAGGATTAAGAAATGGATAGACGCTACGATCTCTCTGCGCTCCTACGCCAATTCGGACCCCTCATCCGCCATATCTCGATGAGCCCCACCGATGGTACGAACGGCAGCCCGCTCTACCAGGGGAACTGTCGCACGCGCGCCCGGGACGGCTACAGCGTCGAGTTCGACGATGATCCTGATCAGGCGCTCGCCAAGGCGATCGTCACGGCCTTCCGTGTCAAGGACGCCAAGAAGCTCGAATCGCCACCAGCGGCCCGCCCTGCGATCCTTCCACTTCACGAGAATGAAGATACTGCCTGGGGGGATCTCAACGGCGAAGACCTTCTCGGCGATGACGATGAAGAGGATTTGCTGAATTGAGATATTGGCATCATGACGAATCGGGATGTGTGTTCATCACCGATGACATAGTTACCTCAATCGATCCAACTTGCGAGGAAATCGATCACGAAACTTTCTTACATCTTAAGCAGAAATACAAGGAAATGCCATGTCGATGGTGTGGTGATACCGGTTATTTCTATGCTCAATCGGACCTCGGCTACTGCAACTGTGAAGCCGGTACGCTGAAGGTCTTCGAGGATCACAACGAATTCTTCTAGAAGGATTAGACCGATGGACGTGGAAGCACATTTTTTCAACCGCTATCGCAATAAGAGAAACGGTGTCGAGTTCGACGGTGTATGGCAGAGGATCGGGACACCATCTCCAAAACATCTCGGCATGGTTCAGATCCTTTATCGCATCAATGTGAAACCGAAACGTAAATTAACATGTGAAATTTTAGCAAATGAAGTTTTTGGAACTCAATCAAAATCTTCGTTAGAAATCAAATGGTTTATTGAGGATAAACTAATAGATGCAGGTTTTAATCTAAACAAAACGTACTTTTATTATGAGAATGAACTGAACACAGTTCGAACCTTTATCCAATACCTCTGAGGTTATCATGTCAATAATCATCGCTGTCACAGCTAATCGTCCCAAGAACTTGTTCCCCGGTATGCCGTTCGATCGCATCTTCCACGAGATGCATCCGAAGCTCGGGGATTTCGCCGCATTCATCCTGCGCAAACACGACGTGCGGATGGTCTACACCACCCTCGATCTCGGCTTTCCGATGGCGGTCGCTGGTGCGTGCGAGGCATTGGAGATCCCGTATCGAGCGGCGATTCCTTATTCCGAGCAATCTCGCTACTGGTCGCAAGAGGCGGTCAACGAATATGGTCGGATGTTGCAGAACGCCGACAAGAAATTCCTGATCTCGCGTGGCGAATACACCGAGGAAAAGGTCGAACATTGCAACGATTTTATCTTAAAGCGGTGTGATCGCCTCTTGGCGCTCTATACCGGAACGCCCGGAAGGACTGAAAAGTTTGTCAACGAGGCCGAAAAGGCGAAGAAGCCTGTTGACTATTTGTGGCCGATGTGGCTGGAATATCGAGACCCGGCGAAGCGTTCGCTGATGTAGGGTGGGTTGCTATGAAATTAGATCCGATTGTTGAGGCAGTTCGCGAAGATCTTCTGCAACGGTCGCAGTTCGGCCTCAAAAAGTACGGTGTCGGTCTCGATCGAACCGATCTAACCCTCGAACAATGGCTGCAACACGCCTACGAGGAATGTCTAGATCAGGCGAACTACCTCAAGCGTGCAATTATTGAGATCCGGGAGAAAAACAATGGTTGACTATCGCGGCCACAAGATCGACGTGCTCGATCACGGTTATGCTCGCCTCGTCGATTACATGGGCGACGATCTATCTATCGTTCGCGCAGCCCGCGTGAGCTATGACGCCGAGTGGCGAGCGGGAGAAGATCAGGGCTCCGATGCGCGCCTGATCTCCTACCTGATGAAGCATCGCCACACGACACCATTCGAAGCTGTCGAATTTCAATTCGAAATCTTCGCACCGATCTTCGTCTTTCGTCAGTGGCATCGTCACCGGACATGGACGTACAATGAACTTTCGGCTCGCTACAAGGAACTTCCGGAAGTGTTCTACGTGCCGGCACCGGAGGTGATCGGCGAACAAGCAACCACGAACAAGCAAGGTCGGCAGGTGGGCGAACCGGGCCTTGTCGAGCAGCGTCGCAGGGAGGTCGAGCACTACCGGGTAGCGTGCGAAGCGGCTTTCGGCGAGTACCGTAGGCTCCTCACCGTAGGATGGCCGCGCGAACTTGCCCGTTCAGTCCTGCCATTCAGCACATATAGCCATATGTTTGCTAAGGTCAATCTCGCGAACTTGCTGAAGTTCCTCGATCTTCGCTGCGACGCTCATGCGCAGTATGAGATTCGGGTCTACGCCGACGCCCTGCGCAAGATGGCACGTCTTGTCGTTCCGGCTGCCATGGCGGCTTATTCGGAGAAGTGAGCCGATGAGCATCACGCCCGCCATGCGGCAAGCCTTGATCGAATTGAAGAATCACACCGGGGAAGGTGTCATTACGAAACTCGGCTCCCTCCTGGCGGGCGGTGTCCGGCTCAAGGCGGCAGCCGAGACGTGGCTTCGTCTGGTCAGCACCGGTCATATCGAATCCCGAGGTCCCATGCGTCTCGGGTTAACAGATCTCGGCTGCCAGGAAGCCGAACCGGTTCCCTTCAAGTTCAATCGCGGTGGCGGCTACTCGGATGGCCGCGTTCCGCCTTACTCGGGGGCAGAATGATCCACTATTACGCTTTCGAGTTCAAATCGAGTTCCAAGATACCTTTCTATGAAAGAACTTTTGGAACTCGATCCTCCGCAGAAACCTGGGTGTCCAGCAAACCGAATAGATTCGTAATGACTGGATGCCTTCCTAACAATTTCTGGTATTAAGGAAAACACAATGGCTATGTCCGATCTCCGTATCATGAACGCGATGGTCGATCGTCAAATCATCATCGAGCCGTTCGATCGTGCCAGTCTATCCACTTCGAGCTACGACGTGCGGCTTGGTCCGTACTTCTATCGCGAGCAGAAACCACATCTCGCACACAACATCTTCAACATCTATGATCAATCTCAGGTCAAGAAGGTGTTTGGTGAATGTGAGAAAGCTCAAGCCGCTCACACCATTCTTGGTCGCAGTCGATGCGAAGATATCAATCTCGATCCGGAAGCACGCATCATCTTAATCGCCCCCGGTGAGGTGATCTTAGGGCATACCGACGAATTTATCGGTGGTCGCGAGAAATTTACGTCCATGATGAAGGCGAGATCGTCGCTCGGCCGCTCATTCATCACCGTGTGCAAGTGCGCCGGTTGGGGAGATGTTGGCTACTTCAATCGCTGGACGATGGAAATCACCAATGTCTCTCAGCACTATTCCATTCCGCTGATCGTCGGTTCGCGCATCGCGCAAATCGTCTTCATGGAAACGGGTCTCATAATTGATAGGAATTACGCCGATGACGGCGCCTATCAAACCTCCGATGATCTCGCGAAGATCATGCGCGAGTGGGAACCGTCGATGATGCTGCCGAGGAACCGCCCATGAGTAAGAAATCTAAAGGATCGGGCAATGGTTATGTCGTTCCGGCTCTTACTCGTCTAACTAAAGAGCAAGATGCACGTCTTACGAAGCATGTTTGGCGTAGGTTGAAACAATCAGGCTTCATTCGTGAAGCTATTTTAGAAAAACTTGATAGATTAGAATACGGAGAAACAGCATGACCAAGAATCACCACACCCACACGCTGTTCGAAACTTCGGACAAGGACGTTCCCGAATCCATTAAAGACCGGAACGGAGAAGTCGTCCTCGGTCTTTGCAAGGTCTGTGGTCGCGGAGAAATCGAACTTAACGAACCCTGCACGATACCCGATGCGTCTAGTTGGCAGGACGATCCTTCGAAACGCTTCTTTGAGCCGAAGTGAATCATGAGCGCCCACTTCAGCGACGACGGCCTGTACCGCTACATCGCTCTTCGGGCGCTCGACAACGCGGGAGGTCCGAACATCGGCTTTCTCATGCACAACCCCTCGATCGCCGGAGAGCAAGGCGACGAGGACCGTACCTCGCGCCGGGTGATTGGCTTCGGCCAACGCTTCGGCGCGGCGATGGTGGCACTCCTGAACCCCTGGGCCGGCATCGCCACCAAGCCCCGGAACCTATGGGAGATGGACGATCCCGTGGGGCCGGAAAACCTCGCGTGGATCGCGCACGCCTGCAAGGTGATCCGGGACAGCGGCGGGTTCTGGATTGTCGCCTGGGGAGCCGTGTCCCCGCCGCGAGCCCTACGCCCGGCCGCCCTGGCACACCTCCGGGGCGTCGAGGCGATGATCACCGCGTCCGGGTGCGAGATGTTCGCGCTCGGGCTCACGGCAGCCGGTGAACCTCGACACCCGTTGTATGTGAAAGCCGACGCACCGCTGATTCCATGGCCGGTGAAAATCGAAAAACCAACCGTCTTTGAAACCTACCTCAAAAGCTTTGGAGAATTAAAATGAACGAGATCCGTGAACTTGTGACAAACTACATGATTTCTCGCGTCAACCTCTATACAAATGAGTTTGTTGCAAAACCTGGATTTATAGGTCGAAAAACTGATCTAATTGAAGTAATAGAAACCCTTCATTTTATCGCCAGTATCGATGATGGAGAATTTGAGGAAGCAAATTTTGAAGCATGTCCGATAGGAGAGATTGAAATTAAAATCAAACAAATTCTACGAGATTCGAAAGAGCAAGCTTAGCGATGAGCTATTATCGTCGCGACAGAACTAAGATCTATGTCAATCGTCAGAAAAACTCTGACGATTACATGCGCCCCAAACAATCGAAGGGGGATCGAGCAGATCGAGGACACATCAACAGTATGATTTACCGCAAGCATAAGAAGTTTCTCGATCCGACCCAAGCCGATGATCTAGAACGTCGATGGTTATTAGGATCGGCTCGCGGTGGTCGTAAGAAAAACCCTAAACCTATCTCACTCGCCGGTCCTAAATTCACAGATAATGGAGAAGATCAATGATCCTCATCCCTGAAATCGAAACCGTCCTGATCCTCGTTCCCCGTGCGGGCTCGACCGCGCTCAAGAATGCTGTTCTTCGGAAATACCCGAAGGCAATGCCGATATATCGTCACATGGAGGCAGACGGCGTGCCGCACGGTTACGATCGCTGGCGGCGCGTCGGTGTGTGCCGCAATCCACTCGATCGCCTGTGGTCGCTCTACAAGTTCTGGCGTGACATGAAGCAAGAACCGAATTGGGTTGCAGGTTATGCCGATCGCATGAACAAGGCTGCATCAGTCCCATTCAGCGAATGGATCTTGACCAACTCGACGGTCTTCACTGATCCTTATGTTGCAGGCGCCGGTCATCCGGGTTTCTGGCCGCGATATGCCGTCATGCATCCGATCCCGGAGAACCGGAAGTCACAGTTCATGTACCTGAGACCTGATCTCGGCGTACAGGTCTATCCTTATCATAAGATCGACTTCCTTGCCGATTCCATTGGTGTTTCACTTAAAAAGGAAAATACGAGTAAATTGGAAGACCATCCGTATAGCTTCCGTTGCCCTGACGACGTTGCCGCGCACATGCACGCTTATTTCGGTTGGGATCTTGCGAACAGCTAGGAGTGTACCATGACGAAAGAACGCGACCCGCAAGAAATGACCCGAGACGAGATGATCCGAGAAATCAAAGATCTTCGTCTCAGCGTTTATAGATACTCAAATGCGTGGCTTCGAGAATTAGGCGGTAAAGTACTTCCTAAATCCCACTTTATTGATAGCCTAGTTCTCACAACCCGATGGATGCGCGAACGGTCTGATCGGCTTGCCGTCATAGAGGCGATGCAAAAATATGCGCTTCTTGAACAAGAATACGGCCCAAGCAACTTGACGATCAAATTGCAGGCGGATTATGAACGCAATTTCCGCACGTTACCGGGTGATACGGTAACGCTATATCAAGCTCCGCGCGCGTAAGGAACCAAAATGCCTCGCGAAATCCTCCCGAACCGTCGTCCGCACAATCTGCATCCGATGAAGTACGGCAATTTCAATCTCATTGTCGGCATCGGCTTCTACGATCAGGCCGAAAGTCGCCCCGGTGAGATCTTCATCGATACTGAGAAGACGGACGGCAGCCTCTCCGATCTCGCGCGCGATGCCGCGATCATGGCCTCGATCGCCCTTCAGTTCGGCGCCGACCTCCGGACCATGTGGGATTCGGTCAACAAGGTGAGGCACGAATGGTCCCTTGGCGGCCAGAAGCCTACCGAGGCGGCCGGCATTCTCGGCGCCGCCCTGGACGCGCTACGCGGCTTCTACCCGCATCTCTTCGAGGAAGTCCCCAAGGGGCTCTTCGAGTATTGCCATCCTGCGCCGGGTGAGCCGTTGTTCATCCTTCTCGGCCGCGATCCTCAGGCGCCGGACCTCGTTGCCGCGTGGGCTAAACATCGAGCCTTCCTCGAACCCGACAGCGCCGTGAAGACGGAACGGGCGCAGGCGATCGTCAAGGCGATGCGAGAGTTCAAGGCGAAAAATCCTGATCTCGGTATGTCGATGCCAGCATACAAGCCGAAAGCAGATTACGTCGCTGGTCTCGAAAACTTCAACGATGATTTGGGATCGGAACAAATCAGATTGATCGACGAGTTAGAGGTTCTGCGGGCTCAGCTTGCTGAAAGTCAAGAAGTTACGATCAAAGCCAATCAGGATGCCGAATTCCTGAAACGCGAAAACTCGTCGTTGCACGATCAAGTCGCTTCGTTATCCGACGAGTTACAGCAAGCAAAAGATGAGATCGAGCGGATCAAGTTTCGTGAACTCGACAAAGAGATTCCACATATTCTCGATTACGGCGAGCACGTCATTCATCACAAGAACGGTGACACCTATAAGGTGCTGAAGCGCAACGCCCATCTCAACGTATCGAGTAAGGTCGGTGATTGGGATGTGTCGGCCGATCGTCTCACCGTCGTCGTGTACGAAAACATCGTCACGAAAGAATGGGAGGTGCGAGCCCTCGACGAGTTCGATGACGGCCGGTTCAAACCTATCATCATCGATTCAGGGAATATCGTTCCGCAACCCAATGTGAAACTGACTTTTCATGATAAAGTAACACCGGCTCTCGAAAACACCTTGAAACTCATCGAGAAGGCGGTATCTAAGCGGATGGGTATCATGACATCGGAGACCGATCATGAGCAGCAAGTGGACGTTCGTGTGGCGCCGGGGCAGCAAACATCCGACGCGATCGGTGATCCTGACTGAGGACTTTAACAAACCCGGCCCTGACAGCAAGGCATATCTCGGTGAAGTTCTGACATCGTACCCCGTTCCTTCGGAGTTCGAAGAACTTATCGAAAAGGGGGAAAACGGTATGCTCGATGAACTCGCCAGGATGTATCCCGCTCCTACACAAGATTAGCGAACAACCGGAGATCTTGTGGACATTCGTCCTCGGGGTCTCCCTCATCTTCCTCGCCCTGGTGCTCAATCCGAGGTGGCCGACATGACCATGTACACGATGACACCCGGAACGATTATCATTCTTGGTGAAACATCAGATCTTCGATCTATCTATGATGTTGAAGTGCTTTCGGCTGCGATAGGGGATCTTTCCGGCTATGGGTCAACTCTTCTGACCAACAATAGAAACCATAACACTTCAACATTATGGACTGACACCGAATCAGAAGTTATTGTAAAAGAAATTGAGAAGTGTTTTGAACAGGCTTTTGGGTATAACTCGATGGAAATTGCTCAGCTTAAACAAAATCTTGAAATAATTATGTACGGTAAGGAAATCTTCACAACACAAAACACACTAACCGACGAGATCACCTCGCTTTGCGATGTAATAAATCATGGCATCAACGCTTTAAAGAAATGTCAAATTCCCGGCCCATACAAATTGTTCATACCGTTTAATAATCGCAAAGAAAGTCGAGCACGAAGTAATCGAAAGCACTACGAACCTAGCGATATCCGCACCGTTCAGCGCGAGAAGAAATTCCGCGATCCTTACTCTCAGAAAAGGAACACCCGGTTATGAGTGAGATCTTCGATTGCCCTAAGAACTTGGACGGATGTCACAGGATGAATTGTCGGTATCCAAAATGTAAGACCGACAAGCCTCAACATCGCCCCGTACCCCCGAGCGGCGGATCATCCGGTGTGAAGCCGCCGCTGACCGTTGATCTCACCCGAGCGCAGATCGCCGAGCTTCGAGCCCGGGAGAGGCTGTGGACCCTCATCGGCAACCTCACGATCATTCTCACACCGGTTCTTCTCGAAGTGGGTGAAAAAATTCGGGAGGATCTGAAGAAACCGGATTGACGCCGCCCGCGTTCTCCGATTATCCATCGCTTGCAGACGACCTTTCAAGGACAAAAGAAATGACCGAGATCAAGAACGAGACGGCCTTCATGGAATCCGAACTCATGACCAACACCGCCGAGATCGTCGGCGCGTACCTGTCGAAGAACAACCTGAACGCCGATCAGGTCCCGAGCTTCATCGCGCAGGTGATGTCGTCGCTCCGGACGGGTCAGACGCCGGCCGCTCCCGCCCCGGTCGATGAGACCGCGAAGCTCACGCCGCAGCAGATCAAGAAGTCCATCACCCCGGACGGCATCACGTCGTTCCTCGACGGCAAGTCCTACAAGTCGCTGAAGCGCCACATCACCAGTCGCGGCTACACGCCCGAATCCTACCGGGAGAAGTTCGGCCTGCCGGCGGACTATCCGATGACAGCGGCCAACTACTCGGCGGCTCGCGCCGAACTCGCGAAGGCGAGCGGCCTCGGCACCAGCCGTTCGGCGGCTCCGGCGGAGACCGAGGCGAAGCCGGCGCCCAAGAAGGCGACCCCGAAGACCTGACGATTGCCCCGGGCCTGGACCCGGGGTAGTCTCGATCTCGCCCGGCACAAGGACAGCACGCCGATGCACACCGCCTCCAAATACATCCGAAGTACTAAGCCCCGGGGTGACGGGGCCGAACATGACTGCGGATGCGAGTTTACCGGAACCTCTGTAAAAAACCGGGCTGTATCGAAAGCACCGATTCCTCAAACCCAAGAGGTTGAGATGAAGCGAATCTTCTCCCTGTTCGGAATGCTGGCCCTGGCGGCGGCTTCCTGTCTCGTGACGACCATGCCCGCAGCGGCTCTCAACTCGGGCAAGGCGCCCCACGGCTTCCAGAATCGGCATTTCGACTTCATCGGCGGCGTCGTCGCGC
>JAAIGE0100395829.1_pt1 | contig 19123 bp, 19 predicted proteins | sample 6487951 | NCBI WGS metagenome assembly JAAIGE01 (sample SAMN13974128, study PRJNA590717) | phyllosphere metagenome | biome: tomato field; feature: multiple bacterial spot infested tomato fields; material: tomato leaves; isolation source: leaves from tomato fields | host: Solanum lycopersicum ...
GACAGGGTGGTCGGGAGGATCATCGCGCCGCCGACGCCCTGGGCGAGACGGGCGAGGATCAGCAGTCCGCCGTCGGACGCGGTCGCCGCGAGAACGGATGACGCGGCGAAGACGACGACGCCGACGACCATGACCCGTCGTCGTCCGAATCGGTCGGCGAGGCTGCCGAAGACGAGCAGCAGCGCCGCGAAGACGAGGGTGTAGGCCTCCTGCACCCACTGCACCTCTGTCGAGGTGATCCCGAGATCGTCGACGATCGCCGGGATCGCGACGTTGACGATGGTCGAGTCGACGATGATCAGCGAGACGGCGATGCTGATGAAGACCAGCCCGACCCAGCGAAGGCGTTCGTATCGTTCCACGACTACTAGCCTAGCTAGATAAATGCTTCTCGAACAGTCAGGGCGCGAAAAAGGGCGGAGCCGTGGCCGGCTCCGCCCTCATCGACCGATCACTTGTCGAACGCGTCCTTGACGTTCTCCCCGGCCTTCTTCACGTGGGCCTTGGCCTGATCGGCCTTGCCCTCGGCGACGAGCTTGTCGTTGTCGGTCGCGTTGCCGATCGCTTCCTTCGCCTTCCCGGCGATGTCCTGCGCGGCGTTCTTGATCTTGTCGTCGAGTCCCATGAGCTCTTCCTTCCGTGATGATTCCTGACGGCGAGTCCCTCCCGCCGCCTTACCGTCGTGTCGATCGCGACCGGCGATAAGTCGTGAGGCGCCTTCTCCGATCAGGAGAGACGGCGCTGGTCGTGAGCGAGCCGCGCGCGGAGACCCGTGTGGATCGAGACGTAGGCGGCCGTCTCACGCCCGGTGAGGGTCGCGAGGTTGTCGAGCAGGCGCGCGACGTGATCGGCGACCTCCCGCGGATCCGTGTTCTGCCGCGGCGTGACGGCGACGTGCAGCACCGGCTCGCGACGCACGTCGTCGGCCGTGACCGAGGTGAAGAGGATCTCGTCGCGCGAGGCCAGCGAGTTCTTCACGGCATCGGACACGAACGACTCGGTGACCGTGACGCGTCCCAGCGGGTTCTGCGACCCGGACGACCGCAGCGCGGTGCGCGAGCGACGGCCGATCACGCTCGTGAGCGCCAGCACGAGGAGCACGACGATGACGACGATCGCGGCGACGGCGCCGACGCCCAGCCATGTGACGGTTCCGCCCGCGATGGCGGTGGCGGCCATCGCCCGGTCGATCCACGACTCGGCGCTCTTGCCGGCTCCCGTCCAGATCTCGGCGGCCGTCGGCCAGCTCGTGACGGTGACCGCGACCGCGCCGAGCGCCAGCAGCAGCAGGCCGATCACGAAGAGGAGGATGCGGTTGAGGGCACGGTTCGTCGAGTTCACAGCTCCTTCTCCTTCTCGGTCGGGCGGTCGATGCGCACGCGGGTGCGCAGGCGTCTGGTGAGGCGGTACGAGGTGAGCTCCGCCTCTGCGGCGGACTGCACCTCGGCGCGGTCGAGCGGGACTCCCGCCCCGGGCCGCACCGTCACGTCGACGCTGCGGTGACCGACGCCGACCGTGATGTCGTCGCGCGCGATCCCCGTCTCCTCGGAGAGGTGCTGCGCCAGCGCGCTGGCGATGACGCCATTGTCGACGACCACCGCCCTGTCGCCCGCCTCGAGCGAGTGCTTGGAGAGGCGGCCGGGTGCGAGCGCCAGCCACAGGAAGACGAGGCCGACGAGGGCGAGGACCGCGCCTCCGACGACGACGAGGCCGCCGGGCTGCGAGGGCAGGCCGACCAGCCATCCGGCCGCGGCCGCGGGTCCGAGCAGGAGAGCGGGCCGGCCGGCGAGGCTCAGCACGATCTCGACGCCGACGTACACGAGGGCGAGGATCAGCACGAGGACGGCCACGAACATCGCGACCGTGCGCGGCGAATGCGTCTCGCGACGGACGACGCGGCGCAGAGCGGGGGATGTCATCGGACTCGTCTCCTCTCCGGGACGGTCGCGCCGGTGATGGTCAGCGCGACACGGGGGACCTCGCGACCGAACAGGCCGCGCAGTCGGGTCTGGATCTGCTCCTGCAGCTCCCTGGCCCTGTCGAGGACGGGAGTGGTGCGGGCGATCTCGGCGCTGTCGTCGAGATCGGGGATGGGAAGCGGCGTCGAGACGCGCAGCGCGATCCCGTCGCGCCGCGGCACGATGTCGACCTTCACGTCACTGCGGGGAACGCCGATCAGACTCGCGGCCGCCTGCTCGGCGACCGTGCGATAGACGCGCTCCCTCACATCGACGCGGCCGGGGACGGGGGCCCCGCCGGTGGCGCTCCCCGAGGGGACGCCACCGGCGATGACGCTCTGGTCGACGCTCATCAGGACGTGCGCCGTCCCGTGAAGGCGTCGGCGAGACCACGGAGGTCGATCTTCCCCGACGCGACGCGTCCCACGAGCGCACCGATCCCCGCGAACAGGGCCATGAGGAGGAATCCCCAGAATCCGAACAGCAGAGCGGCGAGGGCGAGGAGCGCCCCGATCAGGGCGCCGGTGGTGGTGGGGGTCATGAGACTCGCGACTCCTCGTTCTCGTGGTTGTCGTCACCGGGGACGTGGACGTCGTTGACCTCGACATTGACCTCGACGACCTCGAGTCCGACGAGGCGGGTGATCGCTCCGGCGACGGCGGCGCGGACGTTGTTCGCGACCTCCTGGATCGGGGCCGGGTACTCGACGACGATCGTGATGTCGGCGGCGGCCTGCGTCTCGCCGACCTCGACCTTGACGCCCTGGGCGAGGTCGGTGGCGTTGATCACGTCGCGGATCGCGCCGAAGGCGCGTGCTCCGCCTCCACCCAGCGCGTACACGCCGGGGATCTCGCGGGCGGCGATCCCGGCGACCTTCGCCACGACGCCGTCGGCGATCGTGGTGGTGCCCGCCGCGTTCACGTCGGCAGGGACGCGCGACGTCGAGAACGACGAGGAGCGGTCGACGCGTGCGGCCGGAGCGGCCGGCTTAGCGGCGGCGGTGGTGTCCGCCAGCTCCTTCTCGGCGGGGCTGGTGGAGGTGTGCTTGGGGTCCTGCGTTGCCATGACGAGTCCTTTCCGAGTTCGGCGGCGGCGGCCCCTCGGGGGTGCCCACCGGAGCTTTCGTTCGCTCACAGATAGGACGCGGGAACCGCTCGATTCGTCACAAACTCGTTCGGATCGCCTCGGAGAGGCGGATCAGGCGTCGGCCCACAGCCTCTCGATCGGCACCGCGCGACCGAGGATCCGTTCCGCCGCGCGGTGCCCGGAGAGCAGGGCGGCGGGGACGGTGGCCGGGTCGTCGGTCCAGGTCGCCTCGCCTGCCAGGTGCAGCACGTCGCCGATCGGCGTCGCCAGGTCGTCGTGATCGGACGTGGTCGACCCCACCGCCATGTATGCGTACGACCCGTGCGACCACGGGTCGTCCTGCCAGGCCGTCCGTCGCACGGAGACGGGCTCCTCGACCCGGTCGCCATAGAGACGGCGCAGCTGCTCCATCACCGACGCCGCCACCCGGTCGTCGCTCCAGTCGCGGATGCCGCGCGCGGCCGGTCCGGCCGCGAACGTCAGCAGGGTGGGGACGTCGTGCAGTGAGGTGAGGTCGTACCAGGAATGCCACCACCGGCCCTCGGGCCCCTGCTGACGGATCGCGTAGACATCCGCATCCCAGAATCTCGTCGGAAAGCGGAGGAAGACCTTCTCGAACGCGTTCATCTCCAGACGACCGAGCGCCTCCGCATTCGTCGAGGGCAGCGGCGGGACGATCTCGAACGCTCCCGAGCGCAGCACGCCGACGGGCACCGTCACCACTCCCGTGTCGGCCGCGATCGTGCCGTGGGCGGTGCGCACGCGGACGCCGTCGGTCCAGTCGACGGAGGTCACCGGATGCTCCAGGCGCACGTCGAGGCCGAGGGCGAGACGGGACGGGAGCACGTCGTAGCCGTCCGGGAACACCACCTCGTCGCCGTCGACCGTGTCGTCGTCGAGCCCGTGGGCGGCGAGGTCGTCGATCCAGGCACCGTACTGCTCCTCCGAGCGGTGCTCGAGATACTCGCGCACGCGCTGCGCGCGGTCGCCGTCCCACCCCTGACGAGCAAGGGCGGTCTCGGTGACGTCGCGGTACGACGCCTCGGCGGCGGATTCGGCGATCACGTCGACGAGCGTCTCGTCGAGCGCGTGCACGTCGGCCGCGAAGGCGCGAGCCGCGTCGTCGCTCAGCCGCCTGCCGTCGGGACCGTAGTAGGCGATCGGGCGACCGTCGGGCTGGTACCCGCCGACGGTGAACTCGACGGTGCGCATGCCGAACGCCTGCACGGCGGCCGCCACCGGACTGTCGCGGATCCCGTGGATCCAGGACGCCCCGAGGTCGGTCGCACCGTCGGAGCGATCGGTGTGCACGCGTCCGCCGATCCGGTCGCGGGCTTCGAGGACGACGACGCGCCGTCCGGCGTCCTGCAGCAGCCGGGCGGCGCTGAGTCCGCTGACCCCTGCTCCGACGATGACGGTGTCGACGTGCTCCATGGCCGGTCCTCTCACGACCGCTCCGGTGCGGTCTCCCTCCACGATAGGGTCGCGCGCACCCGGGCTCCAGCGGCGTCGTGACCTCCGTCCCGGTCAGGCGTCGAGGATGCGCGCCGTGAGGCGGCTCTGCCACTCCCGCAGCTGCCACATCGGGTGATGCGGAGCGGCGTTCGAGCACAGCACCACGCCCCACACGCCCGTCCGCATCGCGGCGTCGACGCCGGTCTCGGCGAATGCCCTGCCCTCGGCGCTCTCCTCGTACCAGCCGTGCAGCGGCGTGTAACCGAGCCACCCCTCGCCGACGACGGCGGGGATGTCGCGCCCGTGCGCCCATTCGGCGATCGCCGTCACGCGGGACTCGATCTCACGGTGCATCATCAGGCGGTACGGCTCGGCATGATCGGCGAGCCAGGCATCCCAGAGGCCCGGATCGATGACGTCGTAGCCGTAGACCATCTGGTCGGTCACGACCGTGGCGGCGAGCTTCCAGGCCGCGGGCCGCCCGTACTCCTCCGGTGTCGGAGCACCCTCGGCGAGGAGCGACCGCAGTGTGGCGTTGGGGAATCCCTCCGACCCCTCCGCACGGATGTCGATGCGCTGCTGGAGGGCGTCGAGCACCCCGTAGCTGTAGACGTGGAACTGCGCCGCGCCCAGCGCGGGCGACACCGTGTGCATGGCGAGATGCGGGGGCTTTCCGTAGCTCGCCGTGATCAGCAGGTCGGGATGCCGCGCCCGCAGCGCCTCCACAGCCCGCTCCCCCGCCCCGGCGAGCGGCGGGAGGATCGAGAAGTCGACCTCGTTGTGCAGCTCGACCAGAGCGATGAGAGAGCGCAGGCCGAGGGCGGTGACCGCGTCGATGAGGCGATCCCAGGCCGCGGCGAGCGCGTCGTAGCGCTGCTCCATCGGGATGGCGTCGATGGCGTGGAACCAGGCGGGCGACCGGGCGAAGCAGGTCGACTGCTGGTACTCCCAGCTGGCGAGGATCACCACGAGCCCGTGTCGCCTAGCCGCCTCGAGCAGCTCCCGGAGTCGGGCGAGAAGGTCGATGCGGAAGCCTCCGCGCACGTCGTACCACCGGGTTCCCCGGCCGTAGATCTCGCCGTCCGGCGCGGTGCCGAGTCCGTCGATCTCGAGGTCTCGCGAGAGCGGCGCGAGTGCCGAATCGCCGAAGAGCAGCAGCGGCGCCGCGCAGATGCGGATGCAGTTGTAGCCGAGCGCGGCGGCGTCCGCGCAGGCGCTGTCGAGGTCGGCGTAGGGCTCACCGGCGCCGGCGCGTGTGTACCAGGAGAAGTCCCACAGGGTGATGGCCAGACGGTGCGGGAGGTGGCCGGGCACTCCTCGGGGCGCCCGCGGCGCTGCGGGCCCGGCGTGCCCCGTCCCCAGATAGCGTTCTGTCATCGCGGGCTCCGTCAGTCCTCGGCGCTCTCGCGCGTGAACAACAGCATCTCGGGCAGGCTCGTGGCGAAGTAGTCCGTCTCCCCCGTCTCGTGCCTCGCGACGGGCGGCGTGTACGGGCTGCGCGCCTCGCCGAGCGTCGCCGGAGGGTCCGCCGGGGCGAGGCCCAGGGCGGCACGCGTGGCGTCCCAGGCGGCGAGCGCCTGCCCTTCTCCGCCCTCCCACGGGCGGAAGGCGCGCGTCGTGAGGATCTCCAGGGCGCGGTCGGCACGGTCGACAGCGACGAGCACGCGCACGTAGGCGATCGTGAAGTCGTCGCGCCGGAGCACGAGATCCTCGATGCGACTCAGTCGCTCGTGTCGCTCGGCGACGGGGTGGCCGAGCCGCTCCGCGAGCTGGTCCTGCTCATAGCGCAGTCGCGCATCCGCCGGGGCGGCGGCCACGGCCTCTCCGTACAGCGTCCACGCGCGATCGTCGTCGTGGTGCACGGCGTACGCGGCGAGCGCGGCATTGCGCAGCAGCACGGGATGCCGATGGCCCAGGGAGAGCGCCTCGTCCCAGTGGGAGGCGGCGTCGCCGCGGCGGCCCGAGGCATAGAGCAGCGAGCCGAGCAGCATCCGCGCCGAGGCATCGTCGGGTTCGGCGGCGATGGCGCTCTCGAGCGCATCGAGGGCGTCGAGTCCGGAGGGGAACGCCCATCGCAGGTCGGTGTCACGCGCGAGCCGTCGATATGCGGCAGCGTCGGACGCGCGTCCCTCCGCCTCGTGGATCGCGGCGGCGAGATAGGCCGCGAGGGGTGCGTCGTTGCCTGCCGGCCCGGCGCCGCCGGCGCGCACGCGCTCGAGGATCTCCATCGCCGCGGCGGTCTCGCCGGCGTCGCGCAGGTCGAGGGCTACGTCGAGGAGGATGCCCGGGTCGGCGATCGGGTGCCCGGCCAGGTGACGCAGCGTCGCGGCCAGCGGATCGACGGAGAGGGCCTCGCCCAGGATGCGCTGGGCCTCGAGCCGGTCGCCCCGTCGACGCAGCAGGATCACGCGGAGTGCCGTGCGGCGGGGATCGTGCGCTCCGACCGCGTCGAGTTCGTCGAGCACCCGCAGCGCCGAGCGGATCCGCCCCTGTCGCGTGAGCGAGCGCGCGAGGGCGTGGCCCGCCGGTGCCGCCCAGGCACCGTCCCAGGCGGCCTTCCCGAAGGCCTGCTGCGCCGGGCCCGTGCGTCCGAGGCGGTCGAGCACGAGTCCGAGGAGGTACCAGACCTCGGCGTCCAGCGGCGTGGAGTTGTGCCGGGTGAGCCGCGCCAGAGCGGTGCGCACGTGGTCGAGCGCCTCGACGTAGCGGCCCTGCCGGTAGCGGCGGTCGGCGAGTGCGAGGTGCGTGGGGGCGTGTCCGGCGTCGCGCTCGAGAGCGGCCCGCCAGTACGGCAGGGGAGACCGGGTGGGATGCCGGTACTGCGCGAGGTGCACGCCGGTGAGGTGGAGGTCCTCGACGGACTCCGTGTCGGCGGGTGAGGGCGGCTCCTGCGCGACGGGGGGCTCGGCTCTCCCCTTGTCGATCACCGGGAGCGTCCACCGCACGAGCGTCCGCCCTTCGGCATCCGCCACGGTCACCTCGTCGACCCGCGCCTCGCGGGGAGCATCCAGGCGGAACGGCCGGCCGGGTTCGAGGTCGGCGGAGCGCACGGTCACCGTGCGGCCCTGGGAGCGCAGCTCGATCCTGGCACCGGACTGTCGGGCGGTGACGGCTGCGGCGACGGCCACGGCTCCCTCGCCGTCGTCGGCGACGTGCACAGCGGCGTCGGGCGTCGCCTGGTGCACGGGCCCGATCCCGGGGATCGGATACCAGTACTGCGTGAACGTCTTCGTCTCGCCGGGCAGCAGCCAGGAGAAGTCCGGCTGGTTGTCGGTGAAGACCCCGGCCATGAGCTCGATGTAGGGGCCGTCCGCGTCGGTGAGCTGCGCGTCCCAGGCATGACCGAACGGGGCGTCGCCCCAGGTCCAGAGCTTCTTGCCCGGCGACACCCGTCGTTCCGCCCAGTGCACGAAACCCGCGCCGGCGCCGTGGTCGTATCCGCCGAAGAAGTCCTCCTGCGAGTCCACGATCATGTACGAGGTGGGCACGGGGATGTTGCGATACCAGTCGATGCGGTCCGCGCCGGGGCGCTCGGCGGCCCTGGCGGGGTAGTCCACGCCGTAGTACGTCCGGTCGGCCGCAGGGAAGGCGGTGAGCGCTCGACGCGCATGGTCGGCGACGTGACGGACGTCCTGCGGGAAGAAGGCCTGGTAGTCGTCGTGCACCCGTGCCGCGACGTTCGCCCACCAGAGGAAGCTCTGCCGCTCGGATGTGCGGTTGTGCAGGCGCACGACGAGCTCGACGACCGAGCTTCCCGGTCGTAGCCGCACGCCGTGCTGAGCCGACATGCGCGTGAAGGGATCGTGGTCGTGGCACCAGACCGTCACCGCCCCGTCCGGCGCGCTCTCGATCGACGTCTCGACCGGGAGGAACGTGGCCGGGCGGTGATGCTGCGGCCAGTTGAACTCCACCCCGCCGCTGATCCACGGGCCGGCGAGACCGACGAGCGCCGGCTTGATGACGGAGTTCCGGTAGAAGAAGTCGTAGCCGACGACCTTGTCGTAGCCCACATGGATGCGTCCGCCGAGCTCGGGGAGGACGACGAGGCGGACGAACTCGTTCTCGAGGTGGATCGCCTGCCACGCCCGGGGCGCACCCTCCTGCGCGATGCCCTCGATGAACGGGAGCGGGTACACCGCTCCGCTCGAGCCCTGGTAGACGCGGTGGTCGAGGAACAGGGGGTGCTCGCTGGGCTGCTCCGGAGCGTAGGTCGTCATCACGAGCGGCTCGCTCCAGGCGACCGCACCCCCGCGATCGATGACGGCCTGCTCGGCGGCGGGCGCCTCGGGCAGCGACAGCCCGGGCGATGGCCTCTCCGCCGTCGCGGCGTGCGTCGTCTCGACGACCATGGCTCCTCCTTCTGCGCGCCCGAAGACCCGAGCGTCCTTCGAGGCTAGGAGCGCCTCGCCCCGCCGGATATGGTGGAACAGAGGGGACACATGGACGAAACAGCGGAAGCCGAGGCGCATCGAGCCGACGGCTTCGCCGATCAGCGGCTCTGCGTCGTGCCCCGCCCGCAGGTCGAGTCCGCTCTGCGCGCACCGGTGACCCGGCGCCTCACCGTGACCGACGCGGGGTACTTCCCCCGCGCCACCGGCCACTTCAGGGAACGGCCGCAGGGAGCGGCGGAGACCATCGTCCTCGTCTGCACGGCAGGTTCGGGAACCGTCGTCCTCCACGGTGCCGAGCACACGCTCACGCCGGGCACGAGCATCGCCCTGCCGGCGGGATCGCCTCATCGCTACGCCGCCTCCGAGCACGACCCATGGACGATCTGGTGGATGCACGTGCGCGGGACCGATGCCGGTGAGCTCACCGCGCCCGGTCCCGCCGGACGCCTCGTGCGCCTCCGAGCGGTCGACCGCGTCGTCGCCCTCTTCGACGAGCTCGTGACGCTGCTGGAGCACCGCATCTCGCCCGCGCACCTGCTGGCGTCATCGGGAGTGGCGTGGAACCTTCTGACCCGCCTGTCCGCCGACAGCACCCTGCCCGCCGCGGGCTCGCCGCTCGAACGGGCGATGCGCTACCTCGAAGCCCGGGTCGAGGGGTCCATCCGGGTGGCCGAGCTCGCCGCGCTCGTCGGCCTCTCGCCGTCGCACCTCAGCGCGCTCTTCCGGCAGGCGACCGGGAGCGGGCCGGCAGCCTTCCACACGTCGCTGCGGATGGCGAGGGCGCGCTCGCTGCTCGACACGTCTCCGCTGTCGGTGGCGGAGGTCGCGTCGGCCGTCGGGTATGCGGATCCGCTGTACTTCTCCCGGCAGTTCCGCCGCGTGCACGCCGTGAGCCCGTCGGCCTACCGCGCTCAGCGGAAGGGCTGACGGCCGTCTGCCGCCGCGCTCAGTCGGCCTGTGCGTACGAACGCGCGTGCACCACGGCGGCCTCGATGCGCAGCACCGGGTCCGGGCCGGCGGGGCGCACGCGCGGGTCCACGTGCACCCGTGACTCCGGATCCCAGGCGAAGCCCTCCAACCGGAGCGGCGTGGAGCGGAGCCGATCGCGATAGGCGGTGAGGTCGATCTCGAGCGGTCGTCCCGACCAGAACTGATCGGCGATGAGTTCGTCGCCGTCGTCGCCGGCGAGGTGCACGCGCAGCACGTCGCCGAGCCACGTCAGGCGGAGGAGCACCTGGTCGGCCCCGTCGAAGACGTCCGCGGGGATCGACAGCTCGACCGTCGCCGCCGCCGTCCACTCCTCGGCCGCCGGAGCGGCCAGACGACCGGCCGATCCCCCCGTGCGGGGCGGGTGCACCGGCACGTCGTCGAAGAGCGGCACGGGCAGCGGACGCGATCGAGACCCCGCGGGCACGGTCCGCGGTCGGAACCGGACACCGTCGTCGCCCTCCCCCAGCACGAGGAGCACGGCGGCCGTCTCCTGCTGCTCGGCGACGAAGTCGTCGTCGTCGAACCAGCCGCCGTGCGGCCACACCACCACGGTCTCGCGCCCTCCGACGGGCCCGCGCCAGACGGCATCGGCGGTGGCCTCGTCGAGGATCACGAAGATCGTGCCGTCGATCTCCACGCGGCAGTCGAGCCCCGGCCGCGTCTCGGGGCGCACGACGAGCCGCCCCTCCCCGCCGGGCGACACGGTACCGCCCGACACGGATGCCGGGTCGACGCCCTCCACGTGGAGCTCCACGTCGATCCCGGACACGGCCGACAGGATCACGACCGGAGTCGCGCCGGCGAGGAGCTCTGTGACCGGCTGCGCGGTGGCGGTGACGGCATCCACGCCGCCCAGCCGGACCCGGAGCGGCCAGACGAAGAAGGCGCCGGAGGGGATGTCGACCGGTCGCTCGGGTATGCGCACGATCGCGTCGGCGCCCTCGACCTCGAAGGCGATCCCGGTCGCCGCCGGGAGCGGCGCCGCCGCCGGCTGATGGTTGTTCGCGAACAGGAACCCGCGGCGACCGTCGCCCCGGACCGCCCAGCGCACGCCGCCCTCCTCTGCGGAGGCGATCGTCGGCGGCAGGGTCGCGAGCAGCTCCCCCCACGTCGCGAGCAGCAGATGCTGGCGCCGCAGGGAGTGGAAGTGCGACCGCTGATCGCCCGCGGCGCCGATCGGGGCGAAGAAGTCGTAATCGCGCTCCGGCACGTCGTTGGGATACCCCGTCGCCTGCGACTCCTGCGTCGACGAGAGGGCGCCGGCGACGTGAAGACCGCCGTGATACATGTAATACCCCTGCCAGGCCGAGCCGCTGCCCGTCTTGGCCAGCGCCAGCGCCGCGACGTCCTGCGGGTCGACGTGCGGGCGCCGGTGATACGCGGTCGCCATGCCTCCGCCGAGCTCGCAGGTGACGTACGGCCAGGGATCGGGGGCGGCCGGCGGGCGGGGCGCCGCCACGGGCGCCTCCCGCAGATCCGCCCCGACGGAGAGGTCGTCGCGGACGTCGCTGAAGGTGAAGTGCTGTCGACCGAAGGCCGGCCACCCGGTGCCCGACTCCTCCCAGAACCCGTCCGCATATCCGGCGTACACGGGCAGCACCCGCCCGGGCGGCAGCTGCGCCCCTCCCCATCCGGTCGCGGTGAACAGGCTCGCCCGGAGCCCCGCCTCCTCGGCGAGATCGCGCAGGGTCGAGAGGTGCTGCGGCTGGTCGTACAGCTCGTTCTCGATCTGGATGCCGATGATCGGCGCCTGCGGGTCCTCCGCCCGACGGACGAGATCGGAGATCTGCCCCGCGATCTCCGCGTACCAGCGGCGCACGTGAGCGAGGTAGCGCTCGTCGTCTGTGCGCAGCGAGAGATCGGCGGCCTGAAGCCAGTCCGGGAAGCCGCCGTTGCGCATCTCGCCGTGCGCCCAGGGGCCGATCCGCAGCACGACCGAGAGGCCCACGCGCGCCGCCGTGCGGAGGAAGTGGCGCAGGTCGCGATCGCCGTCCCAGCGGTACTGCCCCTCGATCTCCTCGTGCGCCAGCCAGAAGACGTACGTGGCGAGCACGTCGATCCCGCCCGCGCGCATCTTGCGCAGCTCCCGCTCCCACACCTCTCTCCGGTCGCGGACGAAGTGATACTCGCCCATGACGGGCATCCACGGCCGCCCCGCGCGGCGGAGGAACCGTTCGGTCACCTCGATCCGTCCGGGCATGCCCTCGGGGTCTCCGAGAGCGAGGGCACTCGGCAGCGACGGCGAGGGTCGGGGGATCTCCACGCGCAGGGGCGTCACGGTCGGCGTCGGCGCTGAAGTCATCCTCCGACGCTACGGCGAGCGCCGACGGCGTCGACAGGGGCTATGCGACGGAGCGCAGGGAGAAAGCGACGGATGCCGTCGGCGGGGACCGTCAGGCGATCGTCGCAGCGACCATCGCGGGAGTCATCGCCGCCATCAGCGCCGCGGCGATCGCCGTGTTCACCGCGGCGGCCACCGCGTCGCCCGTCGCCGAGCCGGCGGTCAGCTCGTCGATCCGCTTCTTCAGCTCGCGCCCCGATCGTCCCCCGCACTCCTCCTTCAGGATCGGGTGGGCGGCGTTCAGCGCCTGCAGGATCGCGAGCAGCGAGAGGTCCGCCGGCGACGGCGCGGCGGTGCCGGCGAGCACGGCGGCGAGCCGGGCGCGGAGCAGCTGCTCGGGGGCAGGGTCCGACTCGGGCGTGCGTGCCGATCCCCAGCCGAAGAAGCCCCTCTCGCCACGCACGAGGATGCCCTGGATCACCAGCGATTCCACGACGACGTCGAGCGGGTCGAGCTTCGGTCTCATGATCAGCGACTGCAGGCGCTTGCCGCGGAGCGGGGTGAGGCGGGCGAGCGCGGTGTCGAGCACGGGGTGGCCCGTCGAGTCGGTGGAGACGACGTCGACCACCGCGTTCTTCCCCTCCGCGACGACCACCCGGCCGGCCAGCACGAGGTCGGCGATCACGGCGGCGATCTCGCCGTACACGCGGTTGACGCTCACGGAGGTCTCGACGCGACCGTCCGGTCGGATCAAGAGCATGTGCAGTTCCTCGACGATCAGCATGACCTCACGCTACGTCGGGGTCCCGGGCGCCGGCATCCCCCGAACGGATGACCTTCTCGGGGTCGTGCATTAGGCTCCGATATGTTGCATGACGCACCATTGCCGCGACCGTTCGGGGGGAACACACATGGCATTCGCGATCTCACCGGCGGAGCTGAACGTCCACGCGTCGTCCATGCGCATCTGCGCGGACTCGACGTCGACCGCGAAGACGTACACCTCCGACCACATCTCGCTCGAGTTCTACGAGGCCGGGATCATCTTCCAGCAGGCGCGGGCGAAGACCCACGAGCTGCGCGACGCGATCCGCACCTACCTCGACGAGCTGGGTCAGGCCGACAACGCCTCGGCGACGGAGCTCGACGCGATCGCCACCCGATCCCTCGAGCTCGACGACGCCGCGGAGGCCGAGCTCGACGCCGCCTACCCCGACTCGGGCGCCGCCGTCCCGCTGCCCGCCGACAGCGCGCCGGGCAGCGTCTGCGTGCACCCTCCCGAGACCGCTCTCATCGCTCCGCCGACCTCGGCGCCCACCGATCTCGCCACCGAGATCCTCACGACCAACTGGCTGAGCCCGTCGACGGTGCTCGACCAGGCGATCGGTCTCATCTGCGGGCTGTTCGGCCTCGAGAGCCCGTTCACCAAGGTCGGCAAGAGCTTCAGCGGCGACTGGGACCACCTCTACGCCTGCGGCGAGGCCGTGAAGAGCATCGGCTCGTACCTCGAGCTCCAGGCCGACGCGCGACGCTCGGCGATGGCGACCTCCGCGCAGACCTGGCAGGGGGAGGCCGCGACGGCGGCCACGACGTTCTTCGCGCGCCAGGGCGAGCTCCTCGACGAGGCGGCGGGCCTGCTCAAGGAGACCCAGCCCGAGTTCGACGCCGTGGTGCGCGGCATGCGCTCGTCGGCCAACGCCGCCACGGGTCTCATGGCCACCGTCATCGACGCGTCCCTCATCGCGTGGGGCTGCTACGCGGTCGGCGGCGCGACCGCCGCGACCGGCATCGGCGCGATCATCGGCGGCATCTGCGGAACGGGCGCCGTGGGCGTCGCGGTCTACGCGCTGTACGAGCTGTTCACCCTCTGCCAGAACCTGCTGGGCATCCTCGACGCGCTGACCGCCGTGATCGGCCTCGCGATGTCGTTCGTCGTCGGCGCCGGCCAGCTTCCCCAGATCGCCGCCTACGACAACGCCCAGGTGTGACCCGATGACGACTCCCGACGACTTCTACTCCGTGCCCCCGACCGTGGCTCCGGGAGGCGAGGACACGACCCAGCGGCGCGTGCTCGACAGCTCGCAGTCCGGCAGTCTCCTCGACCGGGAGGCGCGCGAGCTGCTCGGACGCTTCCAGCACGACAAGAACCTCCCCTCCGCCGTGCGCGAGAAGGCCGCGGAGGCCCTGCGCGGCGGCGGGACGCTGCGCGACGTGCTCGAGACGCCGGAGTTCACCGAGATCCGAGCTCAGGCCGCGCGACGCCTCCAGGAGGAGCTCGCCGCCATGTCCGCCGAGGAGAAGGAGGAGATGGCGCGCACCCTGCGCGAACGCTTCTCCGGGCCCTTCGGCCTGCCCGACCGCAGCGCATGAGCCGTCGCACGATCGCCGGGATGCTCGCACTCGGTGCCGCGGCACTGGGTCTCACCGGCTGCGCGCCGCAGGCCACGGCGGAGCTGACCGTCACCTACACCGAGGGCGGCGAGCAGGTCACGGAGACCCTGTCGTTCACCGATCTCTCGTGCACGACCTCGAGCAGCCTGCGCGTCATCTCGAGCGCGACGCGCAACGACGCGGGCAAGGAGGTCTTCCTGGCCACGGCGCCGACGGACGACCGCACGACGCACACGGTCTCGGTCTGGTTCGACGGCCGCTGGTTCATGTCGTCCGCCGCCTTCGACGCGTCCGGGTCGGAGATCGTCTTCGACGCCCTCTCCGGCACGGTGTCGGAGTCTCCCGGCGGGGACTATCCGCGGACCCCCGGGGCCGAGGCGACGCTCGACGGCACGGTCGCCTGCGGCTGACGCGGCTCCCGGCCACCACGATGAGAGGGGAATCATGGACAATCGCAAGATCTCGGTCGACCACGACGCGGTGACCTCGACGCTCACCACGATCGAGGAGACGATCGACGTCATCGAGCAGGGGCTCGACCACCTCGAGTCGCGCGCCGCGTCCCTGCGCGCGAGCTGGGACGGCGAGGCGCGCGAGGCGTTCGACATCGCACACGCACGCTGGGACGCGTCGCTGCGGGAGATGAACGCGATCGCGCGGACGATGAGCACGGTCGCGCACTCGTCGAACGGTCGCTTCCAGGAGCAGGACCGCCGCGCCGCGCAGGCCTGGCGCGTCTGATCCCGTGCTGTCGACGGCGACGCCCGTCGACCTCCGGGCACGATCCGCACGGCGAATCCGCGCCCGCTGTCAAGCCCGTCGTGACGCGCGGGCGGTCTGCCTATCGTTCCCGACATGACCACCGACACCGCGTCCGCGCAGGAGACGACCCCACGTCTGCGCCGCGCCATCACCGGCCCCCTCCTCTTCGCGTTCATCCTCGGAGACGTCCTCGGCGCCGGCATCTACGCTCTCATGGGCGTGCTGTCCGAGAAGGTCGGCGGGATGCTGTGGGCTCCCCTGCTCCTCGCGCTGCTGCTCGCTCTCCTCACCGCCGGTTCGTATGCGGAGCTGGTGACCAAGTACCCGCGCGCGGGGGGATCCGCCGTCTTCGCGGAGCGCGCGTTCCGCAGCCCGCTCGTCTCGTTCCTCGTCGGCTTCAGCATGCTCGCCGCAGGTGTCACGAGCGCGGCGGGACTGGCCATCGCCTTCGCCGGAGACTACTTCGGTACCTTCTTCGACGTGCCCGCGACGCCGGTCGCCGTCGTCTTCCTCGCGATCGTGGCGGCGCTCAACGCCCGCGGCATCCGCGAGTCGATGGGCGCGAACCTCGTCATGACCGCCATCGAGCTCAGCGGTCTCGTGATCGTGATCGCCGTGGTCGGCATCTTCGTGGCGGGCGGCGGCGGCGACGCCTCGCGCCTCACCGCCACGCCGGAGGGGACGCCGGTCGCCCTCGCCGTCCTGGCGGGCGCCGTCATCGCCTACTACTCGTTCGTCGGCTTCGAGACCTCCGCCAACATGATCGAGGAGGTCAAGGATCCGCGGCGCACCTATCCGCGAGCGCTCTTCGGCGCGCTCTTCACCGCGGGGGCCGTCTACGTGCTCGTGGGCATCGCCAGCTCGATCACCCTCCCGGCCGCCGATCTCCAGGAGTCCAGCGGACCGCTCCTCGCCGTCGTCGAGGCCACCGGCGTCAGCATCCCCGCGTGGCTGTTCAGCCTCATCGCCCTGATCGCCGTGGCCAACGGCGCGCTCCTGACGATGATCATGGTGAGCCGACTGACCTACGGCATGGCCGAGCAGAACCTCCTGCCGGCCGTCCTGGGCCGGGTCCTGCCGCGGCGGCGCACGCCCTGGGTCGCGATCCTCACGACCACGCTCGTCGCGATGGGGCTCACGCTCGTGGGCGACCTCGCCACCCTCGCCGAGACCGTCGTGCTGCTGCTGCTGTTCGTCTTCCTCAGCGTCAACGTCTCCGTCCTCGTACTGCGGCGCGACCGGGTCGAGCACGACCACTTCCGCATCTGGACCGTCGTGCCCGTGCTCGGCATCGCCTCGTGCATCCTCCTGCTCACGCAGCAGCGACCGGAGGTCTGGCTCTTCGGCGGCATCCTGCTCGCGGTGGGCGTCGTGCTCCACCTGCTCGCACGATGGGGACGCAGCCGCTCCTCATCCCCGACTTCCCCGACCCCCACCCATCCCACCCAGGAGGACGACCATGAGCACGCCTGACGACGCCCGCACGGCCGACGACATGACCAGCGAGGAGAAGCGCCACGATCAGCTGACCGCGGCCCCGGACGCGACGGAGGCCGACGCGGCGCCGCGCATCGACGTGTCCGAGCACGACGGCGTCACGCGCATCGACATCCGCGACGACGCCCCCGTGCGCCCGGGCCCCGGACCCGGCGTCGAGACCGACGACGAGGCCTAGAGCCAGCCCTTGCGCTTGAACACCGCATAGAGGCCGATGCCCATCGCGACCATGAGCCCGAGCGCCATCGGATACCCGAGCAGCCAGTGCAGTTCCGGCATGTGGTCGAAGTTCATGCCGTAGACGGTGCCCACGAGCGTCGGGGCGAAGAGGATCGCGGCCCACCCCGAGATCTTCTTCACCTCGTCGTTCTGGCGGATGCCGAGCTCGGTCATCCTCCGCATCTCCTCGTTCTGCCGACGGGCCACGATCGTCGACTCGACCGTGAGCGCGTTGTCGAGCACCGTGCGGAACGTGGTCACCCGGTCGGCGACGCGCAGAGTGTGATCGAGCACGTCGCGCAGGTACCGCTGCAGCTCCTCGTCGACCCCGTGCTTCTCGGAACCCCGCAGCAGCGCGTCGAGCATGCCCGCGAGCGGCTGCGTCGCCTTCTGGAAGTCGATCACCTCGCGGCCGAGCTCGTAGATGCGCTGCGTGGCGTCGACCCCCTCTTCGAAGAGCTGGCTCTCGATCTCGTCGATGTCGTTCTCCAGCCCCGCGAGCACAGGGGCGTACTCGTCGACCACCTCGTCGAGGATGGCGTAGAGCACGGCCTCCGGGCCGCGGACGAGGAGCGACGGGTCACCCTCGAGCCGGCGCCGCACCCGTCCGAGGTCGGGCGACTCCGCATGACGGATCGTCACCACGAAATCGGGACCGACGAGCACGTGGATCTCGCCGAACTCCACCTCTTCCGTGGCGTCGAGGTAGCGGGCGGAGCGGAGCACCATGAACAGCACATCCCCGTATCGCTCGAGCTTGGAGCGCTGATGGCCGGACAGCGCATCCTCCACCACGAGAGCGTGGATGCCGAACTCGTCGGCCACCGCACGGATCTCCTGCTCGCTCGGCCGGTAGAGGCCGATCCAGCCCACTCCGCCGCGTTCGCGCATCCGCTCGAACGTCTCGCTCAGGCTGGCGGGGTTCTCCGTGCGCACACCGTCGACGTAGATGGCGTTGTCGATGATGGCCATCGCGGGCCCGCGCTCACTCCGCCGGCGGTTCGACGCAGGTGATCGCCGCCTTGGTGATCGCGTCGTGGTACTGCTCGGCCGTGAACGGCAGACCGAACTCCGGAGCGGTCTGCCCCGATGCGGCCGGCGCCTTCGACGCGATGGCCGCCAGCTCCCAGGCGAGATAACCGGCGATCGTTCCGCCGGTGGTGGAGTCGTTGAGCGACACGGCGACGGTGAAGCCCGTGGCCGGATCGGAGTAGGCCGCGGTCGCATAGCCGGGTGTCCAGCCGTGCTGGCCGATGAGCGGTCCGATCAGCATCGCGCCGCCGGCGGCCTGGTACCACGACGGCGCCTTGTCGAAACCGGGGAGGGGGTTCGCGAAGCGGTTCGGCTCGTCCTTCGTGCGCAGCACCTGCTTCGCTTCGGCCTGCGCGTACCGTCCGAGGTCCTCGATGGTCGAGACGGCGCCCGAGTCGGTGAAGCCCGTGCTCGACGAGAGCGTCGTGACGTCGTTGGGCGCGGAGCAGGCCCAGCCGCCCTCGACGCTCGAGAGGTAGTGCCCGTTCATCACCGGGCCGGTGGACGGCGGCGCTGCGGCGGGTCCGGGGAGCGAGGTCGCCGTGAGTTCGAGCGGCCGGGTGACGTACTCGGCGATCAGCTCGGATGCCGTCATTCCGGAGGCGCGCTCCAGGGCGAGGCCGAGCACGAGGAACGCCGCGTCCGAATCGCGGTACGTCGTGTGCGGCTCGGTGCGGCCGCTCGCGAGGCCGAAGGTCGCCAGCTCCAGCGGCGCCCACTCGCGCTCCGGGGTGTTGATCCAGGCGGGCTTGGCCGCCGCCTCCGAGGATCCCGCACCGCTCGTGCCGTTGCAGAGGTCGAGGAGGGTGATGTCCTGCATGTCGGCGACGCCCGTGACATAGTCCGGCACGGGGTCGTCGAGCTCGACGATGCCGTCGTCGACCAGCCCGTAGAGCACGTCGCAGGTCATGAGACGGGTGACGTCGGCGATGCGGAACGACATGTCGGTGCTGACCTCCGCATCCGACCCGGGCTCCTGCGTGCCGACACCGGTGACCCAGCTGCCGCTCCAGGGGACCCAGACGCCGACCACCGCACCGCTCGCGCCGGACGCGGTGAGC
>JAAIGE0100126025.1_pt1 | contig 19108 bp, 27 predicted proteins | sample 6487951 | NCBI WGS metagenome assembly JAAIGE01 (sample SAMN13974128, study PRJNA590717) | phyllosphere metagenome | biome: tomato field; feature: multiple bacterial spot infested tomato fields; material: tomato leaves; isolation source: leaves from tomato fields | host: Solanum lycopersicum ...
CCGACGGACTGGATGGGCATGGTTACCTTCTCTCTGCGCGGCGGGCTGCGGCCGTGAGCGCGCCGATGTGCTTGACGAGGCGTGCCTCAGGGTCGGGGTTCGCGGTGCCGGCTTTGGGGATGATCGACAGGGCGCCATCCCGCGGCTGGGTGATCGCGATCTCGGTGATCACTTCCTCGATGGCGAGGGTGGGGATCGGCTGCAGCACCACTCCGGTGCCGATGTTGTACGTGTCGGGGAATCGGAACCACGAAGTCTCGCGCAGCTTGGTCACGATCGACGCCTTCTTGCCAGCGTCACGCAGCGAGTCCCGCCCGTACGGGGTGAGATCAGCACCGGCTTGCGCGCCCTGCGCGTTCGTGAAGCCCTCCATGACGCGACCGATCGCAGCCTCACGAGCCGCGTCGACCACGACCGCGAGCTCACGGTCTGCGCCACTACCCGCGCCCCCGACGATCTCCCGTGTGCGGGTCGACCGCTGCAGCAGGAACTCCCAGTCGGCGAGGATGCCGGACTGCGGCGTGAGCGGCCGCGGGTAGGCGTCTTCGCGGGTGACCGTGACATCCCACTCGGGCTCATCCAGGCGTCGCGCGAAGCCCAGCCTGAGACCGTCACGCGAGACGGCCTCGGCGACGGTGGCCAACGGTTCGATCCGGAGGTCAGTGGTTCCGTCCGCGCCGAGACCCTCTGACGCTGCGACGTTCCATGGCAGCCCCAGGCGTGTTGCGTTCGCGGCGATGGCCGCGAGCGCACGCGTGTCGGATGGGCCCGTGTAGTGGGCGTACTCCGCCCCCTGCGCCGGGATCGGAAGGGCCGGGTTGGGTACGGCCTGGATCTGTGAGAGCCACTCCCAGTCGTCGACGATGGGCACCGTGACCTCGTGGCGGGATCCGCTCCCGGTCGGGTTGCCGATCTGCCCCTCGAGGAGACGGTGCTTCAGAACCGTGGAGTCGGTGAAGCGGATCAGCCAGAGTCGCGCCCGGAGGCCCTCGACCCCCGGGTCCAGGATCGTCGCCACCATGGGATGGCGGTCGCTGACCGTGAGCTGCGCGGTCGCGGCAGCGTTGAGGCGAAGGAAGCACTCGGCCTCCACCGGGTGGATGGAACCGAGAAACACTCCCTGACTGTCGGTGATCTCACCGAGGACGTAGGAGCGGGGCCGCATCAGAACGCGCGCCAGTAGAGCGGGTCGAGTTCCACGGTGATGTCTCCCGTCCCTCCCGAGGCGATGACCAGTTTCGACGCGCCGCCTGGCGGCACCGGTGCGAACACCTGGAAGCCGAGCTGGATGGTGCGGTCCTCGCCGTCGAGCGTGGTCGTCGGTGCCGTCGGGTCCGTGTTCAGGAGGAAGGTCGACCCCTCCGGGATCTCGAAGGGGACAGTCACCAGAAACGTCCCCACGCCGAGCGTCACGCCGGGAGGGTGCGGGCCAGCGACCGCCCACCGCACGTAGGCGGGCTCGTTGCCGGGGTTGCGGATGCGTGCCGACGAGTACCCCGTCACCGACGTCGGGTAGTAGCTCTGATCCTCCGGGTCGGCGGGGATGAAGTCCGGTTCGGGCTCCGCCTGGTAGGTGCGCGAGATCGTCTTGCCCGCCCAGAACGGACGCGGCGCAGACAGCCGAAGGCCGATCTGCGCGCGCCCCGTGACGAACGGATCCCGCGGGAAGTAGTGCGACCCATCGAACTCGCCCCGCAGGTCGAGCCGGCGCTGCGCGTCCCCCTCACCGACCAGCCACCGGCCAGTCTCGACCGGGTGCAGCGAGTCGAAGAAGTCCGCGTGGCGCGCCTCCCAATCCGGTGCGCTCGACGCTCGGAACAGCAGCTGCCACTCGACGTCGCGCGCCGGGGTCGAGTACCCGAGGATCTCCTCCCCCGGCACCAACGGGGTCGAGGAAGTCTGAACGTCGAAGCGGGGCATGTGCAGCCCCTTCACCCCCGGGAGCATCCGCGGGCTCGAAGCATCCGGACCGGTGAGCGACCACACCGTCCCGTCGACGCCGATCCACTTCATCGGTCGGGCACCCCACTCCGGGGCCGAGTTCTCCGGCTCGGAGTAGGGTGCCGCGAACACGATCGACATAGGGGCTCCTAGGTGTCAGTCAGCCCGGCATCGCCGAGCATCTTCCGCATCTTCTGTTGCTTGTCGCGGTGCAGCTTCTCGACGTCGTACGCCACGTACGTGGAGTGGTCGAAGAACTGCGCCTGCCGCGACGGAGCGCCCGTCACAGCCGGTGTGCCGACGGTCGGTACCCCGACGCCCATCTGCGCCATCGTCTCGGCGAGGATCGCAAGAGAACGCGCCGAACCGTCCAGCGGGATGTACGCCTCGGGCACGTCGCCACGATCGCCGACCACGCGCCACGTGTTGGCTGGCACCTTCTGCGCGACGGGCGCCATCGGCGTCAGGCCTCGCAGTCCGCCGTTCGCGTAGAACTCCACGAGACCGCCGTCGTGCTGGGTGATGCCACCCTGCCCGCCGGGGCCCATGGCGATGCGGAACGAGTGGTTGCCGGTCACCTGACGGATCGCGGCCTGCAGCGACATCAGTCGGCTGTACGCGTCGTCGGTCTTGCCTTGGACGTAGAAGCTCCCGTCAGGCAGTTGGGTGACGCGGCCGGCGAGGTCGCTCACCTTCCCCATCTCGTCGCGCACATTGGAGGAGTACTTCGTGCTCTTCGATTCGGGTGTCTCCTGAATCGTCTCGATGAGCTTCCGAGCCGCGTCACGGCTCATCCCCGACTGGACCATCTGATCCTCGAGCGCCTTCCGGCCCGCCTCGTATCGCCCGGCGAGTTCGGACTGACTTTCGCCTGCGGCATCCGCGGCGGCGATCTCGTCGCCCAGAGCGGCGATCGCTCCGCGGACCTGCGACTCCATGTCACCGGTCTTGCCGCCTACCACGTCGATCGCGCCGGCGAGCCGGTGCGAAGCGTCGTTGAGATGGCCCATCTGGACCTGCGCGTCCATGAACCCGTTGAACTGCCCGCGCATCTCCTCAAGCCGCGTGTTGACGTCGCCGGTGGTCTTGTCGAAACCGCGCATGCTGTCGGCCAGGTTGTCGAGCTCTTTTGGCCGACCCTCCATGCCGTTCATGACGTCGATGACACCGGCCAGGCCTTCGATCGTGTCAGCGAGCGGGCCGGACACGAACTCTCCGAAGGACGTGCTGGCGGCGATACCGAAGTCGATCGCACCGTTGATCATGTCGGAGAAGAACTGCAGCACCGCGCCGCGGTTCTCGGTGATGAACTGCGCGGCATCCGCCAGGGGGTCAGCGAACGCGGCCGCGAGCGCACCCTGGATGCCCTCGACGGCGACGTCGATGTTGCGCTTGGCCTGCTCGAGCTTGGTCGCGTCGTTGTCGGCGAGCGTGTCGAACATCCGCTTTGCGGATCCCGTCACGCCGTCGAGCTGCTTGACGGCCGTCGACAGGTCCATCGCGAACAGAGCGTCGCCGAGATCCTCAGCTTGAGTGCCGAACAGCGCCACGGCGGCCGCGTTCCGCTTCACCGGGTCTTCGATCTCGCGCAGGCGATCGAGCACGAGGCCCAGCGCCTCTCGGGCGGACTCGCCGCCGCCCGCGACCTTCGCCGTCATCTCCTCGGCGCTGAGTCCAAGCATCTTGAACCCTGCGACGGAGCTGTCGCTCGCATCCTTACCGCGGATCTGAAACTCCTTGAGAGCGTCCGCGGCGAGATCGCTGTTACGCGCTCCGGCATCCAGCCCCTGGGAGATAAGACCGAGAGCTTCTGCCCCAGAAAGGCCGAGCCCTGCGAAGAGAACGGGGTACTCGGTGAGGGTGTCGAGGAGGTCTTCGCTGCGGTTGACACCGTTTCGAGCGCCAGCAGCGATGAGATCGAATGCCTCATCTGCCGACTTCACCAGGCCTGTCCGCAGGAGCGTCGTCACTGCGGTTGCGGTCCTGCTGACATCCTCCTCGAGTACGTCGGAGATCCCGGCGAGGCCTTCAATCACCTGCTGGGCGTCGCGGCGGGTGGCGTTTGGGTCGATGAGCTTGTACTGCACACCGAGCCGCGCGATGTTCATGTTCGACTCGATCGACTCACCGAAGACGTTCGCGTACGCCTCAGCAGAGGACCGCGCAAACCGCGCCGCCGCTTCGGGTGAGATGCCCGTCAGCGCCTGCAGTCGGTCGGTGCGCTGCTCGACGGCGAGGCCAGCCTGGATGTTCGAGACGATGGCTTCGCCGATCGCTTTCGCTCCGAGGATGATCCCACCGGCGATCGGGATCGCTGCGAGCGCGGAGACGAGGGTGCCTTCGATGTCGCCACCGACGACCTCGCCGACCTTCTGCCCTGCACCGCGAGACGCCTTGTCGAGGCCCGAGACGAGCGATCGGCCGCCGGCGCCGCCGGCTTCCTCGGTGTCGGAGCGAAAGCGCGCGAGGAACCGCTTGAGGGCGTTCTCGGCGGGCTTCGGGTCTGCATCCACCTCGATCTCGTTCTTCGCCTGGATAAGCCCGCCGAGGTGGCGCTCGAGCTTCTGCAGCTGCGCCTCGGCGCGCTTGACGTCAGCGGCAACGTCGAGACCGCCCAGCGCCCGGACGCGGAGGTCTTCGAGGCGCTGGTTGGTGCGCTCAATGCCTGCCTCGGCACGGCTGATGTCGGCGTCGAGCTTGAGTGCGGTCGTCTCCGAGACCAGGCGTTTGGCCGCCGTCTCGACACGATCCATCGACGCGAGGGCGCCTTTGGCGTCCGCGTCGACCTTGAGGGGCTTCTTCTCGATCCGCTCCCCGGTCGCCTTGATCTTCTTGTCGGCCCGGTCGACGTCGTCGGTGTTGACGGTGACGAGGGCTTCGATCTCGGCGGTGCGGAGAGCGGCCATTGGTCACCTCCGGGTGAGAGCTCGGCGCAGCGCGGTCGGCTGCTCGATGAGGGAGAAGATCTGCGTCCGGACACCTGGCCATGGACGGGCGAGGACCGCGGGGTCGTACAGGTCGACCCCGCGGTTGGCGAGCTCGGCAACGACGATCCGCCAGTGGGTGATGAGGCCCGCGAGAGACCAGTCGACGTCAGGCTGGTCGCTGGCGCGTTCGGGTGTGGCCACGGCTTCGGGCTTGAGGTTGGCGGGCACCGGTCGGTAGTCCGGGTACCAGCCCTCGGCATCCGGTGTTCCGATGCCGTACGGCGCCCAGTCCTCAGCCGTGGTCAGCCTTTTGGGCCAGAGCCGTCACCGCCGTCGCTCCCGACGTCGCGCGGTGCCCAGAGCAGCTTGGCGATTGCGCCGGCGGCCTCGGCTCCCCGCGCCCAGTAGAAGACGGCGTAGTAGGCCATCCGGTCGATGGACACCTTGGGGATCTCGTCGGCGACCATCTGCGCGTAGACGGCGTCGCCGAGCCCCGGGTGGGATTCACCGATCGTCTCGAGCACCCGCTCGACGGCTTCCGGCACAGGTCCGGGGTAGATGCCGAGGTTGATCTCGGCGCGCACCGCCGCAGCGAGGATCATCTTCGCGCGTTCGACGCTGGGCGGCGAGACCCGGTAGGTCCGCTCGCCCAGCGTCAGAACGAGGTCAGGGAAGACCCACGCTTCGAAGTCGACGTCGCTCATGCCCCGCGCTGGTAGGTGAACGCCGTCGACGACCCAGCCGTGTTGGTGACGATGACCTCGACCGGGCCGGCGTCACCGGCTGGCATGAGCGCGATGATCTGGTTGGCGTTGGCGACGAAGTCGGTGACCGGGTCGCCGTCGATCGTGACGGCCGTGGCTCCGAGGTAGCCGGCGCCGGTGATGGTCACCAGCTCGCCCTCTGCGGCGTTCGGCGGCATCACTGTCGAGACGACGGGGACGGTGGCAGCCCAGCCCGTGAACGGGTTCTGGATCCGCTCGAACGAGCCCTTGCCGGTGAGGGTGATCGCCCACACCTCGACGCCCGTGTTGCCCGTGTTCTGACGCGAGGCGGACACCCGGAAGCGGGCGCGGCCAGCGTCGTTGGGGCTCGGGGTGCCCTCGTCGGGCTTGTGGTACCAGCGAGCGTCGACGAGCGTCGCCTCGCCCTTGCTCTTCGCCGCATTGAGGAGCAGCTCGAGCTCGGGCAGGTAGAGCCCGGTGTCGAGGGAACGGTTCCCCTGGATGGTGAAGGAGATCACCACGCCGCGGCCGTCGACGTCTTCGTTGGGGTCGCCGGCGTCGTCGTACGATGCGACGTCGCTGGTGGTCTCGGGGAAGGTCGGCGCGAATGCGGAGATCCGGCGCGCGGGCTGGAACTGCGGCGACCCGAGGGCGCCGAGGTTCAGGTCGATGCCGTACTCGTGGCTCTTGCCGAGCGTGGTACCGGCGGGAAGGTTGACGCGGCTCATGATGAGGCCTCCAAGTTGTCGAGGGTGACGAGGTAGTTGTCTGTGCGCTGCTCGCGCGAGGAGTCGTCTCGCCCCAGTGGCGAGAACGATGTGCGGCGGATGCCGCTGATGCCGTCGGCTCGGGTGAGCCCGCTCAGCACCACGTGGGCGGGGTCGGCCAGGCGGTCGGCGCCGTCGGGTCGGCCTTCTTCGCCGCGGAACCGCAGCTGGACATTGCGAGTACGTGCGTCCACGTCCGGGTCTTCCCCGTCGTACACGCGGATACCGACGCCTTGTTCGGCGTAGGACGGTATGGCGCCGTAGAAGAGGCCGACGACGCCGGCGGGGAACTGTCCGCCGGTCGTTCGCCATTCCCATCCGGGGATGCGGCCGAGGGCCCGGCCGATGATGGCTGTGAGGGTCGCGTCATCCACCGAGTGCCTCCGCGATGTGCTGGGCGACGTACTCTTCGACGGCAACCTGCGCTGCGGCGGCCTCGAGGAACTTGGCCTGTCCGCCGTGGGGGTGCTCGTAGTCGAGGTTCTCGTGCTGGAAGCGCGCGTGGAACGCGGTGAAGGACACCTGGGCGGTGAGGTCGTCGACGCGGACGCCGCCCGATTTCACGAGGTCGTCGTCGTCGCGTGGTGCGAGTTCGCGTGCCCGGGCGAGCATCGCTTTCGCGCCGACCTTGAGGCCGTCCTGCGCGGCCTTCTCGATGGGGCCGAGTAGCGGGGTGTGCTGCTTCATCGCGCCTCCCTACTCGAGGTGCAGCGTCTGAGACGACGGGAGGCGATCGTGTTCGAACACGGTGACCGCGATGACTCGCGCGGTGCGCTCCCGCGGTTGCGCCTTCCACACGGTGACATGCGACCCGAGGGGCACCACCTCGCCGAGGTCGATCGAGACCTTCGCGCTCGAGAGAGTTTCGGAGCTCGCCGCTGTTGCGACCGTGTGCTGCTCGTCCTCGACCCACGCGGCGATGGTGCGAGACGGACCGAGGCCGCCGCCCATGCTGCCGCCTTCGACGCGGTCGCGGACGCCAACAGTGTGCGGGGTGTATCGCGCCGGGAGCGTCATCGGTTGGCTCGCAGCCTGTGTACGTCGAGGCGTAGGAGCTCATCGTCGACGAACATGGCTCCGGCCGCGAGGCCGCTGGATGTGCGCGAGTAGGTGAAGTTCTGCCCGATGGCGGACTCAGATGTGAGCCCGCCGGCGGGGACGAGCGCGCCGCGGGCGACGGCGGAGGCGATGGCCTGCGCGATGCCGCCGGGGCACTTCTCGTACCCGTGGGTCAGGGTGACGGTGACTGCTCGTCGGCCGGTGTGCCAGCGTCGGTGTCCGCGGCCGCCGCGGTAGAGGATCCCGCTCTCGTCCCAGTCGTAGTCGGCCGGTTCGGCGATGGTGACGCCGTTCTCGGTGACGTTGCCGATCGAGACGATGTTCAGGCTCGGGAGGAACAGGGAGTGTCCGCCGCGGGAGGCGACAGTGACCGTTTCGGTGGCGGTCTTGGCGACTCGCCATCCGCAGTAGTCCCGGACCGCGTCGGTGGCCATCTGGGCGATCGCCTGGGCGAGCCCCGTCGGCATGTCGCGGTTCGTGACGTCCTGGATCTCCGTCGCGGTGAGCAGGAGGTCCTCGGGCTCAGTGTCAGGCATGGGGTTCCTCCCGCTCGTGTGGCGGCCGGGTGGGTCACACCCGGCCGCCGGACGTTGGCGCCGGTCAGGCGGCCTTGGTCTTGAGCAGCTTCAGCGCCTGCGGGCGGACGACGTCGCCGCCGACACGCTTGCGGAACTTGAAGCCGATCATGCCCTCCTCGGAGTACAGCTCCTCGAGGCGCTTGACGGTGACGCCGAGACGGTCGTACACGCGGTACCCCGCCTGGAAGTCGCCGAACGCCGCGACCGCCTTGTTGGCGGCGATGCCGTCGATGTTCTCCTGGTTGTGGATGGCGTACCCGTTGAGGGTGTTCGGGCGACCCGCCTGCAGGGACGGCTGCCACAGGTAGCGGCCGTCGGCGTCCTTCAGCGTCGACACGAACAGCTCCGTGGTCGACGGGATCAGGAAGCTGCCGTTGCGGCGGTACTGCGCGGGCACGTCGTAGATGAGCCCGATCAGGTCGTCGAGGAGCACGTTCGAGCCGTTCGCGCCGGTGCCGCCGTACGTGGTCGCGCCCGACACGCGAGCGCTCACACCGCCAGCGGTCGAGAAGATGCCGACGGGCATGTGCGCGGTGTGGCCGGTGCCCACGGTGAACGCCTGGTCCTCGGCCTCGGCCGCGGCGCGCGCGAAGCTGTCACGCACGAACGCCTCGAGGTTGATGTCGGTGTCGTCGAGCTCGTCCTCGCCGATCTTCGCGAGACCGTAGAGGTCCTCGATGTAGGTCCACTCCTCGGAAGGGGTGTCGGGCATCGAGTCGGTGAGGGTCTGCTCGTTGGTCTCGAGCTTGCCCCATCCGACCGCGACCTCGTCGAGCGAGCGGCGACGGACCCGGTTGGAGGTCGTGTTCCGCTGCCCCGCGATCGGGCGGATCGCGCTGATGCGCGGGACCTCGCGGATGATCTCGGCTTCGAGGTCCTCGGGGACGAGGATCTCGCCGGCGGCGTTCTCGACCAGCGCACGCTGCTCGGGGGCCATGTCGCGCCCGCGGACGAAGCGGAGGAACGCGGACCGACGATCGGCGGACCGGCGCTCTGCCTCGGTACCTCCGCCGCCGAGCTCGCGGCGGTCGCCGCCGATCTCCTGGCCGAGCTGCGCGTTGCGCTGCTCCTGCGCCTCCTGGCGGTCGATGCGCTCGCTGAGCTCACGGAACTCCGCCTCGCCGCGGTCGTACGCGGTGCGCTCGTCGGGGTTGAGGTTGCGGTTCTCGGTCTCCGCGCGCTCGGTGATCTCTCGCATCGCCTCGACGGTGCGAGCTCGCTCCTGGCGGAGCTGAACAGAGTTGGCCATAGCCGAACTCCTTTCTGTGTTGGGGTGTGTCCCGCACCGTTCGGACGGGCACGCTGGGGTCAGAGCTGCGACAGCAGCTCGAGTTCGTGGAGGCGGTGCTTCGCCCGCTCGACCGGATAGCCGGCCGCCTCGGCGAGGTGCCGCTGCGCACGGCTGCGCAGCTCGGCGGAGGTCTGGGTGTACGCGGGGTAGGTGACCACGGAGACGTCGCCGCCGTCGAAGTCGAACTCCCGCACCTCGTGGAGGTTGCCGGACCAGCTGTCCGAGACCACCCAGAACCCGAACGACATCTGCGACAGGTCGCCCCGCTCGAGGGAGACCGCCGCGTCGCGGGCGTAGGTCACGTCGGCCATGTCGGCGTCGACGAGCACGCCGTCGCTGTCCTCGCTCAGGGTGAGCGTCCCGGATCGGGTGCGAGCGAGCAGCAGGTTCGCGTCGTGGTTGATGAGGAACCGGACGTCCGGGGTTCCCGCGAGTGTGCGGGTCGCGGCGCCCGGTCGGATGACTTCCTGCCATCCGCCGAGGTCCTCGGAGAGCTGGTCGTAGACGACCGCCCGCCCGGTGAAGTGCAGGCGCCGTTCGTCGTCGTTCGCCGCGCGGACCTGGATATCCGTGAGCGGGAAGACGCGACGCTCGAAGGTGCGTTCCATGGGTGCTCCTAGTAGTCGAAGGTCTCGCCGCAGGTGCACCCTGCAGCGTTCGCGGCGCCGGCGCGGAGGTCGCCCGGCCACATGGTTCCGTTGGAGAACGGCTCATCGATCGCGACGGTCTCGCCGTGCATCGACTCATGCTGGTCGTCGTCGCCGTACCGCCACCGCTTCGCGGTCGCTCCGGTCTGGACGGCTCCCTCGTGGCGACCGAACGCGCCGCTACGGTTGGTGATCCGCGCCGCCCACCCGGGGATGCCTGCGAGCACGTCGTCGAACACCCGCACCGCGGATGCCTCGTCGGCGCCGAGCGCACGGAAGGTCGACGTATTGAACGCGCGAGCTTCGGATGCCGCGACCGCCGTGACCCAGTTGACCGTCTGGGCCGCCACGAAGACGTCGCCGCGGGTCTCTGCCTGCCGAGTGCCGAACTCGGTGACGACACCGGACAGGACGGGGACGAGCTGCTCGGCGAGCAGGTCATCCCACGTCGCCCGCTCCTCGTCGGATGGGGACGCGTCGAGCTGGTCTCGCTGATCGCGGACGAACTCGGCGAGGGTCGTCTCGACGCGGGTAGTCCAGGCGGGTGCGTCGTCGGCGGCCGCGCGGCGGGTCTGTTCGAGCGCCCGGTACTGCGTGGGCTGCAGCTGAGCGATCGCGACCGGCGGCAGGCCGTCGCGCTGGACGGGCGCGGTGCCGGCGGGGATCATGTTGACCGGCTCGAGGTAGATGTCTCCGTTCTCGATCGGCGGCTCGTCCTCCATCGCCCGGATGTCGTTCGCGGAGTAGAAGCCCCACTGACGGCCCGCGGCGTAGGCCGCTGTCTGCGCCGCGGTGTCGCCGCGCATCCGCCCCTTCGGGTCGAACTTGAGACGCATCTCCTCGTCGTCGAACAGCCGCTGCGTGACCTTCTCGAGGCGCGTGATCGGCGGCAGCAGCGCGTCCTGGACGAACTCGATACTCAGGTGTTCGATGTTCGAGAACGTCGCCCGCTCGAGGTCACCGATCTTGTGCGGCGGAACGCCGTACATCGACGCGATCTTGCCCTCGGTGAGCTTGTAGATCGCGAGGAACTGCGCGTCTGCCGGAGAGAGCGAGACCCGTTCGAGCTTCGCGCCGCCCTCGAAGACGGCGATCTGGTGCGAGTTCTCGAAGCCCTGGTGACGGTCTTCCATCTGCGCCACGAGACGTTCCCACTGCTTGTCGCTGAGATTCGCCGCGGTGGTCAGCACCGTCTCCGGCGTCGCGTCCCGCTCAAAGAATCCGCCGATGTAGGACGTGGCCGCGACGGAGATCCCGACCTGCTGTCGGGCGACACCGATCGGAGACAGTGCCTCCGGCCCGGTCCCGAACCAGCGGTAGTGGAGGATCTCCTGATCCGTGGCGACGTACCCTTTCTCGACGGGCAGCCACGTCTCCTTGCCGTCGTGGTTGAGGCGGTAGGCGAGCTGTCCCGTCGGGGTACGAAGGACGGTGACGTCAGTCGGCGGCACGGGCCACAGCGCGGTGACCTCGCCTGCCCCGTTGCGCTGAACGAACACGTAGGCGTTTCCGCGGATGAGGAGCCAGGTGACGACGACGCGCCAGAACTCGGCGGCATCCTGCACCGCGTTCGCCTGGACGGTCAGCAGCTTCACGAGGGTGCGGTAGCGCGGGCTTGGCGCTACTCGGTCGCGGCCACGCCGGACAACCACCGACACAGGGAGCGTGGCGATCGCCTCGGCTACTAGGCGCACCGAGGTGAGGACCGCCATGACCTGCAGCGACTGCTCGGGCGTGACGTTCACGCCGGCGGCCGTGCGGGTGCCACGCAGCGACGGCATCCGGCCGCTCGCGCGCTCGACAAGGGCGCGCCACGCTGTGGCGACTCGTTGGGTGAAGCTAGCCACGTGACCTCCTCTTGAGTGTGCGGACGCGGGGTTCGGGGGTCGTCGGCGGGCTCTTCAGCAGCCAATACGCACCGGTGATGGCGGACAGCGGCGCAGCGTCGCCGGGCGACTTGATGCGGTCGATGACCCATGCGTTGCCGAGCGCCTTCATCACGGCGCTACCAGCGGGGACGTCGAGCACGGGCTGCGCTCGGTGAAAGACACGGCCCAGGTTGACGCCGTCGAGGATCATGCCTGTCGCTCGCCCGAGATCGGGGCCGCCCCATTCCGTGACGTCCAGCCCAGCGGACTCGAAGTCCGCGACGAGGGAGGACACGGGCGCGCCGTTGGTCTGGAAGGTGATCGCCGCCGGCGTGAACGTGCGATCAGCGGAGGTCAGCCACGGGATGATCCAGTCGGTGCCCGGCCCCTTGGCCATGATCCCGACGTGCGCGTTGCCGTCGGCGCGCGCGGCCGCGAACCCGATGTAGGCCATCTCGCGGTTGTGCGACACCTCGACGCAGATGTACACTTCGGCGCCGTCGGCGCGCTTGGACAGACGATCGAACCCGGCGGCCCACCGACCCGGTTGGAACGGCCCGCCAGTGGCCGAGTCGACGAAGACGTTGCCAACCTCGGACGCGAACACGGGCGCCGGGTCGGAGATCCAATACGCCGCGAGGTTCTCCTGCGGCAGGTTGTAGTTCATCGAGGGATTGGAGTACGCCCACGCCTCGGGCGTATCCAGCGGCATCCCTGGCGGCGGCGACCACCAGAACAGACCGATCGTCGTGTCGACGTCGCCTGCCTCGATCGCATCCATCGCCATCTTGTGCAGGTGCCGCTGGACGATCGCTTCCATGTCGCCGGCGTTCGACGCAGCGATCAGCTGGGAGCGGCGACGCGCGGCGGTGGTCTTCGACAGCGCCGACCACGCCTTGAACGTCTTGTGCTTCAGGATCTCGTCGACGAAGACGAGGTCGAACGTGAGACCGCGGCCGCCGTTGTCGGCCGAGTCGACCCAGTACCGCTGCCCCCCGGTGAGCTCGAACCACAGCTCGCCGTTCGTGTTCGAGAACCCGCCGCGCTCCTGCTTCAGTCGCGGGATCGCGTCGATGATGTTCTGCGCGTGCTCCCACGTCTTCTTCGCGGTCGCGAGCTTCTGGGCGACGCCGATGATCTGCGCGTCGCCGTCGACGAACATCCGGAAGAGGATCAACAGCGCAGCGATGAACGTCTTGCCGTTCTGCCGGGCTACCCACAGCAGCACCGTCTTGAACCGGTAGGAGCCGTCGGGGTTCAACTCGAGAGCGTGGACAAGGAACCACCGCTGCCACGGATTCAGCTTCGGTGCGAGCTCCGCGAACCGGGTGTCGGCGAGCTGCAGGTGCAGCCACATCGCGAAGTGGATCGCGGCGTACCCGGCGCTCGTCTGCGGAGTGAGCTTGCGCCGCGGCGGAGTGAACACACGCGGGACGGTGTGCCCGTACACGCGCCGCGGCCGAGCGCTACGCCTTCTTGCGGACTGGGCGCCGCTGGGGCGCTTCCGGGTCGTCGTCGATGTCATCCACGCTCCCCGTGTAGAAGCGACGGCGCATGTCGTCGAGCTCGTCGTGCTCGCGCGGCTTCGCGGCCGCGATCAGCTTGTCCATGACCTCGTCGTAGCGCTGGGCGATCGCCGAACGCTGCGCGACCGCGCCGGAGTCGAGGTCCCGCGCGAGTGTGTAGAGCAACGCGACTCGGGGCTGCGCGGACGCCGGCACGTCGAGAGCTTGCACGAACGCGACGGCGGCCGCCTCGTTCGACAGCAGCGGCGCGGATGTCCCGTCGTCTGTCCCGTTCGGTGTCCCGTCCTGTGTCCCAGGCTTGTCCCGGCCGGTCGGCCCGATGCGCGGGAGCGCGGAGAGCTCGGCCTGCCGCTTCTTTTCCGCGCGCTGCCGGGCCTTCCGCTCACGCTCCTTGGCGCGTCGCTCCTCATCGGACATGGCCATCGCGACCACCTCCAAGAGGGCGGGACACGGGACACGACCGTGCGGAGGGGGACAGATCACCCCCGGCGGTGTGCGGAGCCCCCAGGGCTAGAGATTGGACCCCCCTATCCCTCTGAGGTGATGAGGGGAAGATCGACGGTCGTGGCGGCGAGATCGTGCGTGCAGTCGGCGAGGTACTCGATGCGACCATCGCGGACGAACGAGTGGCAGCGGATGTCCGCCGCTCCCCCGGTGACGAGGACGCTCGGGTCGAGGGTGGGGCGCTCGAGGTCGCCGTTCCATTCCCACGGGTGAGGGTGCGGGGCGATCGTGACAACGTGCGCGGACTCACAGCCCGGGCAGTTGAACCGGAGGTGGTCTCCGTCGTTCCCCACGATCTCGGCACGTGCCTGCATCGTCAGCCCTTCGGAGTGTGCGGGTCCCGGCGAGGGATGCGGATCGTCATACCCGGCCAGATCAGCTCGGGCTGCTTGATCCCGTTCAGCCGCTGGACCGTGCGCGGTTCGACCTTGTAGTGATCCGCGATGCCGTCGAGGGTCTCGCCCGCCTTGACCTCGTGGGTCTCGTTGCCGTGGTCGTAGCCCCGGTCCTCGGGAGCGGGCGGCCGGTTCGCCGTCGCGGTCTGCTTCGTGCCCTGCGTCTTCGCCATGATGGCTCCTCTCGTGGTCACCACACCTCGGACGTATCGCCGAGGGCGGGCTTCGGATCCCCGTCGCCCTTGTTCTCGTTGCAGACCTTGTGCGACGGTTGCCCGTTCGACGGGTCGTCAGCGAGCTCCGGGTACGCGTTCACCGACTTGATGTGGTCGTACGCGAAGGACCACTTGTCGGTGTGCTTCAGCGTCGTGTCGATCGGCTGGCCGCAGAGGGCGCAAGGCAGACCGTGCTCGGCGGTGAGCTTCTTCAGGTCGGCGCGGTTCTTCCTGTGAGCTGCGGTCGTGCGCCCCGGGATGCCAGCAGCCATCAGATGAGACCGCGGGTCACCAGGGACGCGAGGATCTCCGGGCCTGAGACGAGGCCGAGACCGCGAGGGCCGCGACCCCAGCGCGGGTAGGTCGGTGTCTTCGGCGGCTTGTAGAACGGGATGCCGGCGCGCTTGCGCGCCTTGCGTGCAGCGGTGGCCACGGTGCCTCCCGGATGGCGGGCGGGCGCCCGGGGTCGAGACACACCCGGACGCCGCGCCTATTGACGCGTGAGGCCCCGCCGCTCAGCGCAGACGACCATGCGTTCCCGACGAAGTGAGATCGTGCGGGCGGCGGGGCATGCCGGCGAGTGGGGCACCACATCAGCCAGCGTCGCGGTACCCATGCGAAAGGCCCCGGACCAATGGTCTCGGGGCCTCGCATAGTTCTTCGCTGGGCTCAGCATAACTCATCTGTGGGTCACGGGGCGGCACCGTCTGCCGGCGACACGCCGTCTACTTTGCTGAGGGAATCTGCGCCGGGCACGAGAGGCAGGGCATTCCGGGCGAGCAGACGGAACTGCGTCATCTTCGCTCCAACCGTCGCCATCGTCTCCTTGTCGTCGCGAGAAGCTCGCCAAGTCTTCTCGGCAGCGTCGCTTACGTTCTCAGGCATCAGGAGGTGAACACGGGCGAAGCTCGTCATCATCTTCTCCGCGGCCTGACTACGCGGCTCCGGCCCGTCTCCCCGCACGATCATGTAGCGGAAGACAGCCGAGATGAACTCCGAGCACGCCTCCAATTGCGCGTGCCCGTACCTGTCGGCGACCCTGGCGACGTCTTCCTCCTTTGCGCGCTCGTCCTCTCGTTTCGCCCTTCGCTTCTCGGCTTTGTTCTGCGCCCAGAACGTCAGGGCTGCAGCCCCGACAGAGAAGACACCGACAGCCCACCAGGGTGCGTCGGTCGCGGTCAGCCAGTCCAAATCCATGACCGTCATCGTAGGGTGCCGCCGCGTCGACCGTGCAGCGCATCGTCGATGTCGGCTAGCGATCCAGCGATGTCGTGATGCCGGAACCCGGCGAACGCCGCACGGGCGGCTGCCAGCATCTCGGCGTCCGTCGGAGCACGGCGGGACCTCACGGCCGGCTCGAACGGCGGGTCAGCACGGAGGCTCATCGGCCTGCGTGTTCCGGGCGACGATCTCCGCCGGCGTCACGATGCGGCGGTACTCGACAGCGGCGAGGTCGTAGACCCGGAGGCCGAGCGGTGCGAGGACGGTGGCGAGCTCGATCGTGTGCCGGTGGTTGAACTCGGTGATCGCCCGTGCGACGTCGTCGCTCACCGCGGTGGTGAACACCTCGTCTCCTGCGACGGCGGCCGGGGCTGGGGCCACGGCGAGCATCCCGGCGTCGACCATGTCGTGGATCGGTGTCGGCTCGTTCAGGTGCTTGGCTTTCTCATCGGCGTCGTATCGGAGCAGCGCGCACCCGATGGCACCAGCCCAGCCGACGTGCGTTGCTCTGCAGCCCTCGACCCTCCACTGGTCACTCTCGCGGTAGACGCGTCGCTTCATCGTTCCGTCTCCTGTCCATCCGGGGTGAGAGCGGCGGTGAGAGCGGCGCGGATGCGGTGGTGGGGGGTGAGAGGGTTTCCGCAGACGCAGCGCCAAAGAATGAGGTATTCGGCGCTCCGCTTTTCGTCGATCGTTTGGGTGTGCTCGCGGTAGGCGCGATTGAACCGGTCGACCATCGCGTCGTCCACGACGACCGGCTCCCGAGCGGCATCCCAGCCGTCACGGTAACCGTGCGCGAAGGCCGACGACTTCGAGTGATCCTGAGGGATGTCACCGCGAGCCCATCCTTCGGGCTTCTCGCGCGGCGTGACCGGTTCCCGCTTCTCGTAGCCGTTCTCCCGCATCCACGCGAGCGCAGCGCGAGCGATGAAGGTGAACCAGTCGCCCGGCTCCATATCGCCGTCACCCGCATCCGCACGGTGCTCGCGGGCGGAGTAGTCGACGTCGGCGGCGTTCAGAGTGCGAGCCAGGTCGGCCGCGGCCTCCCGTTCGGTGTGGTCGGTCATCCGAGGCTCCCCACCATGTACGGCTCGCGCCCCTCGCCAGGCTCGGCGAACGTATCGAACGGCTGCTCATCGTCTTTCGGGTCGGTCCAGAGGCGCTGCATGCCCTCGTAGAACTCGGGGTCATCAGCCTCGGGCACGTACTCTTCATCGCCAGGCTTGAAGCCGCACTCCGCGAGGTAAGCGCGGTACTTCTCGCCCGCGACAACCGGGTTGTGGGTGCCGTAGACGATTACGTAAGCGTCCTCGTTGTCCCACGCGGTGACGCCGGTGTTCTCGGTCATGATGGTTGCTCCATTTCGTTCGGTGGTGTCGGTCATCGCTGGGCCCGTTGTGCTCGGTGTGCGGCGACGGCGGTCGCGATCGCTTCGGGATCGATGCCGCGGGACTCGTAGAGCTCCCAAAGCGCCTCGTCGAATCCGTCGCCCATCTCCACGTCCCACCAGAGCTTCCGGGCGAGCTTCTCCGCGTGCTCGGGGTCGCGCTTCTGGATCGCGTCGAGGAGCATCGGCACCTGGACGGCCGTGATGTACCGGCTGATCGCGTCTACCCATGCGCGTGTCCGGGCCCGGTGTTCCGGGTCGTCGAGGTCGCTGGCGAAGAACACCTTGCCGACCTCCTCGGCTTCCGCCTGCGCGAAGGAGGCGATGCGGGCGCTGTGGAGGATCATCCTGTCAGCGGTGGCCTCCTCCTCGGACTCGGGCCGTGCGATCGTCTTCAGAACGTTCTCGGTCATCGCAGGGTCTCCTCGGCAGTGGGCGAGGTCTCGGTCCATCCCGCGGAGCCCGGGTGTGGCCACGCCTCGAGTGGCCAGTCGTCCCAGTCCTCCTCGTCGCGCCCCGCGCCCTTCTCGTCCATGCAGTCGACGCAGACGGTGAACTGCTCGGAGGGGCACAGGTCGAGGCTGCCTTCGCCGTCCTTATCCACGTGTTCGCAATCGCCCTCAATGCAGTCGCGCATCCACGCCTCCACGGTGACGTGCTCGGCGTGATCCTTTGCAATCTCGGTCATGGTGTCTTCTCCTTGTCTGCCGCGCGTGCGGCTTCTGCTGCTGCAATCCCGGCCTTCACCTGGGACAGGTAGAACCACGGCGTACGGCGGCCCCGCTCACCGTTCACCGTCGCTCTGCGGGACACGAACCCGTCCCGCTCGAGACGCTTCAGCGTCGACAGGGAGATGGATGCGCGACGCATCACCTCCTCACGAGGGAGCAGCTGCTCACGCCACTCACGGATCGAGTCGACGACCTCCTCGCCGTCCTCGTGGTCCTCCCAATCGATCGCGCGAGGATCAGCCCGCTCGACACCCCAGTTGTCGATCGCATCCTGGATGGACCACGCCTCGCGTACCCCATCGACCGGACGGTGACGGTCCAGGACGAGCGAGCACATCCACGAGATCGCCTCGACGTCGTTCGACATCGCCTGCAGATCCTTGTCCCACCCCTCAAAGGTGAACCAGACACCACGGACCGAGGTGAGCGCGTCGATCAGATCCACCGGGACCGGGGATGCCGCCTCGAGGATCGAAGCCGATCCCGTACGGAACACATCGGTCGGGGTCGCCTTCCGCGGATCCGCGAGGGACTCGAGACGGCCAATCAGATCCGGGGTCTCCCCCAGAAGGTGACGCATCCGCCCGAAGCAGCGATCGCAGATCAGCGATCCCTCGCGGCACTCGCGAGGTGCGCAGCCCCGGCACGGGAACTGTCCCTCGTACGACGGACCCGAGTGCTGGCATGTCGCATAGTGCACGTCACGCTGAGTGCAGCCCCGGACGCATGCGCGCTCAGGCATCTTCTTCCCCTTCGTCGGGCAGCGCCTCGGACAGATGGTGATCGCCGCACAGGGGCCAGATCTGACCGCACCAGGAGCACTGCGGGCCGTTGCCGTCCATGTCGAATACCGGCCGCGCTGTCCGGGCGCCGAAGCGCTCCATCTTGTCCGCGACCCAGTCGGCCAGCGCCGTTGCATCCTCGACGCCGTCGAGAACGATGGCGACCTCACGGACGAACTCCTTCGACGCGGTCATGCGGGGTGGCTTCGACATCACAGGCCGAGAACCCGTCGGCTCGAAGATGCCTGCGAACTCAGAACGGGGTGTCGTCTCCATAGCTCTCACCCCCTGCCGACCACGAGCCGTCACCGGAGGGCGTCGCCCACTCCTGCGCGGGCTGCTGCGGCTCCTGCGGACGCTGCGCACCGCCACCGTTCGACGCGGCGCGGGTGACCTGCGCGGTCGCGTAGCGGAGCGAGGGGCCGATCTCGTCGACCTCCAGCTCGATCGCCGTGCGGTTGTTGCCTTCGCGGTCCTGGTAGGAGCGCTGCTTCAGGCGGCCGGTCGCGACGACCCGCATGCCCTTGGTGAGCGAGCCTGCGAC
>JAAIGE0100434594.1_pt1 | contig 19104 bp, 29 predicted proteins | sample 6487951 | NCBI WGS metagenome assembly JAAIGE01 (sample SAMN13974128, study PRJNA590717) | phyllosphere metagenome | biome: tomato field; feature: multiple bacterial spot infested tomato fields; material: tomato leaves; isolation source: leaves from tomato fields | host: Solanum lycopersicum ...
CGCCCCTCGGGCGAAGGAGCAGAGATGGAGCGAGCAGACGAAAAAAAGCCCACCGGGTGGCGGGCAGAGTGGGGGGCAAAGCGTGCAGTGCGCCGGGCCGAGAAGGAAGAGCGAGAGCGTCTGCGGAGGCTTGATGAGCGGGGCGAGTGGGGTTACATCCCGCCGGGGGCGGTGTTCATTTCCAAGCGGAAGCTGAAGTCGATCACCTGGAGCTTGGTGGTGATCCTGCTGTCGAACACCATCATCCTCTTCGGCCAGTGGAGGATCTACCGGAGCCACCCCCAAACGACGGGAACCGCAGCGATGACACCGCCCACGGCGGCCACCAAAGCGACCCAGTAGTTTCTGTCCTGCCACCATTTGGGGCGCTCGAACTTTGCGGCCTGGCGGCGCGTCAACTCGGCGTTGATTGCCATCTTCACCCCATCATCGAGAACTTCATCGTCGGGCACGCTCTCGCGTGTCAGAAACTGCATCAACTCTTCATCCGACAGCTTTCGGATGCGCTCCAGCCTGAGAGAGTAGGTCTGCGGCTTGGGTGGCGGCCTCGGCGGTCTGAAGGCGGAATTCTGATGCGGCAGGATGTACTCTGTATCCCCCGAAACCCTCTGGCCTGCACCATGCCGTCCATCCATGTCCGCTCCCGTGATTGAGCAGATATTGTGCGACAGACCTCTCAAAATGGCGCGCGCGAAACCTCAACGCTGACCGGCCCGATCCCCGACCAGATCAACCGGTCGCTGTCGCGCTCGCGGACCTCGAACCAATCTGCATGCACCTGGCGCACCTCGTATGCCGCCGCGGGCAGTGGCAGGATCTCAGTAGAGGGGACGCTGAATCCCCAGGTGGGCATGTTGAGCAGGGTGGGGTGGCTTGGGGGCGAGTTGGCAGTCGGAATCATGGCGCAGCCTCCACCCTGACGGGGCCTGGGCCGCGGTAGATCTCGCGCGGGGGCTTGCCCGCGTGGGTAACGGTCCAACAGCCATCGACCTCCAGCACCGAGTATTCGGCTGCAGGACATGGGAGGGGGATCTCACCCTTGTGGCCTGGGATGTCCGATGGCCAGTACAGCACCGATGGATAGGGCGCCCTGGCGAATTGGGATTGGGAGCAGCCGTTGGCATAGTCCACTTCGGCTGGCTGGTCCATTTGGCGCTTCTCCCGCCCGGTGCCTGGCACGGCCACGGCTTCCGGGTGCTCCTTCCGGATCTGCTGCTCTGTGGCTTCCCACCGGCTTGTGACCCAGCGACCGCCCCACAGGTAGCGCCACCGATGTGTGATCTCGATTCGCATGCTTCCTCCAAAAGACTGTAAATCTATACAGTGATTTAAACGCGGGCAACTATCGTTGGCGGCACACTTGGTGGCATTTCTGGGCCTCTCGCCGCTTGGCACCAGCACGGGATGCTTCAGAAAACTGAGCGTGGAAAGTGCGCATGATCCGACAGGCGCCGCCGGTGGCCGGCCGCATGCTGACCGGATGTGCAACACCTACAAGCCGCCGGCCGACGTGCAGGCCATCGAGCAGGGCTGGGAAATCAGCAACGGCCGAGGCGACGGCCGATGGTGGGACGACGTGCTCTACCCGCGGGGCCTGGGCCCATTCCTGCGCCGCTCACGGGATGACGAGGGGTACAGCCGCGAGCTGGTGGTGGGGCAGTGGGGGCTGATTCCGTGGTTCGCCAAGGCCGCCAAGCTGCCATACCCGACCAACAACGCCCGGAGCGAGGAGTTGGCGGCCAAGGCCAGCTACAAGCAGCCATGGGCCCGCGGCCAGCGCTGCATCATCCCCGCTGAGAGCTTCGATGAACCGAACTGGGAAAGCGGGCGGAACGTGTGGTGGCGCTTCCGCCGGGCCGACGGTGCGCTATGGGGCTTGGCCGGCCTGTGGAACACCTGGACCGATCAGGCCACGGGCGAGGTGCACGAGAGCTACACGATGCTGACCATCAACGCGGACGAAGACCCGCTGATGAGCCGCATGCACAAGCCGGACCCCGAGAAGCCGGCAGACCAGCAGGACAAGCGGAGCGTCATCCCGCTCGACCCTGCGGACTATGACCAGTGGCTGGCCGGCACCCTCAAGGATGCCCAGGCGCTGCTTAGGCTGCCGCCGGTAGAGGTGTACGACGCGGGGGCAGTAGGAGGTAAAAATGGAGCGTGAGCTCGCACACGCATGCCTAAGCGGATCCTAGCGCCTCATCTACAACGCCCACTACTGACTCTGCGTCTGCATCTTGCATGCAGTCGCCAACCCACTCAGCACATAGCGCTTGCCACAGCGTCGCGCCCCCACACCGGAGTTCATTTGCTGCAGACCGAACCCAGAGGTGGTGGTCGCTCACAGTCATAGCCCGATTGCAGGCGTCGTGAACTGCAGAGTGATCACGCGATATGCGAAGTGAAACGTTTCCCCACCCCTTAGCCTTGAGATCATTAAAAACTACTTGCTCAGGGGCATCGCCGCCTGGAAGTAGATGGCAGCCCGGCGCGGCAGAACTGTCGCCATCAAGAAAAACGCATGTTGGCCTGGGGAAGCGACCTTGAGAAGCCATCATTCCAAGCGCGAGGCCTACCTGTGAACTGCCGAATGGGACTATGGAAACTCGTGGAAAGGTATCTGCTGACTTAGCGGAGAGTATCTCGCCCAACCAGGTTTTGGCTGATTCGTCTTCAACGTAAACGTCACATTCAGGATGATTCTCATCATCCATTTTTGTCATTGCGAACTGAGGACTGACGCCTGCTGCGATTATCTTTTTACCCCCTGATTCCAATATGTGCATCCGCGCCTCAAGTGGTAATTCTTCTAATATATATGGAGAATGGGTTGTGATGATTATCTGTAATTCCGCTTCGCGGCAACGCTCAGCAAGATCCCTGATCAACCTTCTCTGGGCCCTCGGGTGTAAAGATGATTCAATCTCGTCAATCAGGATTAGGCCATTTTTCGGTAGTGGTGCTTGGAGCAGTTCTGCTACGGTTGTCTCTCCAGATCCTTGGTGGAAGCCAGAGTAAGCAACGCCATTCTTAGAAATAACGGGGACTTCGCGAGTACTATCAATGTCAGTCAACGCTATCCTTGCCGAATCGTACTGTCGGCCCATAACCCCAGAAAACCTTTTAACTTGATCTGGATCGAATTCAATAGCGGAAGCCTCAGAATGTTTTGTTTTTGCAATTCGTGCGTATCCAACTCTTGTGGCTACAGGCTGAAGTCTGTTTAGGTCGATATAAACGACTTGCCGCTCTGGGCGCTCCGAGTGTCCGAGCCATCTCGAAGTAGGCTTGCGGACCGATCCTGTAAGGTGATCTTGGCCGCGCATATATCCATACCGAATAGTGACGCCTTGCACCTCATCCCAAGCAGTTTTCGGAAAAAACTCAGATGGAAATCTGGTGCGCTTGGGGTTTTTATCTCGATAGACCGTAGCGGCAGTCTGAAGCAGAGTGCTTTTGCCTGACCCATTCTCACCCACGATAGCGACGATCGGGAATGGGAAGGTAAGCCGCTGACCAACCCAGCCTCGCAGGCCGTCCAGTTCGATCCACTCAAGGCGTTGGGGCCAACTGTTGCCGGATGTCCACTTCTTATGGAGTTTGCGCATCTCACTGCTTAGTGCCATGTCTTCCTCGCTCTGCGCCGTTGGTTCGGCTATGTAAAAGTTGGATTAGCGTGCAGTTTTGAACAGTATTTGGAATGCAAGCTCGCTGTCAAGTCTGTTCAAAGCGCACTTCCCTTCGCTTCCATGTCCCCGCCATGCGGCGCTACCCTGCTGTGGCGACCGCCGTGCGGCATCACATCTCAGTCTGAGCGCGCCTCTGGCAGCAGCCGCATGTCGGTGCGCTTGACCAGCTCGGCATAGCTGATCGGCCGCCCCACCTGCGCATCTGGGGAGTTCTGCTGCCAGTGAGCCCAGCTCTTGCCTGTGCCGGGGTCGTACACCAGCTTGAACAGGTGCGACGGCACGGCCACGCCGCCCGGCCCGATCCGCTGCGCGCCTGGCTCAAACACTGGCCCGGTGATCACGTAGACGTCACCCCGGGCGCGCATCACATAGCGCCGCGTGTCTTCTTCGATCTTGGCCCACGGGCCGCCGTTCTGCTTCGGATCCTGCGGCACCATGTTGGCCAGGCTGAATGACTGGGCCATTGCCTCGGGCGTGCCCATGTCGCCGGCTGGGGCCATATGGCCGCGGGAGTAGCCGGAGCCCTTGTAGTCGGCCAGCTCGGAGCGCTCGCTGGCAGGCAGGCGCGCCTCGGCGTAGAAGCGATCCGTGCGCTTGCCGCCGCCGGCCTGCAGGATCTGGCGGTCGAGGCGCTGGGCCACGTACACAGGCGTCTTCGTGTTGCCGCTGTGGAGCACGGCGAAGGAGTCGAAGCACAACTCGCGCAGCTTCGGAGCCGCGGGCGTGACGGGCGGCACGCCGCCGGCAAAGTGCTGGGGGCACGCGGCAAAGCCGGTGGCGGAGGAGGGTGGCCGGGCCTGGGCGGGGGCGACGCCAGGCGCCACCCCGCAGCTGGTGACCTGCAGGCCGACCACGGCTGAGGCAAACAGGGAAATCAGCAGCCTCCGGGCCTTGCCTGAGGTGCGATGGATGAGGGTGGCTGCCGACGCTCGGGCCGGCTTCTTCTTGCGCTTCGATGTCATCCGGGGATTAGAACCCGGATAGCGCAGCTACTTTGCTGGCTGCGCCGGCGTCGCCACGGCCGGCGCAGTGGTAGCGGGGTGAGATTGAGCGGGCGCAGGTGGCGGTGCGAGAAACTGTGCCACCGCCACGTAAAGCGCGGCGGCGCCCAGCAATGTCCCCACGAGCCACTGGACTGTCGTCAGCCCGGTCTTCACCCCGTCGATGGAGCCCTTGAGCTCTCCCACCGTCGTCGCTACGCTGGCCAGCTCTTGTGCCATGGCCGTTCGAGTGTTGGCCAAGTCCGCACGCATCGCATGGAAGTCAGCGCGCAACTCAGCATTGCCCGCGCGCACATCGCTGCGCAAGACATCAAGCTTTGCATCCAGTTCTTCACGTGAGACTGCGGTCATAGGCTCATTGTCGTCGCTGGATAGGGACGGTGCAACGGATGGAGTTGGCGGATGTCCGGAGCTGGGCTGGAAAACACTAGTCGGGCTATCACCGGCCGAAACATCTGGAGGGCCATCGGAGAGCTTCGCCTGTCTTACGCGCCTGTTGTGCTCCGCCAAGCGAGACCGCACGCTCTCCGGTGCGCCTTCCTCTGGCATTTCAATGCCCTGTGCCTCAAACGTGGCATACAACCTCTCCGACGCCTCTTCAACCGTCATTCCCAGCGGCTGATAGGTTACGTGGCTGGTATAGACGGACTGACTAAAGCCGTGGCCACCGCCGAAGAGCTGAGCAGTTTTTTCCTTCGCCCAGGCGCTATCGTTCGTGGCCGAGCCGCCTGGCAACTCCGTAAAATCGATGGCGCTGCCGCTCATTTTTCTTCAACTGGATCAGGTTGACTTTCTGCTGTTTGGCTACGTCTCTCAACATCTTCCGCCACGCGCTGGAGGGAATTAAAAAAAGAAACCGGCATCTGCACTGTTGTGCGTATTCGCCTCTCGACTTCAATTCCGTATGCGGTGCCCTCTGGTGTTTGTACGGCGACCGGGTTGAGGACATGCTCAATGAAAGAAACCACGTATGCCTCTCCCGCTGGAGTGCCCACTTTTACAAGGTTGAACTCGTCAGGCTTTACCCACTGGTGATCTTGGGCCTTCACCGGAAGTGCCGTCGGAACAGGTTTTGAATTAGTCATTTCCATAGTGTCTTTCGAAAACACGCAGATATCCTTCCCAATCCCGAAGAGCGTGATCGGGAGTGGATTCAGGAGAAGGCATAGCCCGCTCCGCATTCAGTGGGGCAAGCAATCAGCAACTGCTTCACCCCGTCGGCGAAGGTCAAGGATTGGGGGCTGTGCCATTGCCAAAGCACTTGACGCGGTGACGGCAGGCTGCAGGCTTGAGCCGTCATCGAGCGGAGCAGGCGCGCCACAATTTGGGCACTCCCACCGGCTGCTATCAAAAAGGTGCCCGCAAACTCTACAAGCAATCTGCTTCATCCCTCTCTCCTTGTTTCGGTTTTTGTCGCCCAGGTTGCCGCCTAAGGCGGCGCTACCTGCCCGAAGCGTTGACCGTTAGGCAAGCGAACAGGGGTAGGTAGGCGGTAATTGCTTTCATGCAGTTTTTTGGTGGGGTAGTTCGGCAGCGAGGATCACAGTGTTCCCTGACGCAGAATGAATAACAGGGATGAAGTTTTCCGGGGAATCAAAGCCGGCACGCCTCAGGAACGATGCTTCAATTACGCCAATCTTGCCTGATCCCCCAACAGACCCGGGGGCAAAAAGGTAGATCGTTTCACTGGAGGGCGGCGACCAGCAGGTCACCTCCATGCCGGGCGTGCACATCGTTACTACCTCGGACGGTGTCTCAGGGGCGAAGATAAGAAAGTGATCTCCACGCACGGTGCCGAACGTATTGATGTAGGGCGTCATCAGCCTCGCAAGCCTTCTCGGGCGGGAGCCTGGCCCTCTTCTCGGGGGGAAGCGGAAGTCCAGGTCCAGCGCCGTTGAGAACGATTCTTCGCCAGACGTGGAAAGTTTCCTCGTGACTCTCGAGTAGGCAGTAGTGTCCCACGTGACCTTCCCCCCTTCTCCCAGTGCGTCGTGGAGTAGTCGAGCGGATTCACGACTCAGAAACCCGAGCCGACGATCTTCAAACAAGACCTGTATGGCGTTCCCGTCGTGCTCATTGCTCGGATCCGGCCGAAGCAGCGCCAGCGCGTGGGTGGTGCGCTCCTTGTCAGCAGGCCAACTCCAGAGCGCTCGATAGTTCGCAGCGCAGTAGCTGGCTCCCGCCACCTCCTCCCCAAAGCAGCCCGAGGCCGGCCAGTGTGTTCCCCTCATCCCTCTCTCCTTATAAAACTGCCCCGGTCCAGGAAGCCCCAGACCCGCTGGGCTCAAGGGGCCCGCCCCCAGCGGCGGTTAGAGCCCGCCATCTGCGCAGAGCTGGTGGTACGAGCCTTAGCTTTTCTTTTTTGATGGAGCTTTGTCTGGGCAGTCGGCGCGAATGTTCTCTACTGCATCAGCGATGCCTTTTAAATCAAGGTCGATATTCTGGACACCCGACACTAAGGTGAGCACCTGCATTCTCAGTCGCGATGACCTAATTAGGGCATCAAAATGTGCATCGTTAATAATTACTGAATTGATATTCTTTTCCGTGTCCGTTGCCAGGCGCAAGCTTTGGGCGGGCTCATCATCGAACCGCAAGGTGACAGAAGAAATTCCACCGCGAACCGACACGAAAAGTCTGTCCGCCACAAGCTGCTTTGCATAATCTTTCTTGTAGATGCCGGTGCACGTAACCTTGTCGGTCATCGCATCCACGCCGCGCAGTACGGCCCAATTGCCAGAGGAGAATACTTTTTTATCCTCCGCCAGATTTGCGCTAGCAGATATGGATGAGACCGCAAGCAATGCAAACGTCAGTAACTTTTTCATTCGTCTCTCCTTATTTTCAATCTTCAGACCATAGAGCCGATTTTGCGATGCCTGCCATGTAATGCAGCGCTTTTACCTGCGACTCTTCAATGCTGATTCGAGGGTGAGCCTCATTAACGGAGTCCAGGTGCACCATTCCATCGCGGATGAACGCGAGCTGCTTGACCATCACGCGACCATCTTCTGAGCGGACCAGCACTTCGTCGCCTGGCGTCACCGGCCTGTTGGGCTCAATCACGACGAACTCACCATGCCGGATCCGAGGTTTCATGCTCTCGCCCTTGCACCGAAGCGCATATGCATTGGCATCCTTCGTCCGCCAGTCGATATGGCCATCGCCATGGCCCACCGGGTACTCCAGCTCGCAGAAGTGCCCGTCATCTCCAAGTTGTGCAGTCCCCACCACCGCCACCCCTCCAGCGCCTCTTCTGGCCGGGGCCGAGGCTTTGAGTGAAGGAAAGATTGTTCCCGTCTCCAGGTTCAATCGCTTTTCAAGACCGGCGGCCGCGCGCTCCCCGAATGGCTCCCCATGATCGAAATACTGGGTAACGCGGCCTTTGCTGATTCCGGTTTCTTCCATGAACTTCTGACGGTCGTCGCCATAGCGCTTCTTGAAATAGACCACGAACTCGTCGCGGCGCTGCTGGTCATTGCTCATCGGATCGAAGTTAAGCGGTCGCTAAAGATCTAGCAAGCGGATTCAGAAATAACTTGACCATGCGTTTAGCTTTACTTAAACTAAACTGCATGATGTTCTCTACCTGGCTTGACGCTGAAAAGGGCCGTACCAAGGCGGTCGCCGAGCACTTTGGGCGAACGCCTAGTGCGATTTCTCAATGGCGTGACGGGGTGCCTCCGAAGCGAATGCTCGAGGTGGTCGCGCTGACTGACGGCGCTGTCTCCATTGAAGAAATGCTGCGTGAGAGCGCGAAGCAGGCCCCCGCCAAGACGGAGGTGAGCCATGGCTGACTGGAGCAGCACTGTCACCACCTGGAAGCCAGAGTGGATGCGAAGCACCACGCAGACAAGACTGGACCTGTGTCGCGCAGCCCGACAGGGCCGAAATCCCGCACTGCCTCCTGTTGAGCGCGGAATGTGGTGCCCTATCCCTGCAGTCAGCGAGCAGTCCCCAGCCTTTTTCAACCGCGTAGCACAGCTATGCCGTGCCGGAAAGCATTCAGCCGATCCTGAAAGTGCTTCAAAGCCGTGCCACTCAAGTGCCCCGGAACATGGTCGTATCGCTCGGCCAGGTGGGTCTCCATCGTGTCCGCGATTGGTGGAAAGCTCACCAGCAGAGCCGACACAAGGACGTCCTGAATGACCTGCGTCGCCTGCATTTGCCCGGACATTGCTTCGAGTAGCTCTGCCAATTCGGCCAGTAGTTCTTCGTTCATGCCTGCCCCTTTCGGTGATGGTTGTGTAAGCGACTTCCATCCTATCCGGGAGCGGGTGGGCGCCTTTCCCTCCGGTCGTGTTGTTGTTCATGGCCGCGATCTTCTTTCGTTTGCTGCGATGCAGCAACGTCCATAAATCCTGGAGTCGGACATGAGCACCATCCTTGATGCGCTGCGGCGCGCAGTAGACCAATTTCCCGGCGGCCGTGCGGTCGTTGCACTACGTCTCGGCAAGACCGACGAGGTGACGCGCAAGGAGCTATCTGGCGCGACAACGCACAAGCTGGGCGCCATGGACGCCCTGGCCATTGCCCGCCTTTGCGTGGAAGCCGGCACACCCTGCGCACAGGACTACGCCTCGTATGTGGCGGTCGAGTGCGGTGGCCGGTTCGAGCCGAACCCAGCCCCATCCGAAGGCCAGCACGATCCCGTGCAGCGCGTGTGCGAACTGATGCGCGAAACCTCCGACGTCACCTCGGTCGTAATCGATGCCATGCAGGACGGTGATGTCAGCGACAACGAGCTGGCGCGCATCGAGGCGGAGTGTCGCCAGGCCGAGATGGTCTTGCAGCGCCTGTGCACCGCGGCGCGCGCGGTCAACGCTGCAGGCAAGCGAAGGGAGCACATCGTGCTGCCCGTCATCACGGGGGTTCTGTGAGCACCATCATCATGGCGGCCTGCTGGCCGCTAACGGGAATGTCAGCCTCGCAGAAGGCCGTGCTGGTCTCGCTGGCTGACCAGGCGAGCGACGATGGCGTGTGCTGGCCTGGCATAGGCACCATCGCAAAGCGCACCTGCCTCTCCGAGCGCGCGGTGCAAGACGCCCTGGCGTGGCTGCAGGCGGTCGGCTTGATCTTCAGAACCTATCGGGCCAACACGAGCACAAGCTACACCATCAGCCCATCGCGCTTCGATCCATCGAAGGCGCCCGAGCCCCGCGCTCGGGCAAAAGCCAGGGGTGCAAATGGCGCACCGGGTGCAGATGGCGCACCCCCCGAAAATGGCGCACCGGGTGGTGCAAATGGCGCACCGGGTGGTGCAAATGGCGCACCGGGTGGTGCAAATGGCGCACCTCCAGAGGTGCAGATGGCGCACCCAAATCATCAGTTGAACCATCAGGTAACCGTCAATGAACCAATGCGGCCGGCTTCGCCATCCGCTGTGAAGGTCAAGTCCGAGCCTGTGGACGAGAGGGAGACCGCCCTGCAGGCCGCTTGCAAGCAGACCTGGGCGGCGTACAGCAACGCCTACGAGCGTCGCTATGGCTCAAAGCCCGTGCGCAACCAGGCCGTGAACAGCAAGATCAAGCAGTTCGTGCAGCGCCTTGGCTTCGACGAGTCGCCTCTGGTGGCCGCTTTCTACGTAGACCGTGTAAGCGATTCGTTCGTGGTGCGCAAGGTGCATGACGTGGGCCTGCTGCTGTCGGGCGCCGAGGGCTACCGCACCCAGTGGCACGCCGGCGCGGCGATGACCGGCACCAGGGCCCAGCAGATCGACCAATCCCAGTCCAACTTCGACGCGGCAGACGAGGCCATGGCGATCCTGCGCCAGCGCAGGGCGGAGGCGTCGGCATGCTGAACGACCACGATCTGGACTGGCTGATCAAGCAGTTGATCGGCACTTCCGAACTGCTGGGCCAGCAGGTGTCGCCAACGGCTGCCTCCATGTTGGCCGATGACCTGTGCTGCTACCCGCGCGAGGTGCTGGCCCGCGCCCTATCGCGCGTGCGTACCGAGCACACCGGCCGCCTAACGCCGAAGGCCATTCTCGACCGCATCGATGAGGCCATGGGCCGCCCTGGCGCCAATGAGGCCTGGGCCATGGCGCTGGACGCCCTGGACGAGCGCAAAACGGTTGTGTGGACTGTGGAAATGTCCGAGGCCTGGGGTGTGGCGCGCGGGATCGCGGCCGATGGCGATCTGGTCGGCGCGCGCATGGCTTTCATCGGCGCCTACGAGCGCTTGGTGCGGACCGCGCGCGAGGAGCGGCGGCTGCCCGAGGTGACTGTTTCGGTCGGATGGGATGGCGAGCTTCGAGCGCCAGCGATCGAGAAAGCTGTGCAGCTCGGCTACCTCGCGGCGGACAAGGCCGCCGAGCACATGCCCGCCCTGGGCTTCACGCCCGGCTTTCAGCCCATCGCCCTGTTGGCCGGCGACGTGCAGGCCGCGATCGACGCGCCGCCAGATGTGCGCGAGCGGTTGGCGCAGCTCCGTGAGGAGCTTGCCTCTGCGCCCGAGCGCCGCCGGCTCGGCCATGAGCAGCGACAGCGGGCGGAGGAGCAGGAACTGCAGCGTCGCAAGGCCGAAGCGCAGCGCCGCGTGGACCTGGCCCTGCAAGAACAACACATCAACCATGCCGGAGCGAATGCATGAAGACCCTTGAAGAGATCAAGTTCCACTGCGAGATCACCGAAGACGGCCACTGGCTGTTTAAGCGCGGCCAGCGTGAGGGCGGGCGCCCCAACATCTACGGCCCAGACTACACCCGGGCCAATGGCGGCATGACAACACAATGCGGGCTGCGCGCGGTCTGGCACATCGTCAATCGGAAGGCCGTGCCCGAGGGGTGGCGCGTGTTCGGCACCTGCGACGAGAAGGCGTGCTGCAACCCGGCGCACATTCGGTGCGCACCTGAGGCTGACTTCGGCCGGTTCCATCGCCGGAAGAAGACCTTCAAGGGCAAGACGCGCCGCATCCTGGCCAACCAGGCCAATAGCCGCAAGCGCGCGCGCATGACTCCCGAACTGATCCAGTACATCCAGACCAGCCCCAAGACCGGGAGAGAGCTGGCCAAGGAACTGCAGATGGGGGCTTCGCTTGTCAGCAAGGCGCGCCGCGGCGAGTACGTGTGCTTCGGGGGCTCCGGCGGCATCTTCGGCGGCCTTGTCGCGCGAGGTGCCGAGTGAAGCCGCGCATCTACAAGCAGCGGGGCCTGTGGTACTGCTACAGCCGGGACGGCATCGGACGAGTGATGGGGCTGGGTTACACGCCCCGCATGGCATGGGAGGACTGGAAGTCCTTCAGTCAGGCCGCAGGAGGTGCCCGGTGAGCTTGATTCTTGGCATCGACCCTGGCGCCAACACTGGCGTGGCCACCTACGTGGATGGCCTGCTGACCGACTTGGAGACGGTGCAGCCGCACCGCATCGAGCGCCTGATCCGCGGCCGGCAGCCGGTGCGGGTGGTATTTGAGGACAGCCGCCTGCAGAGCCACACCTGGACCCGGGGCAAGAGCGGCGCAGCCAGCGCAAAGATGGCCCGCAACGTCGGCCAGGTGGATGCGTGGTGCAGCCTCATAACCGCCGTGTGCGCTGATCTGGGAGTCGCCGCTCACGGCATCAGTCCTGCAGGCAAGGGTGCGAAGCTGGATGCAAAGCGTTTCGCCGCTGTAACCGGCTGGAATGGCCCCAGCAATGAGCACTCGCGCGACGCCGCGATGGTGGCGTGGCCTTACCGGAGTGCTGGGAAATGATGGCGCGCACCAAGCCTATGAGCCGAGGCACCAAGGGGCTCAGGCGGACGGCTTTCAAGCCCAAAGCCGCGTTCAGCCACAACGCTGATTCCGCCCCGCCAGAACGCTCTGCAAGGCTTGAGGCACGAGCGGACCGCGCTCTGAACTCAGGAGCGTTTACGGCTGCAATGCGGACGCGCCTAAATATGCCTCCAGCGCAATTGGCTCAGGGGCTGAATGCTATCAATCCAATAGCGTCTATCCAGTCTCAGCCCGCCACGTTCTCGAAGGATGGTGCCTTGCGCAGCGAGGCATACCGCCGAGCCGTTTCCCTCCTGCCCTGCATCTACTGCGGGATCGTCGGGTACAGCCAGCACGCCCACGCGAACGAGGGCAAAGGCATGGGGCTCAAGGTGGACGACCGCAGGGGCTTCCCACTGTGCTGCAGCCGGCCGGGCGTGGAAGGTTGCCACGCAGCCTTTGATCAGTACCACCTGCTGGCGGGCGGTCGCGAGGCTCATCGCGAAGCGGCGGATCGCTGGGCAGCGAGGACCCGGGCAGTGATCCGCAAGGTTGGCCGATGGCCAAGGAATCTGCCCAGCTGGGATCTTGATGTTTGCTGTAAAGTGACGTAACTATTTAGAAAACGGGGAATCTATGCTGAACGAAGACCGCCGCACCATCGAAGAGGCCTACACCAGCGCCGCCCACTCGTCCGACCTGAGCTGTGAGACCCGCGACGGGGCTCCGCGCTCGGACAGCGACCTGCTGATTGCGGCAGGCTGGAGCAAAGCTCGCATGGGAGGGGCGCTGCTGCGCCTGCACACCGAGTACGACGGCGCCGAGCGGCCACGGCTTGCCCGCGCAGAGAGCTTTCACCGGCCCGGGGCCAACCGCGAGGCCCGGCACGCCGCGGCCCAGGTCGCGCATGCGCACAACCTGCATGAGACGGGGTTGCTACTCGGCAAGCTGAAGACTCTGCCGGACGTGCGCGCGCAGTTGGCGGTGGAACTGACCACATGGCGCTGCGAAGACCCTGCTGGCGTGGCTATGGCGGTCGTCCGCTGGTGGCTGTACCAGTGCTGCCCGGCATGTGAGGGTCGGAAGTTCGAGCGGGCCGGTGCTGGCCGGCTGTCGGGCAAGGCCTGCAAGACCTGCGGCGGAACCGGCCTGTCGCGTGTTCCCCATGGCGAGGTGGGAAGGCGGCTCGCCTCTTTCATCGAGGAATGCGTGTGCTCAGCCCGCGGATCGATCAGTGGGAGATTGCGCCACTCCAGAACTATGAGTTAGAATTGCAGCCGTCGAATGCAGAGGGTGCTCACCCTCTCGCCCGGCGACTCTCTGATAGACGCCCGTCTCGCTCAGCGCATTGCCGGGATCTCTTGTTGGAGAAGCTCGCCCAAAATTTCCCAATCCCTTGATCGATGAGCAGACTACTTCCCTGCCCGCGCTGCGGTGGGCAAAACCTCGAGTCCGCCGGCAACCAGGTCTGCAAGGAATCGCCTTTGGACGACGATGACTTCCGTGGGCGCGTTCGCTGTTTGGACTGTGGTCTGTCGATCGCCAGGAGCAGCTACTCGGATGCCGAGAGTGCTGAAGACTTCGCCGTTCGCGCCTGGAATGCCAGGACGCCGGAAGAGATTGAGGAAGCCCGGCAACTCTAGAGTTGCAGAATCTCCCAAAGCCCGCACCATGCGGGCTTTTTTCGTTTGTAGCGGTGTAGCTCAGCCAGGTAGAGCAACGGGTTCATACCCCGTCCGTCGTCGGATCGAAGCCGGCCACCGCAACCAGTTCGCCACCACCGGGGCGCATCCACCACGCACCACACCGCCAGGGACGCCATGCCCCAGGTGGTGGCAATCCTTCCTAATCCCGCAACCAACTGACACGCCGCCTGTTCAAGGCGCTGCGTGAAGGCAAGCAGGGCCCCAGCGCACCGTGGGCAAACGGACGCCTCCCTTCGCAGCGCCAGCACTCACAGCCCGTTACCTCCCGGGCCGCTGGCGTTGCGAGGGGCCCCTATTCGAGAGCACCGCATGGACTTGGACCTGATCTTCATCGAAGCCGCTGCGCAGGTGCTCATGCTGGCTGTTGCTTACGCCCTCTGGCGCTTGCCCGGAAGGATGCGGGCTCGCAGGTCGCGTGAGGCGACTCGCAAGGCAAGGCAGGCACAGCAGGCCGCTCAGTCTGCAGAGGTGGGCGCCCGCATGCGCGCCAGGTTCGAGCGGGAGACGCGGGGCTACATGCGGCCCATGGAAAAAGCGGTGCACCGCGGCGAGGCCATCTTGCCGGCAGCGACTGCTGGCGCACTCGCTCCGAGGTCAGAGCCCGGCGGCTGGCCGGCCTGGCCAACAGCGCTCCCGATGTCTGCCTCCAGCGAGACGGAGCGTGTGCACAGCCCCGCGGCCATCGTGTCCGGTGGTGGCGGGGACTTCAGCGGTGGTGGTGCATCGGGCGGCAGGGACTCTGGGTCTTCGTGCAGTGACAGCGGGTCGAGCGATAGCGGCTCTTCCTCATCGTGTTCGTCGTCCGATTGACGGCGGGTTTCATCAATTTCAGGGGGACGACATGCAAGCTTTCACAGCCCAATTCCTGGCCGACGACTTCGAGCGCGTTTTCGTCGATGCAGCCGCCCGCGCGCTGGCCGCTGCTGAGCCGAACCAGGTCGAGATCTTGACGGCTGGCACCCGCCGCATGGTGTTCGTCAACGGCCAGCGCATCGACCGGGTGCTGGACATCCAGTTGCCCGCTGGCATAGGCGAGATTGGCCCCGTCATCGCCATGAAGTTCGTCGCCAAGCAGATCATGCAGCGCGAGGTGAGCGGCGAAGAATTCAAGAAGCTGCAGTGCGGTGCGTGAAGCCATGGCCATCAAGCAAGACATCGAGAGAGCCGCGGCCCAGGTCGGCGCCACGGTGCGCCAAGCGCTGAGCGACTTCGCGAAGGAGACTGGCATGCATGCGCAAGTCGAAATCGAATGGGTCGAAACGCAGACGCTGCGAGACGCGGCCCGCGTGCATGTCGTTGGTCTGGTCAGGATCAAGGTCGGCGGTCTGGCCGTCGAGGTGTGAGTAAGCCCCGCATCCCCGCTGCCGCCACCCGCATCACCATGGCCCAGGCCACACGGATGCAGCAGGCGCCGCGCACGGGGCCCGCTTAGAGACCGGGCAGGGCCGCCTGAGTGGCCCCGCTGCGTATCTAGCTCCGAGAAGGCTTTACGAGCGTTGTTCGAGCTTCCGAACAGCGGATGCCAGATGCTCAATCGCCCCATGCATATGGCGCATCAATTCCAAGAAGTCGCGGGCTTCCTCGGAAGATCCCCGGCTCTCGATATGGCGCTTAAGTATCTGTGCGCCTTGAGCGACTGCTGAAAGATGATCTTGGGCGGTCTTGAGATCTGACGACATGAGGGCTCCTTGTGATGATTCGAACCATTCTAGGTGTCTGTTTATGACGGATCGCATCAGTGGCCGCCGACTGCAGGCCCGCCGCCTAAAGGTTTGGAGCAAGAAGCCCCACTGCGCCATGTGCGGCAAGCTTGTGGAGTTCAACGACATTCCCGGCCGCGGCTTCCAGCTCGATCACATCCAGGCCTTGAAGGCTGACGGTGGCACTGGCGAGGACATTGAGTCCAACACCCAGGTGCTGTGCTGCGGCCCGGATGGCTGCCACGCCAAGAAGACAGCGAAAGACATGGGCTACCAGTTGCGCCAGGTCATTGGGGTGGATGGCTGGCCCGTTGAAACCTGATGCACAAGGATTGACCATGACCAGTACGCCTCAACAATCCGACGCCGTGTTCACCGTTGAGGTGGAGGGGCCAAGCGGTCTGGAGCATCGTCGAGTCCATTCGGTTGTCAGGGATCGGCGCGATCCCAGTTTCAGCCGACCACAGCCGGAACTGCGCTCGGGCGAAGTACTGGTGGAAACGCTGAGCGGTCAAGTCGTTGTCCGGGTGGGGTGCTGACCATGGCGTCCATCCGAAGCATCCGCGAACGCGGGCAACTGGCGCTTCGTCGTGGGCGGGCTTTCGACTGGGCATTGAAATCCCCGAACGAGTTCGCGGCCTGATTGATGGCTGTGGCGCTCAGCCTGATGTCGGTGCCGTGTCCATGCTGACCCCAGACGGTTGGAAGGTTCTCGGCATTTCCACTGACCCCCTGACCCTGGGAGGCGCTCCAGCGGCCGTCTGACGCGGCCTGAGGGCATCCCCGGCAGGGGTGGGAGGCCAAGGGTAGGGGGGGGGTGGCGGCCCGGCGGGAGGCCAACTCCTGGGAAACCGACCTGTTCCCCTCGCGCAGCTAAACGTCCAGAAAAAAGGTGAATCCAATGGCGCAAAGAGGCCGTAAATCCGCTGCCCAAATCGCAGTGGCGGCCCAGATCACGCCCGTCACATCAGCAAGCCGCCTGATGCCGAGCGCGCATCTGAGCGACGCCGAGCAGGTGGTGTGGGCCCGCCTGGTGAATGACCATGCAGCTGCAGCCTTCACGGAAACGCACCGCGACCTGCTGGACCTGTACTGCCAGCATGTTGTCACCGCCCAGGTGCTGGACGATGAGATCAAGGGTTTCGACCGCGAGTGGCTGCGCGACGACGATGGACTGAAGCGCTACGACCGACTGCTGGCGATGCGCGAGCGCGAAGTGCGGTCGGCGTCTTCGCTGGCCACCCGTCTGCGCATCACCCGCCAGTCGACCACCGACCCGAAGACGGTCGGCCGGTCGAATGCAAGCCAGGGCCGCGCGCGCAAGCCGTGGGAAGTCCTTGAAGCGAAGTAGGGGGCTGCGAAACATCGCCTGGATCGAGTCGATGTGCCGCATCCCTGACGGCAAACACGTGGGGCAGCCCGTGCGGCTGACCAAGCCACAGAAGGAGTGGATTCGGAGAATCTACGACACGCCGACGCGAACGTTCATCCTGAGCATGGCTCGGAAGAACGCCAAGACGGCCACCAGCGCATTCCTGCTGCTCCTGCATCTGTGCGGCCCAGAAGCCCAGCCGAACAGCCAGCTGTACAGCGCGGCACAGTCCCGAGACCAGGCCGCCATCCTGTACGGATACGCATCCAAGGTGGTGCGCATGTCGCCGGAACTGAGCGAGTACGTGATTCCGAAGGAGTCGGCGAAGACGCTGGTCTGCCCAGAGCTCGGGACGACGTACCGGGCGCTGTCGGCGGACGCATCGACCGCCTACGGGTTGTCGCCGGTCTTCTCGGTGCACGATGAGCTGGGCCAGGTTGTCGGTCCACGGTCAGAGTTGTACGAAGCGATCGAGACAGCATCCGCTGCGCATGAGCGCCCGCTGTCAATCATCATCAGCACGCAGGCCCGAACGGATGCAGACCTCCTGAGCCTGCTTATTGATGATGCACTGACGGGTGCTGACCCGCGGGTGAAAGTGGCGCTGCATACCGCGCCGCTGGACATGGACCCTTTCAGCGACAAGGCGATTCGCGCGGCCAACCCGCACTTCGAAGTCTTCATGAATCAGGAGGAAGTGCGCAAGCAGGCCACCGACGCCAAGCGACTTCCCAGCATGGAGGCAGGCTACCGGAACCTGATCCTGAACCAGCGGGTGGAGGCGAAGACGCCATTCATCACGCGGGCGGTGTGGCAGGAGAACGGCGCCGTGCCGGACGACCAGCCAGGACTCAAGGTCTACGGCGGTCTCGATCTTTCGGCCGTGAGCGACTTGACTGCACTCGTGCTGGCGTCCGAAGGAGGCGACGTGATCCCGAACTTCTGGCTCCCGGGTGATGGCCTGCCTGAGAAATCGCGCGCAGATCGCGTGCCCTATGACGTGTGGGCCTCGAAAGGCATGCTCAAGACGACACCGGGCCGGTCGATCGAATATGAGTTCGTGGCCGCCGAGTTGCGGCAGGTGTTCAACCGGTACGACGTTCAGGCGATCGCCTTTGACCGATGGGGCATGCGCCATCTCCGGCCATGGCTGGTAAAGGCGGGATTCACAGAGGCCGAGCTGGTGAAGTTCGTGGACTTCGGGCAGGGGTTCCAGTCCATGTCCCCGGCCATCCGGTCACTGGAAGAAAAGCTGCTGGCCAAGAAGCTGAAGCACGGCAACCACCCTGTGCTGGCGATGTGTGCGGCCAATGCGATCGTGGTGAAAGACCCGGCCGAAAACCGCAAGTTCACGAAGTCGAAGGCGAGCGGTCGTATCGACGGGATGCAGGCCCTGGCGATGGCAGTGGGTGTGATGCCGATGGCGGAGCCTCCCAAGCCGCCGCCCAAGTACCAAATGTTCGTCGTCTGACGATCCTGACCACAGCCCGCCCAGCGCGGGCTTTTCTCTTTCTGGAGCCCCGCATGGAACGCGCGTACTCAACCCTTGTCATCAAGGCCCTCAGCGACGAAGGCGGCAAGCGCACCTTCAAGGGCATTGCCTCAACGCCGACCACCGATCGAACCGGCGACATCGTGGAGCCAAAGGGTGCCCAGTTCAAGCTGCCGATCCCTTTCCTGTGGCAGCACGACAGCAACGACCCCATCGGCTGGATCACCGGCGCGCGGGTGACCGAGAAGGGGATCGAGGTCGATGGCGAGGTCGCCGACGTGGAGGAAGAGGGGCCGCTGAAGGAGCGCCTCGCCACCGCCTGGCAGATGCTGAAGGCCAAGCTGGTGCGCGGTCTTTCGGTCGGCCTCAAGCCGCTGGAGGCAGCCCGAATCGAGGGCACCTACGGCATGCGATACACGAAATGGCTGTGGTTCGAGCTGTCCGCAGTCACG
>JAAIGE0100641129.1_pt1 | contig 19062 bp, 19 predicted proteins | sample 6487951 | NCBI WGS metagenome assembly JAAIGE01 (sample SAMN13974128, study PRJNA590717) | phyllosphere metagenome | biome: tomato field; feature: multiple bacterial spot infested tomato fields; material: tomato leaves; isolation source: leaves from tomato fields | host: Solanum lycopersicum ...
GCGTCCAGATCGGACCCGGGGCGACGGCGTTCACGCGGATGCCCTTCGGGGCGAGCTGCTGCGCGAGGCCCTTCGTGAACGCGTTGATCGTCGCCTTGGTCGAGGCGTAGTCCACGAGGATGTCCGACGGAGAGTACGCCTGGATCGAGGTCGTGTTGATGACCGTCGACCCCGGGCGGAGGTGCGGCAGTGCGGCCTTGGTGATCCAGAACATGGCGTACACGTTGGTCTTGAACGTGTCGTCGAACTGCTCGTCGGTGATGTCCGTCAGCGACTCCTGGTAGATCTGCTTGCCGCCGTTGTTGACGAGGATGTCCAGCCCGCCGAGCGCGCCGACGGCCTCGGAGACCAGCGTGCGGCAGTACTCGGGATCGCGCAGGTCGCCGGGGAGGGTGGCGACCGTCGCTCCCGCCTCGCGGAGGATGCCGGCGATGCGCTGCGCGTCCTCCTCCTCCTCGGGCAGATACGACAGGGCGACATCGGCGCCCTCCCGCGCGAACGCGATCGCCGTGGCAGCGCCGATCCCGGAGTCGCCGCCGGTGACGAGCGCCTTGCGCCCGGTCAGCCGTCCCGTACCGCGGTAGCTGTCCTCGCCGAGATCCGCCTTCGGCGTGAGGTCGGCGTCGAGACCGGGCTCGGGCATGTGCTGCTTCTCGGGCTCGATGTCGGAGTAGAGCTCTGCGGGGTTGACGAAGGTGTACTGGTCACGAGACATGGTGTGTCCTCTCCTTGTTTTCCGGTCGGTTCAGGGGGGTGGCTCAGATGAGCTCCACGGTCATCGGCCGCGCAGCTTGTCGTCGGGCACGACCTCGCGGATCGTCATCGCCGCGGTCAGGAACGCCAGGTGGCTGAGCGCCTGCGGGGTGTTGCCCCACGCCGATCCGTCGCGCGCATCGATCATCTCGGCGTAGATCCCGACGTCGTTCGCGTGGGCGATCAGCTTCTCCATGCGCGCCAGCGCCTCGTCGTGACGTCCCACGCACGCGAGAGCCTCGACGAGCCAGAACGCGCACGCCACGAACGTCTTCTCCTCCGAGGCCACGCCGCTGTAGCGGTACAGCAGCGACTTCTCGCCGAGCTCGACCGTCAGAGCGTCGATCGTCGACGACATGCGCTCGCCGCGGTCGAACCCGCTGGGCGCGTGCAGCAGCACCGAGGCGTCCAGTCGCTCGGTACCCGCGTAGAAGACGTAGGCACCACGCGACTCCGACCAGCAGTGCGCATCGATCCACGACCGGATGCGGTCGCGCTCGGCACGCCACCGTTCGGCGCTTCCCGGGATCGCACCCGCGTCGGCGAGGGCCGCGGCATCCTCCAGCGCCTTCCAGCACCCCATCTTCGACGAGGTGTAGTGGCGCTGCTCGGGAAGCTCCCACATGCCTGAATCGGGGTTGCGCCACAGGTCGCACGTGCGGTCGGCGATGCCGACGAGCAACCGCGCCGTCGCAACGTCGAGGACGTTTCCCGCCTCGACGTAGGTGCGACAGATGGCGATGAGGTCGCCGTAGACCCCCAGTTGGAGCTGATCGCCCGCGGGGTTGCCGGTGACGACGGGGCCGATCCCGCTCCATCCGAGCACGTCGTACTCGTGCGGCTCGGGGACGAGTCCGCCGTCGAGGGTGTACATGACGTGCAGCTCCGACCCGTGGCGGCGGATCGTGCGCACCAGCCACGACAGGGCGGCGTGCGTCTCCTCGCGCAGCCCGAACCGCACCAGCGCGTGGGTCGTGTAGGCGAGGTCGCGCACCCACGCGTGACGGTAGTCCCAGTTCTTCCCGCCGTGCGGGTTCTCGGGCAGCGACGTCGTCGCCGCCGCGGCGATCGCTCCCGACGGACTGTGGATGAGCAGCTTCAGAGCGAGGGCGTTGCGCTGCACCTGCTTCTCCCACGGGCCGTCGTAGGAGAAGACCGATGACCAGTGCTGCCAGTTCTCGATCGTGCGATCGATGCTCCGGTCGACGTTGTGCGGATCGGGCAGGTGAAGCGGCTCGTCGTGCGTGGCGGCGAGGGCGAGCAGGTGACGCGACCCGGCCGAGGCCGTGAACGCACCGTCGAGCAGGGGGCCGCGGGAGGAGTCGGGATCGGGCTCGCGGGGCCCGTGACCGAAGCCGACGATGACCATGTTCGTCTCGCCGCTGCGGAAGACGTCGCCGTGCGCGGTGTGCTCGAGCCAGGGCGCAGCCGTCTGCAACGACGATCCGGGGACGACGCGCCACCTCATCTCGACCTCGCCGGACACACCCTCGATGCGGCGGGCCAGCTCAGCCCAGGGGAGCCGGCCCGCGACTCCCGAGACGAGGGCGTCGGTCACCCGGACCACGCCACGATCCGTGCGGAACGTCGTCTCCAGCACGTTCGTGTCGGGGATGTACCGACGCGTCGAGCGGAAGTCGTCGACCGGGCTCAGCTCGATGCACCCGCCCGTCTCCTCGTCGAGCAGACGCGCGAAGACGGGGGTGTCGGCGATACCGGGGAGCGGCAGCCAATCGATGCGCCCGTCCGACGCGATGAGCGCCACCGTCCGCCCGTCTCCGATGGGCGCGTAGTCCGAGATCGGACGACCGGAGAGGTGGGCTGACATGCCCTCATCGTGCGTCGCGTCGGCGGATCGCGGCTACGGCCTTGCGTCCGGGGGAAGGGGTCGCTAGGCGCGTCGCGTCACGGACGCACCCGCACGGTGCGGCCTTCGAACGTCACGAGGTCGCCGTCGCGGAGCTGACGCCCGCGACGGCGATCGACCTCGCCGTTGACCGTCACGAAACCGTCGATCACGACCTCCTTGGCGTCTCCGCCGGAGTCGAGCAGCCCCGAGTACTTCAGGAACTGCCCGAGGCGGATCATGTCGCCGCCGATGGAGACATCGTCGATCGGGCCGGAATTCGTCATGACAGCGATGCTATCCGGCGGACGCGGTGTTCAGTCGTCGGTGTCCGTGCCCACGACGGCGAAGTCGGCGCCGAAGTCGATGTCGACGGAGCGGCGATCGGAGGTCAGCACCGAGACGTCGTAGGGGCTGGCGGCGTCGTCGTCCACGTCGAGGTCGGTGATCATCCCGTCGGCCTCGGCGAGTGCGGCCTCCACGAGGGCGCGGATGGTCGCCTCGTCGAGACTCTGCGCCGGAGCCGTGTCGTCGCCGTCGCCCGCATCCGTCGAGACGACGGTCGCGGCGAGGTCGCCGTCGACGCGGACCTCGGTCTCGTCGCCGGCGTCGTTCGTCAGCTGCACCTCCCAGGTGCCGTCTCGCTTCGCGTCGATCGAGGTGACCTCGCCCTCGGCCGCGCCTCGCGCCGCCTCCGCGATCGCCACCAGCTCGTCGGCGGAGTCGGTGCCGATACCGGACACCGGGCCGCCCTGCGCGGGGCCGCCGTCGCCGGGCTCGCCGCGGTCGTCGTCCGGGCGCTCGCCACGGTCGTCGTCGGAGCGGGGTCCGTCGGACATCGACGGCCGGTCGTCGTCGTCGCCGAAGTCGTCGCCGAGCGCCGCACCGACCGCGACGCCTCCGCCCGCGAGGATCACGGCGGCCGCGATGCCGCCACCGATGAGGAGCGCACGCGTGCGGCGCGGCTTCTTCTCCGCGGAGAGCGCAGCGGCCGCGGCGGGCGCAGCGGGCGTAGCGGCCGGCTCGGATGCCGCGGGAGTCGTCGCGCCGGGCTCGACGGGCTCGACGGGGACGGTCGGGGAGTCGGCGCCGTTCGCGGGTGCCGGCGGAGTGGTGTCCGCGGGGTTCTCGGGCGTGGAGTCGGGGGTCGGGTTCTTGTCGTTCATGCCCCCATCGTGGCTGCGGAGTGCTGAAGCCACCCTGAAGCGTCCTGAAGGCGACTTCAGGGACGCCCCGGGCCTCGGCAGCGCTCTCAGGCGCCGACGGCCTCGGCGACGCTCGGGAACGAGGCGGGCACGTAGCCGCCGTGCGCCTGTTCTCCACGGACGAGCTCACCGGTCCCGGTCTCGGCGCTGCCCAGCACCTCCCAGGGGTCGACCAGACGCACGTCGTGCCCGTCGAGATGGAGGCGGCGCACGCCCTCCAGCAGGATGCGCTTGGCGATGTCGTTGGCGCGCTGTACCCGGTCGAGGTCGACGACCACCGGCGTCTCCCCTTCCGGCTCCTCAGCGAAGCCGCGAACCACGCGCTCGGCTTCCATGAAGTGCAGGTCTCCCGCGATCTCGTGCACGGCCACCCCGTCGTGCTCGACGCGGCGCGACACCGACCGTGCCGAGTCGGTCGACGTCATGAGGTGCAGCCCCATGTCGTGGTTCATCCGCTCGAAGATGCGCACGCCGCGCGTGCTGTTGCCGTGCCGGTCGAGCCGCGGAGAGAACACGGCGATCCCGACCTGGCCGGGGAGCACGCCCATGAGCCCGCCCGCGACGCCGCTCTTGGCGGGGATGCCGACGGATGTCAGCCAGTCTCCGGCCGAGTCGTACATGCCGCAGGTGGTCATGACGCTGAGGACCTGCCTGTTGATGGCGGGGTCGATGATCTGCTCGCCGTCGGGCGCCCTCCCGCCGGCGGCCAGCACGGACCCCATGCGGGCGAGGTCGCTCACGGTCACCGACACCGAGCACTGGCGCGTGTACCCGCGCACGACGTCGGCCGGGTCGGCGTCGAGTGTGCCGACGGTGCGCAGCATGTAGGCGAGCGCCATGTTGCGGTCGGCGGCCGACAGCTCCGACTCGAACACGTCCTCGGCGATGCTCAGCTCGCGACCGGCGAGCCTCCCGTACAGGGCGCGGATGCGGTCGACGCGTTCGTCGGCATGCTCTCCTCGAACCAGCGCGTGGGCGGCGATCGCGCCGGCGTTGATCATCGGGTTGCGCGGGCGTCCGGTCTCGCGTTCGAGGGAGATCTCGTTGAAGGCGTCTCCGGACGGCTCCACGTCGATGCGCTCGAGCACGGTGTCCAGACCCTGGTCGGCGATCGCGAGGGCGTACGTGAACGGCTTGGAGATCGACTGGATGGTGAACTCGACGTCCGCGTCGCCCGCCGTGTAGACCTCGCCGTCGAGGGTGGCCACGGCGATCGCGAGCCGGTCGGGGTCGGCGTGGGCGAGCTCGGGGATGTACGACGCCACCTCGCCGCCATCCTCCCCGCACGTCTCGAGCAGCAGGGAGAGATAGTCGCGCATGGGGGTCTGCATGCCCCCATGCTCCCATGCGCGCCTCAGCGGTCGGCGGGCTCCGCGGGTGGAGCGTCGGCGAGGGGGAGGGCGACCACGAAGCGCGCGCCGCCCCATCGGGATTCGTCGACCGTCACCGTGCCGCCGCTCGCGACCGCGATGCCGCGGACGATCGCGAGTCCGAGACCGCTGCCTCCGGCGTCCCGGCTGCGGGCCTCGTCGAGACGCACGAACCTCTCGAACACGCGCTCGCGCTCCTCGGGCGGCAGACCCGAACCGTCGTCCTCCACGGTGAGGAACACGTGGTCGCCGTGCGGGATCACGCTGATCGCGACCCGGTGCTCGCGGTGCCGAGCGGCGTTGTCGGCGAGGTTGCGCACGAGCTGGCCGATCAGACGCGGATCGGCGTGCACGCGGGCCGCGCCGACGCCGGACCCGTCGACCTCCACGCCGCGCGCCCGCAGGCGCCGCACCTCGGAGATCGCGACGTCGTCGAGATCGACCGCTTCGACGAGCGTCCCCGCACCTTCGTCGAGCCGGGCGAGGAGGAGCAGCGATTCGACGATCGCCTGGAGACGCAGCCCCTCCTCCGAGACGACCTCGGCGAGCTCGTCGATGCTGGTGGTGGCGGGATGGGATTGGGCGAGCTCGGCGTGCTGGCGGATCGTGGCGAGCGGGGATCGCAGTTCGTGGGACGCGTCCGACACGAACCGTCGCTGGGCCGTGGCCGCGGTGTCGAGGCGGTCCAGCATCCGGTTCATCGTGCTCGCCAGAGCGGCGATCTCGTCGGCCGACGAGGGCACGTCGACTCGTCGGTGCAGCCGCTCGGCGGTGATGCCGTCGACCTCCTCGCGGATCCGGGTGACGGGTCGCAGGGCGCGTCCGGTGACGAGCCAGGTGGTCACGCCCACGAGAGCGAGCAGGAGGGGGACGGCGATCGCGAGGAGCAGCGCGACGGTGGACAGCGTGCCCTCGCCCTCCTCGACCGACACCGCGAGCACGAGCGTCTGATCCCCGCGGATGTCGTCGGACACGACCAGCATCGGTTCGCCGTCGATCACGACCCCCTGCGGATCTCCCTCGGTCGGCAGGGCTGTGCTGCCCAGCTCGTCGGCCGCGTCTTCGCTCGCCGCGCGCACCCGACCCTCCTCGTCGAGGAGCTGGACGATCTCGTCCTCGAGGGAGCCGATGTCGCGGCCCCCGGGACCCTCGAGGCGTTCGGCGAGCTCGTCGAGCCGCTGTTCCGCCGCTCGCTCGGCGCTCGCATGGATGCTGGAACTGAGGATGCCGTAGAACGAGAGCGCCCCGATGACGAGGGCGATGGCCACGACGACGGTCGCCCCGAGCGTCGTGCGGGCGCGCACCGAGCGCCAGGCTCGGCGGCGCTCAGCCACCGTCGGCCGCCAATCGATACCCGGCGCCCCGGATCGTCTCGATCGCCTCGCGACCGAACGGCTTGTCGACCTTGCGGCGGAGGTGTCCGATGTAGACCTCGACGATGTTGGGGTCGCCGTCGAAGTCGTCGTCCCAGACCCCCTCGATGAGGGCCCGCTTGGTGAGCACCTGGCCGCGATGCCGCAGGAGGTGCTCCAGCACCGAGAACTCGCGCGCGGTCAGGGTCACGGGCGTCTCGCCGCGCCACACCCGGTGGGCGCCCGGGTCGAGGCGCAGGTCACCCGCCTCCAGCACGGCGGGTCGGGCGACGGCTCCGCGCCGCACGAGGGCGCGCAGCCGCGCCACCAGGATCGCGAACGAGAAGGGTTTCGTGACGTAGTCGTCCGCCCCCGTCTCGAGCGCCTCGACCTGGTCCCACTCGCCGTCCTTGGCGGTGAGCATGAGCACGGGGGTCCAGTTCTCCTCGGCACGCAGCGCCTCGCAGACCTTCCAGCCGCTCATGCCGGGCATCATCAGGTCGAGCACGATCGCGTCGTAGGCCGTCTCCCGCGCGCGCCACAGCCCGTCGACGCCGTTGTGCGCGACGTCGACGGCGAACCCCTCCGCCTCCAGGCCCCGTCGCACGGCGTCGGCCAGGCGCACCTCGTCGTCGACTACCAGGATCCGCATTCCCCCAGTGTGGCGGTCGCACGCTGAATCCGCGCTGAAGCGGACGCGTTCGTCACGCGTCGGTGCGGAAGCCTGCGGCCTTGTGGGTGCCGTCGCAGAACGGCTTGATGGTCGACAGCCCGCACCGGCACAGCGCGACCGTGCGCCGGGTCACCTCGATGCGCTCGCCGTTCTCCGACTGCAGCTCCGCCGCTCCCCGCACGAGGAGGGGCCCGTCGGGGTAGGCGGTGATGGTGACGGGCTCGTCGCCGCTCATGATGCGGCTCCCGTTCGCAGTGACGACTCGCCGCGGGTGAACGCCTCGAGCATGTGTCCCGCCATCCAGCCGTCCACCGTCAGGCAGGCGGCGGCGCCGAACATGATGTCGGGCAGGAGCTCGGGCTGATCTTCGGCGAGGGCGCCGGCGAGGTCGCGGGCGGCGATCTGCTCGTGCACCGCGTCGGCTTCGACGTGCTCGTCGAAGTAGTCCACGACGTCGTCGGGCATGCCGAGGCGGCGGAGGCCGTCGGCGTACAGACGGTTGGGGATCGACGACGTCATCTCGAAGGCGGCGAGGTGACCGACGATGGCCCCGAGCAGGCGGCGGTTGAGTCCGAACAGCGACATGGTGTTGTGCGAGGCGAAGGTGACCGCCGCGACCTCGTCGATGTAGGCGCCGTAGGTGTCGTCGAGACCGACGCCGCGCATCGCGCGAGCGAAGATCGTCTGGTGCACGCGGTCGGGACGACCGCCGCCGTACTCGTCCGCCTGGATCTCGACGAGGGCCGCCTTCGCACGCCCGTGCAGCCGGGGGATCGCCCACGAGTGCGGGTCGGCCTCCCGGAGCGTGTAGATCGAGCGCTGCATGAAGAACTCGGTGAGCTGGGCGGACGTGGCCTTCTTCGCGACGTATCGGGAGAGGCTCGGGCCGGTGTCGGCATCCGCCAGAGCGAAGAGCGCACGGCCGACGGCATCCACCGTGGGCGCGGGCATCGCGGGAGCCGGCACGACCTCGCGCAGCGCCCGCTCGAAGCGGGTCTCGAGCAGACGGCGAGTGGCGATGAGGTCGGGGTCCCATTCGAGCGCGGCATCGAGGCCGGGGAGGGAACCGTACGCCGAGGCGTAGAGCAGGAAGAGGGCGAGCTGGATGTCCTCGTCCCGGATGATGTCGGTCGTCGACGCGAGGGCGATCTCGGCATGCGTGCGGTGATCGACCTCGGCATCGCCGGCGAAGCGGCGGAGAACGGCGTCGCTGATCGGCCCTCGGGCGGTGACGCCGAGGACGGTGGAGGGGGTGAGGGCAGGCGCGGACACTGGAGTGCTCCCATCGGTCGGATGCTGGCAGTCTGCGCGAGCGTCCGAGTCACGAGAAGGGTCTTGACGGGATGCCCCCGATGCGACAGTCGACGGGAAGGCGCCCTCGAGCGATCTAGGCTGGAGGCATGACCAAGAACAAGCTCTGGACCGTCCTCGGCGTCATCCTCGCGGTGGTGATCGCGTGGTGGATCGTCAGCGCTCTGTTCTCGATCCTGTGGTTCATCGCGAAGCTCGCGATCGTGCTCGTCGTCGCGGTCGTGGTGTTCCTCGTGCTGCGGAGCCTGTTCTCCTCGAAGACCGACTGACGACCCGCCGACGGCGGTCCGAGCCCGTCGGTCTCCGGCGTGATCCGGACAGCGCGCAGCGGCCGCCGATCAGGAGACGGGTGCCTGCGCCCCGATCCGGTAGCGGGCGGCGCGATGCGTGTCCTGCACCCGATCGCCCTTGCCCTGGAGCTTGTGCCGCAGCGTGCCGGGCGTGTACTCCTCCGGGTACACGCCCCGCTCGCGGAGCACGGGGATCACGTGATCGATCACGTCCTGCCACGTGCCGGGGGTGACGGCGTAGGCGAGGTTGAAGCCGTCGATGTCGGTCTCCGCCACCCAGGACTGGAGCTCGTCGGCGATCTCCTCGCCCGAACCGACGACCGTGGGTCCCAGACCGCCGATGGCGTTGTGGCGGCCGAAGTCGCCCACCGTCCATTCCCTGCCGAGGTCGGCCTCCTCCTTCAGGTGCTGCAGCACCGACTGGATGGCGTTCGACTCCACGCCCGAGACGGGCTCGTCCTCCGCGTACTGCGAGAGGTCGACACCCATCCAGCCGGACATGAACGTCAGCGCCCCCTCGGGGCTCGCATACGAGAGGTACTCGGCGTGCTTCGCGGTCGCCTCCTCGCTCGTCGCGGCGGTGATGACCGTGAGGAGCGTGTAGATCTTCGCGTCGTACCGATCGCGCCCGGCCGCCTCCAAGGCGTCGCGGATGCGCTTCACGGTGCCGGCCAGCACCTCCTTCGACGGGGCGGCGACGAAGATCGCCTCCGCGTTCTCTGCCGCGAACCGCACCCCGCGCGGGCTCGCCCCGGCCTGGTAGATCACGGGCGTGCGCTGCGGCGACGGCTCGGAGATGTGGATGCCGGGCACGCTGAAGTGCCTGCCCTCGTGGCGGATCGGATGCACCTTCGACGGATCGGTGAAGATGCCGCGCTCACGGTCCTCGACCACCGCGTCGTCCTCCCACGACCCCTCCCAGAGCTTGTAGAGCACCTCGACGTACTCATCGGCGTGGTCGTAGCGGTCGTCGTGGGCGAGCTGGTCCTCCTGGCCCATGTTGCGCGCGGCGCTGGGCAGGTAGCCCGTGACGACGTTCCAGCCCACCCGCCCCTGCGTGAGGTGGTCGAGAGTGCTCAGCCGTCGGGCGAACGGGTACGGATGCTCGAACGCGGTGCCGGCGGTGATGCCGAAGCCGAGGTGCTCGGTCACGGCGGCCATGGCGCTCACGAGCAGGATCGGATCGTTCACCGGCACCTACGCCCCGTTGCGGATGGCGGCCTCGTTCGTGCCGCCGTAGACGTCGTAGGTGCCCAGCACGTCGGCGATGAAGATGCCGTCGAAGGTCGCGCTCTCGAGGAGCTTCGCGAGGTCCGTCCAGTACGAGATCGTGTTGTACTGGCGCGACCGGTCGTCGGGGTGCCGCCACAGCCCGGACGACTGATGGGCGACGCAGTTCATGTCGAAGGCGTTGAAGCGGATCTGACGGGTCATGGAGTCAAGGAGACCCCGACCGGGGCTCGTCCTGCCACCTTCCGCGACACGCGACGACACATTCGGGTGAGCATCAGCGCTCCCGTCCCGGCGTCTCACTCGGGACGGTCGACGGTCCTGACCGTGGAGGTGATCGGCCGCGGATCGGGCATGATCGTGTCGATCTGCGGTTTGGCGTTGGCCTGCGCGCGACACCACACCACGAAGCCGACCGCGGTGAAGACGCCGTAGAAGACGTACATGAAGCCGGTGGCGTAGAAGCCGGAGCTGAACAGCAGCGGCACGCCCACCACGTCGACGGCGATCCAGATCAGCCAGAACTCCGTCCACCCCTTCGCCATCCCGTAGGTGGCGAGCAGTGAGCCGACGAACGTCCAGGCGTCCGCCCAGACGGGCTCGTACGATCCGAGCGCCCGGAACAGCGGGGTCAGCGCCACCGTGCCGATCACCAGGCCGAGCACGAGCCCGATGCGGGCCCCGTTCGGAGCCCAGCGCGGAGTGACCCGGCCGCCGTCGGACGACGCCTGACGCCAGCGCACCCAGCCGTACACGGCCACGACGATGAACATCACCTGTCGTCCTGCCTGACCCAACAGGTGCGGCAGCTCATGGTCGGGATTGAGGATCGTGCCGAGGAACACGGTGAGCAGGAGGAGGTTCCCGACGATGCCGACCGGCCACGCCCACACCTTCCTCCGCATGCCGCCCAGCGCGCTCGCGAGACCGAAGACGTTGCCGACCACCTCACGCACGAGCAGGGCCTGCCCGCCGGGGAGCACCCACTGCGAGTTGAAGGCGTCGACGAGCCAGAGGAAGACGTTCACTCCACGGCCCCGGGCGGGAACGGGCGGTCGTCGAGGATCAGCTGGAGGAAGGTGAGATCGAGCCAGGCGCCGAACTTCGCGCCCACCTGCGGCATCCGACCCACCTGGAGGAAATCGAGACGCTTGTGCAGCACGATCGACGGGAGGTTGCCGCTCTCGACCGCGGCGACCATCACGTGGATGCCGAGCCGGCGCGCGCGATCGATGAGCTCGATCATCAGAGCCTTCCCCACGCCGCGCCCCTGCGCGCCATCCCGCACGTACACCGAGTGCTCGACCGTATGACGGAAGCCGCTGTGCGGACGCCAGTCGCCGAACGACGCGTACCCGACCACCTCGTCGCCGTCGATCGCCACGATCACGGGGAAGCCGCGGTCCCGCCGCTCGGACAGCCACGCGGCGCGATCGTCGACCCCCACGGCATCCTCGTTCCAGATCGCGGTCGTGTGCACCACGGCGTGATTGTGGATGGCGGTGATCGTCTCGAGGTCGCGCTCGTCGGCGTCCCGGATCTGCACGTCGGTCATCGGGTCTCCTGCATCTGCGCTCGGGTGCGCACGGACGACGGTAGCAGGGTGCCGACCCCGCCCGGATGCGGGAGACTGACGACATGTCCATCGCCGAACAGGTCCGCGACCGCATCGTCCGCGGGATCGACGCCGAAGGCCTCGCCGCCTACGGCCTGCACGTCCTCATCGGAGAGGGCGTTGCGCAGCATCGCTGGAGAAGCGACGACCGCGTCAACCTCTACTCCGTCTCGAAGGGCGTCGCCGCGCTCGCCGCGGGCATCGCGATCGACGAGGGGATCCTCGACGCGCACAGCAGGGTGCTCGATCTCCTCGCCGTTCCCGCGCCCGGGGAGGGTGTCGATGCCGTGACGCTCGAGCACCTCCTCACCATGACGAGCGGGATCGACTTCGAGTGGTTCGCGGATCAGGAGGTGCCCTGGCCCGACCTCGCGCAGGAGATGCTCTCGCGCCCGAGTCGCGACGCGGGCGCGCGCTTCCAGTACTCCGATGCGAGCACGTACGTCGCGATGCGGATGCTCGCCGCGGCCGTCGGCGACGTGCGGGACTGGCTGATGCCGAGGCTCTTCGATCCGCTCGGCATCCACAACCCGCAGTGGCTGCGGTGTCCCCAGGGGTTCATCATGGCCGGCAGCGGGCTGGAGCTCCGCACAGAGGAGCTCGCCAGGATCGGCCGGGTGCTGCGCGACGGCGGCCGGTGGGGCGGCACCCGGATCGTCGACGAGGCATGGGTGCGGCGGCTCCACTCGTCGTGGATCCCGTCCGGAGCGGACGGCGACTACACGTCGTACGGGCTCGCGGCGTGGCGCGGTCCCCGAGAGGGGTGGCGCCTCGACGGACGCTACGGCCAGTACGTCTACGTCGACGAGGCGCGCGACGCGGTCGTCACGATCACCGCCCACGAGGAACGGCGCGACCACCGGATGGTGCAGATCGCCGCCGAGGCCGTCGCCGAGTCCGACGGCGACGGAGACGGGGCGCACGACGAGAAGAGGAGCCGCATCGCATGAGGATCGCCGTCGCGGGAGGCACGGGCACGGTCGGACGTCACACGGTCGCCGCCGTCGAGGCCCGCGGGCACGAGGCCGTCGTGCTGTCGCGGTCGAGCGGCGCCGACGTCGTCACCGGGGCCGGCCTCGCGGAGTCGTTGAGGGGCGCGGATGCCGTGATCGACGTCACCAACACGACCACGCTCTCGGCCTCCGCCGCGAGGGCGTTCTTCACGACGGCCACGCGCAACCTGCTCCGGGCGGAGGCCGAGGCCGGGGTCGGACATCACGTGGCGCTGTCGATCGTCGGCATCGACGGGATCGATGCCTCGTACTACGCGGGCAAGCTCGCGCAGGAGCGTGCGGTCCAGGCGGGAGCCGTGCCGTTCACGGTCGCCAGGGCGGCGCAGTTCCACGAGTTCCCCGGACAGCTGCTCTCCGGCATGCGAGGGCCGGTCGCACTGATGCCGAAGACGCTCATGCGTCCGGTGGCCGCGCGAGAGGTGGGTGCTCACCTCGCCGGGGTGGCGGAGGCGGGTCCGGTGGGTCGGGCCCGCGACCTCGTCGGTCCCCGCGACGAGGAGCTGGCCGACCTCGCCCGACGTCAGCTGGCCCACGACGGCGTCCGCCGTCGCGTGCTGGAGCTCCGCATCCCGGGTGCGTACGGGCGGGGGCTCGCGTCCGGATCGCTGCGAGGGGGTCCCGACGCCGTGCAGGGCGTGATCACCTTCGACGAGTGGCTGCGCCGCGGGGATCACACCTCGGCGACGTGACGCGGTGAGCGGTCTCAGGCGTGCACGTCGGCGGGCGACTCCTCGCCCTCGTGGAAGCTGGCCTTCCGGCCGAGCAGCCGCGCGACGCCCAGCACGATGCCGACGATGATCAGCCCGGCGACGAGACCGGCGATGGCCGAGAACAGGGTGTCCCCGATCCACACGATGAATCCGCCGGCCGGTTCGAGGGCGTGTTCGATCGCGTGCAGGATGTCGGCGCCGATGTGGATCCCGACCTCGCCGAGGTTCACGAGCAGGAGATGCCCGCCGACCCACAGCATCGCGACGGTGCCCAGGATGCTGATGAAGCGGAACACCGCCGGCATCGAGCGCACGATCCGCGTGCCGGTGTGGCGCACCCGCTGCACGGGGTTCTTGGCCATCCTCAGACCGATGTCGTCGATCTTCACCAGCAGCGCCACCGCACCGTAGACGACGCCCGTCATGAGCAGGGCGATGACGGCGAGGATCGCCAACGTGGTCCAGATGTCGAGGCCCGCTTCGAGGTTGGCGAGCGAGATGAGCATGATCTCGGTCGACAGGATGAGGTCGGTGCGGATCGCTCCCCACACCAGCTTGTTCTCGTTGCGGGCGCCCTCATCGGCATGACCGTGGTGGACGCCGAACCACTCGAGGACCTTCTCGGCACCCTCGAAGCACAGGTACGCGCCGCCGAGGATCAGCAGGTAGGGAAGCACCCACGGGGCGAAGGCGGTGAGCACGAGGGCGACGGGGATGATGATGACGAACTTGTTCGCCAGCGAGCCGACCGCGATCTTCGCCACGACGGGGAGCTCGCGGGCGGGCGTGATGCCCTGTACGTATTGAGGGGTCACGGCGGCGTCGTCGATCACGACGCCGGCGGCTTTCGCCGAGGCCTTCATCGCCGCGCTGAGGATGTCATCGACGACGGCGAGCAGTCCAACCGACATGTGCGTTCTCCCTGGTCGTGGGTGGGGCGGAGCAACTCTATCGAGTCCCTCGCCGCCGCCCGCCACGACGCTGGGCCCTGCTGATCCGAAACTCACAGCGCGCTCTCAGCCCCACGGGACCAAAACGGCCCTCGACGCGGTTGTGATCAGTGACGCCGCAGCCAGCCGCGTCGGACAAAGGAGCACACGATGTCGAACGACTACCGCAAGACACCCGAGGCCGTCAGCGACCTCACGCATCTGCAGTACGAGGTGACGCAGGAGGACGCGACCGAGCCTCCCTTCCGCAACGCGTACTGGAACAACCACGACGCCGGCATCTACGTCGACGTCGTCTCGGGTCAGCCGCTCTTCTCCTCCACGGACAAGTACGACAGCGGCACGGGCTGGCCGAGCTTCACGCGCCCGATCGACTCCGACGCCGTCACCACCCGCACGGATCGCACCCTGTGGATGCCGCGCACGGAGGCCCGCTCCTCCGGTGCCGACAGCCACCTGGGTCACGTCTTCGACGACGGCCCCGCCGCCGAAGGCGGCATGCGGTACTGCATGAACTCCGCCGCCCTGCGCTTCATCCCGGCCGACAGCCTGGAGCAGGAGGGGTACGGTCGCTATCGTCACCTCTTCGCCGCCACCACCACCCCCACCTCTGAGGAGCAGTCATGACCGACACCGGAACGATCACCCGCACCCCCGGCACGGAGACCGCCGTCCTGGCCGGAGGCTGTTTCTGGGGCATGGAGGACCTGATCCGCCGTCAGCCCGGCGTGCTCGACACCCGCGTCGGTTACACGGGCGGTCAGAACGACCACGCCACGTACCGCAACCACCCGGGGCACGCCGAGGCCGTCGAGATCGTCTTCGACCCCACGAAGACGACGTACCGCGACATCCTCGCGTTCTTCTTCCAGATCCACGACCCGTCGACCCTGAACCGTCAGGGCAACGACATCGGCTCGAGCTACCGTTCGGCGATCTTCCCGCTGAGCCCCGAGCAGGAGCAGGTCGCGCGCGACACCATCGCCGACGTCGACGCCTCCGGTCTCTGGCCCGCCAAGGCCGTCACCACGATCGAGCCCGAGGGCCCGTTCTGGGAGGCGGAGCCCGAGCACCAGGACTACCTGATCAAGTACCCGAACGGCTACACCTGCCACTTCCCGCGGGCGGGCTGGGTGCTGCCGAAGCGCGAGGAGAGCACCGTCTGACGGTGCGACGCAGAGCCCTCCGTCTCTCGAGGCGGAGGGCTCTTCCGTGGGTGCGCGCGCCGCGCGACCGGGCATTCGGGAGGAGATGCGCATTGGGGAGGGCCGGATGCCGGCAAGCGCCCTCCCGTGCGCGGATCTCCTGCCTCGCGCGTCAGCGCTCCGACAGGAAGCTCAGCGCCGCCTCCTTGAAGGCGCGGGAGCCGGGGGCGTTGAAGTGGTTGCGATCCGGGATCTCGAAGAAGCGACCCTGCGGCGCGGCCGCCGCGAGGGTGCGGGAGCCTTCGATGATCGCGTCCTTCGATCCCGTGGCGAACAGCACGGGGGCCGCCGGGGCGCTCGACGGATCGGGGTCGATCGTGCGGGACGAGCGCAGCCCCTCGGCGAGGGCGACGAGCGCGGAGAGGTCGTTGCCGGGCACCCGCTCGACGAGCGAGATGTAGTTCTGCGTCGTACGGTCGGCTACCGGGGTGCCGTCGACCAGATACGCCCGCACCTGGTCGAGATCCAGACGGGCCAGGGGGATGCCGTCGGGCACCCCGCCGAGGACGGCGCGCCCGATGCGCTGCGGCAGGTCGCGCACGACCTCCCAGCCGACCCGCGCGCCGAGGGAGTACCCGACGTAGAACGCCTCGTCGACGAGGTACGTGTCGAGGACCGTCTCGACATCGGTCGCGAGGGTGCGGATGCCGTACGCATCCGCCTGATGCGGCTTCTCGCTCAATCCGTGACCGCGCTGGTCGAGCGCGAGCACGCGGTACCCGGCGGCGGTGAGCTCACGCACCCACCCGGTGAGCACCCAGGTGTCGCGGGCGCTCGATGCGAAGCCGTGCACGATCACGACGACGGGGGCGTCGACCTCTCCCCACGTGTAGGTCGCCAGGCGGGTGCCGTCCGCGGCGTGCACCTGCTGGGGGTCGGGCATGCGGGTCAGATCGGAGAGGGGGACAGCCACGGCATCTATTCTGGTCCCTTGCCGTGCACGAAAGGGAGACGAGCATGCCGGGAGACATCCCCGCCGCCGCGAAGGCCGTCACGGCCAGCCTTCCGGTGATGAAGCGCGGTCTGCAGAACCGCCACATCCAGATGATCGCCCTCGGCGGCGCCATCGGCACCGGCCTGTTCTACGGCTCGTCCGAGGCGATCGGCATGGCGGGCCCCTCCGTGCTCCTGGCCTACATCGTCGGCGGCGCCATGATCTTCCTCATCGTCCGCGCACTGGGGGAGATGTCGGTCGACAACCCCGTCTCCGGGGCTTTCAGCCACTACGCGAATGAGAACTGGAGTCAGCGGGCGGGCTTCGTGTCGGGCTGGAACTACTGGTTCAACTACATCGCCGTCTCCATGGTCGAGCTCGCCGTCGTCGGCTCCTTCGTGAACTACTGGTTGCCGGACGTGCCGGCGTGGGTCTCCGCGGCCGTGTTCCTGCTGCTGGTCACCGGGATCAACCTGATCGGCGTGCGCACCTTCGGCGAGTTCGAGTTCTGGTTCGCCCTCGTGAAGGTCGCAGCCGTGATCGGCATGATCGTCCTCGGCGTCGTGGTGATCGTGTTCGGGATCAACAACAGCGCGGACCTGCCCGATCCGAGCTTCGCCCACCTCGTCGACGACGGCTTCTTCCCCTTCGGGGTCAGCGGCACGCTGGCGGTGCTGGTGGTCGTGATGTTCTCCTTCGGCGGCACCGAGCTCATCGGCATCACGGCCGGTGAGGCGGAGAACCCGCGCCGAACCATCCCGAAGGCCATCAACCAGGTCATCCCGAGGATCCTGATCTTCTACGTCGGCGCGCTCGCCGTGGTCATGGCCGTGGTGCCGTGGGCCAGTCTCGACGGGCAGTCCAGCCCGTTCGTGCAGATCTTCGACCGCATCGGCATCGCCGGGGCCGCCCACATCCTGAACCTCGTCGTGCTCACCGCGGTGATCTCGGTCTACAACTCCGGCCTCTACTCCAACGCGCGGATGCTCTACTCGCTCGCACGCCAGGGGAACGCGCCGGCGTACCTTCGCCGCCTCTCGACGGCGGGGGTGCCGGTGGCGGGGGTGTTGACGTCGTCGGCCGTCACGGTGATCGCGGTGGTCGTGGTCTTCATCTGGCCCGACTTCGCCTTCCGCTACCTGATGTCGATCGCGACCATCGCGGCGATCATCAACTGGGGGATGATCATGATCACCCAGCTGAAGTTCCGCCGCCGCATCGGTCCTGAGGGAGTCGCGAAGCTCGAGTACCGTCTGCCGTGGCCGACCGTCACGCCGTGGGTCGTGCTCGCGTTCCTCGCGCTGGTGGTCGTGCTGATGGCGCTGTCGCCGGACTACCGCACGGCCGTGATCGCCGGGCCCGTCTGGATCGGCATCCTGCTGCTCGCGTACGAGATCAGGAAGCGGCGGCGCCGGCGCGAATCCGAGGGTTCCCCCGGTCGTTGAGCGAGGAGCGAAGCCCCGTTCCCCCGGTCGTTGAGCGAGGAGCGAAGCCCCGAGACGAAACGCGGTGAGCGCGTGTCGTCTCGGTCGGCTCCGCCGTCCTCGCTCAACGACCGAGAGGGGCGGCCCTTCCTCCGTCACGACCGAGAGGGGCGGCCCCTCCTCCGTCGACGACCGAGAGGGGCGGCCTCTCAGAAGCGGGCGCGCAGCGCGTCGCCGAGAGCCGCGTCGACGTTCGTCCAGTACTGGAAGAAGCGCTCGCGGATGGCGTCGATCGTGATGCCCTGTCCCTGACCGGTCAGCGTGTCGAGGAAGCGCGCGCGCTGCTCGTCGTCGAAGACGGTGCGGTAGAGGGTGCCCGCCTGGCCGAAGTCGTCGTCGTCCAGGTGCAGCGTCGCGGCGGCGCGGATCAGCTCGCCGTCCGACTCCCAGCTCGCCTCGACGCCGGCCGCCGGGTCGGCCGCGGGGCCACCGGCGGGTCCGTACGAGTTCGGCGTGTACACGCGGTGCTCCGCCGGGTTGAACCTGTACTGCATCTGGCCTTCGTGCATGTAGTTGCGCACCTCGGCCGCGTGCGGCTGGTTGACCGGAAGCTGGTTGTAGTTGGCGCCGATGCGGTAGCGCTGAGCATCCGAGTAGGCGAACACGCGTGCCATGAGCATCTTGTCCGGCGAGATGCCGGTGCCGGGGACCTGGTTGCCGGGCGAGAACGCCGCCTGCTCGATCTCGGCGAAGAAGTTCTCCGGGTTGCGGTTCAGCGTGAAGGTTCCGACCTTGATGCGCGGGTAGTCCTTCTTCGACCAGGTCTTCGTGAGGTCGAACGGGTTGAACCGGTACGCCTTGGCCTCTTCGTACGGCATGATCTGCACGTAGACGTCCCACGACGGGTGCTCGCCGCGGGTGATCGCGTCGAACAGGTCGCGACGGTAGAAGTCGGCATCCGATCCGGCGAGCTGCTCGGCCTCTGCCGCGCCCATCGCCTCGACGCCCTGGTTGGACAGGAAGTGGTACTGCACCCAGAAGCGCTCGCCCGCGGCGTTGACCCACTGGTAGGTGTGCGATCCGTAGCCGTTCATGTGGCGCCAGCTGCGCGGCAGGCCGCGGTCGCCCATGAGGTAGGTGACCTGGTGGGACGTCTCGGGCGAGAGCGTCCAGAAGTCCCA
>JAAIGE0101507982.1_pt1 | contig 19019 bp, 20 predicted proteins | sample 6487951 | NCBI WGS metagenome assembly JAAIGE01 (sample SAMN13974128, study PRJNA590717) | phyllosphere metagenome | biome: tomato field; feature: multiple bacterial spot infested tomato fields; material: tomato leaves; isolation source: leaves from tomato fields | host: Solanum lycopersicum ...
CCAACCGGCTTTGGCGATCGCAGCCGGGAAATCCTTTCAAGCCTCCTCGAGCTCGCCAGCGCCGCGGTGATGAGCGCGAGTGCCGCTAGCGGTTTGGAGGTGCCGGTATCGGCCTGCTGGCGGTTGTTGGTGACCGCGACCGAGTAGAATTCGCCGACCGATTCCTCGCCGTTCAGCACGCAGGACGGATATTTCCAGGTGACCGCGCTGCCGGTCTCGACCTGCGTCCACGACACCTTCGATCGCCTGCCCTGGCACAGCGCGCGCTTGGTCACGAAATTATAGATGCCGCCCTTGCCATGTTCGTCGCCGGGATACCAGTTCTGGACCGTGCTATACTTGATCTCCGCATCATCGAGCGCGATCAGTTCCACCACGGCGGCGTGCAACTGGTTCTCGTCGCGCATCGGCGCGGTGCAGCCTTCCAGATAGCTCACATAGCTGCCCGCGTCGGCGACGATCAGCGTGCGCTCGAACTGCCCGGTATTTTCCGCATTGATGCGGAAATAGGTGGAAAGCTCCATCGGGCAGCGAACGCCCTTGGGGATGTAGACGAAGGTACCGTCGGAAAAGACCGCACAATTCAACGTCGCGAAATAATTGTCGTGCATCGGCACGACCTTGCCCAGCCACGCTTTGACGAGGTCGGGATATTCGCGCACCGCTTCGGAGATCGAGCGGAAGATGACGCCCGCTTCCTCCAGTTCCTTGCGGAAGGTGGTGGCGACCGAAACGCTGTCGAACACGGCATCGACGGCAACCTTGCGCGCGCCCTTGACGCCCGCCAGCACCTCCTGCTCGGCAATCGGGATGCCCAGCTTCTGGTAGGTGGCGAGAATTTCGGGATCGACCTCGTCCAGGCTGTCGAGTTCGACCTTCTTCTTCGGCTCCGCGTAATAATAGGCGTCCTGATAGTCGATCGGGGGCACGTTGAGCTTGGCCCAGTCCGGCGCGTCCATCTTCTGCCACATGGCAAATGCCTTCAGCCGCCAGTCGAGCAGCCATTGCGGCTCCTTCTTCTTGGCGGAAATGAAGCGGACCGTGTCTTCGTTCAGCCCCTTGGGCGCGAAATCCTGCTCGATCGCGGACGACCAGCCATGTTCGTAGGTGGAAGCGCGTTCAGCCGCCTCCAGCGCTTCGCGGTTGCGGACGGTCATGGTGTCTTCGGTCATGCGATTTCTCGTGTCAGGCTGGCGATCGTGACGCCCGCGAGCGCCGATCGGATCGCATCGTTCGCCACGTTCATATGCGGACGGATGCGGCAGTCGGTTTCCAGATTGCAGTCATGCGCACCGGCTTCGGCGCAGGATGTCATGGCGATCGGCCCTTCCACCGCCTCCACCACATCGGCGAGGGAGATGGTCGCAGGCGGGCGGGCTAGGCGGACGCCACCGCCCGTGCCGCGACTCGATTCGAGCAGGCCAGCGGCCGACAATCGGCTCACCAGCTTCTGTGCGGTGGGCAGCGGGATGCCGGTTTCCGCCGCGAGCGTCGTCGCATTGATGCGCGCTGCACCGCAATGGCGTGCGGCGGCGCTCATCAACACCACGGCATAATCGGCAAAACTCGACAAACGCATTGCGAACCATTCTCAAATCGGACTGAATTCATCCGATTGCGCATGTGGTCCTGCCCGCCATGGGAATCAAGCGATTTTTATGACAGGCGATTGAGCATCGCGATGTCGGTGCCGATCGAGCGGCGGAGCAATGTCAGTTGCGCGACGGCGGTCGGCTCCGTCTGAAGCTGGTGCGGCGTCAGTCCGATGAAATGCTTGATTTCCCGAATGAAATGGGACTGGTCGTAGAAGCCGCCCTCGTCGCACAGGGTTTGCCAGCTGTCCTGATCCAGCACCAGCCGCGCCGCGCAACGGAGCGCCCTATATTTACGCGCGAGCAATTTGGGCGCAGCGCCATAATAGCGATTCGTCATGCGCGCGAGTTGGCGAGGCGACAGGTCCGTCATGTCCACCAGCGTCTCTATTCGCGGAGACCCTTCGCCGATGAGCCAGGTATCGACCGCGCGCAGAAACCGCCACGTCGCCTCCCGCAAGGCAGGGACATGCTTTTCCAGTTCGGCCCAACAGAGATCGGCAACCTCTTCGTCCGAGTCAGTCGCATTCAGAAGGTTGAACAATGGTTGGAGGGAGGCAAGCGCGCAGAGCCGGTCTGCAAGGCTGCTCGCATCCGCCTTTTGCAGGGCGAGCCATCCGGCCGGGAGCAGGGAGATACCGACAAGCGTTGCCGGTTCATCCAGATCAAAGCGGGTCGCGCCCATGGTCGGCCCAAGTAGAGCAACCGATGGCGTTTCCATCACCGCGCCGTCCTGGAAATGATATCGACCACTCCCGCGCAACAGAAAACGCAGCTGCGGCATGTCGGCGCGCGTCACATCGGAATAGCGATCCGCCGAAACGGTCAGATGATACAGCGCACCAAAATAGTTACGCAGGTGTAATGGTGGTGCAAAATAGCGAAGCTTGATCGGCCCGCGTTCAGCCGCGACGACCTTACCAACTGGAACGTCCATGTTCGGCGCGACGATGTGCTCGTCGGACCGTCCCCCTTGCAACCCCATATTTTCACCCCGGGGATTTTCTAAGCGGCCATTACAGCGCAACGCAAGGAAAATGCCTAACGAATTGTGACTTTTATACAGGAGCGGTGATAAAATGGCCCGGCAGATTTCTCTACCGGGCCAGGAAAAGGTCTCATCAGCCAAAATGACTCAAGAGCCTTCGGGTCGCAAAGCCGCTTTACGCCGCCTTCCACGTAATTTTATTGGACGGATCGGACATTTTCGCCGCTGGTAGCGCTGTCTTCCCCCGAATCTGGACAAGATTTGATCCGAAATGGCGTTTGTTGCGTCAAGGACACAGCGACTCGACGGTCCCTTTTTGCACTGGCATAGGAGCGCGATGCCCTATCGCCTGATCCGCCCCTTACTTTTCGCCCTCGATGCCGAGCGCGCACATAATCTGTCGATCGCGGCGCTCCGCATGATGCCGACAGCCGCCGCGCCGAAGTCCGATCCGATGCTGACGATACGGGTGGCGGGGATAAGCTTCCCTAATCCCGTCGGCCTTGCCGCCGGCTATGACAAGGATGGTCGTGTGGCGCACAAGATGCACGGGCTGGGCTTTGGCTTTGCCGAACTCGGTACGCTGACGCCGCTGGCGCAACCCGGCAATCCGCAGCCACGCCTGTTCCGGCTGAAGGAGGATCGCGCGGTCATCAATCGCTTCGGTTTCAACAATGGCGGTCAGGGGGCGGCATGTGACCGCATCGCCCGCTATCGCCGCCCCAAGGGCAAGGGTCCGGTGATCGGCATCAACATCGGTGCGAACAAGGACGCGACGGCAGCCGGGCGCGGGGTGGCCGACTATGTCACCGGCGTGCAGGTCATGTCCCCACTTGCCGACTATCTGACGGTCAACATCTCGTCCCCCAACACGCCGGGCCTGCGCGCGTTGCAGGGCCGTGGGCCGCTCGACGAGTTGCTGGGCGCGGTGATGGCGGAGCGGGGCGTGGACAGGACGCCGATCTTTTTAAAGGTTGCGCCCGATCTGGAACCTGCGGATGTCGAGGATATCGCCGCCGCCTGCATCGATCATGGCATAGACGCGCTGATCGTGTCGAACACCACGATCACACGACCGCCGCTGCGCTCGCCTTATGCAGACGAAGCGGGCGGCCTGTCGGGTGCGCCTCTCCACGACTTGTCGCTCGAACGGATCAGGGATTTCCGGCGCCTGCTTGGCCGCAAACTGCCGCTGATCGGCGTGGGCGGGATTTCGACCGCCGATCAAGCCTATGCCCGTATCAGGGCGGGCGCGTCGCTGATACAGCTTTACAGCGCGCTCGTGTACGAGGGACCGTATCTGGCGCGACGGATCAATGCCGGACTGAAGCTGCTGATGAAGCGGGACGGCGTCGCGAATATCGCAGATGCGATGGGCGTCGATGCATAACCCTTATGCCAGCGCGGGCTGGCTTCCTGGGAGGTCCAGCCACTCCGCCTGAGACCCTAGCATTCGCTGGAGTGACGGAGGACGAGAAGCAAATGGGTTGCAGCGCACAACCTTCCGGCTATCGTGGCGCGCATGACTGCCCGCTTTCTCGGCCTCCTGGCCCCTGCCGCCCTTCTCGCCATCGCACCCGCGCTCCCCGCCAAAGAGCCGACCACCGCCAATGCCACCGTATCCGCTGCTGATCCGCGTGCAGCGCTCGCCGGGCAGGAAATATTGCGCAAGGGCGGCAGCGCGACCGACGCCGCGATCGCGATGATGCTGACATTGGGCGTGGTCGAGCCGCACAATAGTGGTATCGGCGGCGGTGGTTTCCTGATGCATCATGACGGCGCGAGCGGCGCGCTCGAATCGATCGACGGGCGGGAAACCGCGCCCGCCGCCGCGCGGCCCGACCGCTTCATGGGGAAGGATGGCCGCCCCCTCCCCTTCCGCCAGGCATGGCCGGGTGGCTATTCTGTCGGTGTGCCCGGCAATCTGCGGCTCGCGTGGGATGCTCATCGCAAATGGGGCAAGCTGCCCTGGGCCGATCTGTTCGTTCCCGCGATCCGCTATGCGCAGGATGGGTTCGACCTTGGCGAGCGGACCGCGACGGCTCTGCGCGCGACGCAGGATGTCTGGCAGGATTTTCCGGAGATCCAGAAATATTTCTGGGTGAACGGCGCGCCGCCGCCGGTCGGCACCCGTCTCAAGAACCCGCCGCTCGCCGCGCTCTACAAGCGGATCGCGGCGGAGGGGCCGGACGCGTTCTACAAGGGCGAGCAGGCGCGCGCCATCGCGGAGACGGTGACGAACGCGCCCAAGAACCCCGTGCCGATGACGGAAGCCGACATTGCCGGCTATCAGGCAAAGATGCGCCAGCCGGTTTGCGGCACCTATCGCGCGTATAAGGTGTGCGGCATGGGACCGGCATCCGCTGGCGGTGTCACGGTGCTCGAAATCCTGGGCATGGTCGAGCGCTTCCCGCTCGCGCAATGGGGCAAGGATGATGTGCGTTCCTGGCATGTGATCGGTGAAGCGATGCAGCTTGCCTATGCCGATCGCGACACATGGCTGGGTGATCCGGCGTTCGTATCGGTGCCGGTCTCGGGCATGATCGACAAAGCCTATCTCAAGCAGCGCTCCGCCCTGATCCGCGTGAACAAGGCGCTCAATGACTACAAGCCCGGCACCCCCAAAGGCGCGCAACCGCGCACCGCATCACTGCCCCAGCCCGAAAGCGGCACCAGCCATTTCGTCGCGGTGGACCGTGAAGGCGACATCGCCGCATGGACATCGACGATCGAAAGCTTCTTCGGCAGCCAGCTGATCGCGAACGGCGTCATCCTGAACAACGAACTCACCGATTTCAGCTTCACGCCGGAAAAGAACGGCGCGCCCGTCGCCAACCGGGTGGAGCCGGGCAAGCGCCCGCTATCGTCCATGTCGCCGACGATCGTCTATGACGCCAGGGGCACCCCCGTCTTCACGGTCGGCGCGGCCGGTGGCAAGACGATCATCATGCAGGTGGCAAAGGCGCTGATCGCGCATTTCGATTGGGGCCTATCCGCGAAGGATTCGATCGCGCAGGGGCTGATCTTCTTCAACGGTGACGGGCTGGTATTGGAGCAGGGGACAGCGCTGGAAGCGATGAAAGCACCGCTTGAAAAGCTGGGCCATCGGGTATCAGTCAGCCGGATGGGGTTGAAGGCCAATGCCGCCGAGCGCTTGCCGGACGGGCATTGGGTCGGCGCGGCTGATCCGCGAAGCCCAGGCGTGTCGCTCCAGGAATGACGGGGCGGGGGAGGCTGCACCCTCCCCCCGACCATAAGCGTCTTCAGCCCGCAGGCTTGGCGGCAGGTGCGGCGGCTGCGGCAGGAGCCGGGGCGGCGGCGCCAGCCAGCGTCGTCGCGGCTGGCTTGTTGGACGCGTCGACGGTACCGTCGGCAATCATCGCCTTGCTCATCGTCACCGCCTCGGTCTGAAGCGCGGTATCGCCGGTCGCCCCGCTCGCGCCTATCAGCGCGGACAGAAGAATATTCTTAGACACCGCGTCTGTCGGCTTTTCCTGCACGGACTTGCGGGCGAGCGGCAGCGCCTCCTGATAGAGCGGGGCGGACCCGGCCTTGTCCTGCGCGGCAAGCTTCTGATTGCCGACCTGGATCAGGATACCGGCCAGGATGTTGCGGCTGGCCGCGTCCGTCGGCTTGGCCTCCACCACCTTGCGCCAATGCGGCAGCGCCTCGTTATACAGCGCGATCACCTTGTCCATCTGGCCCTGCGCGCCATAGGCGGCGGCATCGGCATAGAGAGCGTTGGCGAGGAAGTTCACATTGTCGATCTTGGCCGGATCCTTTTGCACCGCGACGCGGATCGCGGGCAACGCTGTGTCATATTTTGCGGCGGCCCCGGCATTATCGCCCGCCTGCTGCGCGCTCTGACCGGCGGTGAAGTCGGTCACGGCCTTGTTGAAGGCGGCGACTTCCTCCGGCGTCATCTGGCTGGCGCCAGCAGCGGGGGCCCCCTCAGCGGGCGCGGTTTGCGCTGCGGGGGTCTGCTGCGCCAAGGCTGGCCCGGCGAACGGCAGTGACAGGACAAGGGCTGTCAGGACGGACTTTTTCAACGTCTGGGTCTCCCTGTAATATGGTGTTCGATGGCGCACGGACGCACGCCGTCCAGCGACTTCAATGGGAAAAGCCACCAAATTGTTCCATCAGACTGGAAAGACGAGGTGCAATCAGGCGGCGACGAGCCGTTGGCGTCGCGCGGCGGACAGGCTGTCGCTCGCGAAGAGGAGCAGGCCGATCCAGATGAGGCCAAAGCTGGCGATCTGGCCAGCATTGAGCCGCTCGCCGAAGAGAAGGATGCCGCAAGCGAACTGAAGTGTGGGGGCGAGGAACTGAAGCACGCCCAGCGTCGCCATCGGCAACCGCTGCGCCGCCACCGCGAACAAGACCAGCGGAACGGTGGTCACTGCCCCGGCCGTCACCAGAAGCGCGGTCGTGGTCGCATCCTGACCGAAGCCCACGCCGCCATGCTGCGACTCCCACAGCAGATAGGCTCCGGCGAGCGGCGTCAACAGCAACGTCTCGACGCCGAGGCCAGTCATCGGAGCGACAGGCGTCAACTTGCGCACCAGCGCGTAGAAGGCGAAGCTGAAGGCCAGGCTGAGACTGATCCACAAGGTGGTTAGCGCGGACGCGGCCATGATCGCGACGCCGAGGCCCGCGACGATGATCGCGACGATCTGCGCCGGACGCAGCCTTTCCTTCAGCACCAGTACGCCGAGCGCGACATTGACCAGCGGGTTGAGGAAATAGCCGAGGCTGGCGGCCAGCACATGGCCATCGTTGACCGCCCATACATAGGTCAGCCAGTTGATGGCGATCAGGACCGCAGACAGCGCAAGCGGCAGCACCAGTCGGCGGTCGCGCAAGGCAGCGAGCAGCGGAGGCAGCGCGCCGCGAAACGCCAGGATCGCGATGATCAGCAGCAGCGACCAGATGATCCGCTGCGTTACGATCTCGACCGGATCGACATGGTGAAGCAACCGGAAGAACAGCGGCAGAAGTCCCCAAAGCCCATAGGCTCCGACCGCTGCCAGCAAGCCCTTACGCGCCTGGTCCTCCATCTGTGTCAGAAGATGCCGCCGCCCAGGAACAGGCGCAGCGTCCCGAAACCGGCAACGAGCAGGCAGAAATTCTGGCCGCCCTTCTTCGACGACATCATGCCGACGAGCGCACCGACCAGAGCCATGGGCACCAGCACCCAATTGAGCGCACCCAGCAGCGGGAACACCGCAGGGATCATCAGGATCAGCGTGACGAGGCCGATCATTGCGGACAATATGTTCAACATGGCATTCTAAATGGCGATTGCGCAGGGTCCGGGCAAGCATCGATGGTCATGCCGATCCGGTCGGATTGGACCGCTATGACGAAAAAACTGCGCGATTCACCAAAAGTCCTAACGGAAAATTAACGCCTGTTCTTCATCACTCGTTTACGAAGGAGTGAAGGATGGCATTGTTCCGCGCGGTTTCCACGGTCACGCTCGTGCTGGCGCTCGCCGCCTGCGGCAAGGGGGACAAGGACGCCAACCTCGCCGCGCTCGACGCGCAACTCACCAACAATATGGCCGACCCCGCGCTGAAGGGCGCGCTTGCAGACCCGATCGTAGTCGATCCGCAGCTGATCGGGCAGTCCAATCGCAACGCGGTGCGCACGACGGACAAGCCCGCGAGCGGCGCGCTGCCTGTGCTGTCGGGCGACGCGGGGAAGGCGCGGGCGCAGGCTTTGCGACAGGTGGGCGGAAAGCTGCTTACCGCACCTGCTGCCACCGACGGAAAGGCGATGGAATCGAACGTGACGCTTGGCGCAGTCGCGCGCGAACAGGCGGGGCGGCAGGGCGGCAATGCAAGCTGCGCTAAAAAACTCGGCTACGGTATGGAATGGGCGCAGCGCCTGCCCGAAGGTTTCGGCCTATATCCCGGCGCACAATTGACGGAAGCGGCAGGAGCCGAGAAGGACGGCTGTACCCTGCGCGCCGCCAGCTTCGTGACGCCGGTGCCGCGTCAGAGCGTGATGGACTATTATTACACGGTCGCGCGCCGGGCGGGCTACGATGGCGAGCACCAGATTTTGGGCGGCGACCATGTGCTGGGCGGCACGCGCAAGAGCGACGGCGCGGCTTATTTTATCCTGTTCACCGAAGCACCGGGCGGAAAGACGAGCGTCGACATCATTGCCGACCGGGGTCGCTGAACGATTCCCAAAGAAAAAGGCCCGGTGTTTCCACCGGGCCCCTTCGTGACATAGATCGAAATTATTGCGGTTGAGCCGGGGCGGCAGGGGCCGCCGACGCTGCCGGATCGGCGGCGGGCGCTGCCGGCGCGGCGGGGGCCGCTGCCTGAATACGCTGCTGAAGCGCCGGATCAGCGGCAGCAGCCTGGCCGATCTGGTTGAACTTTTCAGGCGGAATACCAGAAGCCTGAAGTGCGGCGACCATCTTGGGCTGCTTGTCAGCAGCTGGAATCGACGCATCCGACTGAATCTTCGTCACTTCGACCGCTGCGGCGGCGAACTGCTTGATGTCCGCATCGCTGAAGCTGCTGGCACCAGCCGATGGCGCAGCGGGTTGTGCAGGTGCGGGAGCCGCTGCCTGCGCAAAGGCGGGAGCGGTGGCGAACAGAGCGGCGGTCGCAAGACCGGCCTTGAAGAAATGCGTGTTGAGACCCTTCAAAATGCTTCTCCTTGCTTGCTACCCAGACAAAGTGTGGACAAGGACGCCCAAGGGAAAGGGCAAGAGGGGTGAGTCGTTCGATATCAGGGACGACAAGCCGTTGATCGCAGGATGTTGCGCCGCAGCGTAACGATATTGCGCATCCGAATCGACGTATCCGCCTTTCGCGCTGGCCGGATTCGCTATAGGGCGGATCGATGACCAATATGTTTCTTGTTATGGGCGGCGGCGCGCTGGGCACGCTGGCACGCTACCTGACGGGGCGGCTCGCCGGGCAGATGCTGCCGGGCGCGGTGTGGCCCTGGGGTACCTTTGCCGTCAACCTTGTCGGCGGTTTCGCCATGGGGCTGCTCGCCGGATGGCTGGCGCGGGGAGATGCGGTGGCGGGCGAGCCGGTGCGCCTGTTCGTGGGCGTCGGCCTGCTCGGCGGTTTTACGACCTTCTCGGCCTTTACGCTCGAAACGATGTTGATGATCGAGCGCGGACAGGCGATCGTCGCATTGTCCTATATCCTCGCCTCGGTTGCAGGCGCGGTCGGCGCGCTGGCGCTCGGCCTCAACCTGATGCGGGGTGTGGCATGAAGGGGCGGCCTCCCGCCAAGGGCGGCGCGCGCGGCGGCAAGCCTGCCGGTGGCAAGGGCGGCGAGCGCAAGCCCGCTGGTGCGCAGACGCGCGGCAAGCCCGGTGCGCCACGCAAGGACGGCCCGTCCAAACCCGCCTTCAAGCCCCGGGCACCCGCGGCGACTAAATCTGCCGTCGCAGCGAAGCCCGCTCCTGCCAAGCCCAGCCCTGTCAAAGTAAGTTCGACCAAAGGCGTCTCGCTCGACGTGCGCCAGTTCCGCGTCGCGGCGGACGATGACGGCATCCGGCTCGACCGCTGGTTCCAGCGCCATCTGCCCGACGTCGGATTCAACCTCGTGTCGCGATGGTCGCGCACGGGGCAGTTGCGCGTCGATGGTGCGCGCGCCGCACCGGGCGACCGCATCACGGAGGGGCAACTGATCCGCGTCCCCCCCGCCGAACAGAAGCCCGAAGCCGCCGAAAAGACCAAGCGCACACGTGTCGTGGACCTGACCCCCGACGAGATCGCCTATGCGCAGGAGATGGTGATCCACCGCGACGATCAGGCGATCGTCATCAACAAGCCGCCGGGCCTCGCCACGCAGGGCGGAACCAAGACCGATGAGCATGTCGACAAGCTGCTCGACGCGCTGACCTTCGATCTGGAAGGGCGGCCCAAGCTGGTCCACCGGCTGGACAAGGATACGTCGGGCGCGCTGCTGCTGGCGCGCACCAGCCGCGCTGCCGCCCATTTCGCCAAGAGCTTTTCCAGCCGCACTGCGCGCAAGGTCTATTGGGCGCTGGTGATGGGTGTCCCCTCGATCGCAGACGGCATGATCGAACTGCCGCTCGCCAAGCAGCCGGGAACGGGCGGCGAAAAGATGCATGTGGACACGGAAGAGGGTTTGCCCTCCCGTTCGCGCTATCGCGTGATCGAGCGTGCGGGCAACCGCGCCGCCTGGGTCGAGCTGCAACCCTATACCGGTCGCACGCACCAGTTGCGCGTCCATATGGCGGCGATCGGCCACCCGATCGTGGGCGACGGCAAATATGGCGGCAAGGATGCGTTCTTGAGCGGCACGATCAGCCGCAAAATGCATCTGCACGCTCGCCGCATCCGCGTCGATCACCCCGATGGCGGGCGAGTCGACGTGACGGCGGATCTGCCGACGCATTTCGCCAACAGCCTGGCCGACCTGGGCTTCGACCTCAACTTGGGCGACATGCCGCTCGACGACGAAATCGACCGGACGCCGACGCGCGAGGACGAAAAGAAGTTCGCGCGCCAACATGCCAAGCAGATCCGCAAGGATCGCAAGGGCGAACGCCGGTCGCGCGGGTCGCGCTGACGGAGAGACGGTGCATCCCGATCCCAAATTTCACTGGCGCGACCAAGGTGAACTGCGCGCTTTCGTGGCGGAGGCCCGCTTCGGCACGCTCTTCGCGCAGACGCCCACCGGTCCCGCCGTTGCGCATGTGCCGGTCGTGTGGCTGGACGACGTGCGGATAGGCTTTCACTTGTCGCGGGGCAACCGGATGGCGCCGCATATCGATGGATCGCGGGCACTGTTCGCCGCCAACGGTCCCCATGGCTATGCCAGCCCCGACTGGTACGGGCTGCCGGATCAGGTACCGACCTGGAACTATGTCGCGGTGGAACTGGAGGGCGACGCGCGGGCGCTGCCCGACGCCGAATTGCCGGTGCTGATCGACGCCCTGTCGCAAGACAGCGAAGCGCGGCTCGCGCCCAAGCCCGCATGGACGCGCGACAAGATGGCGGATGGCCTTTTCGACCGCATGATGGGCGCGATCACCGGCTATGAACTGCGCGTCACCGACTGGCGCGGCACGCGCAAGCTGGGGCAGAACAAGGCCGCCGCAGCGCGTCTGGGCGCTGCCGAGGGGATGGAAGCTGCGGGCGACGTTGCGATCGCGGCACTGATGCGCGGGACCATCCCGGCATGAGCAATCGTCTGGCCGTGTTCGATTGCGACGGCACGCTGGTCGATAGCCAGCACAGCATCTGCACGGCGATGACCCGCGCGTTCGAGGAAGCGAAGCTGACGCCGCCTGAGCGGCTGGCGATCCTGTCCATCGTAGGGCTGTCGCTGCCGCAGGCGATGGCGCAGTTGCTGCCGGAGGCGGAGAGCGATCTCCACGATCATCTGACGCTTTGCTACAAACGCGCGTTTCACGCGCTGCGGCAGGAGAATGCGGTGAGCGAGCCGCTCTACCCCGGCATCGCCGAACTGGTGCGCGCGCTCGATGCCGATGGCTGGCTGCTGGGCGTGGCGACGGGCAAGTCGGATCGCGGCCTTGCCATCTGCCTCGACCACCATGGCATCGCCCCGCTGTTCGTCACGCTCCAGACCGCCGACCGGCATCCGTCGAAACCGCATCCCTCCATGCTCTGGACCGCGATGGCGGAAGCGGGTGCGGAACCCGATGACACGGTGATGATCGGCGACACCAGCTTCGACATGGAGATGGGCCGCGCGGCGGGCGTGCGCAGCATCGGAGTCGGCTGGGGCTATCATCCACCGGAAGTGCTGAACGCGTCGGGAGCCGTCGGCGTGGCGATGGACAGCGCGGCGTTGCGCGCGCATATCGACGCCGCATGACCCATCCGTCCCCTCCCCAGCCGACCGATCCCGACAAGGTCGCGCGCCAGCGGCATTTCGCCATCGGCCTGTTTCGCCTGTCGGGCGCGTTCATCGTCATGTTCGGCTTTCTCGCCATCATGCAGCGGTTCGACTGGGTTCAGGGAACCAGGGCCAAGGCATTCGGCACGATCATGGTGCTGACCGGCCTGTTCCAATTCATCGTCGTGCCTCGCCTGCTGCTGGCGCTGTTCCGCAAGAGGCCGCCGCAATGAAGCGCTTCTACAAGGATGTCGCGGTCGTGCCCACCGACGAAGGGCTGGCGATCCTTCTGGATGGCCGCCCCGTCCGCACCCCGGCGCGCGCGTCGCTGGCGCTGCCGACGCCTGCTCTGGCCGACGCCGTTGCAGACGAATGGCGTGCGCAGGGTGAGGAGATCGACCCCGCCGCCATGCCGTTTACCGGCCTTGCCAATGCGGCGATCGACCATATTGCAACCAACCGGGCGGATTTCGCCGCCGGGATCGCCCGCTATGCGCAAAGCGACCTGCTTTGCTACCGCGCCGATGGTCCGGAAGCGCTGGTGACGCGGCAAGCGGCGGCTTGGGATCCGCTGCTCGAATGGGCGCGCGGGCGCTACGACATTGCCTTCGTCGTGACGCAAGGCGTTCTGCCGGTCGCGCAGCCCGATGAGACGCTGGAACGCCTCGGCGCAGTGGTAGAGGCGCTCGATCCCTTCACCCTAGCCGGACTGTCGGCGCTGGTGACGCTAAGCGGATCGCTGGTCTGCGGCCTCGCCATCGTCGAGGGTGGGCATGACCCCGAAGCGATCTGGCAGGCTGCCGAGATCGATGAAGCCTGGCAGGTCGAACAATGGGGAGAAGATGCCGAAGCCGCCGCCCGCAGCGCCCGCCGCACTGCGGAATTCGCAATGGCGGCGCGGTTCTGCGCGCTGGCCGCAGCTTAACCGAACTGCGTCGCATCGAACCGCACCGGCTCGCCGATCCCAGCATCGGCGAGCGTGTCTTCCCACATCACCTTGTTTCCGCGAATGATCGTGCCGACCGCCTTGCCCGTCAGATCCATCCCCTCGAACGGCGACCAGTTGCAGCGCGAGGCGAGCCATTCGCTGCCAACAGTCCAGCGCTTCTTCAAATCGACCACGGTAAAATCCGCATCATAGCCGAGCGCGATCCGGCCCTTGCCCGTCAGCCCGAACACGCGCTGCGGCCCCGACGACGTCAGTTCGATAAAGCGTCGCAGCGTCAGCCGCCCGTTCGCCACATGGTCGAGCAACAGGGGCACCAGCGTCTGCACACCGGGCATACCGCTGGGTGACGCGGGATAGGTCTTCGCCTTTTCCTCGATCGTGTGCGGCGCATGATCGCTGCCCAGCACATCGGGCACGCCCTGGTTGAGCCAGAACCACAGGCCATCGCGATGCGCGCCCGACCGGATCGGCGGGTTCATCTGCGCATAGGTGCCAAGGCGCGGATAGGCGTCCTCCCCGGCAAGCGTCAGATGCTGCGGCGTCACCTCGCAGGTCGCGATATCCTTGTTCTGCGCGATATATTCGAGTTCGGCGGGCGTCGTGATATGCAGGATGTGGATGCGACGGCGTGCCTTCCGCGCGAGCGCGATGATCCGCTTCGTCGCGATCATCGCGCTTTCATCGTCGCGCCAGACCGGATGGGTCGATGGATCGCCCGAAAGCGCATATTCCTTGCGCGCGTTCATCCGCGCCTCGTCTTCGGCATGGATGGCGACACGACGCGTGCCCGACGCCAGGACGCGGGACAGCGCATCGTCGTCGTCCACCAGCAGGCTGCCGGTCGATGCGCCCATGAAGATCTTGACCCCCGATGTGCCGGGGATGCGCTCCAGTTCCTTCAGCTGCTCGGCATTATCCGCTGTCGCCCCGACATAGAAAGCATGGTCGCACCACATGCGATGATGCGCACGGGCAAGCTTGTCGTGCACGCGCTCGGCCGTGTCGGTGTTGGGGTTGGTGTTGGGCATTTCGAACACGGCGGTGATGCCGCCCAGCACGGCGGCACGGCTGCCCGATTCGAGGTCTTCCTTATGCTCCAGCCCCGGTTCGCGGAAATGGACCTGGCTATCGATGCAGCCGGGCAGCACATCCAGGCCGGTGCAGTCGATCGCCTCCCCCGCATCGCCAAGCGCCGTGCCGATCGCGACGATCTTGCCGCCGCGCACGCCCACATCCACGCTCTCCGCCCCGCCCGGCGTATGGACGGTACCGTTCTTCAGGATCATGTCGAAGGTCTGGGGCATGGCTGCAAATCTCGTCTTGGCTAGGGGACCATGCCGTCCTACCTAAAGCCGATGACCGGCACCACCCTCACCGACCGCGCGATCCTACGAATTTCCGGCGAGGAAGCGCGTCCTTTCCTTCAGGGGTTGCTGACGCGCGACGTGTTGACGCTGGCGGAGGACGCGCCGCGCTGGACCGGCCTGCTGACGCCGCAGGGAAAGGCGCTGTTCGACTTCATCCTGTGGGCGGATGGCGACGATGTGCTGATCGATTGCGAGGGGGACCAAGCCGACGCGCTGGCGAAGCGGCTCACCCTCTATCGCCTGCGCAGCAAGGTGACGATCGCGCGCCACGATGCGCTGGCGGTGCATTGGTCGCCGGATGCTGCCGACAAGCCGCATGATCCGCGCCTTCCGGCGCTCGGCCATCGCTGGCTCGCGCCTGCTGGCGAGGGCGACGCCGCCACTGCCTTCCGCGCTCACCGCCTGTCGCTGGGCATATTCGAAGGCGCGGGGGAACTGGGACAGGACCAGACGCTCTGGCTGGAAACCAACGCAGAGGAACTGAACGGCGTCGATTACGACAAGGGCTGCTATGTCGGGCAGGAAAACACCGCCCGGATGCATTATCGCAATAAAATGAGCCGCCGCCTGATCGCCGTGCCGCTGGATCAGGCCGACGAAAAGCGCCAGCGTGCTGCGCTGCCCGACCTTGGCCTGTCGATCGAACTGCGGCGGGTGGAGGATCTTGACCCTGCCCTGCTGCCGGACTGGCTGGCGCAGGCGATCGCAGCGCAGGCGGCAGAATGAAACGCCTGCTCGCGGCGCTGTTGTGCGCCATTGCCGCCACCCCCGCCGCCGCCGACACGCCATGGAAACTGGTCGCCACCTATCCCCATGACCCCGCCGCCTTTACCGAAGGCTTGTTCCTTCACGATGGCGCTCTCTACGAAAGCACCGGGCGGGAGGGCGAGTCCGACATCCGCAAGGTCGATCTCAAGACCGGAAAGGTTCTGCAACGCCGCACGCTCGCGCCCAGCTATTTCGGTGAGGGCATCGTCAATTGGGGCAACAAGGTGGTCAGCCTCACCTGGCGGCATCGTCAGGGTTTCGTCTGGAAACTGGCGGACTTCGCGCCCGTCGGCGACTTCCGTTATGAGGGCGAAGGATGGGGTCTGACCCAGGACGGTCGCCATATCATCATAAGCGACGGAACGGCGCAACTGCGCTTTCTCGATCCCGAAAAACTCACCGAGCAGCGCCGCCTCACCGTGACGTGGAACGGCCGCCCCGTCGATCGCCTGAACGAACTGGAATATGTGCGCGGCGAAATATGGGCCAACATCTGGTACGATACGAAGATCGCGCGGATCGACCCGACGACCGGTGCGATCAAGGACTGGATCGACATCGCCCCGCTGATGAAGGCTGCGAAGGTCAACGACATGGAAGCGGTCGCCAACGGCATCGCCTATGACGCAAAGAAGGATCGCGTCTTCGTCACCGGCAAATATTGGCCCAAATTGTTCGAGATCAGCGTCGCGCGCTGATCGCCGCGCAGGCCGATCGCGACGGAAGCCCGACAGGCCAGCGCAGTTCATAGGTCACCAGAAAGCCGTCATGATCGGACAGCACAGGGCCGCTTGGACCGCCGTCGAACATGGCCTCGACCCGGATCGGGCGAAGCGCGACCTGATCGCCGGGCCAGAAGAATTGCAGATCCTGCGTATCCATCCACGGCGCGTCGCCGTCCCATGACATGCGAACGTCGCAGCCCGACGCACGATCGACGCAGACGCGGTGGACCAGCTTCAGCGACTGATAGCGGGTGAAGCCGTCCCAGCGTTCCTGCGAATGACGCATGTTGAAATCGCCGCCGAAGATGACCGGATAGGCGTCGTCATGCGTGCGATCGATGAAGCCCGATGCCTCCAGCGATTGACGATCATGCGCCGCGAGATTGCGCTTGGCCGGTGCCTTCGAAGCGCCGCGCGAGTTCATATGCGTGTTGTAGAGGTCGATCGGCGTCGGCACGCCAGGCACCGCGACACGTGCCAGCATGATCCCCTTGTTGGCGAGACAGTCGATCCCGGCGCAGGATTTGCGACCATAGGGCTGCGACAGCGATTCGATGATGGGGTAGCGGGACGCGACGACGATGCCGCTGCCGGTCAGGTGGATGCCCCATTCGCCATGTTTCAGGTTGGACCGCCCCGGCATCCTGTCTGTGACGGCATGATCGCTGCTGTTGGTGCGGCGCGGGCCGTGCGAAATCGCGGGGTAGCCGGTTGCCTCGACCGCCCGTTTGGCGTCGCCGCTGAACACCTCCTGAAACATCACGATGTCCGGTGCCTTGCCCGCCGCACGGAGCGCCGACAGCCGCTCACCAATGGCGCGCAACTGTTCTCCGCGCCCGGACCGCGCTGGCCAGCCCAGCCCCTCGATATTATAGGTGAGGACGGAGAGCGTCGCCGTCTTTTCCGTACCGTCCGCGCTGATCGTCACGCGCGATGGCGCTTGCGGATCGCATGGCAGGATGCGGCTGGGTGGTGGAGTGCCACATGCGCCGAGCAGCAGGGCGGGCACGAGTGCCGACCATGTCCGACGCCTCACCACGCCCGTCAGCGCCGCCAGCGCGCCCAAATCGCGGTAGGGAGCAGCAGTCCTCGCGCCTCTTCGCGTACCGTCAGTTCCCCGGCCTCGACCGTGCCGGGCAAGTCTGCGAACGCCTGCCGCAGCAATTCGCCGATCGCCAGCGCCGACATGCGGACGGCGTAGACGGTAAGGAACAGGAAGCGGCTATCGGCATCCAGCAGCGCGCGGCAGTTGGCGATGAGGCCGGGCAGATCCTCCTCCAGCCGCCAGACTTCGCCATCGGGACCACGGCCATATTTGGGCGGGTCGAGCAGGATGCCGTCATAGCGGCGGCCCCGGCGGACTTCGCGTGCCACGAACTTCGCCGCGTCCTCCACGATCCAGCGGACGGGCCTGTCCTCCATGCCGGAGAGTGCGGCGTTGGCACGGGCCTGCGCGACCGATTTCTTGGACGCGTCGACATGCACCATCCGCGCCCCGCCCGCCGACAGCGCCAGCGTGCCGACGCCGGTATAGCCGAACAGGTTCATGACCTCCGCATCGGGCTTGTCGGAAATGGCGGAGCGGAGATCGTCCCAGACCGGCGCCATGTCGGGAAAGAAGCCGAGGTGGCGGAACGGCGTGCAACTCGACTGGAACCTCACCTCGTTCCAATGCAGCGGCCAGCCCTCGGCGGGTACCGGCTTGTCATAATACCAGCGGCCACCGCCATCCTCGTCCGATCCGGGGATGAATTCGCCGTCCGCATGCCAATCCTGCGTCGCCGGCTGCCACATCGCCTGCGGTTCGGGGCGGACGAAGCGGTAGCGGCCATAGCGCTCCAGCTTGCGACCGCCGCCCGAATCGATCAGGCCATAGTCGGGCCAGGGTTCGCCGATGAGGGATTTGAGTTCCAACGCCGCCTCGTCAGGCGCGCGGCGTCGCGCGCTCAGCGACATAGGCGGTCACTGCCTCGAACTTCGCGGGCAGCTTGGCATAATGTTCCTCGCGCGCGAACAGGTCGCCGACGCGCGCGGGCAGCGGCGGGCGCGTGCCGGTCGCGCGCTCGACGGCGTCGCGGAACTTGGCGGCATGGGCGGTCGCCAGCGTGACGACAGGTACCGACGAATCGAGCTCAACCTTATGCGCGGCGGCAAGGCCGATCGCGGTATGCGGATCGATGATCTGTCCCGCGCCGTCATAGGCGCGGCGCATCGCCATGGTCATGCCGTCCGCATCGATTCGCGCGGAAGTGAACAGGTGCGCCGCGCCGTCCCGCTGCGCGTTGGTGAGGCGCATTGCCCGGCTCGATTCGAACCCGTGCATCTGGTCGGCGAGCGCCTTGCCATCGCGACCGCCTGCGTCGAACAACAACCGCTCGAAGTTGGAACTGACCTGAATGTCCATGCTGGGCGTGGCGGTCGGCACGACCTGTCCCTGACTATAGTCGCCCTCCGCCAGCGCGCGGTGCAGGATGTCGTTGATGTTGGTCGCGACGATCAGCTTTGCGACCGGCAGCCCCATCTTCGCCGCGACATAGCCCGCGAACACGTCGCCAAAATTGCCGGTCGGGACCGAGAAGGCGACCGCGCGCTCCGGCGCACCCAGGCGAACGGCGGCGTAGAAATAATAGACCACCTGCGCCATCAGCCGCGCCCAGTTGATCGAATTGACCGCCGACAGCGCGAAACGGTCCGCCAGCGCGGGCGTCGCGAACATCGTCTTCACCAGCGCCTGCGCGGTGTCGAAATCGCCCTCGATCGC
>JAAIGE0100094985.1_pt1 | contig 19009 bp, 15 predicted proteins | sample 6487951 | NCBI WGS metagenome assembly JAAIGE01 (sample SAMN13974128, study PRJNA590717) | phyllosphere metagenome | biome: tomato field; feature: multiple bacterial spot infested tomato fields; material: tomato leaves; isolation source: leaves from tomato fields | host: Solanum lycopersicum ...
GGTTGGATCCTCGGGACAAGCCCGAAGATGACGTCGAGAAAGGGCACAACGCGACAATCACTCGCTGCCTCAGTAAATCTGTTACTGCCCTACCTTCGCATTCCACTCCGACAACCACTTGTCGCGGTTGTCGAGCGTGACGTCGGATGGAATGAGCTGCAAGCTCTTGGCGGTTTCCTCGCCATAGGTGATGTTGTTGGCCACCTCGTCGGAAACCTTCACCTGGCTGTTGGTGGGGCTATCCACCAGCTTTTCGGCCAATGCCTTCTGCACATCGGTAGAGAGCCAGAAATCCATGAACTGCAGGGCGAGATCCTTATTCTTGGTGCCCTTCGGCACGACGAGCACGTTCATGCCACCAGTCTGGCCCTCCTTCGGCGTGGCCCACGCCAGCGGCAGGTCCAGCTTGGTAAACGGCGCCCAGGAGAAACGGCCGATCGGCGCTGCCCAGATCTCTTCCTGCTGCATCAACTGCACCAACTGCGAAGACTTGACGTAGAAGGTGACGATCTCGTCCTTTTTCTCACCAACAGCCTCGATGGCACCGGAAAGGTCAGGCGTGTCCTTGCCAACGGCCTTTCCAAGCATGTAGAGCGCAGGTGGGCCCTGGTTGGTCGTCACATTCGGGAAGGCGACGTGATCGACAATACCGTCCTTGAGAAGATCGGCCCAACTCTCAATCTTCATCTTGTCGGTACGATAAACGATGGAGGTGGCGTAGAAATTGACGCCAACACTCATGCCATCGCCGTTCGGATCCTTGGCGATATCGTAAAGCTTTTCGATATTCGGAACCTTCGATGCATCGATCTTCTGAATCAGGTCCTTGCGCGCGGCAGACAAAGCATCCGGCATGGAGACAATGGCGAGATCGACAACCGGATTGGCTTTGTTGGCCTCCATCTTGGCCAGTCGCTCGACACTGTTGCCTGTTTCGACCACTAGCTTGCAACCGCATTTTTCTTCGAACGGCGTGTAGACCAGTTCCTTGAATTCATCCTGCGCGAAAGCGTAGACCGAAATCGTAAGGGTCTTGTCCTGCGCGTGGGCAATGCCCATCGAAAGCATCAGGGCCGTCCCGGATGCCAGAATGATCTTTTTCATGATGCGAGTTCTCCTGCTGTCGAGGTTTTATCTTCGTTCTGCTGCTTGTGATGCGGCCTCATGCTGGAGGCTCTCACCACCAGCTCCATTTCCACTTTCGAGATATCGGCCAGTACGCCGCCGCTGACCGGACGTTCACCGCCATCGACCCCACGAACCAGCGCTTCAATTGCCAGATCGGCAATGCGCGCCATATCCATGCGAACCGTCGTCAGTGCTGGAGAGACGACCGGCGCCCAGATGAGATCGTCGAAACCGGTCACGCTCGCCTTTTCCGGCACTTCGATGCCGTCACGCTGTAACTCTGTTAAAACCCGCAGAGCGTGGAGATCGGATACGGTAGCGAAGGCCGTAAAACCTTGCTCAACTTTTTCAGCGACACCCAGACGGCAGCCTTTGCCGCTGCGTTGCTCAAGCGGCGTGACCCAGAGCGTTTCGGTGAATGCAGACACCGCAAGCCCGGCTCGGATACCGCCGACGCGGTCATTCTGGACGTTGGAATCGGGGTTGTTGCCAACGATCAGCACGCGGTCGTGGCCGAGTGCTGCCAAATGGCGACCGATCTGTTCGCCGCCACCCCAATGATCTGCTGCAACCGTGTTGCCCGGTGTGGAGGGAGAATCGATCACCGCAACTGGACAGTCGACATCCGAGATGCGCGTGCCGCGACGAGGAACGATCACCATACCCTCGACGCCACGCTCTATCAGACGGGTGATGGCTTCGGTCTGTTTCGCGACATCGCCATGCGAATCTGCAATCAGCACGCCATAACCGGCAGCGGCAGCCGCTTTCTCGATGGCCTGTGCGATCTGCGGGAAAAGAGGATTGGCAATATCGGGAAGCACAAGACCCAGCACACCGCTTCGCCCGGTGCGAAGCGCCCGCCCAGCGGAGCTTGGCACATATCCAAGTTCGGCAGCCTTCTGACGAATCCTGTCGGTCAAGTCGGCAGAGACCCGACCTTTTCCCGACAGGGCATTGGACACGGTAGCGCTCGATACACCGAGCGCTGCGGCAATCGCGCCAAGATTTGCTGCGGACCGTGAAGAGGCCATTTACCCTACCAATGATTAAACGTTTAACCACATTAGTGCAGGCCTATGCCTATGTCGAGTCCATTAGGAAGTCTTTTAGAAAGTATCGAAGCACCAAAGCTTATCGCGTCGAACGGAGGAGCGTATCTTAGCTTTGCCTACAACGTCTATTTCACTCGTTCCATGATCGATACATAGTTTGCGACCGCGGTACCGCCCATGTTGAACACTCCGGCGAGGCTGGCGTCTTGCACCTGCATGTTTCCTGCATCCGAGCAAAGCTGCATGGCGGCCATGACGTGCATGGAGACGCCCGTTGCGCCGATTGGATGGCCTTTGGCCTTCAGCCCACCTGACGGATTTACCGGAAGGCGACCGTCTTTCTGCGTGAGACCTTCACGAACCACGCGGTATCCTTCACCCGGCTTTGCCAAACCCACCGCTTCATATTCGATCAGCTCAGCGATGGTGAAGCAGTCATGCGTTTCAACGAATGAGAGATCGTCCAAGGTCACGTCGGCCTTTTCCAGTGCGCCAGCCCAGGCGCGGCGCGCACCTTCGAATGCGAGAGGATCACGACGACTGAGCGCTATGATATCATTGACCTGCACCCGCGCACGAAAGCCTACAGCGCGACTGAGCGTCGCTGCCGTTTCTTCGTCAGCCAAGATTATCGCTGCTGCACCGTCAGAGATAAGGGAGCAATCCGTTCGGCGAAGGGGCGGCGCGACATAAGGGTTTTTGTCTGAAACGGCATTGCAAAAGTCGAAACCAAAATCCTTTTGCACGTGAGCGAAGGGATTATGCACACCATTGGCGTGGTTCTTCGCTGCAATCATCGCCAGTTCTTCCGAGCGGTCGCCGTAGCGCTGGAAATAGGCTCGTGCTATCCGACCGAATTGACCGGCAAAACCGCCTGTAATGTCTGCTTCCTCCGCCCGGTAGCAGGCTCCAAGCAGAATATCTCCCACGTCTGCGGTCGGTAATGCCGTCATTTTTTCAGCGCCGACCACAAGCGCGATCCGCCCTCGCCCTGCCTCGATGAAATCCATAGCTCCATAAAGCGCAGCAGAACCAGTCGCACACGCATTTTCGAACCGGACGGCCGGTGTGTGTGCCAGCCGCTCGTCGCCCATGGCCACCAGTGCACCTTGAAAATCCTGCTTGGAAAAGCCGTTATTCATCACGCCGACAAAAATGCCGTCGATATCGGAGTGACTTATTCCCGCGTGCTCCACGGCCGGTCCAACGACGGAAGCCATCAATTGCTCGGTGTTTTCCAGCGCCGACTTTCCAAATGGAGAGTGCGCCCATCCGACAATGTGTGCTCTGCTCATGCAATCGTCTCCTCCACGATCTATCGCCTCTTGCGTCAGCACATCACTCTAGCATTTCTCACAGCGTTGGGCATCCCGTACACAACTCCGCAACCGGAGACGGATTTATTCTACAAAAACGATAAACAAAGAAACGTTTTGGCTACTAGGCGCGTATGGCCATTGATAGTGTTTGGCAGTTGGCGAATAAATGTCGAGAGGTGGACACAATGACGGCGACAGTGACTTACCTTCACGAGGAGCCAGTGCAGGACAGGTTCAATTCGGATGAACTGAAGGCAGCCATGAGAAATGTCGCAGGTGGCGTTTCAGTGATAACCGCAGGCACCGGTGTCAACCGGGTTGGCGCGACAGTGACGTCCGCTACAGCCTTGTCCATGGACCCACCGACGATGATCGTCAACATCAACCGGTCGTCATCGACATGGCCGATCATCGCTCGCTACAATCATTTTTGCGTCAACATTCTTGCCGCAGAGCAGCAGGACATTGCTTCGAGATTTGCCGGTCAAGGCGGTTTGAAGGGCGTAGAGCGGTATGCTGGAGCAGAGTGGTTCGAGCTGGACAGCGGCGCATCAGGTCTAAAAGGCGCACTTTCCGTAATAGATTGCGCCGTCGAAGATGTCATAGAGCGCCACACCCATGCGATCATCATTGGGCGCGTATTATCCGTTGTGCAGGGAGAAGGTTCTCCCCTGCTCTATCACAGTGGACGTTACGCCCAGATTTCGGCCTGACGAAAGCTCAGGCTGTCTGCTCGACGGCCGAGGCTGACTTGTTGGCAGCAAACTGCTCTAGGGTCATATTGTCCAGAACAGCAGCCATGGCGTCCCGCACGTCGGTCATGGACCGACGGACCTGACAGGCCTCTGGATCGGAACAGTCTTCACAGGCCTCAAAGGCCGTGCGGCTGGCGCAACGGATCGGAGCAAGAGGACCATCCAGAGCACGGATGACCTGCCCGATGTAGATGTCTGACGCAGGCTTCGACAGGGCATAACCGCCACCGGGACCCTTTTTAGAGCGAAGCATGCCCTCATTGCGCAGTTCCAGCAGTATAGCATCCAGGAACTTCTTCGGAATATTGTTGCGAGATGCGATCTCGCTGACGAAAGCTGTCTCACCTTGCGCAAGTCCGGCAAGGTCGATCATCGCTTTCAGCCCGTATTTACCCTTCTTCGTAAGCATTGGCATCTTTCGATATGAGTGTTTGCAACCGACATATAGACCGCCACATGAACTTTCAATGAATTCCATTGAAACACTGAAGAAAGTTACATCATCCGCTCCCAAAACGACGATTAAATCAACACGAAGGTCTATCGGTTGGCTTCACCGATGCGGATGTCAGGAGACCGCTGGACAAAAAGTTGGGATGGGCGGCGAAGCGCAATGCTTCCTGAAGGTCAAGAATGTCTGACTCGATTGCCGAGTTTGGCGACGTCTCTCTTAACTCAGCCGCCTCGGGGTCCTAGACTTGGACGGGCATCCCTTGCATTGGCAAGCCCGCGAATGGCATCGGTATTTCCGGTCGCGGCGGCACCCTCAAAAATCTGGATGGCTTCGCCATAGCGCTGCATGTTGAGATAGGCGTAACCACGGATGACCATAAGATCGACCCGCTCTGTTGCCAGCCGCGCGCGCTGATCCAGCAGGATAAGGGCTTCCTCGTAACGTTTAGCCTGATAGGCGGCCAGCGCGCGATCCGTCAATATCGCTACCTGGAGCTCGGTCGCCTTCTGACGGTCCATCGCGGATGACGTTGCAGACGCAGCCGCGTTGTCGGTCAGGCCCATACGAAGATAGGCCAGGCTCTGGCCGTACGCTGCATCGCTACGAAGATCGCTCTGGCCACCTTTCAATGCGACGCCGAACGCTTTGAGTGCTTCCACCGGCCGGTTGATGTCCATGAGGCACCAGCCCTGTTGAAGTGCTGCTTGGGGCGGCAGGCTTTCGACATGGGTGCTGATCGAGCATCGACCCGCGCGCTGTTGCAATTGTGTCTGCCTTCCGGCGGTGGGCTGACGCTGAGAAACGGCGGGCTGGGATGAACGGGATGTAGCAGAAGGAGCGAAGTCATCCCTCACCGAAACAGATTGTGATGACACGCCGGTCGCCCGTGCCTGCCCCACAGAGGCGCGCGCTTGCACACCGGCAGGTGTCGCACGGCCTACCTCAGCAATTCTCTGTGACCTATCACCCCATTCACGCTGGATCTGACGCAATTGGCCAGCATTGTTCAGTTGTTGATACGTCAGAGCGAGACCATAGGCCGAAGCCTCATCATCGGCCTTCCATTGCAAGGCGGTCTCGAACCATTGCTGTGCCATTTGCGGCTGCTGAAATGCGCGAGAGTACCATCCGAATTCCTGCGCAGTAGCGGCGTCTTTCTGTGCCATTGCATCTGCGGCGATACGCTGAAGGACCGGAGGGTCCAGAGGGACAGGCGGGTCAAGCGCCAGTAGGTTGGCCGCGGCGGCGAGATAGGTGGCATGCGCATCGTCAGACGATGTCCGCCATTTGAACAGCACATTCTCCGCTTCGCGCGGTTCTTCACGAGCGATCAGGGCCAGCCCAAGTCCTTGTGCGGCAGATGCGGAATCTTCGGCGGCAATTGCCTTTCGAAACCACTTTTCCGCATCCTGCATGTTGTTACGGCGAATATTGTACCAGCCGAGCAGCAACGCATCGCTAGCCAGGTCATTGCTTTCTGCAAGCCGCTCCAGCCGCAGGACATAGGGCTGCGGTACGATAACGTCCTTGTCTTCGCCACCCTTGGCAACGAACTGACGGGCCAAATCGTCTTTGATAGGTTCAAACTCAAGCTGTCCATCAGGACTAGGCTTCTCACGCGCCAGCAAATCCTCCACCATCGGCACTGGAATCAGCGTGGATGCTTTTTGAACCGTTGCAAGCCTTTGGGCCGCATCGTTACAATTCGCGAGAATATAGATGTAGGCGTCGCGCGCGCGTTCCGGTTTCTCTGTTCGCGCAAAAGCTTCGGCCACACGCCAAAGAACATCCACTTCGCTACAAGTCAGCAAACCGGGGTTTTGTGCTGCAACATCGATGACGGCAGAATATTGCTTGAGGTCGGAAGAGTTCACCAGCCGCTGACGGGCTTCTGCCAGATTAAGCAAGTCTGTCAGGTTGGATGGAGGCTGCCACCCGGCCTCGGCAGATTGCCGGTCGGCAATAGCTTTCCTCACCTCCGCATAACGTCCATTGGCATAGAGTTGCCACATGGCTTCAAGCTGCGCGTCGCCGGACTGGGGAACCGCCGTTGGATCAGCAGGAGGCGTCCAGTTCGGGTAGAGTGCCTTTAGGCGGGCAATCTCGGCCTGGAGTCTTGCCGTATCGCCTCGCGCCGCAAAGTAACGCAATGCACTTTCGTCTACGACGGGAGTCTGCCCCGACTGCGCGCCTTGGTTCTGCGTTGTAGACGGAGGCTGCGATGCAGGCTGTGGCAGGGGTTGCGCCTGCGAAAGAAGCGGCAGAGGTTGGCCAGGCTTTTCCTCCGAAAGATCAGAGCGGGCTGGAGACTGCAAATTCCCGTTCAGCGAGACGCCGTTGGCATTGCTCGCTGTCGCGGTGGGGGGGGATGCCTTCTCGGTCGAACCCGTATGGATTTCTGCGACACGTCCCAGCATATCGTCACGCCAGTGGAAAACGCTGAACCCGCAAAGAATCAGAACGGCGGCTGAAACGAGTAAAGGCTTGCTGTTCATAGGCACTCCTGATTCGTTTGCGCCGAGGACAAGCCCAAGAGATGCAGCGTAGATGGATAATAAAGTGTTGACGTGAAGCGTCTTAAGTCGTCTGGAATGGGCGTACCCTTTGTGCGGCAAGCGACCAAAGCAGGTATCATACGATAGCCCGGATCCGAGAGCATGTCTTTCACCGCACCGGATTGCAGTTCGAAAGTTCCGATGTTTCCGCCTTCGACAGACATGCCTGTGACAAGCCTTTCGTAGAGTTCAGGCGTGCCGACGCCGGCCATGGCGAGGTATAGCGGTATCCTGATGGCATTATAGCCAAACTCGGACGGAAAGCCCTCGGCGGGTTTCGTTCGTGTTTTTAAGGATACCCAATCTGCAGGAAGCTTACGTGGGCCGAAGCTATCTGAACTGATCGCCGAGATGCCATCTTTCACGAGCTTTTCCCACAAGGGAGAAGGCGAGAGCTCATTTAGAGCAGGAAAAGCTTCGAAGATGAAATAGGATGGATTGATGACCGGTCCGTCCGGCCTGTCGTTTGGTCCAAAACCGCTGACGGCTGGTAAAAGCAGTGTTTTTCCGCCTCGTTCCAGGACGGCCTTGCGGAGCACGGTTTCAGCAATGGCGCGAGCGGACTGGGCATAATCGTCCCTGCCCCATTGCTTGGCGGCTTTTGCCAGAGCGTAGGCGATCAATATGTCGCCATCGGTTGCGTTGTTGATGTCTGTCACATGCGGGTCGGATGCTGGGTCCCACTTCCAGGCCGCGAGCCCATCGTCCCGCACGAGCAGTTCTGTTTTCGTGAAGGACCAGATCAGTTCGAAATCAGCAATGTTGTCTGCCAATACGGCCAGCCACATGCCATATCCCTGACCTTCACTATGACTGATATTTTTATTGGCAGTGTCGATGATCCTGCCTGAACTGTCCAGAAATGCGGCTTTGTATGTTTCCCAATCGGCAGAGGTTACGGATGCGGCTGTGGCAGGAAACGGTAATATCATCGTTACCAGCACCAACATCATTCCAAGTACAGATAGGAAGGGCTTTTTCATTTTTTGCGCCCTATGCCACGCAACATGATGAATGTCGCCATTCCTAGCAAAGACAGAAAGCCTATGAATACCAGCGAATAGGACAGCGTATTGGTGGACAGCCAGTTGGCAGCGATGAGACGCCAGTTGGCGAAGCTGAAGGGTCTCGTCACAAAGAAACTTTGCTGTTGCGCCGATATGATTTCCACCTTGTCAGTGGCTGCATCATAGGTCGCTACCCGCCCCGATAGCGCCGCCCACCTCTTCTGCTCTGTCATGGCAAACGTGCCCGTGCGAAGATCAGCAGACGTCGGCGCTGTGGCCATGGTCCAAACGCCCTCTCCACCGGGGCTTAGACCCTGCGCCAGCATGAAGGAAACGTTTGGTGAGGGAGTGAATACCTCTTCCGAGCCGGGCAGGAAGCGAAGAGTTTCCGAGCTTATGTCGAAGTTACGCCGCATCCATTCCTCGAAAGAGGAAATCTGCCCCTGCCATACCCCGCCATCCACACGCTCCCGCCAATCCGCAAACAACCGGTCCGTTTGCTCGACACCAGCGACTTCGCCCGGCCTCTCGTTCCAAGCCGTCTGGCTGGCAGGTGCGAGATTGAACTGTGACACCAGCGCAGGAGGCATCTGCGCCAAAGTTCCTATGAAGAGCGCATTTCGCTCCCCGACCGCCGCAGGCGATGCCACCACATCGACGTCGACAGGATGACCCGCAGCTACCGCCAGTCGGGCTAGAAGGGTCGCTGCGGACGAAAGCGTGTCCGTATCCGAACGATCCAGCGACACGGCAACGGTCTGACCGCTGACACGATAAGGCTGTGCGACACCGCTCGTCGCAGCGAGGTCTGGTGCGCGGCTGATCATCGCAAAATTTGGAATGTGAATTTCAGAGGTGTCGAATAACGCAAAACGCGGCGTCTGATTGGCAGAGGTACCGGGCAGGCAAGCCGTATCCGCCTCTGTTTTCAAAATAGCCTCGATGACGACAGTGTTCACCCCCGGCACGAAATGGCGAAGGGTAACATTGATCGGCAAATGCCTGAAAATTCCGCCGCCCCGGTTGGAAATGGGAACGGTCGAGGCAATGTTGCCATTGACATAGATGTCGATATTGCTGCCAGGGATAACGTCTCCGGCATATGCGGCATCCAACAGAAACGTGGCCTCCCCATAGGCCGCCGCATAGAAATCGGCTGGCATGCCGAGTGTAAATTCCGTACGGAAACGACGCCCTGAAAACTCTGTGCTTTTTACGCCCAGCGTCGATAGTGCAATGCGCCTGTCGGACATGATCAGGGGCGTATCAGGTGCATGCCAGGTTCGGGTGGTCAGCGTTGCGCGCGATGTTCCAGCAGGTCGCTCGATGGAAGAAAACAGGGTATCGATGGCATTCTGCACTGCCTGAGGCGTAGGACCACCCACAACGAGGGGCGTGAACCCGCTGACGAGATCGCTTTCGAAGCCCGCAAACGAGCCGGCCAGCACCTCCGGCGGTACGGAACCGACGACGCTCGCTATCTCCCGAGAGGTTCCGACGAGAACCACAAGCCCGCCAGCCTTCCGCTCTTGTGGCATGGTCGTATGGAAAATTACCTGCTGGTTCGGCATTTGCGTTCTGAGCGCAAGCGCCTGTGACAGACGCAACAATGGTCCCGCAAAAACGGGATTTGCCAGGCCCGGTGCCACGATATCGATCGTGGTGATCGCCGCGTCGTCAACGCCTACAGCTTGAATGTCTTCGACATTTTCATATCGATTACTCACGTTCGAACTGAACGAAAGATAGGTGCTGGCAGGATTGACGTCAGTCCACAGGTCGTACGTCGACTCCACGGTACAATCAGTCCTGTGGCGCTGCCGTACCCCCAAGGTGATGACATTGGCACCGGATTGAAGCGTCCCTGCCGGGATTGCCATGGACGTAGCACTCTCGGCATCGGGAGAGGCTATGCTTTTGCGCTCAAGCGGCACGTTGTTGATCGTAGCCTCAAGGTTCGAGCTTTCAGGCGCGACGACGATTGCGTTCTGGTAGCCGATATTCAACGCAGTCGCCGCCTGCGCCTGCTCCGGTGTCAGATAAATCGTCCATTGCTTCTGATCCACCTCACCGGAGAGGCTCAATTCAGGAAATGGAAGAATGTATCGTTTACTGTCATCCAGCACCGGAGGGGCCGAAGCTGCCGGTCCCGCCGACGCAGCAGAAGCAGGGCGAGACTGGACGGGTGGAGCCACGGCGGCGGGTGCACGCGCAGGGACAATTTGCGGTGGTGCCGCAGGTGGCGTTGCAGGAGCAAGCGGGCTGGTCGATGGCAACGGCGCACTGGGTTGGGGTTGGGGTTGGCGCTGGGGCCGTGCTTGAGGTTGCGGTTGCGACGCTGGAGCAGACGGCGGCGTGGACGGTCGCTCTGGTGACATGTCGAACGGCGTCTGCGCAAAAACAGCCGTAGAGACCAAAATCAGAAACGCGGAAAATGTGATGGACTTCTTCATCCCTTGACCGCTCCCGACGCAACCTTTTGCCGCGCTTTGGGCCGGAACGACCGGAGCAGATAAAAGAGACCTCGTTGAGTCTGGTACACGGCAATGGCCAGGAACGTAGCTGTCCCCTTGATCAAGCCCGGATTTTTGCGGCGAACTCGCTGGAACTCGCTCCATTGCTCCGAATTGGCAAAAATCAGATCCGCGATCAGGCGATGTTCCACTGCTTCCTTCGGAGAGAAGGTACAGCCGACTGACATGAAGCCATCGTGCCGCACGTCACGCACGACGTTGATCGTCATTGTATCCGGCACGCCTTCGCTGTGCGGCTTGATGCGAATGAGAGCCGAACTTCCCTTTGCGACCGCACGAATATCCTTGTCGAAGATGTTGATCAACATGCCGTGGACCGAGACGTTTTCGACCGTAGCCGGCAACCACGGGCCGTCATTTTCGAGTTGTAGTTCGCATCGGCGCTTGACGGTAATACGCCGAGAGGCGGATTTCTCTCCGCGCTCAGACACCACGCCCAGCGCACAGCCTGCGAAAATGATATTGAGCAGGTTCCAACCGCCTACGACGAGCGTAACATCGGCTTTGTAGGGCTCGGCATAGATACGATATATCGCGAAGATCATCGCGATAATGAGAACGCCGAAAATCACGAAAAACGGGCGGCTGATCTCTGAAAGTCGCGCCTCGCTGATTGATTCATCCTTGGCGGTGACCTTGAAAGTCGGCTTGCTGGGATTGAAAAGCACGGACACCACGGCAGGCAGAAGATGGACCGTCTGCACATATTCATAAAGTTCCGAAATCCACGGCCAGCGGAAGTTTCCGTAAAGAAAGTTCTGCATCATGAGATTAACCAGCATGTATGCGGCGGTGTAGGCCAAAAACTCTCCACCGGATGCCACGAATATCTGCAAATCGAAAAACAGATAGAAGAGAGGCGCGAACAAGAAAATTGTACGTGGGAAAGGGAAGAGCCAGAAGAGCGTTGACGACATGTAGCACAGCCGCTGTGTGAACGAGAGGCCTCTTCGGAACAGCGGTTGACGGAAGATGAGTATCTGCATCATTCCCTGCGCCCACCGGCTACGCTGTCCAATGAAGCTCGCGAAAGTGGCGGGTTGCAGACCGGCAATCAGCGGCTTGTCGACGTATAGACTGTTCCAGCCGCGCGAATGAAGCGCCAGAGCCGTTTCACAGTCCTCGGTAATGCTGACGCCGCTGAACCCGTCGGTTTCCTTCAGCGCGCTACGGCGCAACACCGCAGCAGAGCCACAGAAGAATGCACCATTCCACTTGTCCAGACCGCGCTGGATGATGCCGTAGAACATTTCGTTCTCGCTCGGCATCGTTTCGAACGTGCGCAGATTGCGCTCGATGGGGTCGGGATTGACGAAAAAATGCGGTGTCTGAACGAGGAACAGGCGCTCGTCCTCTTCGAAATAGCCGACAGTTTCGAGAAGAAAATCACTTGCAGGCGCGTGGTCGGCATCGAACACGGTCACGAGTTCACCGGTAGAGTGTTCCAGACCGTTATTCAGATTGCCTGCCTTGGCGTGCGCGTTTTTCTCGCGCGTCAGGTAGTTGACGCCAAGATCGTCGCAAAGCTTCCTTAAGTCCTGATGACGTCGTGCGGCAGCCTGCGCCTCTGGCACATTCGAGGCATTCCGTTTCTGCACGGTGCCACCATCGTCCAGCAGCCAAACCGTAAATCTGTCCGCGGGATAGTCCATGTTCTTGGCCGCCGCGAGCGTATTGGCAAGAAGCTCCGCATCCTCGTTATAGGTCGGCACGAAAATATCGACGGTCGGAACATAGCCGGGGCTGCCCGGTCTGCTCGTGCGCGACGGCAGAGGCATGGAAACAATGACAAGGCTGAGCGCCAGCATCAACACGCTATACATTTCCGCAAGATAAAGCAGGAAACCGGGAATGAAGTTCTCAAGCTGGTTGACGGGCGGAAGCGTGCTGGTGGTGCGCCAATAGACATAGCGGAGAACGATGGCAGTGCCGAAACCAAGACCTATCAGCCGCCATGCGCCCTTGCCGTTCAATGACTTGATAGTGGCAAGAAGGACCAGAGAAATCGCCGTGGCGATGAGGTGAGTCTGCAGACTGACGGGAAGCGTTATGATGACCAATACGCAGGCCGACACAAACAACCAGATAATGAATGTGACGGCCTTGCTCATTGGCTAACCTTTAATTCGTCTAAGTGCGGGCTAGACGCCCTTGGCATCGATGCTGCTACGCATGAGACTATCCGTGATCCGCCAGAGGCAAGCGCAGATAGTCCTGAAACGGTTAATCACATCCACCATTCGCCGTGCCGCCTGCGGCACAGCCTGGAGGTGGTATGGAAATCTGTGTTCTTTCGGCACTGCGTGACGGAAGCGGCACGCTAGCGGGGCGGGACGCCGTTGGTGCACTCGACGAAGGCGGCGGGATAATGACAGGCGCGCCGCTCGGCGTGCGCGGAACCGGCGGTTGTTCCTGCATGGGCGCCGTGTCGATCACGGCAGCACGGACCACCCTCGGCCTCGCCGCTACCGCGGGCCTTACCACTGTCTGGAGACCAGGCTGCATCGGCAATTGGGAGGCTTCATGCGGGTACATCGGGTTCCCGGCCCGCCCGAGACCAGCATCCGGCGGCTGCGCCGTGCCATAGGGGTTCCAGTTCGGAGACTTGTAGCTGCCCGTAATCGTATAATTATACATGACGGAAAGCAGGTCTCGAACAGTCGCACCCGATTGGCACAAGCGCAGTGTCACGTTGATTCGCCCGAGATTTCTGAAGCCCTGCCGCATGCTTTCAGCGGAGCGGATTTGCTGCCAGCCGTAAAGACAGGTGTCCTGACCATATCCCTTGCCGGAAGCATAGGAGAAGGAGCCATAGCTGTTTTGCAGATATTCCGATGTGGTGGACATCGCCACACCGGGAAATGCAGAGCGGATTTCACGCGCTATGGATGAGACGCGCAAACTGCTATTCGACAGCCCACCTCTATCCTCATCGCCAGCTTTCTGAGGCCCGTAGAGCTGAACCTTGATATAGTTTTGGCCGGGCGTGGCGGCATCCGAGCGCAAGATGACTTCCTGCTGCACGGCATTGGAAAAAGTTCGGTCGATCACGGTCAGAACTTCGGGCCCACCCGGAGGGGGGAAAATCAGCGCCTGTTCGGGAGTAAGCATCTTGGGCGCGCCGGAGGGCTGCACGCCTGCGGGCGTATTGCACCCTGCAAGGCCCAGAACCACGGCACACAGTGACGCAACGGCGGAAATACTACCCACCGCATTACGCCCCCAAAGAGGTTTGCGCCCATAGCGAATCACGTACGACATGACCATGGCCATGGAATACGTGAGCATCGCGAATTAGCAATGTAAAATCTTGCTCCCGGATATTGAGAGAAAGACTATTTGAGGTGGGAGTGGGAACTTTGCCGCAACCGTTGGATTTCGGATTGAGCGAATTCTTCAACTCGACCATATTATTCAACAGAAGCAGGAACCAGCGTGGCAGACCTATCGATGAGTGTAATGAGCCCTCTCTCCAAAGAAATCGCAAATTTGCGCCGATGGCTTCACGAACATGCACTCCCGTTATGGTGGGAGGTCGGAGCGGCAAAACCAGAGGGCGGGTTTTACGAACGGATCGACCAGGACGCCAAGCCGATGATTGGCGATGATCGCAGAGCGCGTGTGCAACCGCGTCAGGCCTATTGTTATGCGGCGGCGGGCAGGCGCGGCTGGGCGGGTGACTGGAATAAGGCGGCCCACCACGGACTGAACTGGTTCGACAAGGTTTACCTGCTCGATACGAAGCTTTACGGCAACCTTGCCAACTCCTCCGGCAAATTGATCGACCCCTCCTTCGATCTCTACAATCAGGCATTTGCCCTGTTTGCATTGTCGCAGGCTGCAAGCGTTTTCCCGGACGACCGGGACAAACTGAATAGCCGGGCGATTGAGATTCTTGCTCTTCTGAAAAGTGAATATGCTCATCCATACGCCGGTTTCGAGGAGGATAGCCCTCCAAAAGAACCACTTTGCTCCAACCCGCATATGCACCTGTTTGAAGCAATGCTCGCCTGGGAAGAGATAGATCCGCAAGGTCCATGGACAACGGTCGCGGATGAGATCGCGAAACTTGCGATGACAAAGTTCATCGATGCCGAAAATGGGGGGCTGCGGGAATTTTTCGACCGTGACTGGGCTACACATCCCTCCGATAAAGGTCGCATCATGGAGCCCGGACACCAGTTCGAATGGGCTTGGCTTCTCGTACGATGGGGCATTCTTCGCAACAGTCTGGAAGCGATTACAGCGGCGAAACGACTTTTCGACATCGGGGTGAAGCACGGCATCTGCGCCCGCCGCAAGGTCGCAGTGATGAGCCTCAATGACGATTTTTCTGTTCGGGACCCGCTTGCTCGCCTTTGGCCTCAAACAGAATGGCTAAAGGCTGCTGTTCGTCTTGCGGCCATAACGACTGGCGAAGAGCGTCACGAATATCTCAACTCCGCCATGCGCGCAGTCGGCGCACTTCAACCATTCTTGGATACACCAGTTAGCGGCTTGTGGTTCGACAAATGGCCTGACGATGCGCCGATGTTGAACGAACCGGCACCCGCCAGCACATTTTATCACATTGTTTGCGCGATCTACGAAGCCGAGGAGGCGTTGGAATCGCTTGCCTGAACTCACACCGGTGGTTTGAGGGCATCGCGCTGTTTGTTGAGCAGGCGATGCCTCCCCCCCTCCCAACGGCCAGCGGACTGAGTGAGACATTATTTCAAAAATAGAAATTAATTGACAATTATTATTACAATTATCGTTCGCAGATAATCTGCGCATTATGTCTTCATCAGACACCGAACAACACTACAAAGAATGACTGATGGAGCTTTAGATGAATAGCATATTTCCAATCAGCCGTCGCGCTGCCATGTTGGCAGGCGCAGCACTTGCAGCTTCGGCGGCCTTCCCAACCCGCACAACGCTTGCAGCAACACAGACTTCTTCCATTAACCTCACTAAAGGAGACAAGGACATGGGTTTTGTAACGACAAAAGACGGCGTTGAAATCTTTTACAAGGACTGGGGTCCAAAGGACGCACAGCCGATCGTTTTCCACCACGGCTGGCCGCTGTCCTCCGATGATTGGGACGCGCAGATGCTGTTCTTCGTTTCCAAGGGCTACCGTGTGGTCGCGCATGACCGTCGTGGTCATGGTCGCTCCGCCCAGGTTTCGGAAGGTCACGATATGGATCATTACGCTTCCGACGCCTTCGCGGTCGTTGAAGCGCTGGACCTTAAGAATGCCGTCCATATCGGTCACTCCACAGGCGGCGGCGAAGTTGCCCGCTACGTGGCAAAGCATGGTGAACCTGCCGGTCGTGTTGCAAAGGCGGTTCTCGTCTCCGCCGTTCCGCCGATCATGGTCAAGACAGACGCCAACCCGGAAGGTCTGCCGATGGAAGTCTTCGACGGCTTCCGCTCGGCCCTTGCCGCCAACCGCGCGCAGTTCTTCCGCGATGTTCCGGCTGGCCCCTTCTACGGCTTCAACCGCGATGGCGCGACTGTGCATGAAGGCGTGATCCAGAACTGGTGGCGTCAGGGCATGATGGGCGGCGCAAAGGCCCACTATGATGGTATCAAGGCTTTCTCCGAAACCGACCAGACCGAAGACCTGAAGAATATCAGCGTCCCGACGCTGGTTCTGCACGGCGAAGACGACCAGATCGTCCCAATCGCGGACTCGGCTCACAAGTCGGTCAAGCTGTTGAAGAACGGCACGCTCAAGACCTATCCGGGCTTCTCGCATGGCATGCTGACCGTCAACGCCGATGCGCTGAATGCAGACCTGCTGGCCTTCATCAAGGGCTGAGCCTGAACAAACGAAAAAGCGATGCGGCTGGAGACAGCCGCATGGCTTGCCTTAATTCACATGCCCGACAATCAAGCTGGGTAGCGAGACGCATACCAGTTGCGGAACAGGGCGTACTGGTTTTCCAGATGGCAACGCTGGGAAGCGCTGAGTTCATCCGTTTCGTTGAAGTGCAGCGTGTATTCTGCGTCACCATTCAACACCATCAGATACTTGTAGTGCAAAACGAGGTCAGGGCCTTCGTCGTAGGTTGAGAGCACGGTCAGCGCCTCTTCCAACTCCCGTGCTTCAGCACGGGCAGAAGCGTCGCCCTTTGCCGCCTTCTCACATAGCGCAACGAGATGCAGAACTTCCTTCGGCAAGGCGTTGCCGATGCCGGTGATTGCGCCGCCCGCGCCGCAATTGACGAAGCCATGATAAACGCCGGTGTCGACGCCGACCATCAGGGTCAGATCGTCATCGCCCGCCGTGATGTTTTCTGCGGCATAGGTCATGTCCTGCTTGCCGCCGAATTCCTTGAAGCCGATCAGGTTTGCGTAGCGCGAGCGGAGATCGAAGAACAGGTCGGCGCGGGTAGCAAAGCCGTAATAAGGGCTGTTGTAGATAACCGCCGGAAGGCCATTTGCCGCTTCCAGAATGGCGGAGAAATGTGCCTTCTGTGCAGAAACCGAAGACCCGCGCGAAAGCACGCGCGGAATGACCATCAGACCCTTGGCTCCAACCTTTGCAGCATGGGCTGCATGGCTGACGGCAGATTTGGTGTTGATCGCGCCAGTTCCTACTATGACCGGAACACCTGCTTCCGCAAGACGTCGCACGCCTTCCTGCCGCTGTTCATCCGTCAACAGAGGCCAGTCGCCCATCGAACCGCAATAGACGACAGCCGACATTCCAGCTGCAATCAATTCCTTGCCCTTCTTAACGAGAGCATCGAAATCAGGTGTCCGGTCCGCATTGCAGGGTGTCATGAGGGCCGGAATGCAGCCGGTGAAAATCGTACTTGCCATGGTTCCCAATCCTTTCGCGGTATCCAACCCGCTTGTCATGGGATGAGAATTAGCACCGCGGTCCAAATTTGTCGACAAATAAAATACAAAGAGTCGATCTGCAGATGAGCCACCGCTTGCTGGAGGCGTTCATTCAGCCCATCGACTAAAGAACAAGGCTTGAGCAGTGCCGCGCATCGGCAGTGATATAGGAACGGATCTGCGTCACGATCTGGTCCGCGTGAGCCTTGGCGATCCGATCCGCCTTTTCGACATCACGGCTGATGATCGTCTGGATCATCTCCTCATGCTCACCGACATATTGCTTGGGCAGCACATCGTTGAAGGAAGAATAATAGAGCCGCAGAATCCGCCGCCCCTCATCCAGAAGTCGGGTGAAGAGTTCGACATAATGCCGGTTCCCGCCTGCCTGAGCGATAGCCACATGGAAATCGCGGTTGGTCGCGATCATCGCCAGCGCATCGCGCTTTTCGACGGCCTCTTCGAACTCTCGCTGGAGCGCGCGAATCTGTGCGATATCTGCGTCCGTGTGCCTGGCGGCGGCAAGCCGTGTCGTGACGCGATACATCAGCGTCAGCGCGTCGAAGAATTCCGGCAGGCCCAGAAAATCGATCTGCGAAACGATGGTGGCGCGGTTCGTCAACGTCGTGATCAGCCCCTCCGCCGAGAGCCGGACCAGCGCTTCGCGAATGGGCGTACGCGATAGGGAGAAGCGTTCAGAGAGTTGCAGCTCATCGATTGGGCTGCCGGGTTCGAGCTTCAGCTCGATGATTTCGTTGCGAAGCGTTTCATAGACGGTGGAGACGCCAAACCCTCTGCGATGGGTCTGTTTTTCCTTCTCGTCCACTTTCTCCGCATTCGCCATGAAACCATCCTTCGCGACTGGCTGTAAGAAGCTATTCCATAACCAACCTGCGAGGGAAGTTCAAACGCCGCAAAGAAAAACGCCGGGACGATGCCCGGCGTTTCTCGTAAGCTGATTATGCCGCCCGCAGAGCGGCGCTGAGGGGAATTTCCACGTCGATTTCCAGCAGCGAAACATGTTCGTCGCTGTCCATCTTCACATGCACCTTGTCGTTGTCGATCTGCACATGCTTGGCGATGACGGCCAGAATTTCCTCGCGCAGAACCGCCACCAGATCCGTGCCGGAACTGGTCCGCTCATGCGCAAGAAGAACCTGCAGCCGTTCGCGCGCGACGGGTGCCGACTTCTGTTTGCGGAAAATGCTGAAGATGCTCATGCAGCCCTCCCGAAAATCTTGGCGAAGATGCCGCGCTTTTCGCCGGGTACGGCAACAGGAATATCTTCGCCGCATAGGCGGCGTGCCGCATCGAAATACGCCATGGCCGGAGCGGACTTGGCGTCCGCAAGCGTCACCGGCGCAC
>JAAIGE0101161564.1_pt1 | contig 19009 bp, 16 predicted proteins | sample 6487951 | NCBI WGS metagenome assembly JAAIGE01 (sample SAMN13974128, study PRJNA590717) | phyllosphere metagenome | biome: tomato field; feature: multiple bacterial spot infested tomato fields; material: tomato leaves; isolation source: leaves from tomato fields | host: Solanum lycopersicum ...
AAAGCCCACTGGTTCATCGCCTCACCCCCGCGCAAGGCGCTGCATCCGCGCCTCCACCTTGTTGCGGGCGAGGATGGCGCGCATCCGCATCAGGACGATCGCGGCGAAAAGCAGGGTGAAACCGGTGAGCGTCAGACCGAGCGGCCAGAGCAGAGACGTGTCGATGCTCGAGCCGCGCAACGTGATCGACGCTGGCTGGTGCAGGCTGTTCCACCATACGACCGAGCGGTTGATGATCGGGATGTTGACTGCCCCGACCAAGCCGAAGATCGCGGTGACGTTGCTGACCCCGCCCTGCTGCCCCTGCCGCGCACTGGCGTTAGCGAGCGCGATATAACCCAGATAGAGGAAGAAAAGGATGAGCATCGATGTCATGCGCCCGTCCCATTCCCACCATGTTCCCCAGGTCGGACGGCCCCAGATCGATCCGGTCAGCAGGCAGAGCGCCGTGAAGAGCGCGCCGGGGATAGCGATCGCGCGGCCTGCGACGGCGGCGAGCGGATGCCGCCAGACGAGTTGCGTCAATGCCGCGACGGCAATCCCGGTCCATCCGCCAAGGCCCAGCCAGGCGGCGGGCACATGGATGTAGAGGATACGCACCGTATCCCCCTGAAGATAGTCGGCGGGCGTCAGGAACAAGCCGCAATATGCGCCGACCAGCGCCAGCGCCACGCCGGGCCAGAATAGCCAGCCGGTAAGCGGTCGAGCGATCTTGAGGAATCGGGCAGGATTGGCGAAACGATGCATCGGGGCGCCTGTGTAGCGGCGGGCGGCGGAGGATGCCAGTGGCCCGTTGACAGGATCGGTGAACGTCAGTCATAGCTGAAGCTCCGGGCCGACGCGGACGCCCGGTGAGACGCGACCCGTCCAAGTCCGCTCCATGCGCCGCGCCTGCGGTCAGAGGAGCGTGTTGACGATGCAAGACGATCAGCGGACCGATCCGCACAGCCTTACCCTTTCCGCCCTCTTCTTCAAATTCCTAGGTTTCGGCGCATTGGCCTTTGGCGGCCCTGTGGCGCAGATCGCGATGCTGCGGCAGACCTTGGTGGAAGAGGAAGGCTGGATCGACAAGGCACGGTTCAATCGGCTGCTGGCCGTACTTCAGATACTGCCGGGGCCGGAGGCGCATGAACTCTGCGTGCATCTGGGCATGGTGGCGCGTGGACGGATCGGCGGACTGCTCGCAGGGCTTGGCTTCATGCTGCCCGGCTTCGTACTGATGCTGGTGGCGGCATGGGCTTATGTGGGATGGATCGCGGGCAATATCGCATGGGCAGGCGCGATGGTCGGCATCCAGATCGCGGTGCTGGGGATCATCCTGCGGTCGGTGGTGCGGATCGGCCAGCATATCGTGGAAGGACCGCTGCTCGCTGTGATCGCAGCGGCGGCGCTGATCGCGACGTTCATGCAGGTGCCATTCTGGATCGTGCTTATGGCTGGCGGCCTCGCCTATCTTGCGCCGGACAAGCGCGTGCGGGCCGTGGTCGTCCTGATCGCCGTGCTGGTGATCGGCGGGATCGGCACGCATCTTATCGGGACCGGCCCCCGCCCGATTGGCGTGAGTGCCGGTGCGCCAGTGACATTGCTGATGCTGTTTGTCGCGGGCTTGAAAGGCGGCCTGCTGACCTTCGGCGGCGCATATACGGCGATCCCCTATGTGCGCGCCGATACGGTCGGGCGCGGGTGGTTGAGCGATGGCGCGTTTCTGGACGGCGTGGCTCTTGCCAACGTGCTGCCTGCGCCGCTCGTCATCTTTGCAACCTTCACCGGCTATCTGGCGGGCGGCTTTGTCGGGGCGGCGGCGATCACGCTGGGCATGTTCCTGCCCGCCTTCGCTTTTTCCCTGCTGTTCTTCGAGCGGCTTGAAGCTGTGGTCGAGCGTCCGGGGCTGCAACATCTGCTGTCCGGCGTGGCGGCGGCGGTGGTCGGGATCATCGCGGCGACCTTTATCGATCTGCTGCGGGCGACCGAGGCGCGCGTTCCTGACATGCTCGGAGCCGCCATCCTCTTTGTCGTGGCACTCTTCGCGGCGTGGCGGGTGAAGGGCAAGTGGGTGACGCCGGCGCTGATTGCGTTGGGCGGGGCTTATGGCTGGGCCGCATTGGGGCAATAGACGGCATTTGAAGCGCAGCGTTGCAAGGGCTCGTCCGCTTTTTTGTGACAGGGAGGCGACAAACGGGGTTCGAGCGACTATATGCGCGCCAACGTGCGGCCCTACGGGCTGCAAGAACGGCAACGGAACCGGTTCGCACCCATGTTTACGACCAATCCCTTCGACGACGACAAGTTGCGCGAGGAATGTGGCATTTTCGGCGTTTCCCGCGCGGAAACGGCCTCTGCCATCGTCGCGCTCGGCCTCCACGCCCTGCAGCATCGGGGCCAGGAAGCGGCAGGCATAACCAGTTGGGACGGGCATGAGTTCCATACCCATCGCGCGATGGGCCATGTGGCGGGTAATTTCGATCGGGACGAAGTGATTCGCGGCCTGCCGGGCGGCAGCGCCTGCGGTCATGTCCGCTATTCGACTACGGGCGAAACCTCGCTGCGCAACGTCCAGCCGCTCTATGCCGAACTGTCGTCTGGCGGCTTCGCCGTGGCGCATAACGGCAACATCTCCAACGCGATGAAGCTGCGGCGCGAGTTGATCCGGCGCGGATCGATCTTCCAGTCCACCTCGGACACCGAGGTCATCATCCATCTGGTCGCGACATCCAGCTATCGCACGCTGCTCGACAAGTTCATCGATGCGCTGCGGCAGGTCGAGGGCGCTTATTCGCTGATCGTCATGACGCCCGAGGGCATGATCGCCTGCCGCGATCCGCTGGGCATTCGACCTTTGGTGATGGGGACGCTGGGTGACTCGACCATCTTCGCTTCGGAGACGGTGGCGTTCGATGTTGTCGGCGCGGACTATGTGCGCTCGATCGAGCCGGGTGAACTGGTGATCGTCACCAATGACGGCGAAATCCGTTCGCACCGTCCCTTCGGTGAAACCCATGCCCGTCCCTGCATCTTCGAGCATGTCTATTTCAGCCGCCCTGATTCGATCATCGACAATTCGAGCGTCTATTCGGTGCGCAAGGCGATCGGCGCGCAGCTTGCTATCGAAATGCCGGTCGAGGCGGACTATGTCATCCCCGTGCCCGACAGCGGCGTGCCCGCTGCCATCGGCTATGCGCAGGAATCGGGTATTCCGTTCGAACTGGGCATCATCCGGTCGCACTATATCGGCCGCACCTTCATCCAGCCGGGCGACAAGGTCCGGCACCTTGGCGTGAAGCTGAAGCACAATGCCAACCGTGCGCTGATCGAGGGCAAGCGGATCGTGCTGATCGACGATTCGATCGTGCGCGGCACGACCTCGCTCAAGATCGTGCAGATGATGCGCGAAGCCGGCGCGAAGGAAGTGCATATGCGCATCGCGTCGCCGCCGACCAAGCATAGCTGCTTCTACGGCGTCGATACGCCCGAACGCACCAAATTGCTGGCGCACAAGCTCGACATTGGCGGGATGCAGGATTTCATCCACGCCGACAGCCTGTCCTTCATCTCGATCGACGGCCTCTACAAGGCGCTGGGCGAAGCGAAGCGCGCGGATATTCGCCCGCAATATTGCGACGCCTGCTTCACCGGCGACTATCCGACGATGCTGACCGATCAGGACGAGGCGGTCGTCACCAATCAGTTCGAATTGCTCGCCGAGCGGGTGGTCTGACGATCCGTGTGGCGGGCGATCCATCCGGGTTGCCCGCACTCTCCCTTCCAACGATCATATGACGCCCGGCTTGCCGTCGGGATGACAGGAGTGCGCCATGTCCGACCTTCCCCTTTCCGGCAAGCTGGCTCTGGTGACGGGCGCGAGCCGGGGGATCGGCGCGGCGACGGCGGAAGCGCTGGCGCGCGCCGGAGCGCATGTCGTGCTGACGGCGCGGACGACCGGTGCGCTGGAAGAAGTCGAGGAGCGTATCCACGCCGCTGGCGGCAGCGCGACGATCGCCCCGCTCGACCTGATCGATGGCGAGAGCATTGGGCGGCTGGCGCAGGCGATTGGCGGGCGCTGGGAGGCGCTCGACATCCTGGTGCTGAACGCCGCGACCCTGGGGTCGCTGGCGGCGGTACCCGCGATCGACGCCAAGGAATTTGCGCGGCTCTTGACGCTCAACATCGCCGCGCCGCAGGCGCTGATCGCAGCGTTCGATCCGATGCTGCGCAGGAGTGCGGACGCGCGGGTCATAGCGCTGACCTCTTCCGTCGCAGCGCCGCGCGCTTACTGGGGTGCCTATGGCGCTTCGAAGGCGGCGCTGGAAACGCTCGTCGGCGCATATGGCGAAGAAATGAAAGCGATTTCGGCCATCCGCACCCACATCGTCGACCCCGGCGCAACCCGCACTGCCATGCGAGCGCGGGCGTTTCCGGGAGAAGACCCCGCTACGCTCAAGGAACCGGAGGTCGTGAGTGACGCGATCGTGCGGCTGATCAGCGCTGATACGCCGACGGGGTATCGGGAGCGGGTTGAGGGGTAAGTTGCGCGGCGTAATGGCTGGTAGGGACCAAAAATTGCCATTCATGCTGATCAACGGCTTGCATGAAACCTGCCCTTCATTCAGCTTCCGAATGTGAGCGATAGAGAATACCGTGGCGGCGGAACCGCGGGCAGCAAATGGGGCGGCATCGTTGTCGCACTTATTTGCGCGCCGTTGTTTTTCTTTCTCATGATTGCTGACGCCCTTGGCGACTGCGCGCCAGACACAAATTGCAAAAAGGGCTTCTTGCTCGTTGTTGCTGCCCCAACAGCGCTTGTCGGCCTGATGCTATTCTTCATAGTTCGGTCGATTGTGAACAGGGTCGGCAGATCGCGAAACAGGTAGCCGGCGGTTAGTCGGTCTGGAAACGACGATTTGCGGTCGTTTAGAGCAATGTATTATGATGCGAGCATGAGACGTCCGCTTCCGGGAACTGGCTGCGTAATGGCATTAGCTGTCATTTTGGGATTGCTAACGCTGGCCATCTGCAAGGGCTTTTTCATATTCGGTGACCAAATCGAGCACTCATCCGAGTAATGTCCAATCTTTTGGCTGCGCCGCGCCATAGCTGTCAGTCCGCTACCCACCCAACTTAGCCATCCCCGCGAAAGTAGAAATGATGGCCTGAAGCCTAGACTACGTTGACTTCACCAACGTTACCTGTGCCACATCGATCGTCCCGCTCTTGAAGCCGCCCTCGCAATATTGGAGATAGTAGCGCCAGAGGGTGACGAAATGCTGGTCGAAGGTCGCTGGCAGTTCGCCCCGTTCGATCGCGCAGTCGAAGCGGTCGCGCCAGCGGCGCAGGGTTTCGGCATAGTGCTGGCCGAAGCGATGGACGTCGCGCCACTCCAGTCCCTGCGCCTCCGCGAGGGCGCGGAAGCGGCTTTCGGAGATGAGCATCCCGCCGGGGAAGATATAGGTCTGGATGAAGTCCGCGCCGCGCGCGTAGCGATCGAAAATAGTGTCGTCGATCAGGATATACTGGATCGCGGCGCGACCGCCGGGCTTGAGCAGCCGATAGATGGCGGCAAGATAGTCGGGCCAATAGCGCTGGCCGACCGCCTCCACCATCTCGACACTGGCGATCGCGTCATACTGTCCCTGCGCATCGCGATAGTCGGTGAGCTCTATCTTTGCGCCCGCCCCCAACCGATCGACCGTATAATCGGCTTGCTCGGTCGACAGCGTCAAGCCCGTGTAAGCGATATCGGCGCGCGTCATGGCTAGCTCTGCAAGCCCGCCCCAGCCACATCCGATCTCCAGCAGTGCGCCGCCGTCCTTGAGCGCCAACCGGTCGAGGATCGCATCGACCTTGCGGCGTTGTGCCTGCTCCAGGCTCTCGATCCGATCGTCGGGATCGCGAAATAGTGCACTCGAATATTGCATGTCGGCATCGAGCCAGAGCCGGTAGAAGTCGTTGCCAAGATCATAATGATATTCGATGTTATGGCGCGATCCCGTGCGGCTGTTGCGCCGCAGCCAATGGGCGAAGCGCCCCGCCCATCGCATCGGCCCGTTCGGGCGCGCGGACTGGCCCAGCGCCACGGCGTTGGTCATGAAGAGGTCGAATAGCGGGACGGGGTCGGGGCTGGTCCACTCGCCCGCGGCATAGGCGCGATACCATCCCGCCGACCCGCTGGTGACGAGACGAACAAGCGCGCGCCAGCGGACGAGATCGACTTCGCAATGCGGCCCCGGCAGGCGCCCACCCAACAGTCGGCGGGTGCCATCGGGCAAGGTCGCTTCCAGCGCGCCGCGTTCCAACCCGCGATCGATGCGGTCGAGCAGGCGGTGAAACAGGGGTGCGGCACGGCGATCGATCCAGCGCGGGTCGCCGCCGATAGGCGGGCGGCGGACGGTCAGCGCGCGACGGCCGCGCCGGGGATCAATCGCATTCATGAACATGATCCTGCCGCAAGCCGGGCGGCACGGCAATGATCATTGCTTGATGTGTTTGAAGGCGGAAAGCGCGCGTTCCCGCGCCTGCTTGTGGCCGATGATCTTGCCTGGGTAGGCGTCGGGACGGCAGCCATGCTCGTCGGGATCGTGGATCGCGTCGTCGGGTAGGTCGGCGAGTTCGGGAATCCATTGGCGGATATAATCGGCAGCATCGAATTTTTCCGACTGGGTGAGCGGCGCCATGATGCGCGAAAAGATGTTGGCGTCCACCCCGCTGCCGGCGACCCACTGCCAGTTGACGCTGTTGTTGGCGTAGTCGGCATCGACCAGCGTGTCCCAGAACCACCGCGCGCCATGCCTCCAGTCGATCAACAGATGCTTGATGAGGAAGCTGGCAGCAATCATGCGCACACGATTATGCATCCAGCCGCTCGTCCACAGTTGGCGCATCCCCGCGTCCACGATAGGATAGCCGGTGCGACCCTGCTTCCATGCGGTGAAATCGGATCGGGCTTCCCGCAAATCGCGCCACGGCAGCCCATCGAAGCGGTCGCGGGCGTTTTGCGAGCCATAGGCGGGGAACTCGCAAATCTGGGTGTGGGCATAGTCGCGCCAGATGAGTTCCTTGAGATAGACGGTCGCGTCATGGCCAGCCGCTGCGACACGGTGCCAGACATAGGCGGGCGATACCTCGCCGAAATGCAGATGGGGGGACAGGCGCGACGATCCTTCGATCGAAGGCAGGTTGCGGTCATGGTCATACTCGCCCGCCTTGTCGAGAAAGTCGGCGACATGGACGCGCGCGCCCTCCTCCCCCGGCGTCCAGTCCGCGTCGAAGCCCTTGGACCAGTCGGGCTTGGTGGGAAGCAAATCCCAGTCGGCCAGCATGTCGCTCTTGGGCCATTTCGACGGCGCGGGAATGTGAGCGGGGGCGCGTTGCGGCTCTGGCGGGGGCATATGCTGCATGACTGCGCGCGAGAAGGGCGTGTAGATGCGATAGATGCCGCCGCTTCCGGTGCGCACGGCTCCCGGCGGAAGCAGGAGCGCGCCATCATGGAGGCAAAGGTCGAGCTGTTTCGCGACGGCTTTCTCCGCATTGCGCCACCAGGGTTCGTAATGATGTAGGGCGTGAACTCGGGTGGCGCCGACCTCCCTCGCCAGACTTTCGAGTATCTCTGCGCTCTTGCCCCGGCGCAGGATCAGCCGCGATCCCTTGTCACGCAGGCTTTCGTCCAGCCGCGTGAGGCTGTGGTGCAGCCACCAGCGGGACGCGCCGCCCATCCTCCAGTCGCGGGGGGCATCGTCATCCAGCACATAGATTGGGATCACCGGCCCCTCCTCTATCGCCGCAGCGAGCGCAGGTTGATCGGACAGGCGCAGATCCTGGCGGAGCCAGAGCAGGACGGGCTGGGTCATGGTCCAGCAATGCCCGTGCCCGTGCCCGGTTCCAAATCTTTGTTGCAGATGCCGGACGCGCAACGCCCGCGTTTCACCGCAGGACGCTGATTCGGTTTCTGGACGGACGCCTGCGGTCGCCCTAGAAAGATGGCCAAGTCGGATCGTCGAATGGAGCGTGATCCGGACAGGAGGAATTGTGGCTTCGATGCCGAAAGACGAGTCATTGGGATATCGCCCCTGCGTGGGGGTGATGCTGGTCAACATGGACGGCAAGGTGTTCGTCGGCCAGCGGATCGACAGCAGCACCGAAGCCTGGCAGATGCCGCAGGGCGGGATAGACGAAGGCGAGGAGCCGAAAGTCGCAGCGCTGCGTGAGTTGTGGGAAGAAACCGGCATCGACGCCGCCCATGTCGACATCATCGCGACTGCGAAGGATGAGCATTTCTACGACCTTCCGCCCGAACTGATCGGCAAGCTGTGGGGCGGCAAATATCGTGGCCAGCGCCAGCGCTGGTATCTCGCGCGCTTCCTGGGCAGCGATGGCGACATCGATATCGTCACCGATCATCCCGAGTTTCGCGAGTGGAAATGGGCCGAACCGGATACGCTGCCGGAGCTGATCGTGCCGTTCAAGCGCAAGCTCTATCGCGATATCTTGCAGGAATTCCGTCCACTCATCTGAAGATCGGCATGTTTCGGGTTAATTTCTCCGAACATTTCGCTATGGCGAGGCTCATGCGTTTCCATCTGGCTGTAATGTCGGCGGTTGCCGGCCTGCTGTTCGCTGCCGACGCGCGGGCGGGCGACATCGTGCTGCTTTCGCCCGCCGTGCGCGAAATGCTGGAGGCGGCGATCGCCAACGGCAACGAAACCGAGATCGCGACGGTTGCCAAGATCGCCAAACAGACCAACCCGGAATCGTCCGAGGAAATCCAGCGCATGGTGACAAGCTGGAAGGAGCGGACCAAGGCGACGCATGACACAGTGATCCGCGAAGCCCGGTTCAACGAACTGTGGACCGGGCGGGTTGAGGCAGGCGGGTTCCGATCGACGGGCTCAACCAGCGAAATCGGCATCAGCATGGCGGCAACGGCGACCCGAACCGGGCTGCAATGGTCGCACAAGCTGACGGCGAGCGCGGACTATCGCCGCGCCAACGGTGTGACCTCTCGCGAACGCTACACTGGCAGCTACGAACCGCGATATGAGTTCGACTCGCGCGGCTTTGCCTATGGTCTTGCTCAGTTCGAGCGCGATACGTCGATCGGTTATGACGAGCGCTATACCGGATCGGTCGGTGTCGGTTACAAGCTGATCGTCAGCAAGCCGCTCGAACTGTCGGCCGATATCGGCCCATCGGTTCGCCACGCCAAATATGTGATTGGGCCGCGAGAAACCAAGCTCGGCGCGCGTGGATCAATGGCGCTGGCGTGGCGGATGTCGCCGACGGTGACGTTCAAGCAAACGGCGGCAGGCTATGCGGAAGCGGATGTGTTCTCACTTAACGCATTGTCCGCAGTGGAATCGAAGGTCAGCACGCGATTGTCCGCCGCTTTATCCTATAACGTACAGTATGAATCCGAGACCCTGTTGTCGGATCGCAATTTCAACACATTAAGCCGATTGACGCTGACCTACGATTTCTAAGATCTGCCGAGGGTGGAGCGACGCGGGGTGCTGTGATAGCCATCATGGATGAAGTCGCTTTCCCCGATCGAGGCTGAGGTTCTGGCACTGGCGGAAGCCGCACCGATGCTGGAGCAGGTACAGGCATGGGCGGCAATCAACAGCGGCAGCCGGAACCTGGCTGGGTTATCGACAATGGCCGAACTGCTTCACAACGCGTTTGCTACTTTGCCGGGCGCCAAAGCTGCGCTGATCGACGCCGCGCCCGTCGAGGCGGTGGCGGCGGATGGGTCGGTTCACCAGATCGGGCATGGACAGCATCTGCATGTCGCGGTGCGACCGGACGCTCCGGTGCAACTCCTGCTTACTGGGCATATGGATACAGTCTTCGCCGTCGATCATCCTTTCCAAACGCAGCGATGGCTGGAGCCGGGCGTGCTGAACGCCCCCGGCGTGGCGGACATGAAGGGTGGGATTGCAGTCATGCTGGCGGCGCTGAACGCGATCGAGGCGGCGGAGGCTGCACCGAATCTCGGCTATGAAGTCGTCATCAACAGCGATGAGGAGGTGGGCAGCCCTTCCTCCGCCGCTTTGCTGGCGCGATGCGCGGCGGGGAAGGTCGCAGCACTGACCTACGAACCTGCGCTGCCGGACGGGACGCTGGCGGGCGCTCGCGCGGGGAGCGGCAATTTCTCGATCGTCGTGACCGGGCGGAGTGCTCATGCCGGGCGCAACCCGGATGAAGGCCGCAACGCCGTGCTGGCAGCAGCTGATCTCGCATTGCGGCTGAAGGCGGCAAGCGGAAGCGGCTTTTCGTGCAACCCGGCCAAGATCGACGGCGGCGGCCCGAACAATGTCGTGCCCGATCATGCGGTGCTGCGGGTCAATTTCCGCCCGCGCTCGCCACAGGATGCCGACATGATCTGCATTTTGCTCGACAAGGAAATAGCGGAGGTCGCGCAGCTTCATGAGGTGTCCATGCATCTGCATGGCAGCTTTGGCCGTCCGCCAAAGCCCATGGATGACAAGGCACTGGCGCTATTTCATCTCGTCAAGCAATGCGGCGCGGATTTAGGCCTGCCGATCGGCTGGCGCGACACGGGTGGCGTGTGCGACGGCAACAATATCGCGGCGTGCGGCGTGCCGGTGGTCGACACTATGGGTGTGCGCGGCGGCAGCATCCATAGCGATGCGGAATTTTTGATCGTCGAAAGCCTTGCCGAACGGGCAAGATTGTCGGCATTGACGCTGCTGCGGATCGCGCGCACGAACGCATTATAAAAGAGAGAGGGCAAGGGCTTGAGTTTCTTCATGCGCATCGCGCGCGCGGACGATTTGCAGACATTATATGAAATGGCGAAGCTGACAGGTGGCGGCTTCACCAACCTGCCGCCAGATCGCAAGGCACTCGCCGCGAAGCTCGAGCGTACCGAGGACGCGATCGCAAGGCAGGGCGATGGCATCGAAGACGAACTGATCGTCATGGTGTTGGAAAATGCCGAAACGGGGCAGGTGCGCGGCACATGCCAGATTTTTTCGACCGTGGGGCAAAACTGGCCCTTTTACTCTTATCGCCTGGGCGTGCTGACGCAGCATAGCCGCGAGTTGGGACGGACGTTCCGGGCGCAGATGCTGTCGCTCACCACCGATCTGGAAGGATCGGCGGAGGTCGGCGGCCTGTTCCTCCACCCCCGTGAGCGCGCCGAGGGGCTGGGCCTGCTGCTCGCGCGCAGTCGCTACCTCTATATCCGTAATCATCGTGCGCGCTTCGGCGACAAGGTAATCGCGGAGCTGCGCGGCGTGATCGACGAAGCAGGCGGGTCGCCCTTCTGGGACGGCCTGGCTGGTCGTTTCTTCGGCATGAGTTTTCAGGAAGCGGACGAGTTCAATGCGGTAAACGGTAACCAGTTCATCGCCGACCTGATGCCCAAGACGCCGATCTATACTGCGATGCTGACCGATAGCGCCCGCGCCGTCATCGGCCTGCCCCACCCAAATGGCCGTGCCGCGATGCGGATGCTCGAAACCGAAGGGTTCGATAATGCAGGCTATGTCGATATCTTTGACGGGGGGCCGACGATGGTGGGCATGATCGATCAATTAAAGACGGTCGCTGGCGCGCGCGACGTCTGGCTGGACGGCGTGCATGATAGGGGTGGTACGCGGATGCTGATTTCGACCGGGTCGCTCGCCGACTATCGCTGCACTTACGGCTTGGTGGTCGAGGATGCGGATGGCCGCATATCAATCGACGCGGACAGCGCCGAGCGGATCGGATTGGAGCCGGGACACGGCTTTACGATGGTGGCGCGAGCATGAGCGTGACCGAGATCAATTTCGACGGGCTGATCGGTCCGAGCCATAATTATGCGGGCCTTAGCCTGGGCAATCTGGCCTCCGCGCGCAATGCGGGAGCGGTATCCCATCCGCGTGCCGCCGCCTTGCAGGGAATCGAGAAGATGCGCGGCAATGTCGCGCTGGGGCTGAAGCAGGGCATATTCCTGCCGCAGTGGCGGCCGGACGGCATATGGCTGACCAGCCTTGGCACCGATGTCGCGCAGGCCGACCCGCATATCCGGGCGGCGGCGCTGTCGGCCTCTTCCATGTGGGCGGCGAATGCGGCGACGGTATCCCCCGCATCCGATACGGCGGACGGGCGCACGCATCTGACCGTCGCCAACCTTGTCACCATGCCGCATCGCAGCCATGAATGGCCGCAAACGTTTAAGCAGTTGCAGGTCGCCTTTTGCGACACGCGGCATTTCGTCGTGCATCGTCCGGTACCCGCACCGTTCGGCGATGAGGGGGCGGCGAACCATATGCGTCTCGCCGAACGGCACGATGCGTCCGGCGTGGAAGTGTTCGTTTATGGGCGGAGCGGTGGCCCCTTCCCCGCCCGCCAACATCTGGAAGCAAGCAAGGCGGTGGCGCGGCTCCATGGGCTTGATCCAGCCCACACTCTGTTCGTGCAGCAGTCCGATGAGGCGATCGCGGCGGGCGCGTTCCATAATGATGTGGTGGCGGTAGCGAACGAACGGGTGCTGTTCGCGCATGAGCAGGCATTTGCAAACAAGGACGCCTTCTACACTGCGCTTCGTGATGCCTTGCCCAGCGTCGAGATCGTCGAAGTGCCCGCCTCTGCGGTAAGCCTGGCCGACGCGATCCGCAGCTATCTCTTCAACGCACAGCTGGTGAGCTTGCCGACTGGCGAAATGGCATTGGTCGTGCCGACCGAGGCACAGGAGGTTGCCCGCGTGTGGCGATGGCTGGAGCAGATGGTTGCGGGCAACGGCCCCATTCGCCGAATCATCCCGGTCGATGTGCGGCAATCGATGGCGAACGGCGGCGGACCGGCCTGTTTGCGGCTGCGCGTCGTGGCAGACCCGGCCACGATCGATCCCCGATTTCTAGTCGACGAAGCGCGGCTTGATGCAATTGCGGACATCGTCCGCGAATATTGGCCGGAGGAAATAGCGCCGGGCGATCTCGCCGATACACGCCTGATCGCCCGGATCGAACAATCGTGGTTAACCCTTGTTGACCATATGCAACTTTCGAGCGATCTCATGCCTTAGGAACGACATCGTCGTCCAGGCAGGACCGTCATGGAAAAGATCAAGCGCCTCTTCACCATCAAGACCAAGTTCGAGGCGTTTCTCGTAATTTACGCATTGGCATTGGGCGCGGCGGAGCGCGGCGTCGTCTATATGCAGCAATATCCGGGTACCGGCGGGCAGATATTGGCGATCGCCTGTAGCGGCGCAGTATTCATGGCAGGCGGAAAAATTCTCGACGCGCTCGAATTTCAGCGCTCCGCTTAAATTTACATTGCTCTGTAACGGATCAATCGGCATGATCCAAATCAGTAAATTCTGATTACCACCCAATGACAGGGATTGCGGAGGTGAAAAGATGCCGAGTAATGGAGACCATCAGCGTGTAGCTGCTGCCGACCTCGTCCGAAATTTTTCACATTGGCGTCAAGTCGGGGCGCGAGAACCCATCTATATTACGCATCACGGACGGGAGACGCACGTATTTCTTGCCAAAGAGTTGCTGGATAACGTCACCGAAGAAGCGCCCGGCCCTGTGGTCGATCGATCGATGGAACTGGCCAACCACATCTCGCAGGGACTAATCTTCTGCGACAAGGAACTGGCAATACGATTCGCCAATGAATCGGCCATTGGTCTAGCAAATAGGGAGAGTATTCCGCAGCCTGGTACGCCTCTGCTTCACGCTTTCCCGAAAATTGCTGGCACGCTGATGCAGAACATGCTGCGCCACAGCCTGAACACCGGTGAGAGCGATACGGCGGATATCCCCTCGCCCTTTCGAGCCGATTGTTGGCTCAACGTCCAGAGCTTTCCTTTCGACAGCGGAGTGGCTTTGCTGTTCCGCGACATTACGGTGAATGTACGCCAGCACAGGCTTGCCGACGTTCGGGATGCCATGATGCAGGCGATGTCGCTGCATGGCGGGATCGGCTGCATCCGCGTTTCCGCGCGCGGCTATATCGAAACCGTCAACGAAGCCTTTTGCAATCTCGTCGGGCTGTCCGAACAACGACTTGCCAAGGTCGCGATCAGCGATCTGGTCGAAACGCCAGCGCGCCCGCACTTTCGGAGCGAACTCGAAATGGTGTTGAGCGGTGAGAAGGACGTGCACACTCGAACTTCCGTCCTGACCAATGACGGCACGACCCGGTCCATCGATATATCCATCACGCGGCTGCGCGGCTTATATGGCTCGGAGGGCGCGATGATCCTGACGACCAGCCCCTGCCCGACTTTCTGACGCCCAAATATATGTAAAGTTGCATCCATATCGGAGGATTAGAAAAGGCGGCCGGAGCGGCGCCTCCTCGGCTACCGGTTCGACGTTCTGGCTTACTGTAAATTACATAAAACGGGTCGGTATCCCCACTTACCAAGGCTTGACCGGCCCTCTCTATGTTGAAGGCATGGAGAAAGGCATTTCATCCTTTTCGCGGCGCTCGCGGATCGACGTCTTCGTTGGGGAAGAGCGAGGAAGCGTGCTGATCGAGGCCGCCTTCGCGGTGCCGCTGCTCGTCATGCTGCTGATGGGTATATTGGCCTATGGCAGCATCTTCATGCTCGCACATAATCTGCAACAGGCGGCGAATGATGCAGCGCGCAGTGCGGTGGCGGGGCTCAATACGACGGAACGGCGTGCGCTGGTCGACCAGAGCGTCAATGCCGCCCGCGCCAGTTTCCCCGCTCCCCGTGCGGACAGCATCGATGTCGGCGTTCAGGAAAATGGTGGCTATTATCGCGTCACGCTGACTTACAATCTGGCAAATGCGCCCGTCATCGCATCGATCCCCGTACCCATTGCCCAATCTACTATCCAACGGAGCGCCGTCGTCAGGATCTCGACGCTATGATCCCGCCGGCGCTCAAAAGAAATGAACGGGGCGGGATCGCAATACTGCTCGCCGGGTCCATGTTCATGCTGGCCGGTGCGGCGAGCGTCGGCGTCGATCTGGGCTCCGTCTATCTTGCCAAGCGGGAGTTGCAGGGTGTCGCCGATGCGACCGCACTCGCCGCAGCCACCGGCGGCCACAGCGCCGCTACACAGTTGATCGGGCAGAGCGGTGTTCCGGGGGTCTCGCTCTTCAATCTGGAGAAGGGACGTTACCGTGCCGATCCTGCGATCGCCGTACCCGATCGCTTTCTGGCCGATGGCAGCAGCGATGGCGGGGCGACCCGCGTAGAGGTTCGCCGACGCGCCCCTCTCTTTTTCGGGAAGATGCTTGTCGGCCGCGACGGAATCGACATCGCGGCAAAGGCGACGGCGGCGAAGCAGGATTCGGCAGCCTTCTCCCTTGGCACCGGTCTCGCGGCGCTCAATGGCGGCGTGCCGAACATGCTGTTGTCAGCCTTGGCGGGCACCGAACTCAACCTGTCGGTTATGGATACGCAGGGTCTTGCCGATCTCGACCTCAACTTGCTTGGCGTGGCTGATGCCTTGAAGGTGCGCCTGAGCCGCGATGGCGACACATATGGCGCGCTGTTCGATCGGGAAATCCCCGTATCCGACATCATCGGAGCGATGGCGGATGCGAGTGGCGGGCGCAGTGGCGTCCATGCACTTCTGACCACTGCCGGTCGCGTTGCCGGCAAGACGCTGCGCCTCAGCGACATCGTCGATCTTGGCCCGATGAAGGGCGCGGGCAGCAAGGATGGCCAGCCCAACATCGTGCTCGACGCCTTTTCGATGCTGCGCATGGTGCTGAGTCCGCCGAGCGGTACGGCTGTGCCGATCGACCTGCGCCTGACCGTACCGGGATTGACCGCAACGCGCGTCATGCTGCTCACGAACAGCGGCGAGGTGCGGTCGCCGATATTGACGGTCACGGCCAGCAAGGACGTGGTGCTGAGGACCGGGCAGACGCGGCTCTACGTCGAAACGTCGGTCGCGACCATCTTGTCGGGCATCGCGTCGATCCGTGTTCCGCTCTATGTCGAACTGGCGGCGGCCGAAGCGCGGTTGTCGAACATCGATTGTACGCAAGGATCGTTGACGCAGGGCGTCGAAATTGCGGTCAAGCCGACGCTGGGGACGGTAGCGTTGGCCGACCTCAATCCCGCAGCCTTGACGAGCTTTTCCTCACCGCCGGATCTACGTCCGGTCGCATTGGCATCGACCCTGCTCGGCACAAAAATCAGCGCCTATGCCAATATGTCACTGGGCGGTGTGCATTCCCAAAAGGTCCATTTTGCCCCTAGCGAGATCGGCACGACGAAACGGGTCAGCACGCAGGATTTGAGCCAGGGGTTGGCGACGTCGGTAATGGATAATTTGAATGTTCAGGTGTCGGTGCTGGGCCTGACGGTCAGCACCAGTCCGCTGACCCCTGTGATCGGCGGCCTGCTTAAGACAACTGCGCCTCTGCTCGACGGGGTCATCAACAGCGTGACGGAAACACTCGGCGTTCGGTTGGGTACCGCTGATGTGCGCGTCCATGATCTGCGCTGCGGCGTCGCGACGATCGTTGCATGACACGAAAATGGTGCACCCGGAGCGATTCGAACGCCCGACCCTCAGATTCGTAGTCTGATGCTCTATCCAGCTGAGCTACGGGTGCATTGGAGTGGCGCAGATATAAGCGCGCAGAGGTTTGGGCAAGCCCTTTTTCACATTTCTGACGCGACCGGGACGTTTTGCCAGCGCAACCTTTATTGCGTGCCGCCGTTCCGCCTTTCATGGAAAGGATGGTGCCATGAGCTTTACCATAAACCAGTTGGCGCTGCTGCTGATCGCGCTCGTAATCGGAATGGTTTTGGGACTGATGTTGAGCGGGCGTGGCAAATATAAGCGGGCGTGGCGGGACGAGCGCCTGGCCCATGCCGAAGCGGTGAAAGCGCATGAGGCGCGGATCAAGGCAAACGACGCGCGGATTGCGGAACTGGAGCGGGCGCGGCCAGTCGCGGGAACAGCGGTCGGTGCCGTGCCGCTGGCTGCGGCCGGTTCGGGTCGCGACGACCTCAGCCGGATAAAGGGCATCGACTCGCAGCGTGAGATTGCGCTCAATGAGGCGGGATACCATCATTACGACCAGCTCGCGGCAATGACGACCGAGCAGGAAGCAACGATCGAATCGCGCCTTGGCCTGACGCCCGGCACCATTGCGCGGGACGATTGGCGTGGGCAGGCGATCGACCTGTCGAACGGGAAGAAGCCGGGTCTTTTCAGCCGTCTGACTGGCTGAACGAGGAAGGGCGGGGTTTGCACCCCGCCCGTTCATCTTACTTCTTCGCCAGCGCCGCCTGAGCTGCGGCCAAGCGAGCGATCGGCACGCGGTAGGGCGATGCCGACACATAGTCGAGGCCGGTCTGCTCGCAGAAGGCAATCGACGCCGGGTCGCCGCCATGTTCGCCACAGATGCCGAGCTTGATGCCGGGGCGGGTCGCGCGACCACGCTCGGCAGCGAGTTCGATCAGCTGACCGACACCCTCGACATCGATGCTGACGAACGGATCGCGGGCGAAGATGCCCTTGTCGACATATTGCGTCAGGAACCGGCCCGCATCGTCACGGCTGATGCCGATCGTCGTTTGCGTGAGGTCGTTGGTGCCGAAGGAGAAGAATTCACCTACCTCCGCGATTTCACCGGCCTTTAGCGCGGCGCGGGGTAGCTCGATCATCGTGCCGACCAGATATTCGACCGATGCACCTTGCTCCGCAAAAACTTCCTGCGCGACGCGATCGACGATCGCCTTCATCAGTTCCAGTTCCTTGCGCGTGGCGACGAGCGGGATCATGATTTCCGGGATCGGCGCTTCGCCCGAACGCTGCTTGATGAGGAGCGCGGCCTCGAAGATCGCGCGCGCCTGCATCTCGTAGATTTCGGGGTAGGTAACGCCGAGGCGACACCCGCGATGGCCAAGCATTGGGTTGAATTCATGCAATTCGTTGGCGCGACGCTTGAGCGTGTCGACGCTGACGCCCGCACCTCTGGCGACTTCCTCGAACTCCGCTTCGCCATGCGGCAGGAACTCGTGAAGCGGCGGATCGAGCAGGCGGATGGTGACGGGAAGTCCCGCCATCACCATGAAGATCTGCGCGAAATCGTCCCGCTGTTCGGGCAGCAGCTTGTCGAGCGCGGCGCGGCGGCCCTTCTCCGTGTCGGCGAGGATCATCTCGCGGACGGCGGTGATGCGAGCGGCGTCGAAGAACATATGTTCGGTACGGCAGAGGCCGACGCCCTCCGCGCCGAAATCGCGCGCGGTCTGGCAATCGAGCGGCGTTTCTGCGTTGGCGCGAACCTTGAGGCGGCGGACCTTGTCGGCCCACTCCATCAGCGTGCCGAAGTCGCCTGCCAGTTCGGGCTGAACCGTCGGCACTTCGCCCGCCATCACTTCACCGGTCGAACCATCGATGGTGAGGATGTCGCCTTCCTTCAGGGTGCGACCTTCGATGCGCAACGTCTTGGCATTGTTGTCGATCGACAAGCTTCCCGCGCCTGACACACAGGGCCGGCCCATGCCGCGCGCAACGACCGCAGCGTGGCTGGTCATCCCGCCGCGCGCGGTAAGGATGCCCTTGGCCGCGTGCATACCGTGAATGTCTTCCGGGGAGGTTTCGACACGGACCAGGATGACGGCATCGCCCAGTTCGTTGCGGCGCTCGGCCGTGTCGGCGTCGAACACGATCGCGCCCGACGCCGCGCCCGGCGATGCGGGCAAGCCTTTGGTCAGAACATCGCGCGGCGCCTTGGGATCGAGCGTCGGGTGAAGCAGTTGGTCTAGCGCGGCGGGATCGACGCGAGCGACTGCTTCTTCTTCCGTGATCAGCCCTTCGCTCGCCATGTCGACCGCGATCTTGAGCGCGGCCTTGGCGGTGCGCTTGCCCGAGCGGGTCTGGAGCATCCAGAGCTTGCCCTGCTGCACCGTGAACTCGATGTCCTGCATGTCGCGATAATGGGTTTCGAGCGTGTCGAAGACCTTGGCGAGTTCGCCATAGACCTCCGGCATCGCCTCTTCCATCGACGCGGCCTTGGCGCCGGCTTCCTCGCGGGCGGTCTTCGTCAGATA
>JAAIGE0100844542.1_pt1 | contig 19006 bp, 17 predicted proteins | sample 6487951 | NCBI WGS metagenome assembly JAAIGE01 (sample SAMN13974128, study PRJNA590717) | phyllosphere metagenome | biome: tomato field; feature: multiple bacterial spot infested tomato fields; material: tomato leaves; isolation source: leaves from tomato fields | host: Solanum lycopersicum ...
CGATCTGGTGATCTGCCACCTGGACGACGGCGCGACGCTCAACATGGAGCTGACCGCCGAAGTGGGTAAGGGCTACGTCCCCGCCGTCAGCAACCGTGCAGCGGATGCGCCGATCGGCCTGATCCCGGTCGACGCGCTCTATTCGCCCGTCCGCCAGGTCGCCTACAAGGTGGAGAACACCCGCGTCGGCCAGGAACTGGATTACGACAAGCTGACGCTGACCGTGGAGACGGACGGCACGATCAGCCCGGACGATGCCGTCGCTTATTCGGCGCGGATCCTCCAGGACCAGCTGCAGCTGTTCGTCCACTTCGAGGACGCGCTGCCTGCCGCTGGCCCCGCCACGGGTCATGCCGCTGCCGCCGCATCGTCGGAAGGCGAGAGCGACACCAACCAGATCAACCGCTACCTGCTCAAGAAGGTGGACGAACTGGAACTGTCGGTCCGCTCGGCCAACTGCCTCAAGAACGACAACATCATCTACATCGGCGATCTGGTCCAGAAGACCGAAGCCGAGATGCTGCGCACCCCCAATTTCGGCCGCAAGTCGCTGAACGAAATCAAGGAAGTGCTGTCGTCAATGGGTCTGCGCCTGGGCATGGACATCCCCGGCTGGCCGCCTGAGAATATCGAGGAAATGGCCAAGAAGCTCGAACAGGAGCTGCTGGGTTAAAGATAATCCGTTCGGTTCGAGCAGCTTCGAGCTTGCCGAGAAGCGTCGGTCGAGAACAGTTCTCGACAAGCTCGAACCGAACGGAATTTGGGTGAATGGGCGACGACCTCTAACGGTCGCCTGGTCTGGGGTACCTTATCCGGCCCCTTAACGAACGAAGGAAAGAGACATGCGTCACAAGGTTGGTCATCGTAAGCTTCAGCGCAGCGCCGGTCACCGCACCGCCCTGCTCCGCAACCTGGCGGCTTCGCTCATCAAGCATGAGCAGATCCTGACGGGTACGGCCAAGGCGAAGGAACTGCGTCCCTACGTCGAAAAGCTGATCACGCTGGCGAAGAAGGGTGGCCTGTCCAACCGTCGCCTCGCCCATTCGCGTCTTCAGGACGACGCGCAGCTGACCAAGCTGTTCGAAGTTCTGGCCGAGCGCTACAAGGATCGTGACGGCGGCTACACCCGCATCATCAAGGCCGGTTTCCGCGCGTCGGACGCCGCGCCGATCGCGATCATCGAACTGGTCGATCGCGACGTCGATGCCAAGGGTCAGGATTCGGGCCCGGTCTACAGCGCCGAAGAGGACGAGCTGGAAGCAGCCTGATCCGTTCGGTTCGGTCGAACCCAAGCGTTTAGAGGCAGGCCGCGGCTCTGGAAGGAGCAGCGGCCTGTTTCGTTTTCGGCCCCCATGACAAGCCCCTGCAACAAGACGAGTATGTGACGAGAGGATGCGCGGGCCGCTTCGCCTGATCCTGCTGCCGATGCTGACGCTGGCGAGCGCCACGATCGGGCACGTCGCGCCTGCGCCCGTATCCGCTGCGCCGGACATCGCCGCGTCGGACAGGGCAGCGATCGATCCGCGCGATCCGGCGCTTCGCTACCCCGTCACCCGCCGTCTCGACCTCACCGAGGATCATTTCGGGGTGAAGGTCGCCGATCCCTATCGCTGGCTGGAAAACGATCTGCGCGCCGATCCTGCCGTGGGCGAATGGATCGCGCAGGAGAATGCGCTGACCCGTCGTTACATCGATGGCCTGCCGGGCCGCGAGACGCTCAAGCGCCGGATGCAGGCGCTGTTGTCGCATGGCCGCTATACCGTGCCGCGCAAGGCGGGCGGGCGTTACTTCTTCGGCTATAACAAGGGGCTGGAGAATCAGACGCCGCTCTATGTGCGCGAAGGGACGTCAGGCGCGCAAAAGCTGCTGGTCGATCCCAACAGCTGGAGCCGGGACGGCAGCAAGGCGCTTGCCGAATGGACGCCGTCGCCCGATGGCCGCTTCCTCGCCTATGGCGTGCAGGATGCGGGCAGCGACTGGCGGACGTTGCGGGTGCTGGACGTGGCGACGGCGAGGACGCTGGACGACCATGTCGACTGGGTAAAATTCTCGCAGACGGCATGGGATGGGCGGGGCGAGGGCTTCTTCTATTCGCGCTTTCCCGCGCCGCAGGAGGGGGAGGCGTATCGCTCCGCCACCGACGGGCAGCAGCTCTATTATCATCGCGTCGGCACCGATCAGGCGCAGGACCAGCTGATCTATGACACGCCCGACCGGCCCAAGCTCAGCCATCAGGCGCAGGTGACGAGCGACGGGCGATGGCTGGTGGTGAGTTCGTTCGAGGGAATCGATCCACGCCGCGAAATCCATGTCGCGCCGCTGACCGGAGGCGCGATCAGGCTGCGCCTGCTGGTCAAGGGGCCGCGCCGCGACTGGCGGATGATCGGCAGCCGGGGATCGACGCTCTATTTCCTGACCGACGATCGCGCGCCGCATCTGCGCGTCGTCGCACTCGATGCGGATCGCCCGCGCCGGGGTCCGCGCGAAGTGGTGCGCGAACGGGCGGAGACGCTGGCAGGCGGGTCGCTGGTCGGCAATCGCTTCATCCTCGCTTATCTGAAGGATGGGCAGATCAGCGCCGAACTTGCCGAACTGGACGGGCGCAAGGTGGGCGACGTGCCGCTGCCCGGTTATGGCACGGCGGCGGGATTTGGCGGGAGAGATGGCGATCCCGAGACCTTCTTCAGCTTTTCCGGTTTCGTCACGCCATCGAGCATCTACAGCTTCGACACGGCGAGCCAGCAGAGCCGCCTCTTCGCCGAGCCGGATATGCCGTTCGATCCCGACGATTACGGCGTCGAGCAGCGGCTCTATCCCTCGAAGGACGGGACGATGATCCCGATCACGATCATCCGCAAGAAGGCGCTGGCCGATCATGCGATCGCCGCGCCGACGATCCTCTACGGCTATGGCGGGTTCAATATCTCGCTCACCCCCGGCTATTCGGCGACGCGCATGGCGTGGCTGGAGCAGGGCGGCGTCTATGCCATCGCCAATCTGCGCGGCGGCGGGGAGTTCGGCAAGGCGTGGCATGAGGCGGGGCGCGGGGCCAACAAGCAGAATGTGTTCGACGATTTCATCGCGGCGGGGGAATGGCTGAAGGCGAACGGCTTCACGCCGCAGGGTGGCCTCGCGATCGAGGGGCGGTCGAATGGCGGGCTGCTGGTCGGCGCGGTGGTGAACCAGCGGCCCGACCTGTTCGCCGCCGCGCTGCCCGCTGTGGGAGTCATGGACATGCTGCGCTTCGATCGGTTCACGGCGGGGCGATACTGGGTAGACGATTATGGATCGCCCGCCGACCCCAAGGCGTTCCCGCTGCTCTACGGCTATTCGCCCTATCATAATATCCGGGACGGGCGGGATTATCCCGCGATCCTCGTTACCACGGCGGACACCGACGATCGCGTGGTGCCTGCGCACAGCTTCAAATATGCCGCCGCGCTTCAGGCCGCGCGGATCGGCGACAAGCCCCACCTCATCCGCATCGAGAGCCAGGCGGGCCACGGCGGGGGCAAGCCGATCGACAAGCTGATCGACGAGATGGCGGACAGCTATGCCTTTGCCGCGCGCTTCACCGGCCTCAAGATCACGCGCAAGCCCGACTGATCCTTGCCCTCGCGCGCGTCAGGGCTTAGGGCGCGGCCATGCGCGCCGACCTTTCCCATGTCGACACCTGGATCTTCGATCTGGACAACACGCTCTACCCGGCGAAGGCGGACCTGTTCGCGCTGATCGACGTCAAGATGGGCGAGTTCATCCAGGGATTGCTCGGCTGCGACCCGGCGGAAGCGCGCGTGGTGCAGAAGCGCTACTTCATCGAGCATGGCACGACGCTGTCGGGGCTGATGCACCATCATGGCATCGAGCCGCGCGAGTTCCTGGAGTATGTTCACGACATATCGATGGACCGGCTGGAGCGGGACGAGGCGCTGGTCGACCATATCGCCGCGCTGCCCGGACGCCGCCTGATCTTCACCAATGGCGATGCGGACTATGCCGGGCGGGTGCTGGACAAGCTGGGGCTTTCCGGCCTGTTCGAGCAGGTGCACGACATCCATGCCTGCCAATATGTGCCCAAGCCCGATCCGGCGGGTTATGCGGACCTCTGCCGCATCCATGCCGTCGATCCGACCCGCGCCGCCTTTTTCGAGGATATGGCCCGCAACCTGAAGCCCGCCAAGGCGATCGGCATGACCACCATCTGGGTCAACAACGGGTCGGAAGCGGGCAATCACGATCATCATCCCGACTTCATCGATTTCGAAACCGATCATCTGACGCCATTTCTGGCCGACATTCTGGGGAAGACCGCATGAGCCAAGACCTTATCGCCACCATCGACGCCGCTTGGGACGACCGGGCGAACATCAGCCTTTCGACGCAGGGTGAGGTGCGTCAGGCGGTGGACAGGGCGCTGGCCCTGCTCGACAAGGGCGAACTGCGCGTCGCAGAGCCGACGGAAAGCGGTTGGCAGGTCAACCAGTGGGCGAAGAAGGCGGTGCTGCTCTCCTTCCGCCTGAACGACAATGGGATGATCGACAATGGGCCGGGCGCGGGGCATTGGTGGGACAAGGTACCGAGCAAGTTTGCCGGCTGGGACGAGGCCGCCTTCCGCGCTGCGGGTTTCCGCGCGGTGCCGGGCAGCTTCGCGCGCGCCGGATCGCATATCGCCAAGAACGTCATCCTGATGCCGAGCTTCGTCAACATCGGCGCGTTCGTCGATGAAGGCACGATGGTCGACACCTGGGTAACGGTGGGCAGCTGCGCGCAGATCGGCAAGAATGTCCACCTGTCGGGCGGCGTCGGCATCGGTGGCGTGCTGGAACCGCTTCAGGCCGATCCCGTCATCATCGAGGACGATTGCTTCATCGGTGCGCGCTCCGAAGTGGTGGAAGGCGTGCGCATCGGCAAGGGATCGGTGCTGTCGATGGGCGTGTTCATTAGCCAGTCGACCAAGATCATCGATCGGGCGACGGGCGAAGTGTTCATCGGCGAAGTGCCGCCCTATTCGGTGGTGGTGCCCGGATCGCTGCCGGGCAAGCCGCTGCCCGACGGGACACCTGGGCCGAGCCTCTATTGCGCGGTGATCGTCAAGCGTGTCGATGCGCAGACCCGGTCCAAGACCGCGATCAACGACCTGCTGCGCGACTGAACGGAGAAAGGCAGGCGGGTCTTTCGCAACCCGCCCGCCTTCAACTTAAGACACGAAATTTCCGGCGAAGGTGAATTCCTCGATCGGCTTGCGACCGCTGGGAACTTCCCCTTTTGCCAAGCCTTCGGGCAGGACCGACTTGTCGCCCTGCTTGCCGATCGCGATCGCCGCTTCGATACGGAAACGCTCGGGCACGCCCAGTTCCTTGCGCGCCGCATCGAAATCGACGCCGGTCATGCCGTGCGTATGATAGCCGAGCCGCGTCGCCTGGAGCGCCAAGATGGCCCAGGCCGCGCCCGCGTCGAAGCTGTGGCTGTGAGAAGGCTTATAGTCGTCGGAGCCGGGCGCGGCGCTCAGCGTATCGGACAGGACGAAGACGATCGCGCCCGCATTCTTGACCCAACCCTGATTGAAGGGGATCAGCACCGACAGGAAGCGGTCCCAGTTGGCGTCGTCGCGATGCGCGTAGAGGAAGCGCCATGGCTGATAGTTGAAGGCGGATGGCGCCCAGCGCGCGGCGTCGAAGATGGTGTCGAGATCGCCCTGCGGCACGGCAGAGCCGTCGAAGGCGCGCGGTGACCAGCGGTCGAGGAAAAGCGGATCGACGGCACGATCGACCGTGCGATTATCGGTGGCCATAGTTACTCCCTAACGAACAAACGAATAGAAAGGTCGATATATGCAGGCTTGCGCGCGCTTTGCGAGGGGTCAGTTGGCCGGTTCGATGCGCCCTTCAGAAACGCTGTTATCCGCTGCGGAAACATGGTCGCTATCGCGTTCGAGCAAGATGACGCTCGGTTCGCGCAATACGGCCTGCGCCAGCCGGGAACCCCAACGGGAAAACATCCCGGTGCGGGCGACATAGCCATCTGGTTCCTGCATTCCTCGCCTCCATGGGCCTCGACTCGGGCCCTTTACTAGCGATGCTATAGAGAAACGTCGCACAAGCAATGCTTGAGGCGGACGATAGCCATGCTTGTCAGACGAGGCCGAGCTTGGACAGTTCGTTGAGCAGCGCTGGCGGCATGGCGTCGAGGCTGTCCACCTCACCCTCGGCGATATCAGGCGGCGCGTCTGCATCCTCCAGATAGCGCCAGCCCTGATGCGCGCGTTTCGGGCTGGACCGTACCGGGATCAGGCGCGGTGCGAGCCGGACCCAATAGCGCCCGGTGCCCGTCTCCTCAAAGCCGAGAATGGGGCTGCGCCCGACGATGCGGTGACTGTGGATCCAGTAGAGTGATCCGCCCGCCATCTCCTCCACCCGCTTGGGCAGGTAGCGCGTCGTGATCCGCGCCTCGCCCGCATGACCTTCCAGCCAGGCACGCAGAGTGGCGGGGCTTTCGGACTGGAAGGCGATCTTGGTGATGTGCAGCGGCATGGGAAATACAGATGGGGTGGAGGATCAGCCGGTCAATCCCGCCGCCGTCGCAAGCCCCAGAAAGGCGAGAAAGCCCATCGAGTCGGTGATCATCGTCACGAAGATGGAGGAGGCGACGGCGGGGTCGAGGTTCATCCGGTCGAACGCCAGCGGCACCGCCGCGCCCGCCAGCCCCGCCGTCACGATATTGGTCATCATCGCCGCCGCGATCACGAGGCCCAAATGCGGGTTCTGGAAGACGAGGCTGACGCCGATCCCCAGCACGACGGCGACCGTCGCGCCGTTGAGCAGGGCGACGCGGATTTCGCGCAGGATGGTGCGTTTGGCGTTGGAGCCGGTGATCTGGTTGGTGGCGAGCGCGCGCACCGTGACCGCCATCGTCTGGCTGCCCGCGTTGCCCCCGACGCCCGCGACGATCGGCATCAACGTAGCGAGCGCCACCATCTGCTGGATCGTTCCTTCGAAGATGCCGATGATGGTGGAGGCGAGCAGTGCGGTCAAAAGGTTGGTGAGCAGCCAGCGCACTCTCCCCTTGTAGCTTTCCAGCACCGGTTCGTTGATGTCGCCTTCGCCCGCACCCGAGAGGCGGAGAATGTCTTCGCCCGCTTCTTCCGAAATGATGTGGACGACGTCATCGACCGTGATCATGCCGACCAGCCGCCCGCCGCCATCGACCACGGCGGCCGAGATAAGGGCATATTTCTGGAAGCGTAGCGCGACTTCTTCCTGATCCATGTCGACCGGGATCAGCGTCTGCTCGCGCTTCATGAGATCGGCCATGGCGATGCCGCGCGGGCAGGTGAGCACCCAGCTGAGCTGACAGGTGCCGATCGGCTTGTGCGCCGCGTCCACAACGAAGATTTCCCAGAAATCGCGGGTAAGGTCGTCATGATCGCGCAGATAGTCGATCACCTGCCCCACGGTCATATGTTCGGGCACCGCGACCAGATCGCGCTGCATCAGGCGACCGGCGGACTCCTCAGGGTATGCGAGCGCGCTTTCGATCGCGGCGCGATCTTCCGGCTCCATCGCCTCCAGCACCGCCTGCTGGTCGGCTTCCTCCATATCCTCGATAATCGCGACGGCATCGTCGGTGTCGAGTTCGGCGGCGAATTCGGCGACCTGCGCCGGTGCAAGCGCACCGATCAGGTCGTCGCGGACATAGTCGTTGAGTTCGGAAAGGACTTCAGCGCCGACGATGTTGCCCAGCGCCGCCGCGACATCGCCGCGCCTTTCTGACGGGGTGAGTTCGAGAAGATCGGCAATGTCGGCGGGGTGCAGCGGCGAGACGAGTTCGCGCGCGCGCTCATCGTCGCCATCCTCCACCGCGTCGAGCACGGCGGAGAGAAATTCGGGCTTCAGCCGGTCGTCCTCATCGAGGCCGGTGTCGGCTTCGGCCAGAATCTCATCGTCAAAGGGCTGGTCGTCGTCCCGGTCTCTGACAGGGGGTTCGGCCATGTCGCCGCGCTCGCTCATCGCGCCCCCTACTGTCCGGTTCCTGTAACATTTCGCTGCTTTCGCCCATGCGTGCTGCAATTGCAATGGGCCGCCGGGTCGGGTGCAGGAAGTTTCTTCCATCCCGAACCCAAGCCTCTATATGGGAGCCAATCCGTATTTTTCCCCGCCAAGAGAGGATTTTTCATGGCCGACGAAACACTGACCCTTTCCCTCGACAGCGGCGGCGACGTCGTGATCAAGCTGCGCCCGGACCTTGCCCCCGGCCATGTCGAACGCATCACGACCCTTGCGAAGGACGGCTTTTACGACGGCGTCGTGTTCCACCGCGTCATCCCCGGCTTCATGGCGCAGGGCGGCGATCCGACCGGCACCGGCATGGGCGGATCGAAGCTGCCCGATATCAAGGCCGAATTCAGCCGTGAACCGCATGTGCGCGGCGTGTGCTCGATGGCGCGCGCGTCCAACCCCAACAGCGCGAACAGTCAGTTCTTCATCTGCTTCGACGACGCTACTTTCCTCGACGGCCAGTACACGGTCTGGGGCGAAGTGACGTCGGGCATGGAGCATGTCGACGCGCTGCCCAAGGGCGAGCCGCCCAAGACGCCGGGCAAGATCGTCAAGGCGACCGTCGCCTGATCGATTGAAGATTGAGAAGGGGCGCCGATCCATCCGATCGGCGCCCCTTTTTTTATTTCTTTTCCGACGGTTTGGCCATGCCGTCGGTAATGGAGATCGGGGTGGCCGTCGCCCCCTCTGGCGCGGGTGGCGGCACGTAGGGGCCGATCGATTCGATGTGCCAGCGCCTTTGTTCGGCGGTCGACCCATCGACATCGTTTACCCGGCGCAGCGTCACCTGTCGCAGCGCGTACCAAGGCTTGCCGTTGGTGGCGATGCGGCCATAGACCTGCACCGGCACGGTGACGTAAGAAGAGCCTGCCGCGCCCTCCATCTCGCCCGGCGCGCCGATATTGGCGTGAATTTCGCTGAAGCCCCGGAAGCGGGCGGCGAAATGGGCGTCGTCCTGCGATCCGATATCGCCGTTCTGGTTCCAGAGATCCTGCGCATCGGTGAACTTCTTCGCTTCGAGCAGGGCATAATAGCCCTGTACCACCTGCGCCGCGCCCTGCGGTCCGTCAGGATCGATCGATCCTTCCGCGACCGGCGTCCTGTCGTCGGGCAGGCCGCCCGGCGTGCCGGGGGCGGGCGGATTGAGCGGTTCCATCACCGCCATCGCTTCGGCGCGGACATTATTGTCGATCTGCGTTTCCGACGCGCCATTGGCGATATTGTTGATCGCGCTTTCCTCCCGCCCGTCGCAGGCCGCGACGAGCGAGAGGGAGGTCAGCGCGGCGAGCTTTACCCAAACCCGCATCAGTCTGGCTGCCTCCGGGGCGCAGAAAAGCTGCGGTTGCCCGCCGGTCCTGGAGGGCGGCCCATCCGCTGTCCAGGCGAGGGGCGATTGCCCCAGCTGCGGTCCGGACGACCCATTTGCGGATCGCGCAGACCCGGCTGCGGGGTCGGGCGAACGCCATCGCGTCCGCGCCATCCACCGCCGTTGCCGCGCCAGCCGCCACGGCCCGGATCGCTCGCGCCGGGCGTCGTCACGCCGCCATTTTGCGGAGGCGTCGGATTGGGTCGCGCCCAATTGCCGGGTCGGCCATCGCGATCGCGATCACGGCCACGCCAGCGTCCATCCCGGGCGCCGCGCCAGCCGTCCCGGTTGCCGTCCCAGCCGGGCCGGCCGTTGCCCCAGCGATCCGCACGACGTTCGGCCCGGCGGGCTTCCCAATAGCGGCGCTGGCCGTCCGACCAGCGTTGCCGCCGTCCGCCGCGATCATAGACATAATAGCCGCTGCCGGGATAATAGAAGCCATCATACCAGCCCGTGTAGAGGCCCGGCTGATAATAGCCCGGCCCGTAATAGGGGTCGTAATAGCCCCCGTTTCCATAATAGCCGCTGCCCACGCTGACGCCGCCATAGCCATAGCCATCGTCGTAACAGCCACCCAGCGCAAGGGCGCTCGCCAAGCCTATCGCCGCCAGGAACCGATGTCGGATGCCCGTCATCGCCTTTCTCCTCAATCCATCTGATGAAGACGTAACGCTGGCCGGTTGAATTGGTTGTGAATGGAAAGGCCCGACGTTTCTTTTCTGTTGCTCCGTTTCGGGTCAGCGCAGGCTTAGCGCTTTGGCGATATCATCCCAGGCGACGAGCTTGAAATTTTGCGCGGCCGCCGCGTTGTGCCCGTCCTGCGCCACGAACAGTCCGCCGGGATAATCCGGGCCGAAATCGCCGAGCATCAGGTCAATGCCGTCGGTTTCTTCCGACCCGCCAATCCGGCCATCCACGACGCGGAAGCGCCCGGCATAGCCGTCGTCGGACAGGCGATAGGCGGCATAGGCATTGTCGCCCTGGCTTGATACCAGCAGATAGCCGTCCCTGTCCCCGATCGTGGCGATGGCGAGTCCCTCCGCGTCGGCGACGATGTGGCGGGCGTCGGCGGCGGCGATCTTCGTCGGTGTCGTCGGGCCGGTGGCGTGCGCGTCGAAGCGCCAGAGGCCGACATCCTCCTCCGCGACGTAGAGGATATGCGTGCGGTCATCGACGACGCAGCCTTCCGACTGGGTGCCGAGTTTCATCGTCCGCACGATCCGACCGGCGGGAGCATTGCCCGAAGCGTCGATCGCGACCTGATTGATCGTGCCGTCCTTCAGCACGATGAAGGCGGAAAGGCTGCTCTCGTCGCGGCCAAGGCAGATGCCATAGGCTTCGCCGCGCCCGGCATCGACCTTGCCAAGGGCGGTGAGCTTCGCGCTGGCGGGGTCGAGCAGGAACAGAGCGATCTTGGCGTTGGTAACGTCGTTGCGATCGGATGCGGCGACGAGGATGCCTTTGGCTCCGGCGATCGCGACCCCGTCTTTCAGATCGACATTGTTGACCCGCCCGGCGTCGAGAAAGTCGCGCACCTTGCCGTCGAGGCCATAGACGTAGAGGCCCGCCTTCTTGTCGGTGCCGACGATCAGGCTTTGCGCGGGATTGGCGGCGTTGCGCCAGATGGCAGGATCGTCCGCCGCATCGGCATTGGCGGTGCCGACCGGGGCGGTCTCACCGCGCGCGGTGACGCTCGCGGCGGGTGCGGCGTTGGCGATGCGCGTGGCGAGGGGGATCTCCGTCTCGAGTGTTGCGCAGGCGGAGAGCGCCGTCAGCGCCGCTATGGAAGATAAGATACGCATCCTCATGTCCCTCACTTGCCCCGCGCCACGCACTTGCCGCCATCCGGGCCGATCGCGCCGTTGCAGGTCCGCTGCGCGATCGTCGGTTCGCTGATCTCGGAGAGGCGGTTGCCGTCGGCGCGCTTTTGCAGGTCGAAACCGTCATAGAGCTTGCCCGAGGCGGTGTAGGTGCGGAATTTGAGCCGGTCGCCATCGACATCGACGACCTGATAGAGTTCGGTCGCTTCCGCCGTTTTGTCGGGCTGGGTGCGGGCGCGGTCATTGAGACCGTACATCTTCGATCCGGTGACCGATACCAGATAGACCGGCCCCTGGATCGCGCCGCTCGCCCGCGCTTTTGCCGACGCCGCGCGTCCCGCTTCGGCGGTCAGGCGGCTGTAGCAATGGTCATGGCCTTGCAGCACCAGATCGACTTTCCGGGCTTCGAACACCGGTTTCCATGCGGCCTTGATCTCGGCCGTGTCCTGCGGGCGGGCGCAGGTGAAAACGGGCTGGTGGAACAGCACGACGTTCCAATTCGCCTTGCTGGACGCCAGCGTCGCGTCGAGCCATCGGGTTTGCTGCGCCATAGTGCCGAGGTCGATCGCCGACGTGCCGTCGAGGATGATGAAGCGGACACCCTGATAATCGATGAAATAGGTCGTCGGCAGGTTCGGCGCGCCATTGCCGGGCAGCGCGAACTGGAGCGGGAAATAGGGGCCGAGCTTGCGGCTTTCCTTGCCGTTGGGCAGTGTCACATCGACATATTCATGATTGCCGGTCGCGGGAAGTTGCGGAAGGATCGACCAGTTGTAGCCGCCCGCCTGATTGAATTCGCCCCATTCGTCGTCATGGTCGAGGTCGTCGCGCTGCGCGGCGAGGTCGCCTGCATGGACGACCAGTTCTATCCCGCCATTGGCGTGAAAAGCCTGACGAATGACGCGGCTGGCATAGGTGAGGATGCCATTCTGGATATCGCCCAGATAGAGGAAGCGGAAGGGCTTGGCCTCCGCCGCCGCCGTGCGGAATTGCAGCCACTCGCTCCATCCCGCGCTGCCGCGCAGGCGGTATGCGTAGACGGTATCGGGGGTCAGATTGTCGAAGCGGACTTGATGATAAAGGGCGGGTCCGTTGGCGCTGTCCTTGGCGATGCCGGTGGGGCCGGTGACGGTTCGCGCCCTTTCCTCCAGCGTCGGTCCATCGACAGCGATCGCGATCTGCGCCTCGCTCGCCTGTTGCGCGGCATCGGTGCGCCAGGCGACCGCCATGCCGTGCGCGGGATCGGCGGCGGGCGTCAGCATGATGCGATCGGGCAGCGATCGGGCGGCATAAGGCGTCCCGGCCGAGCGGGGTACGAGCGGCCGCGCAGCGGGTTGGGCGACGAGACTGGCGGGGATGGCCGACACGAGCAGCGCGGCGATCAGGGTGGGGCGGGAGCGGGACAAGGCGTCCTCCTTCAAAAAAATAGCCTGCCGGTCGCGCGGGGCGACCGGCAGGCGGAACGTCAAGGGATCAGAAGCTGGCGGTGATGCCGAACTTGGCGGTCCAGTTATATTCCTCGAACTGGAGGATACGCTTGCCACCCGCGAAATTCTGATAGGCGAAATAAGGCTCGTTGCCGACGTTGATCCATTCGGCGAACAGGCGGACGCCCGGCAGGATGCGATATTTGGCGCTGAGGTCGATCTGGAAATGATCGTCGACGTAGCGGTCCTGATCCGCTTCGCTGCCCAGCTCGTCGAGATATTTGTCGCGATAGGTGCCCGCCGCGCGCAGCGAGACCGGACCCTTTTCATATCCCAGGACGAGGTTGAACGTGTTCTTGGACGACGCGGCGAGCGGCACGCGGCGCGGATCGGCGATGTCGCCATCGGTCAGCACCGTGCCCTTGGCATCGGTATAGGTGTAGTTGGCGTTAATCAGCAGCCCGTCAAACGGCGCGGGCAGGAAGCTCATCACCTGGCTGTAGGACAGTTCGAAGCCCTTGATCTTCGCCTTGTCGCCGTTGATGTAGGTCGTGAGTTCCGTGTAATCGACGCCATAGACGGTGCCCGGATCGGTGATCCGCTGCTCGACCACGAAATCCTTGATCGACTTCCAGAAGAAGCCGCCGGTGAGCGCCGCATTGGTGCCAAAATACCATTCCGCCGACAGGTCCGCATTCCATGCGCTGTAGGGGCGCAGATCCGGGTTGCCGAGCGTTGCTTCGCGATCCTCGTTGATGTCGAAGCGGGGCGCCAGCTGCGACAGCTTGGGTCGCACCAGGCTCTTGTAACCGCCCAGGCGGAAGACGAGGTTGCGGGTCGGTTCGTAGCGGACCGTCAGGCTGGGCAACCAGTTGGTGTAGTTGCGATGGAAGCGGTTGGGCGTGATCGTGACATTTTCGTCCTCGTCGGTCTGGGTGACGAAGGCGCGGATGTCGTTGCGCGTCTGCTCCATGCGGACGCCGCCGATGACGCGCAGAGTGTCGCTGTCCCAACGGCCGAGCATATAGGCGGCGAGAATGTCTTCCTTGACGCTATAATCCGACGTCGTCGAATTGAGCAGCGTGTCGAGCGGGTTCAGCTCGAAATTGCCCTGGTTGTTATAGAAGAAGTCGGTCGGGCCATTCTGGCTCGGCAGCGGGAGGATGTTGGCGATGCGATAGCTCTGGTCGCCCAGAACGTCCGCCAGCGTGTATGTGCCGTCATAGCCGTCATAGACCGAGCTATCGAGATTGTAGCTCTTCTTGCGCCAGCGTGCCTTCGCCCCCGTCTGCACGGTGAAGGTGCCGTGATCGCTGACGAAGGAACGGCTGATGTCGCCCTTGACCGTATATTCGCGGTCGCGCGAGTCCGACAGGTCGGTGCGCTCCAGTTCGTTGAAGCTGTAGCGCGTGGGATCGAGGAAGCGGGTGGTGTTGCCGGTGACGGTGTACAGCGGCTTCATCGGGTCGGAATAGTCGAAGCCGACATTCACGCCGTTATTCTGGAAGCGGGCGCGGAATCGGGTGGGATCGATCGAGCCGTTTTCGCGCTCGCTCGCCTCCGACCAGCTGCCTGAATAGGTGACCTTCCACGGGCCGGTGTTGGTTTCGCCGCCCAGCGTCAGCGACTTGATCTTCTGCTTTTCGAAGCGGTCCTTCATGCGGCGGCGCACTTCGATGCGGCCGTCGGCGTCGGAGAATTGCGCGCTGGTGGCGCTGCCCGAACGCGGTTCTTCATCCATGATGAAGATGATGTCGCCGCGATATTCCTGATCCTTGAACTCGCTGTAGAGACCACGCGCATAGAGCTTGGTCGTGTCGGTCGCGAGCCAGTCGAAGCTCAGCGATCCGCCCAGCCGCTCGCGCTGGACATTATAGTCGCGATACTGGACTTCGCCTGCGTAAGCGACGCCGTCGTCCGTCTCGGCCCAGTCCGCCGCTTCGATATTGTCGGTTTCGAACTTGCGCTTGTAATAGCTGGCGCCGCCCGCGATGCCGAAGCGGTCGGACAGGCGGGTAGAGAAGTCGAAGCTGCCCTTAGGCGTCAGCGCGTCGGCATAGTCGTTATAGCTGCCCTCCAGCTTGACCGAATAGAGATCCTTCTTGCGGTCGAAGGCGCTGGTGGTGTTGATTTCGATCGACGCGCCGATCGTGTCGCCGTCCATGTCCGGGGTCAGCGACTTCTTGATCTCGATCGATTCGATGAGTTCGGACGGGATCACGTCGAGCGCGACCGAGCGGACGTCGCTTTCGGGCGCGGGGACGCGAGTGCCGTTGATCGAGGCCGAATTGAGTTCGGGGTCGAGGCCGCGGACCGACACGAAGCGGCCTTCGCCCTGATCGTTGAGGATGTTGACGCCGGGCAGGCGACGGATCGATTCGGCGACATTCTGGTCGGGGAACTGGCCGATCGCGTCGCGGGTGAGCACGCTTTCAACGCCGTCCGCCGCGCGCTGGCGCGAAAGGGCCGACGCCTGGTTGGCGACCTGGCCGACGACGATGATCGAGCTGTCGACGTCGGAACCGATACGGATGTTGGCATCCACGTCGTCCGTCGCGGGAACGGTGACGGTGGTACGGACCGGATCGGCGCCGACATAGCGCGCCTCGATCGTGTAGGTGCCGGGCGCGACATCGGGGAAGCGATAGCCGCCGTCACGTCCGGCTTCGGCTACGCGGTTCAGCTCGACGATGCGCAGCTGCGCCGATTGCAGCGCGCGGGTGCCGGTGCCGTCCGACACGGTGCCGCTGATGGTTCCGGCAAGTGCGGCAACCGGGGTGGAAAGGGCAATGATGATGGCTGCGCGGCTGACGCCACGGAATAGGCTGTGCATGTTATGGCTCCCCTGTGCTGGGGGACGCCCTGATCCGTTTTCCTTACGCCATCATGTCGATAATGTTACGGTTTACGGACGCTTACATGATTTTTCCGTGACAGCGGGATGGTTTCCGTGACGGACAATCGCTCGCTTACGCCGCGAGCGGGGCCAAGGACCAGCGGCGCAGCCGGGCGTAGAGCGCTGCAATGACGCCGCCGAACACCAGGATCGACAGCGGCACGGCCCAATGGCTTTCGCCGACCAGCGCGAGCGGCGCGTCGCTGTCCGTCCCGGCAACGATCCCGGCGAAGGCGACGCCGAACAGGCTTTCGCCGACGATGAAGCCCGTCGCCATCAGCACACCCATCCGCTCGGCAAATTCCGGGTTGCTCTGGCGCAGCGACCAGCGGTTGTAAAAATGACCGATCACCGCGCCGACCGGGATCAGCAGCGTCAGCGCCATTGGCAGATAGATGCCCATGCCGACGGCGAGCGGGGGCAGGCGCAGCTTGCCGGCGCGGCCCAGCGTTTCGTCGAGCGCGACGACCACCGCGCCGATGCCTGCGCCGATGCCGATCAGACCCCAGTCGAGATCGCCGCCCAGCACGCCCTTCGCCAACGCGGAGATGAGTGCGGCCTGCGGGGCGGGCAGAGCGTTGGCGCCCGCGCCGCTCGCGCCCGCAAAACCGAACGCGCTGTTGAGCAGGTCGAGCACCGGCGGGATTACCAGCGATCCGAAGACCACGCCCAGCACTAGCGCGACCTGCTGTTTCCAGGGCGTTGCGCCGACCAGCTGGCCGGTCTTGAGGTCTTGAAGATTGTCGTTCGAAATCGTGGCGATGCCGAAGACGATCGCTGTGGTGAACAGCGCATAGGCGATGAGCGCCTGCGTCTGCTTGGGATCGCCATGTCCCGAGCCGTAGATAGCGGCGAGCAGCAGCGATGCGCCCAGCACCGCGAGGATGCCGACGCCGGAAATCGGGCTGTTGGACGCGCCGATGAGGCCGGCCATATAACCGCAGACCGACGCGATAACGATGCCCGCGACCAGCACATAGGCGAGCGTCAGGCCGATGACGGGGATGGGATTGGCAGCGATCGGGCCGCCCTGCGCGAAGACCCACAGCAGCACGCCGATCGGGATCAGCGTCGCGAGGATGGTGCCGCCGACGATGCCGATCGGCAGGTCGCGCTCGGTCAGCTCTAGCAATCCTGCATTGCCCGCCCGGCGCGTCGCGTTGGCGGTCAGAGCCGACCGGATGCCGCTGACGATGGGCCCAAGAATCTTGAGCAGCGTCCAGATCGCGGCGATGCCGATCGTGCCTGCGCCGATGAAACGCGCCTTCATGCGGAAGGTGGTGCCGACCAGATCGGCAAGGTCTGCGCCCGCTGGCAGCGGCGAGGTGAGATAAGGGACGATGCCGACCCAGCTGATGAGCAGACCGACGAACATCGCGACGCCCACCGACAGGCCGACGAGATGGCCGACGCCGATCAGCGCCATCGAGAAGCTGGTGGAGACCGATGTCGCGCCTTTGCCGAACGTGAAGAAGGTCGCGGCTTCTTCGGCGAGCAGCTTCGTCTTGGCGACGATCGAGAAGCTCGCCGCCGCCAGCGCAGAAGCGACGATCGCGGCAAGGCCGCGCTTGTTTTCCTCAAGCCCCTCGCGCGATCCCGCACCGACCTTCAGCACTTCGGCCGCCGCGACACCCTCGGGATAGGGGAGGTCGGAACCGGTGACGAGCGCGCGGCGCAGCGGCACCGAATACATGACGCCCAGCACGCCGCCGGTGGCGATGGTGAAGGCCGACAGCCAATAGGGGAAGCCCTGCCACCAGCCGATGATGACGAGGCCGGGAAGGACGAAGATGATCGCCGACAACGTGCCCGCCGCCGATGCGATCGTCTGGACGATGTTGTTTTCCAGGATGGTGCCAGTCGCGAACAGCCGCAGCACCGCCATCGAAATGACCGCCGCCGGGATCGACGTCGCAAAGGTCAGGCCGATCTTGAGGCCGAGATAGACGTTGGCCGCCGTGAAGACGAGCGTGATGAGCGCGCCCAATATGACGCCGCGCAGCGTCAGTTCGGCCATGTCGCCGGATGGCGCTTGCCCTGCTTGAGGCTTCGTCGTCACATTCTGTCTCCCGCCCCACGGCCTGCTTGTCAGCAACTCGTAATAATGTTGCCGGGGCGTGGATCAATCGGAAAGTGCAGCCTTGCGCGTCGCCGTTCGCTGCTGGAGCCAGCCGCGCACCGTTTGCGTCCAGCGCGCATAGCCCCGCGCGTTCATGTGCAGGCCGTCGGTGCGAAACAGCGATGCGTCGGGCAGGCCGTCGGGCGCGAGCAGCGAAGAGCCGACGTCGAGATAGTCGAACCGCGCCTTGCCCGCCGCCGCCATTACCGCTTGGTTGACCAGCATCATCTTGGGCCAGAGCGTCCAGCGCAGCGGACTGGGCTTGAGCGACAGGCAGGCGATCGGCGCACGCGCGTAATCGGTCCGCAGTCGCTTCAACAAGGTCAGCAGATCGTTCGACACCTTCTCCGGCGTCGCGCCGCCAGCCAGATCATTCTCGCCGACATAGACGATAATGGCTTTGGGTTTGCCGGGCGGGCGCAGCCGCTCATAATAATGCAGGACGTGGGGCGTCGACGCGCCGCCGAAGCCACGATTGAGCGTCGCCATGTCGGGAAAGCTCGTCGCCGTATCCCACAGCCGGATGCTCGAACTGCCGATGAACAGGGTGGAATCGGGCGCGATCGGATGACCCGCATCCGCCTTGGCAAAGGCTTCCACCTCGCGCGCGAAAGGGAAGACGGGATCAGGATTGGGCGGCGCGGCGATCGCCGCGCCGTGCAGGGCGACCAGCCCCAGGCCCGCTCCGACGATCCGGCGCAGCGCTGCGCGCCGCGTGGATCGATCAGTGGCGATGGGTTGGGCGCAGGCGATATTTGCCGTCGGCATAGTCACCGAACATACCGGTAATGGCCGGATGATCCACCGGCTCGTCGCTGTCGTCGACGACCAAGTTTTGCTGGCTGACATAGGCGACATAGCTGGATTCGCCATTTTCTGCGAGCAGATGGTAGAAGGGCTGCTGCTTGTCGGGACGCAAGTCGGCGGGGATCGCCTCATACCATTCGTCGCTGTTGGCGAAGACGGGATCGATGTCGAACACGACGCCGCGAAAGCCGAACAGCCGATGCTGGACGACGTCACCGATGCTGAAGCGGGCGTGGGCGATCGGAGGGGCGCTGACGCCGGTTCCGAACATTTCGATCGTGTCTCTCATATGTCCAATTTAGGACACCGCGGGGAAGAGACAAGAAAAATAGCGTCCTACCCGCTTGGCAAGGGTGATTTCATTCGCTAATGGCCGCCGCTCGACCGGGAACGCGGTGCCGTTGCGCGCCATCAGCGGACCTTCTGCGGAGAGGTGGCAGAGTGGTCGAATGCGCCGCACTCGAAATGCGGTTTGCGGGTAACCGTAACGTGGGTTCGAATCCCACCCTCTCCGCCA
>JAAIGE0100315408.1_pt1 | contig 19004 bp, 17 predicted proteins | sample 6487951 | NCBI WGS metagenome assembly JAAIGE01 (sample SAMN13974128, study PRJNA590717) | phyllosphere metagenome | biome: tomato field; feature: multiple bacterial spot infested tomato fields; material: tomato leaves; isolation source: leaves from tomato fields | host: Solanum lycopersicum ...
ACGTCGACGACCTCCGGGGTCGAGAGCAGTCCGCCGAGCCCCAGGATGCGGTGAGGGATGCCGCGACGCCCGAGCGCGTCCGCGAAGCGCAGCATGTGCTTCTTGCTGCGCAGCAGGATCGCGCCCGTCGTCGCCCGTCCCGCGCGGTGACGCTCGTCCCGGACGTCCGCGAACCACGCCGCGACGGCATCCGCCTCGGCGTCGAGGTCGTCCTCCACCACGATGTCGACCCGCCCCGCCGGCGCCCCCGGACGGGGCCGGAGGGAGCCCACCTCGACGGGGGCGTCCAGCGGAGCGAGCACCGCACCTGCGGCGCGCAGGACGTCCACGCCGTTGCGCCAACTGGTGAGGAGCGCGTAGCTGCGACCGGCGGCATCCGGGTCGAACGAACGGGCGAAGTCGCCCAGGTTCCCCGCGCTCGCCCCGCGCCAGCCGTAGATCGACTGGTGCGGATCGCCGACGGCCATGACGGCGGTGCGCCGGAAGAGAGTCGCGAGCAGGTCGGTCTGCACGACCGACGTGTCCTGATACTCGTCCAGCAGGACGACCCGGTACCGCTCGCGCAGCTCCGCGGCCACCGCCGGATGCGACCGGACCACCTGGAGCGCCCCGGCGACCTGATCGGAGAAGTCGATGAGCCCGCGGCGGCGCTTCTCGGCCTCGTACGTCCGCGCGAGGGCGACGAGCACGGACAGGCCCGACACCTTCTCGGCCGCCGTCCGCACCTCGGCGTACACGGAGGTTCCGGCGCGCTGGCTGGGACGCTCGAGGACGTCCTGGAAGGCCGTCGAGAACGCGTCGAGGTCGTCCAGCTCGACGAGGTTGTCGACGCTGTCGCGGGCGATCCGCAGCGCCGCGTCGATGATGGTCGACGGACGCTCGGCGCGATCGGGCAGACGGGGGTCGTCGGAGGAGAGCACGACCTGCCGCATGAGAAGCCACGCCGCCGACTCGCTCATCACGACCGCCTCGGCATCACGACCGATGCGGACGGCGTTCTCGCGGACGATGGCGTCGGCGAAGCTGTTGTACGTCGACACCGCGGGCCGCTCGAGCAGCGCGTCCGCCCCGTCACCGCCGGGCGACTCGGGCGCGACGGCGTCGAGCGCCGCACGCCTGGCGGACTCGGGAGCACCGGACCGCTCGAGCTCGCCGAACACCGCGAGCCGCCCCTCGGCGTGGAGCCGACCGAGGTGCGGGAGCAGGCCGCGCCGCTCGAACTCCCCGAGGCGACGCAGCCGCGAACCGATCCGTTCCGCGAGTTCGCCGGCGGCCTTGCGCGTGAAGGTGAGCCCCAGCACCTCGTCCCGGCGCACGAGTCCGTTCGCGACGAGCCAGACGACACGACCGGCCATCGTCTCGGTCTTGCCGCTGCCGGCGCCCGCGACCACGAGCGCCGGCGCCAGCGGCGCGGAGATGACGGCCGACTGCTCCGCGGTCGGCGGGAACTGCCCGAGGGCCGCCGCGACGGCCTCGGGACTCAGGAGTGCGGGGGTCACGCCGAGCTCACCGGTCCGATCGTGTGGATGCGGCAGAGTCCGCGGGTGTGGTCGTCACGGCAGTGCTCCTCGAACGGGGCGACGAACGACGTGCCGCGCATGATCCTCACCGCCTCGTCGACGCGGCCCAGGAACGCGGCCCGCGTCTCGTCGTCGAAGGGCTCCTGCCGCGGCTCGGCGTACGGGCCGTGACGGGTGCCCTTCAGGACGAGGAGTTTCGCACCCCCGGGCTCCGCTCCCGCAGCCGCGGGGATCGCACCGCGCTCGAACGCCAGCTGGTAGGCCGCGAGCTGCGGGTTCTCCAGGGCGGCGCGCTCACCCGTCGCCTCGCTGCGCCCCGTCTTCAGGTCGACGATCACGACGCGTCCGTCCCGGGTGCGTTCGACGCGGTCGATGTACCCCGAGAGGATCGCCGGGTGCGCGGCATCCGGCACCGGGAGCTCGACCTCGAAGTGCGGTTCGGCGCCGACGAGCGTCGTGCCCGCCCGCTCGGTGTCGCGCAGGTACGCGGCGAGCCGGGTCACGAGGTCCCGCGCGCGACGGCGCTCCGCCTCATCGATCCAGGGCGCCTCGAACTCCAGCTGGGACCAGCCGTCCTCGACGTACGACCACAGCGCCTCCTCGTCCGCCGTCGCGACGTGCTCGAGCGCGCCGTGCAGCAGCGTCCCGAGCCCGGCGATGGCCGTACCGGGATCCCCGCCGAGGTCGCCGATCGCCCAGTCGAGCTGGCACTGTTCGAGGGCATGGATGCGGGAGGGCGACACGCGCAGCGGCGCGACGTCGAGATCCCGCAGCGGCGCGGTGCTCGTGGGTTCCGCGAGGCCGTACCACTGCGCCGGATGCGCGCCCGGCACACCTGCCGCGGCGAGGAGCGCGAGCTGGCCCGCGGCATCCTCCCGGTCGGACTCCGACGACCGCGGGTCGGTGAGCCGGCGGCGGTGCGCGGCGACGAGTCCCCGCAGCGTGAGGGGGTGCTCCGCCGAGCGCGGCGCCGGAGAGGCGGGCGGGAGGAGGTCGAACAGGACGCTCGGACCGGTGTCGTCGTCGTCGACGGCGGTGACGATCAACCGGGAGCGGGCGCGCGATACGGCGCGGGCGAAGAGCCGCAGCTCGTCGTGCAGCACCGCGCGACGTCGGTCGGCGGTGTCGAGGTCGGTGTCCTCCTCGGCCAACCGCGCCGTCTCGAGGAGGCTTCCTCGCAGCCGCAGGTTCGGCCAGACGCCGTCCTGCACGCCGGCGACGACGACGGTGTCGAACTCGAGGCCGAGCGCCGCGGCAGGCGTCGAGATCTGCACGCCGCTGGCGACGGTGCCGGTGCGGAGGCGATCCTCCGCGACCTCGGAGTGCAGCAGCGCGCGCAGGTGGTCGATCGGCGCAGTCCCGTCCTCCCGCTCGCCGTGCCGCTTGGCCGCTTCGAAGAGCGCCACGACGGCGTCGAGGTCGCGGCGGGCCTGGTCGGCCAACGGTCCCTGGCCGTCGGCCAGCGTGCGCAGCTGCCGCTCCAGCCCGCGCTGCTCCCACACGGTCCACAGCAGCTCGTGCGCCGTCGCGCCGGCCCGGATCTGCTCGGCGACCTCGGCCAGCGTGCGCGACAGTCGTGCGGCGCGCCGGGCCTCCGGGGTGTCCACGACGTCGAATTCCACGGGATGACGCACCCCCGACGCGAGCAGCTCGCGCGCGGACCGCTCGCCGCCGCGGCGCAGCTCCGCGTGACGCAGCGCCGCCCGGAGCCGGCGGAGTTCGACGGGGTCGAGACCGCCGCCGACGAGCACGTCGAGCACCTCGTCGTCGCTACGGGACTCCGCGGCGACGGCCGCGAGGTCGACCGCCCGGAGGAGGTCCCGGACGATGGGCGTCTCGGCGAGGGCGCGTGCGGGTCCCACCGCCGCGGTGGGGACGTCGCGCGCCGACAGCTCCGCCTCGAGCGCCGTCACCTGGCGCGAGTCGTGCGCGATGACCGCCAGCTGCTCCCAGGGGACGCCGTCGTGGACGTGCCGTTCGCGCAGCAGGCGTGCGATGAGGTCGACCTCCTCTGCGCCGGAGCGGAGTGCGAAGGCGCGCAGGCTCTCGTCGGGTTCGACGCCGACGGGCGGATGCCGGTGGGCGACCAGTCCCGCGGCGCCGATGCGCGAGGTGACCTGGGCGACGAGGTCCCGCTGGGCGGGCGTGCCGCGGTGGATGCGGTCGAGGACGTGCGTCCCCGTCGCGAGGCGGGCGAAGTTCTCGGGGCGCGCGCCGCGGAAGGATCCCGAGCCCACGTCGGGGTCTCCGAAGGCGAGCACGGCGATCCCCCGCCGTCGGCACGCCTCGAGCAGTTCCACGCCGCCGAGGGTCAGCTCCTGCGCGTCGTCCACGAGGATCGCCCGCAGTCCCGCCACCGCGCCGAGCGCCGGCGAGCCGGCGGGGGCGTTGCGGAGGAGCCCGACTGCCTCGCGCACGAGACCAGCGGCGTCGCGGTGGGCGCCGCGCATGCGCGCGCGGACCGAGCGGTACTCCCGCGCGAACGAGGCGAGCGACGCCCAAACCGGACGGTCCGTCGCCGCCGCGCGCGCGGCGAGTTCCTCAGGCTCGATGCCGAGCGTCGTCATCTCGGCGAGGAAGGCACGGATCTCGGCCCGGAGCCCGGGAGTGTCGCGGATGTCGGCGGGCAGCCATTCCGGCCAGCGCGACGGGCCGTCGGCCTCGTCCTCGGCGTCGCCCGCCAACAGGTCGCCGATGATCCGGTCCTCGTCGGGCCCGGTGAGCAGCTGCGGCGGCTCGTCGCCCGCGTGGACGGCGTGCGACCGGACCACCTGGTACGCGAAGGCGGGGACCGATCGCGCGAGCGGACCGCTCGTGGCGACGCGCACGCCGACCGCGAGCCGGTCGCGCAACGCGGTCGCGGCCGTCCGTGTCGGGGTGAGCACGATGACCTCGTCGGGACGCATCCCGTCGTCGATGAGTGCGACGACGCGGGAGACGAGCGTCGCCGTCTTGCCCGATCCCGGCGCACCGATCACGACACCGGATGCCGCCGGTTCGAGACCCACGACGGCCTGCTGCGCCGTGTCGAGGGCGAACGGCAGGTCGGGCATGGGCTCCACGCTAACCGGAGCGACGGACACCCGCCCCCGCCCGGCGCCCCGCGTGGCGCCGGGCGGGCCGTTCGCCGACAGCGAGCGGCCGCGCGCGTCCGGGCCGGGAGCCGGTGTCGTAGGCTCGAGACGCGCCCGGAGACCCGGGCCGGGAAAGGCAGGCATCACCGTGGAGATCCGCATCGGCATCGCGAACTCGCGCGAGCTCGGCTTCGACTCGAACGAGACGGCCGACGCCGTGAAGCAGACCGTCACCGCCGCTCTCGACAGCGGCGCGACCTACGTGACCCTCACCGACTCCAAGGGCGCCACCTACGTCATCCCCACGGCCGGCATCGCGTTCGTCGAGGTCGGGACCGACCAGTCGCGTCGCGTGGGCTTCGTCGCCTGACATGCTCGTCGTCCTGGCGCTGGTCTTCGGGGCAATCGCGGGGACGGCCGTGCACTTCGCCCTGCCGCAGCGCTCGCTCCGCGGCGTCGCGATCGGGCCGCTGCTCGGCGCCGCCCTCGGCACCGCGACGTGGACCGCACTCACCTGGGCGGGTCTCGGGCCGGATGCGGCGTGGATCTGGCTCGCCAGCATCCTCGTGCCGGTCGTGCTCACCGCGGCGGTCCTCGTGCTCCTCACCCGCACGCGGGCGGCGCGGGACGCCCGGACCCGTCACGAGCTCGGCATCGCCTGATCCCGGCGCACACCCGCCGCCCTCCGCGGCTCGCCGCCGGTCTCAGGCGTCGAGGCCGATGCTCGTCATCCGGCGTGAGTGGGCCCCCAGCAGCTGGGTGAACACCGGCTCGACCTGCTTCTCGTCGTCGACGTCGAGCGCTCCCGGGCGTTCGGTCGTGCTCGGCCGCAGCGCGCCGCGCGCGACCAGGAGGGTGTCGCCGACGAGGCGCCTCCCCCACAGGCTCAGCAGGGAGCGCAGTTCGTCGTCGTCCGAGATCGCGTCGGTGATGATGCCCACGAGCGGGGAGCGGTCGGCATCCGCTCGGAGGATCGCGGCCGCACGGCGTCCGGTCTCGCCGTAGCTGCCGGACAGGGACAGATAGAAGTCGTCGAGCAGGCCCGCCGTCAGGTGGACCGACAGCATCGTCTCGAGGGGGCGCGCGCCGTGGGTGGCCCGGCGGAAGGCGTCGAGGGGCTCGCGGAACGGCAGCATCAGCTCGAGCGGGTCGTCGCCGCGGTCCCGGATGAGGGCGACGAGTGCCTGGTGCTTGAACAGCGCGGCGCCGGCCGCGCGGGAGAGCGACTCCTTGTGCCCGAGCTCGGGGCTGCGCTCGATGACCGAGCTGAGGGTCTCGACGTAGCCGAGCTGCAGGTAGGCCGCCTGACCGAGATAGGTGGCGAGGTCGGGAGCGAGCTGCTCGAAATCGACGCGCCGGACGTCGCTCGCCTCGTCGCGCGAACGCAGCCGCAGGGTGCGCCCCGGGGGCCGCCGTCGCTGCCAGAACCACCTCACCACGGCATCAGCCTACGGGGCGCGGCGGCCCCCTCCGGTAGGGTGTAAGGGTCCCGGCGTCGGATCGGGACCCCGCGCCTGGGGCTGAGTGAAGGGCGTGGACCCCTCATCACGGCGGCGTCTCACCGCCAGACAGGCACGGAAAGCATGACCACGTTCGCAGAGCTCGGCGTCGACCAGGACATCGTCGACACCCTCGCCGCCAAGGGCATCGTCGACACCTTCCCCATCCAGGAGCAGACGATCCCGCTCGGCCTCCCCGGCCAGGACATCATCGGCCAGGCGAAGACCGGCACCGGCAAGACCTTCGGCTTCGGCATCCCCGTCGTCCAGCGACTCGGCCTGAACCCCGAGCCCGGCGTCAAGGCTCTCATCGTCGTCCCGACGCGCGAGCTGGCCGTCCAGGTCTACGAGGACATGGACATGCTGACCTCCGGGCGCGCCACCAGCGTCGTCGCCATCTATGGCGGCAAGGCCTACGAGGGTCAGATCGATCAGCTCAAGGCCGGTGCGCAGATCGTCGTCGGCACCCCCGGTCGCCTCATCGACCTCAACAACCAGCGACTCCTCGACCTCTCGAACGCGACCGAGGTCGTCCTCGACGAGGCCGACAAGATGCTCGACCTCGGCTTCCTCCCCGACATCGAGAAGATCTTCCAGAAGGTCGCGCCCGTCCGCCACACCATGCTCTACTCGGCGACGATGCCCGGCCCGATCGTGGCCCTCGCGCGCCGGTTCATGTCGAACCCGATCCACATCCGCGCGAGCGACCCCGACGAGGGCCTCACGCAGGCCAACATCAAGCACCTCGTGTACCGCGCGCACTCGCTCGACAAGGACGAGGTCATCGCCCGCATCCTGCAGGCCGAGGGCCGCGGCAAGACCGTCATCTTCACGCGCACCAAGCGCGCCGCGCAGCGCCTCGTCGACGAACTGAACGACCGCGGCTTCAGCGCCGGGGCGGTCCACGGCGACATGAGCCAGGAGGCGCGCGAGCGCTCGATGGCCGCGTTCAAGGCCGGCAAGCGGGACGTCCTCATCGCCACCGACGTCGCCGCCCGCGGCATCGACGTCGACGACGTCACCCACGTCATCAACCACACGATCCCCGACGACGAGCAGACCTACCTGCACCGCGCCGGCCGCACCGGCCGCGCCGGCAAGACGGGCATCGCGGTGACCTTCGTCGACTGGGACGACCTGCACAAGTGGGCCCTCATCAACCGCGCGCTCGACTTCGGCCAGCCCGAGCCGCTCGAGACGTACTCGTCGAGCCCGCACCTGTTCGAGGACCTCGACATCCCGGCCGGCACGAAGGGCCGCATCACCGCGGCGCCCAAGGCGGCCCCCGCACGGTCGAGCGCCGCTCCCGCCCGCGCGGCGGACGCCGCCGCCGACGCGTCCGGCGAGGCGGGCACGCGTCGTCGCCGCCGCCGGCGTTCCGGCAGCGGTGAGGCGAAGGTCGGCTCCACCTTCACCGAAGGGGCGGATGCCGCGGCATCCGACTCGTCCTCGGCGTCCGCCGACGGCGCGGACCGCGCAGTCGACGGTGCCGGCACGCACGACGGCGCCGGCAAGGAGCACCACGACGGCAAGCCCGCACCAGCGCGCCGGCGGCGCCGCCGTCGGGGCGGATCGGGCGCAGGCGCGCCCGTCGCGGGGGCCTGATTCCGCTCGTCGCGCTACGGCGTGACGAGCGAGCTGCCCGACCCGAGGGCGACGATCCTCGCGATCGCGTCCTCGGACGTCGTGTTCTCCCCCGGCACGTTGGGCTTCCCCCGGCCGTGGTAGTCGCTCGAGCCGGTCGCGATGAGGTCGTGCGCGGCGACGAGCCGCCGCAGTTCCCCGAGCGCGGGTTCGACGTTCTCGCGATGGCCGAGCTCGAAGCCCGCGAGACCCGCCTCGAGCATGTCCCGCACGAGACGGTCGGGCAGGAGCCCGGCGCGGCCCGCCGGGTGCGCGATCACCGGCACTCCCCCGGCGCCGGCGACGGCCGCCACCGCCGCGACCGGGTCGGGCGCGTACAGGGCGACGTAGTAGTCGCTTCGAGGGGACAGGATGCCGCTGAACGCCTCGCCGCGGTCGCGGACGTGGCCGCGGGCCACCAGGGCGTCGGCGATGTGGGGCCTGCCCACCGTCGCCCCCTCGGCGGTCTGCGCCTCGATGTCCTCCCACGTGAGGTCGTAGTCGCGGCCGATCCGTTCGGCCATCGTGCGCGCACGGGAGAGCCGGGAACGCCGGATGCGGTCGGTCAGGGCGCGCAGGCCCGCATCGTCCGGGTCGACGAGGTAGGCCAGGACGTGCACGCTCCGCCATTCGTGCCGCGCCGAGAGCTCCATGCCCGGCAGGAACGACATGCCGAGCGACACGGCCGCGTCCGCGGCCTCCGCCCATCCCGACGTCGTGTCGTGATCCGTCAGCGCGGCGGTGCGGATCCCGTGACGGTGCGCCGCGGCCATGACCGCCGCGGGCGGCTCGGTGCCGTCGGAGTGATCCGAGTGCAGGTGCAGGTCGCCGGGTCCGAACGGGCCGGACGGAGCGGAGGACCCTGCGGACATGGACACGAGCGTACCGCGCGCAGAAACTCCCCAGCCTCCCCGCCTAATGTCGTGGTGTGCTGCGACTGACGGGGATCCTCTTCACGATCGCCACCGCCATCGTCGCCGCCGTACTGACCTGGCCGCAGTTCTTCCGCCTCGAGCAGACCTTCCCGATCGCGCAGCTCGTGTCGCTCCGCCCGGTGCTCGCCGTCGGCTTCGCCGTGCTGGCGCTCGTCGGCCTGCTGGTCTGCCTCGGGCGCCGCACCCGCGGGTTCGGCGCCGGACTCGCGATGATCGGCCTCCTCGCAAGCGGGGCGAACGTCGGCATCCTCGTCGTCCGCGGCGTCGGGACGACGGGCCTGCCCGAGAAGACGGCGGACAGCATCCGCGTCATGACGTGGAACACCGCCGGCCCCGCCACCGACGTCGATGCGATCGTCACGACCGCCATCGCGATGGACGTCGACATCGTCGCACTCCCCGAGACGAACGACGACACCGGCGAGGCGATCGCGATCGCGATGCGCGAGCGCGGCAACCCCATGTGGGTGCACGAGGAGAACTACCAGGGCTGGGACGCGACCTACACGACCCTGCTCATCTCCCCCGACCTCGGCGACTACGCCGTCGTCGAGTCCGACGCATCCGGCACCACCAACACCTCGGTCGTCCCCAGCGTCGTCGCGATGCCCGTCGACGGCGACGGTCCGATCGTCGTCGCCGTCCACGCCGTCGCCCCGCGCCAGGGCGACATGGACCACTGGCGCAGCGACCTCCGCTGGCTCGCCGACCAGTGCGCCAGCGACGACGTCATCATGGCGGGGGACTTCAACGCGACGGTCGACCACATGAGCCGGCTCGGGACCGACGGCGGCACGATGGGCCGCTGCCACGACGCGGCGACGGCGACGGGCAACGGCGCCGTGGGCACGTGGGACACCGCGTGGCCGGCGCTGGTCGGCGCGCCGATCGACCACGTGATGACGACGGATGCCTGGCGGCCAACCGGGTCGGTGGTCGTCACCTCGCTCGACGGTTCGGGCGGCGATCACCGTCCGGTCATCGTGCAGGTGGAGCGGGCGGGCTGACGTCCCGCGCGGTCGGTGGGAGACTGGGAGGATGACCACCGACGATCGCGACACCATCGCACCGGAGACCACCGAGACCGCGGCCGCAGCGACCACCAATCGCAAGCAGCCCTTCCCCGCCGGCTTCCTCGACTCCATCTCGACGGGCTGGGCCGAGCGTCCCGCGTCGCTGCCCGAGCAGCGTGCCGAGGCGCCGTACGCCGCGGCGCGCCGCGCGGCGGTCTCCGCCGCGTTCCCGGGCTCGCGCCTGGTCGTCCCCGCAGGCTCGTACAAGCAGCGCTCGAACGACACCGACTACCCCTTCCGCGCGCACTCCGCGTTCTCGCACCTGACGGGGTGGGGCGCCGACGCCGTCCCCGACTCGGTGCTCGTGTTCGAACCGACCGGCGACGGCCATGACGTCACGCTGTACCTGCGCGAGCGCGCCGATCGGACGACGACCGAGTTCTACGCCGACGCCGCGATCGGCGAGTTCTGGATCGGCCCGCGCCCCGCGCTCGACGCGGTCGCGGCGGACCTCGGCATCCCCACAGCGCACATCGATGCCTTCCAGAGCACGGCGGAGGACCGCACGGTCGAGGTCGACGACGAGCTCACCCGGTTCGTGTCCGAGCTGCGCCTCGTGAAGGACCCCTACGAGATCGCCCAGATGCGCCTCGCGGTCGAGGCCACCGGCCGGGGGTTCGACGACATCGTCGCCGAGCTCCCCCGCATCATCGACACGCCCCGCGGCGAGCGTGCCATCGAGGGCGTCTTCCACCTCCGCGCGCGCACCGACGGCAACGGCGAGGGGTACGACACGATCGCCGCTTCGGGTCCGCACGCCTGCTACCTGCACTGGACCCGCAACGACGGCGCGGTCGTCCCCGGCGACCTCGTGCTGATCGACGCGGGCGTCGAGGTCGACAGCCTCTACACGGCCGACATCACCCGCACCCTGCCGGTCTCGGGGACGTTCTCCGCCGTGCAGCGCCGGATCTACGACGCCGTCCTCGAGGCGGCGGATGCGGCCTTCGCCGCGGCACGCCCCGGGGTGAAGTTCCGCGCCGTCCACGAGGCGGCGATGGCCGTCATCGCCGCCCGCACGGCCGAGTGGGGCCTGCTCCCCGTGACCGCCGAGGAGGCGCTCCACGCCGACAAGGGCGGGCAGCACCGCCGATACATGGTGCACGGCACGAGCCACCACCTGGGCATCGACGTGCACGACTGCGCGCAGGCGCGGCGGGAGATGTACTACGACGGCGAGCTCGAGCCCGGCATGGTCTTCACGATCGAGCCCGGGCTCTACTTCCAGATCGACGACCTCACGGTCCCCGAGGAGTACCGGGGCATCGGGGTGCGGATCGAGGACGACATCCTCATGACCGAGAACGGCCCGGTGAACCTGTCGGCGGACATCCCGCGCACCGCGGACGAGATCGAGGCCTGGATCTCCCGCGCCCGCTCCTGAGGACGCCTCGATGTCCGCCGCCGGGTACACCCCGCCGCCGTCGTTCACGACCCGCCCGCAGCTGACGGGGACGTTCGGCATGGCCGCGTCGACGCACGCCACGGCGACGGCGACGGCCATGGCGGTGCTCGAGCGCGGCGGGAACGCGTTCGACGCCGCGTGCGCGGGTGGGTTCGTGCTGCACATCGTGGAGCCGCACCTGAACGGTCCCGGCGGCGACCTCGTCGGTCTCTTCCAACCGGCGGATGCCGCGACCCCCACGGTGCTCATGGGCCAGGGCGCGGCGCCCGCCGGCGCGACGATCGCGCACGTCCGCGGCGAGGGCCTCGACCTCGTGCCGGGCGCGGGGGGACTCGCCGCGGCCGTGCCCGCCGCCGTCGACGCGTGGCTGCTGCTGCTCCGGGACCACGGCACGTGGTCGCTCGCCGACGTCCTGTCGTACGCGATCGGGTACGCCGAGGACGGCCACCCGCTGCTCCCCGCGGTGTCGGCGACCATCGGCCGGGTCGCCGACCTGTTCCGGGAGCACTGGCCGGCCTCCGCCGACCTGTGGATGCCGGGCGGCGCCCCCGCCGCCGGCGGCGCCCTGCATCGCAACCCCGCGTACGCCGCGGTCCTCCGCCGCCTCGCCGCGGTGGGCTCGGGCGACGACCGGGGCGCGGCGATCGACGCGGCGCGCACCGAATGGCGCCGGCTCCTCGGCGACGCGTGCGACGTACTCGCCCGCCCGCACCGGCACTCCAGCGGCACCGACCACGCCGCGGTGCTCACCCGTGAGGACCTCGTCGACCCGCCGGCGACGTACGAGGAGCCCCTGTCGGCCTCGTTCCGCGGCCGCACGGTGTTCAAGGCGGGGGCGTGGACGCAGGGCCCCGCGCTCCTCGAGGCGCTCCGGACCCTCGACCCGCTCCCCGACGACCGCCTCGATCCCGCGACGACGCCCGGCGCACACACCGTCGTCGAGACGCTCAAGCTCGTCCTCGCCGACCGCGACGCCCACTTCGGCGACGGAGCGGATGCCGCGGCCCTCCTCGCCGACGACGTCCTCACCGCGCGTCGGGCCGACCTCGGTGATCGGGCCTCGTCGCAGTGGCGCCCCGCGCGCCTGGCGGATCGGGATCCGTGGCGCCCGCCGCTCCGACGCGACGGCGCCGCCGCCGCCGCGGGTACAGGGGAACCGACCGTCGCCCGTTCGGGAGCGACCCGCGGGGACACCTGCCACATCGACGTCGCGGACCGCTGGGGCAACGTCGTCGCCGTCACGCCGTCGGGCGGGTGGCTGCAGTCCTCCCCCGCCATCCCCTCGCTCGGCTTCTGCCTCGGGACGCGCCTGCAGATGACCTGGCTCGACGAGGACTCGCCCGCGGCGCTCCGCCCCGGCGCACGGCCGCGCACGACGCTGTCGCCGACGCTCGTGCACGACGGCCACACCCGCATCGCGATGGGGACGCCCGGCGGCGATCAGCAGGACCAGTGGCAGCTGCCGATGCTCCTGCGCATGTTCGTCGGCGGCTACACCGCGCAGCAGGCGATCGACGCCCCCACCCTCCACACGACGGGCGTGGTCGACTCGTTCTGGCCGCGCACGTGGGACCCGACGGGTGTCGTCGCGGAGGACCGTCTCGGCGACGAGGTCATCGGCGGCCTCGCCGACCGGGGCCACCGGGTCACGCGCGCGGGCGACTGGTCGCTCGGACGGCTCTCGGCCGTCGGGGTCGACCGGGCCACCGGCATCCTGTGGGCGGCGGCGAACCCCCGCGGTGTGCAGGGTTACGCCGCGGGGCGCTGAACCCGCTCGCGCAGCCACGGGAGCGCGGCAGACGCGGTCGCCGCACCCACTTCGTCCGCCGGCAGGGCGCGGCCGGCGACCTCGAACGAGTGCCGGGCACCGTCGAACCAGAGGATGTCCGCATCGCGGCACGCGGCGACCGCCGCCTCAAGGTCGGCGAGCGGTTGCAGGAACGGGTCCTTCGTCCCCGACAGGAACAGCTGGGGCGCGGCGACGGCCGGCAGGTGCGCCGTGCGGGCGTTCTCGGGCTTCCCCGGCGGGTGCAGCGGATAGCCGAGGTACACGAGCGCGTCGGGGGCGATTCGACCCTCCGCCGCGGCCATCGACGCCATCCGCCCACCGTAGGACTTGCCCGCCGCCACGAACGGGATGCCGGGGGTCAGGCGACGGCAGAACTCCTCGACGGCCGCCCACGTCTCGATCGCGTGCGCGGCGGGCCCCGGCATCCGTCGTCCCGCCTGGCGGTACGGGAAGTCGAACCGCACCGTCGTGAACCCGGCGGCGGACCAGGCGGCGGCCGCGCCGACGAGGAAGGGGTGCTCGTGCCCCGCACCGGCGCCGTGGGCGAGCGCGACGATCGCCCCGGGCTCGGGGGCGGCGTCGATCGTCGCGGCCAGTTCGACCCTGCCCGCGGGCAGGGTGACCGGGATCATCGCGGCGCGTCGGGAGCGGGAGGCTGTGCCGGTGCGCCGCCCTCCTGCGGCGGGTTCGCCGGCGGCGTCACGGGCGGGACGGGAGCCGGGTCGACGCGCTCGCCGTACCGGGGCGGCTCGGCCGGGTCCACGTGTTCGCGCTGCGCGGGTGCCGGGGCGGGGTCGACGCGCTCCCCCGCCGCGGGGACGGGAGCAGCAGGGTCGACGCGCTCGCCGTAGCGCGGGGGCGCCGTCATATCGGCCGGCGGTGCCGGCGGGGCGCTCGGGGCCGCCGCGGCGCCGAGCAGTTCCTTGGCGCGGCCGAAGCTGCGGGGCAGCACCGTCACGTCGTAGTGGTCGGCGATCACCTGGGTCACCGAGGTGAAGTCGCGACGACGGCGCAGGATCGAGTAGCTGATGATGCTCATGAGCATGCCGAGCGCGATGCCGACGAGCATCACGCCGACGAACAGCTGCAGCGCGGCGCCGGGGCTGCCGAGCACGAAGATCGCGGCGAACAGCAGACCGAGCAGGACGCCGTTGATCGCGCCGGACCGCGCCGCGGTCGCGTATCCCAGCCGACCGGTGACGCGTTCGACCGAGCGCAGCCCCCGCCCGACGATGGCGATGTCCTGCGCCGGGACGTCCGCGCCGATGAGGGTCGACACCGACTTCTGCGCCGCCTCGTACGACGAGTACTCCGCGACCGTCGCACCGTGTTCCTTCGGGGCCCCACCCATCATGCTCATGGCCTCAGTCTCCCATGCGAGCCTTTGCGTGGGCGCAGGGAGTGCGAGGGATCCGCCGACTACGCTGGTCGGGTGAGTACGCAACGGGTCTTCGTCGCGCGCCTGACCGGGTGCGCCGTCTTCGACCCCGCGGGCGACCGTCTGGGGAAGGTCCGCGATGTGGTCGTGATCTACCGCAAGGACGACCCTCCGAGAGTGGTCGGGCTCGTGGTCGAGATCCCCGGCCGACGCAACGTGTTCCTGTCCATCGGACGGGTCACCTCGATCGCCAGCGGCCAGGTCATCACGACCGGCCTCATCAACGTCCGCCGCTTCGAGCAGCGCGGCGGCGAGGTCCGTGTCATGACGGAGCTCATCGGCCGCAACGTGCACCTCACCGACGGGTCGGGCTCCGCCGTGATCGAGGATGTCGCCATCGAGCGCGACCGCCTGGGCGACTGGCAGGTGGGGCAGTTGTTCCTGCGCCGCCCCAAGACCAGCGCGTCGCCGTTCGCCAAGGGGCCGACGACCTTCGCGCAGTGGAACGACGTGCGCGACGAGCAGGTCGCGGGACAGACGCAGTCCGCCGAGCTCCTGGTCGCCTCGTACTCCGAGCTCAAGCCCGCCGACCTCGCCAACACGCTTCTCGACCTCCCCGAGGAGCGCCTGCTCGAGGTGGCCGAGGAGCTCCCCGACGACCGTCTCGCCGATGCACTCGAGGAGATGCCCGAGGACGAGCAGGTGCACATCCTCGAAGCCCTCGGCGACGAACGCGCCGCCGACATCCTCGACGCGATGGAACCGGACGACGCGGCCGACGTGCTGGGTCAGCTGTCGGATGCCCGCGCGGGACAGCTGCTGGACCTCATGGAGCCCGAGGAGGCCGAGGACGTCCGCGCCCTCCTCGAGCACGGCCCCGACACCGCGGGCGGTCTCATGACCAGCGAGCCGATCGTGCTGTCCGCCGACGCGACCGTCGCCGAGGCGCTCGCCCTCATCCGCCGGCACGAACTGCACCCCGCCCTCGCGGCCGCCGTCTTCGTGACCCTGCCGCCCTACGAGACCCCGACGGGGCGCCTGCTGGGTGTCGTGCACTTCCAGCGGATGCTGCGCTACCCGCCGCACGAGCGGCTGGGCGCCATCATCGACGACACCGTCGAGCCCGTCACCGTCTCGGCCAGCGCCGCCGAGGTCGCCCGCCTCCTCGCGAGCTACAACCTCGTCTCGCTGCCCGTCGTCGATCAGGCCCGCCACCTCGTCGGCACGGTCACGGTCGACGACGTGATCGACTACCTGCTGCCCGACGACTGGCGATCGCAGGACGCGCCGCGACAGGGTCCGGAGGTGCGGCGATGATGGCACGCGCGCCGAAGTCCGGGTTCGAGGCGCCCCGCGGGCGGCGCACGAGCGTGCTCAGCCGCACCCCGCAGCCCTCCCGCGACCGCTTCGGCCGGTTCACCGAGTGGATCGCCCGCGCGATGGGGACCCCCGCGTTCCTGCTCATCCTGACGCTCTTCTGCGTCGCCTGGATCGTCTGGAACACCGCCGCGCCCGAGGGACTGCGCTTCGACGACGCGGCGCTCGGGTTCACCGCCCTGACGCTCATGCTGTCGCTCCAGGCCTCGTACGCCGCTCCCCTCATCCTCCTCGCGCAGAACCGCCAGGACGACCGGGACCGCGTGCAGATCGAGCAGGACCGCCAGCGGGCCGAGCGCAACCTCGCCGACACGGAGTACCTCGCCCGCGAGGTCGTGGCCCTCCGGATGGCGCTCACCGACATGCAGGACGAGATGATCAGCCGCGACGTGCTCCGCCAGGAACTCAAGGCGCTCATCGAGCGTCTCGACGAGCGCGACCAGCCGGGCGACGACGCCCGCTCCTCGTGAGCACCCCCGCGACGGCCGACGACGTCCGCCGTGCCGTGTCCGCCGTCATCGACCCGGAGCTGCGGCGCCCGATCGGCGAGCTCGACATGGTCCGGGAGATCGCCCTCGACGAGGGGACCGCGCACGTCGGCATAGCCCTGACGATCGTCGGATGCCCCGCCGCGGACCGCATCGAGCGGGACGTGCGGGATGCCGCGGCATCCGTCCCGGGCGTCGACGACGTCCGCGTCGACGTGGGCGTCATGACGGCGGCGGAGCGCTCGGCCCTCGTCGAGCGGATCCGCGGCGCGCGTCGCATGCCGTTCACCGCCGACGCGCTGACCCGTGTCATCGCTGTCACGAGCGGCAAGGGCGGTGTGGGCAAGTCCACCCTCACGGCGAACCTCGCCGTCGCCCTGGCGACGCGAGGGTTGGCCGTCGGGCTGATCGACGCGGACGTGCACGGCTTCTCGATCCCGGGGCTCCTCGGCCTCGTCGGCGAGGACGGCCGCCCGCCGCAGCCGACCCGCCTCGACGACCTCATGCTGCCGCCGGTCGCCCACGGCGTGAAGACGATCTCGATCGGGATGTTTCTCCCGGAGGGCTCCTCCCCCGCCGTCGCCTGGCGGGGGCCGATGCTGCACCGCACCGTGCAGCAGTTCCTCACCGACGTGCACTTCGGCGACCTCGACGTGCTCCTCATCGACATGCCCCCGGGGACCGGGGACGTGGCGATCTCGGTGGGTCAGCTCCTTCCGCACGCCGAGGTCCTCGTGGTGACGACGCCGCAGGCGGCCGCGGCCGACGTCGCCGTCCGCAGCGGCGTCGTGGCGCGTCAGACGGGTCAGCGGATCGTCGGCGTCATCGAGAACATGGCGGCCTTCGCCCTTCCCGACGGCACCCTCGTCGACGTGTTCGGCACCGGCGGCGGGGCGGCGGTCGCCGCCGCACTCTCGACCGACGACGCCGCGGTGCCGCTCCTCGGCTCGATCCCGCTGAGCCCTGCCCTCCGCCGCGGCGGCGATGAGGGCGAACCGGTCGTCCTCGCCGATCCCGGTGATCCCGCGGCGCGTGCGATCTCGGCGGTCGCCGACACCCTCGTCTCGACGCGCTCCTCGCTCGCCGGTCGCGCCCTCCCCGTCTCCCCCGCCTGAGGAGAGACGGATGCCGCCGGTCAGGTGGCTTCGGAGTCGAACGGGACGACGCCCGCATCGACCGCATCGACCGCCGTCGTGACCTCGGGTGCGGGAGGCGCCGCGACCGCGGTCATTGCCGCCGCCCCGGCGGCGACGGGCTTCACGGGCGCGTCGTCGATGAGCGCCTCGCGGATGATGCGCCGGGGGTCGTACTGCCGCGGATCGAGCTTGCGCCACTCGATCTCGTCGAAGTCGTCCCCCATCTCCTCCTTGACACGGGTCCGCGCGCCGTCCAGCCAGTCGCGGACGCGGCGCGTCAGACGTGCGAGGGAGGCCGCGTAACCCGGCAGGCGCTCGGGCCCCAGCAGGAGTGCGGCGATGAGCGCGATGAGGAGGATCTTCTCCAGATCGAGCCCGTTCGACATGCTTCCCAGGTTACCCGTGCGCCTGAGGGTTGCGGCATGCGGGCCCGCCTAGGCTGGGCGGAGGAGGTTCACCACATGGGAGATCACGAGGCGGTCCGCAGGTTCGCTGCCGAGGCGACGGTCGAACCCGATGCCATCGCCCGGGCGCGAGCGCACGCCCTCGAGATCGGCGCGAATCCGATCAGTCCCGAGGTGGGCGCGCAGTGCGCGGTGATCGCCGCGGCGAGCCGCGCGCTGAACATCGTCGAGATCGGCACCGGAGGCGGCGTCTCGGGGCTGTGGCTGCTGCACGGGTCCCCCCGGGCGACGCTCACGACAATCGACAAGGAGCCCGAGCACCTCGCCGTGGCGCGGAAGGCGTTCACCGACGCCCGCGTCCCTGCCGCCCGCGCGCGCTTCATCACGGGCCGCGCCGCCGACGTCCTGCCGCGGATGAACGAGGCCTCCTACGACATCGTCCTCATCGACGCGGATCCGGACGGCGTCATCGAGTACGTCGAGCACGGCCTCCGGCTCGCCCGGGCGGGCGGAACGGTGCTCGTCCCGCGGGTCCTCGCCGGCGGCGCCGTCGCCGACCCGGTCCGTCGCGGCCCCCTCGAGACGGCGTACCGCTCGCTGATCCAGGAGACCCAGGCCTCCCCGGCGGTCCTCGGCGCCCTCTCGATCGTCGGCGAGGGACTCCTGCAGCTGACGACCGTCGCCGACGCGAACTGATCCCGGCGCACGCCGGAGACGCCGAAAGGCCGGTCCCCACGGGGACCGGCCTTTCGCATCGAGTCGGGGTCAGGCGGCGCCGACGACCCCGCTGAGAACACTGTGGAGTTCCTTCGCCTCGTCGTCGTTCACCGAGACGACGAGTCGACCGCCCCCCTCGAGTGGAACACGCACGATGATGAGGCGGCCTTCCTTGACGGCCTCCATAGGTCCGTCTCCGGTGCGCGGCTTCATGGCTGCCATTGTGGGGCTCCCTTTCGTCTTCGGCCTTCCCCATTAGTCTACCCAATGGGCTGATCGCCTTCGGCGCGCGCGCCTCTCAGCGGACGCTTATCGTCACGGAATCCGGAAGAACGTGTCGCCCAGCGCGAGCATCTCGTGGATCCACAGCCACTGCCCGCCGAGGCACAGCACCAGCATCCCGATCCGCCACCATCGTGAGGGCGGGACCGCCACGGCGGCGGCCACGGGCGTGAGGGGCAGCAGCAGTCGGAACACGCTCGACTGCGGGAAGAAGACCGCGAGCAGGTAGACGAGGTAACTCGCGCTCCACAGCCGGATCTCGGGCCCGAGACGGCGCACCTGGGGGGCGCGCACGAGGAGCACG
>JAAIGE0100582695.1_pt1 | contig 18999 bp, 15 predicted proteins | sample 6487951 | NCBI WGS metagenome assembly JAAIGE01 (sample SAMN13974128, study PRJNA590717) | phyllosphere metagenome | biome: tomato field; feature: multiple bacterial spot infested tomato fields; material: tomato leaves; isolation source: leaves from tomato fields | host: Solanum lycopersicum ...
GCCGATTCCGAGATCTACAAATATCTCGAGGCCGCCGCCTGGGAGATCGGTCGCAGCAGCGATGCCGAGCTCGAAGCGACGTTCCGCGGGGTCGTGGCTCGCGTCGCGGCCGCTCAAGAGCCCGACGGCTACCTGAACACCATGTTCGGGCGCGCCGGACAGGGCGCTCGTTGGTCGGACCTCGAGTGGGGCCACGAGCTGTACTGCCTCGGCCATCTCTTCCAGGCAGCCGTGGCCCGCGAGCGCACCCGACCCGGCGCCGACGACGGCCTGCTGTCGATCGCTCGTCGTGCTGCCGACCTCGTGTGCGAGGTGTTCGGGGCGAACGGCGTGACGGCTTTCTGCGGGCACCCCGAGATCGAGCCGGCGCTGGCCGAGCTCGCGCGCGTCACCGGCGAGGCGCGCTACCGCGAGCAAGCCGAGCTGTTCGTCTCACGCCGTGGGCACGAGACCCTGCGCGACATCGAATGGGGGCGGGCGTACTTCCAGGACGATGTGCCGGTGCGCGACGCCGAGGCGCTGTCCGGTCATGCCGTGCGCGCGAACTACCTCGCCGCGGGCGCCGTCGACGTCGCCGTCGACGCCGGCGACGACGAACTGCTCGACGCGCTCGCCGCGCAATGGCGCCGCACCCGCGGCCGTCGCACCTACATCACGGGCGGCCAGGGCTCGCACCACCAGGACGAGGCGTTCGGCGACGACTGGGAGCTGCCGCCGGACCGCGCGTACTCCGAGACGTGCGCCGGCATCGGCTCGATCATGTTCTCGTGGCGGATGCTGCTGGCTCAGGGCGACGCCGAATACGCCGACCTCATCGAACGAACCCTGTTCAACGTGGTCGCCACCTCGCCCGCCGCCGACGGCCGATCGTTCTTCTACGCGAACACGCTGCACCAGCGTGTTCCCGGCGTCGTCGCCGATCCTCACGTCACATCACCGCGCGCATCGTCCTCGCTGCGTGCGCCGTGGTTCGACGTGTCGTGCTGCCCGCCGAATGTCGCTCGGACGCTCGCCAGTCTTGACGCGTACGTGGCCACGGCTGACGACGACGGCGTGCAGCTGCACCAGTACGCCCCGAGCGAGGTGCGGACGACGCTGCCCGACGGTCGTGCGATCTCGTTCGATGTCGAGACGGCCTACCCGGCCGAGGGACGCATCCGCATCTTCGTGTGCAAGACCTCGGTCACCGACTGGACTCTGTCGCTGCGCGTTCCCGCGTGGGCTAGCGGAGCGAGGCTGCGGGTCATCCCCGTCGACGGTCCATCGTACGAGTCCGAGGTCGAGCCCGGAACGGTCGCGGTCCGCCGCGCGTTCGCGATCGGCGATGTGATCGAACTCGATCTGCCGGTCGCGCCGCGCTTCACCGTGCCGACACCTCTGATCGACGCCGTGCGCGGAACGATCGCGGTCGAGCGCGGGCCCGAGGTGCTCGCCGTCGAGTCCGTCGACCTTCCGGGGACGGCTGATGTCGCGCGGGTCGTCGTGGACGCCGCCGTGCCTCCCGTCGAACGCGACGGACGCATCTGGGTACGGGCGGCGCTGCGGCCCGACGGCGATGGCGATTGGCCGTACGCCGACCTTCGCCGGGCGACGGACGCGGATGACGCGCTCGCCGAGGTCGACGTGCCACTGGTGGCGTATCACGACTGGGCGAATCGCGGACCGTCGACGATGCGCATCTGGTTGCCGATTCGCTGACGCCTCGCCCGCGAAGAACCGGGCGACCGGCAGGATGGGACGGTGACCGAACGCTACCTCGGCTCCGGCACGGTGGAGGACTCGCGCTCGAGCCTCACCGGCCCGGTTCCACCGCACCTGCCCGACCGCCTCGCCATCACCCTGTGGGACTTCTCGTGGTACACGCGGGCCGGCGACGGCGACGTGTACGCCGACCTCGACGCGGCGTGCGCCGAGGCGGCATCCCTCGGGTACAACGCGGTGCGGATCTGCGCCGCCCCGCTGCTGCTGTTCGGCGGCCTCGGGCTCGACGACCTGGCGGCAGACCTCGACATCGAGGGGCTCGGCGCGGCCCCGGGCGGCGGTTACTTCGGTCAGCGCACCCGGTGGTACGACACTCCCGGCGGCTATCGGCTCGATCTGCGGGCCCATCTCGCGGCCCTGCTCGACGCGTGCCGGCGCCACGGCCTCGTGGTCGTTCTGGCGAGCTGGGAGTATCAGCAGTCCCCTGCGTTCGCGGCGTCGTCGGCCTGGTTCGAGGCGATCGACGCCGTTCCGCTCGCCGACCGTTACCGCGTACTCGCCGACGCCTGGGACCGTCTCATCCGGTGGGTGGACTCGCGCGGACAGCGCGACCTCATCGCACTCGTCGAACTGCACAACGAGGTCGACTTCTCGATCCTGCCGGCCCTCGCCGACCCCGGCACGAGCCCAGGCACGGGCCCCGGCACCGGCTCAGCCCCGGAGCCTGCCCTCAGCGGCGCAGCTCACGTGCAGCGCTTGCGGTCGCTGCATCCTGATCTGCTCGTCACCGCCAGCTACGGCAAGCCGCCGCACCTCGCGATGCACCGTGTGCCCGCCGGCCTCGGCGCCGCGCAGTTCCACGTCTACAGCTACGGCGTGCTCGACGCGCTGCAGCGACGGATCGACATCAGGTCAGAGGGCACCGCCGGGTTCCCGAACGCCGAGCTGCGCGCACTGCTGCGCGACGACGCCCCGACGCCCGAGTCGTACGGGCGCCCGGCCGCGTGGAAGCTGCGGGCGACCGTCGTCACCGACCAGATGATCTACGGCTACGACTGGGTCGACGTCGACCGTTGGGACGTGTGGCTCGACGAGCACTACCCGCCCTACGCCGAGGTCATGCGGCGCGAGATCGAGTCGCGCGTCATCGCGATCGCCGAGTGGGCGCGTTGGCAGAACGTTCCCGCGCTGGTCGGCGAGGGGTGGGTCGGCTACACGCCGCTGAACGGATCGTTCGAAGAGGGCGAGACCGGGCGCGCCCTCGCCGAGCACGGCATCGACACCGCCCTCGCCCACGGGGTGTGGGGCGTCGTGCCCTGCTCGAACGCGGCGCCCCATCACCCGATGTGGCAGCTGCGCGACTGGCAGCGTTCGGTCAACGCCCGGGTGCTCGCGACGTCGCAGGACTCGCCGACCCGGGCCCGGTGATCAGTCGCGGTCGCCGCTGCGGTGGCGGGGCTTGCGTGCCGGGCGGTCGTCGCCGAAGCCCCGGTCACCGCGCGAGCCCCGGTCGTCGCGCGAGCCGCGGTCGTCGCGCGAGCCCCGGTCGTCGCGGTAGCCGCGCGACCCGCGGTCGCCCTGGCGCCCGCCTCGCGACGGTCCGCCCGTGTCGACACGGATGTCGATGAGCTGGCCCGAGATGCGGGTGTCGGCGAGACGCTCGAGGGTGGATGCCGGCATGTCGGACGGCAGCTCGACGAGCGAGAAGTCGGGCCGGATCTGGATCGCGCCGAAGTCGCCGCGGCTCAGACCGCCCTCGTTCGCCAGCGCGCCGACGATCTGACGGGGCTCGACGCGCTGACGCTTGCCGACCGCGATGCGGTAGGTCGTCATGTTCGCGTTCGAGCGCGGGCGACGCTCGCCCCGTTCGCCGCCCCGGTCGTCGCGGTCGAAGCGGTCTCGGCCGCCCCGGTCGTCGCGGTCGCGGCGCGGTGCGCGCGTCGGCTCGGGGTCGGGGTCGAGCAGCAGCGGGGTCTCGCCCTGCGCGACGATCGCGAGCGCCGCGGCGACGTCGACCTCGGGAACGTCGTGGTGACGCACGTAGTGGGCGACGATGTCGCGGAAACGGTCGAGCCGCTCGGTCTCGCCGAGAGCCTCGGTGATGCTGTCGTCGAACCGCGACAGACGCGTGACGTTGACCTCGTCGACGCTCGGCAGCGGAATCTCGGTGAGCTCTTGCCTCGTCGCCCGCTCGATCATGCGTACGAGCCCGCGCTCGCGCGGGGTGACGAAGCTGATCGCGTCACCCGTGCGGCCGGCGCGGCCGGTGCGGCCGATACGGTGCACGTACGACTCGGGGTCGGTGGGGATGTCGAAGTTCACGACGTGCGAGATGCGCTCGACGTCGAGACCGCGGGCCGCGACATCCGTCGCCACCAGGATGTCGAGCTTGCCCGACTTCAGCTGGTTGACGGTGCGTTCGCGCTGCACCTGCGCGATGTCGCCGTTGATGGCGGCAGCCGAGTATCCGCGGGCACGCAGCTTCTCGGCGACCTCCTCGGTGGCGCTCTTCGTGCGGGCGAAGACGATCATGCCCTCGAAGTTCTCGACCTCGAGAATGCGCGTGAGGGCGTCGATCTTCTGCGGGAACGAGACGATCAGGTACCGCTGGGTGATGTTGGCGGATGTCGTGGTCTTCGACTTGACCGTGATCTCTTCGGGATCGTTGAGGTACTGGCTCGAGATCCGGCGAATCGCCGCGGGCATCGTCGCCGAGAAGAGCGCGACCTGCTTGGTGTCGGGCGTCTCGGCGAGGATCGTCTCGACGTCTTCGGCGAAGCCCATCTTGAGCATCTCGTCGGCCTCGTCGAGCACGAGGTACTTCAGCTCGGACAGGTCGAGGGTGCCCTTGTCGAGGTGGTCCATGATGCGACCGGGGGTGCCGACGACGATGTGAACGCCGCGGCGCAGCGCCGACAGCTGCACGCCGTAGCCCTGACCGCCGTAGACGGGCAGCACGTGCACGCCCTTGAGGTTCGACGCGTACTTCTCGAACGCCTCGCACACCTGCAGCGCCAGCTCACGGGTGGGCGCGAGCACGAGCGCCTGCGGGGTCTTCTGTGCGAGGTCGAGCCGGTCGAGCACGGGCAACGCGAAGGCGGCCGTCTTTCCGGTTCCGGTCTGGGCGAGCCCGACCACGTCGCGACCGCCCAGCAGGGTGGGGATCGTCGCGGCCTGGATGGCGGAGGGGGTCTCGTAGCCGACATCGCGCAGCGCCTTCAGCACCGGCTCGCCGAGGCCGAGATCGCGGAAGGTGATCTCGGCGGGCTGTTCTGCAGCCTCTACCTCGACCGGGACATCGTCAGTGGACACACTTCAGGGTAGTCCGCCGCATCCGAATCGCCTCATCCCGCGCGCGGCGCTCTCATGCCGAGCCGTGCGATCATGGTCTCGCTCATGACTCGACCGTCCTCGCCCCGCCCGACCACACCGCCCGCGCGCCAGCGCAACGCCCTGGCCCCCGGCATCCTCGCCGCCGCCGCTCTGCTGGCCGGCATCCCGCTCGCCGGGGGCGAGTTCGCGGTGTACATCACCTACATCGTGACGATCCTCGCGTTGATCGTCGCGTGGTTCGCGGTGCAGGCGCGGCAATGGTGGTGGGCCGTGCCGATGGCCGCTATCGCGGTGGCCTGGAACCCGGTCTTCCCGTTCGACTTCGCCGGACCGATCTGGCTGGTCGCACACGTCGTCGCGGCCGCCGTGTTCCTCGCCGCCGGTGCCCTCGTCTGGAGCCCGCGCGCCGCCTAGACGGATCGCCCGCCGAGACGGATCTCCGCGATCCGACTGGTTTCTACTGTCCGCGCCCGGTCTCGGCCTGCAGCCGGTCGATCTGCTCGGATGCCTCGGCCTTGGTCAGGTTCGCCGACAGCTCTTCGCCGGCTTCGCGGGCGAGCGTGTCGAGGTAGCTGCGCTGGGGAGCGGTCATCGGCTCATCGCCGGTGACCCAGGTGTCGGGGTCTTTGACGGCCGAGTCGGCGCCGCCTTCGGTGCCGCCCAGCGTCTCGGTCGACGGGTCGGTCGCCAAGGCGTCGTTCGTCGAGGCGTCGTTCGTCTCGTCGGGCGTCGAGTCGTCGGAAACAGGCGTGGTCTGGTCAGTCATCCCGCCACGCTAGGTCGCGACATGCGAGAAGACGAAGCTCTTGCGCAATCGCCCCGATGCGGTATCAACCGCCCCGTAGATGCAGAGAACCCCCGGGACAACCGGGGGTTCTCAGTGGCGGTGACGGTGGGATTTGAACCCACGGTAGGGGTGAACCTACACAACATTTCGAGTGTTGCACCTTCGGCCGCTCGGACACGTCACCGCCGAATAGCTTACGACATCACGAGGGATGCTGCGAACCGGGGCGCTCAGGCGGGGCCGTAGAGCCGCGCGACGTCTTTCGATCCGAGCCACCGCTCGCCGGTGCCCGACTGCGGCCAGCCCTCGGGCGAGTCCTGCCACAGCTCCTGCCTACCCCACGGCAGCAGGTCGACGAGCGCGAACGTGTGGCTGAGCTGCTCGGTGCCCCGTCCGTCGCTGTGCCAGGTGCGGAAGACCCGGTCGCCGTCGCGCAAGAAGACGTTCACCGCGAAGCCGGCGTCGGGCGGGGCTCCCATGTCGGCACCGAACGGGCTGTCGGCGGTCGAGTACCAGTCCATCCGGTTGCCCACCTTCTCGCGGTAGGCGAGCGCCTCGTCGATCGGACCCTGGGTGACGACCACGAAGCGCGCGTCGTACGGCTCGAGAAAATCCAGCCGGGTGAACTGAGAGGTGAAGCCGGTGCATCCGCCGCACTGCCAGTCGGCGCCGTCGTGCCACATGTGGTTGTAGACGATGAGCTGCGAACGACCGGCGAACACGTCGACCAGACGCACCGGGCCGTCGGGACCGATGAGCGTGTATTCGGGCAGCTCGACCATCGGCAGCCGTCGACGCTGCGCGGCGATCGCGTCGAGCTCACGCGTCGCCGCTTTTTCGCGCGTGCGCAGGTCTTCGAGCTCGCGGCGCCAGGTCTCGGGGTCGACGACCGGGGGAAGTGCGCTCGACATGGGTGGCCTCCTCGGTTCGGCGGTCGATTCCGCTCAGCGTTCGATTCCGCCGGCAGCGTACGCCGGCGTCCGCGCCGGTCAAGGGCTGCCGACGCGCGACCGCGCGGCGTACCGTGAGGCCGTGACGCGCGCTTCGCAGACCCTGCCGACCTCGACGCCTCAGTTCGGCCTGATCGTCGCGATCGCGGCGCTCGCGTCATCCGTCGCGTTCCTCGACGGCACCGTCATCAACATCGCCCTGCCGGCCATCAGCGACGAGCTCGGCGGCGGTCTGACGACGCAGCAGTGGGCCGTCGACGCGTACCTGCTCACCCTCGGATCGCTGATCCTGCTCGCGGGATCGGTGAGCGACGCCTTCGGACGGCTGCTGGTGCTGCGGATCGGGCTCATCGGCTTCGCGATCGCGTCGCTGGGCGTCGGGCTCGCCCCCGACCCGGTGACCCTCATCGTGGCCCGCGCACTGCAGGGCGCGGCGGGCGCGTTCCTCGTCCCCAGCTCGCTGGCGCTGATCACCTCGCTCATCCCGGGCGACCGACGCTCGGCCGCCATCGGGCACTGGACCGCGTGGACGACCGCGGCGCCCCTGCTCGGGCCGCTGCTCGGCGGCATTTTCGTCGACACGCTCTCGTGGCGCTACGCCTTTCTCATCAACGTGCTGCCGGTGGCGGTGACCCTGTGGCTGCTCACCCGCCTGCGGGTGCGCGATGAACGACGATCGGATGCCGCGATCGACGTGATCGGCGCCGTCCTGTGCACGGCCGGGCTCGGCGGCATGGTCTTCGCCCTCATCGAGCAGCCCAATCTGGGATGGGCGGCGCCGGCGATCTGGGCACCGCTCGCGGGCGGAGGCGTGCTGTTCGCGGCCTTCATCGTGCGACAGCGGACGACACCGCATCCGATCCTTCCGCTCGGGCTCTTCCGGGTGCGCAACTTCTGGGCCGGCAACCTGGCGACGCTCTTCGTCTACGCGGCCCTGTCGCTCAACGGCTTCGTCGTCGGCGTCTACCTGCAGCAGGGGGCCGGGCTCAGCGCGACCCTCGCCGGCCTGGCGAGCCTGCCCGCCACGGTTCTGGTCATCGTGCTCAGCTCGCCGGCGGGGGCGCTCGCCGCTCGCATCGGTCCGCGGCTCTTCATGACGCTCGGACCGCTGGTGATGGCGGCGGGCTCGCTGCTGCTGCTGACCGTGGGCGAGGACTTCGACTACTGGTGGCAAGTGCTGCCGGGGCTGCTCGTGTTCGGCCTGGGCCTGGGCGCGACCGTGTCGCCGCTGACCGCAGCGATCCTCGGGGCCATCGACACCGACCGCTCGGGCATCGCCTCGGCGGTCAACAACGCCGTCTCGCGGGTCGCGGGCCTCGTGGCGATCGCCTTCCTCGGAACGATCGTCGGCGGCGCCCTCGACCTCGACGGCTTCCACCGGGCGGCCGTGGTGACCGCGGCGCTGATGGCGCTCGGCGGGCTGGTCGCCTTCGCCGGCATCCGGCGTCCGCCCGCCTCGAGCGACGCCTCCCTCGACGGTGGCGACACCTCCCTCGACGAGGGCGACGCGATCGCCGGGCCGGCTAGCGGCTCACCGTAGCTCGGAAGCGAGGGGGCCGAGCACGGCGAGCGCCCGCACCTTGTCGGCGTCGGACGACCCGGGGCGGGGCGTGAGGGTGAGCAGCGCCTGCGAGCGGTCGTCGGTGAACAGCACCTGGCAGTCGACCTCGATCTCACCGACCGCGGGATGCACGATCACCTTGTGGTCGGCGAACCGTTCGACCACCTCTTCACGCGCCCACAGCACCGCGAACTCCGGACTCGCTTCGCGCAGGTCGTCGACGAGCCGCTGCGCACGCGATCCGCGCCCGGCACGACCCACGATCGAGCGCAGGTTCGCGACGATGGCCCGGCTCTGCCGGTCGTGGTCGGCGGCCGGGTACACGGCGCGCTCGGACTCGGCGTGCACGAACCAGCGCCACGCGCCGTTGCCCTCGCGCCCCTCGCGTCGGTCGCGGTCGCCGAAGACGAGCCGCGCCAGGCGATTGAGAGCCAACGTGTCGTCGAGTTCGGTGATCACCAGGGCCGGCACGTCGTCGAGCTGCTCGAGAACCCGCAGCAGCGCCGGCGCGACCTCGCTCGACGTTCCCGTGCGCTCGGGGGGCGTGTGTCCCGCGAGCCGGTGCAGGTGATCGCGTTCGGACCGCGTGAGGCGCAGCGCGCGTGTCAGAGCGGCGAGCATCTGCAGACTCGGCTGCGGTCCGCGCTGCTGTTCGAGCCGCGTGTAGTAGTCGACGCTCATCAGGGCCAGCTGCGCCACCTCTTCGCGCCGCAGCCCGGCGACGCGCCGGCGCGCCCCGCTCGGCAGTCCCACGTCGGCGGGGTTCAGGCCCGCGCGCCGCGCCCGCAGGAATCGCGCGAGTGATTCTCTGTCCATCCGCTCATCTTCGCGTGCCGGCGTCCGCTCGACCAGGGACCGCCGATCCCCCGTTCGACGATGCCTGGAAGACGACGGATGCCGCGGCCACACTCGATCGCATGAACATCGACGGACGCACCATCTTCATCCCCGGCGCGACGAGCGGCATCGGCCGCGCACTCGCGCTCGCCCTCGCCGACCGCGGCAACACCGTCATCGTCGGCGGGCGCCGCGCCGAGCTCGTCGACCAGATCACCCGCGAACGCCCCGACATCGACGGCGTGGTCATCGACACCGCCGATGCCGACTCGATCGCTCGGACCGCGGCGCAGGTGCGGCAACGGCATCCGTCGCTCGACGTCGTGATCGCGATGGCCGGAATCATGACCGCCGAGGACTGGCGCACCCCCGCAGGCTTCGCCGAATCGGCCGAGCGGACGGTGACGACCAACCTGCTGGGACCGATCCGGCTGATCGGAGCCTTCGTCGAGCATCTGCTCGCCCAGCCCGAGGCGACGATCGTGACGGTGTCGTCGGGGCTCGCGTTCACCCCGCTGCGGGCGACCCCGACCTACAACGCCACGAAGGCGGCGATCCACATGCTCAGCGAGTCGCTGCGCCTGCAGTTCGCGGGAACCTCGCTCGAGATCGTCGAGCTGCAGCCGCCGGCGGTGCAGACCGACCTCATGCCGGGCCACGCCGAGAACCCGCACGCCCAGCCGCTGGACGCCTTCATCGCCGAGGTGATGGCGATCCTCGACTCCGACGACGACGTGCGCGAGGTTCAGGTCGAGCGCGTGAAGTTCCTGCGCTACGGCGAGGCGCGGGGCGACTACGACGAGGTCGTCCGGGCGCTGAACGCGAGCGACCCGCACGGTCGCGACTGATCGCCCGTGACGCCCCGCGGCCTCGGGGTATAAGCACGGCTCCCGGCGGTGGCCCCGGCATCCCTCCCCTGCCAGAATTGGGCCATGAGCGCGATCGAGAACTCCAAACTCACTGTCGTCGGTGCCGGCGCCGTCGGATCCAGCGTGGCCTACGCCGCCCTGATCCGCGGATCGGCCCGCCATGTCGCCCTGTACGACATCGCCACCGAGAAGACCGAGGCCGAGGTGCTCGACCTCGCGCACGGTGCGCAGTTCACCGGGTCGAGCGACATCACCGGCGGTTCCGACATCTCGGTCGCCGAGGGCTCGCACGTCGTCGTGATCACCGCCGGCGCCAAGCAGAAGCCGGGACAGACGCGCACCGAGCTGGCGGGCGTGAACGCCGGCATCATCTCGTCGATGATGCCGCAGCTGCTCGAGGTGGCCCCCGACGCGACCTTCGTCATCGTCACGAACCCCTGCGACGTGCTCACCGTGCTCGCGCAAGAGGCGACGGGCCTGCCGCCCGAGCGCATCTTCGCGTCGGGCACCGTGCTCGACACCTCGCGTCTGCGCTGGAAGATCGCGCGCCGCGCCGGGGTCTCGATCTCGAGCGTGCACGCCTACATCGTCGGCGAACACGGCGACACCGAGTTCCCGCTGTGGTCGCACGCCACCATCGGCACCGTGCCGATCCTCGACTGGGTGCCGCTCGACGGCCAGCCGAAGTTCACCACCGAAGAGCTCGATCAGATCGCCATCGACGTCCGCGACGCGGCCTACAAGGTGATCCAGGGCAAGGGCGCGACGAACTACGCGATCGGCCTGTCGAGTGCGCGCATCGTCGAGGCGCTGCTGCGCGACGAAGACGCGGTGCTGCCCGTCTCGACCGTGCTGCGCGACTTCCACGGGGTCGACGGCATGGCCCTGTCGGTGCCGTCGGTGGTGAACCGCCAGGGGGCGTTCCCCGTGCGCGAGATCGCCTTCTCGGAGCGTGAGCTCGAGCTGTTCCAGCACTCGGCGCGTGCGCTGGGCGAGGTCGCCGACTCGCTGCGCGGCTGACCGGACGCGACGGCGCACCGGGCGCCGGCCCGCCGGGCGCCGACCCGCCGTGCGCGGATGTCGGGGGCGCCGCCTAGCCTGATGTGCATGGCTTCGCGACGTCCGGCACCGACCACGGCATACCAGTGCACCGAGTGCGGGTGGACGACGGCGAAGTGGGTGGGCCGCTGCGGCGAATGCCAGCAGTGGGGCACGGTCGTCGAGGCCGCGACCCCGACCGGCATCACGCGCTCGGTCAGTGCGGTCGCCCCCGGGGCGGCGCGGGCCGCCCGCCCCATCACGCAGATCGACACCAGCGAGGCCCCGCGCCGGTCGAGCGGGGTCGGCGAGTTCGACCGCGTGCTCGGCGGCGGTGTCGTTCCGGGCGCGGCGATCCTGCTGTCGGGCGAGCCCGGCGTCGGCAAGTCGACGCTGCTGCTCGAGGTCGCGGCCCAGTCCGCCCGGGCCGGCAGGCGCGTGCTGTACGTCAGCGCCGAAGAGTCGCTGGGCCAGGTGCGTCTGCGCGCCGAGCGCACGGGTGCGCTGCACGACGCCCTGTACCTGGCGAGCGAGACCGATCTGGCGACCGTGCTCGGCCACGTCGACGACGTGCGCCCCGAGCTGCTGATCGTCGACTCGGTGCAGACGGTCTCGTCGGCGCTCTCCGACGGCGTCGCCGGGCAGCCGAGTCAGGTGCGCGAGGTCGCCTCGACCCTCATCCGCGTCGCGAAAGAGCGCGACCTGCCGGTCATCATCGTCGGCCACGTCACCAAAGACGGCACGATCGCCGGGCCGCGCGTGCTCGAGCACCTGGTCGACGTCGTGTGCCAGTTCGAGGGCGACCGCCAGACGTCGCTGCGCTTCGTGCGGGCGCTGAAGAACCGGTTCGGCCCGACGGACGAGGTCGGATGCTTCGACATGACCGGCGACGGCATCGCCGAGGTCCCCGATCCCAGCGCGCTCTTCCTCGGCCACGGCGACCCGGTGCCGGGCACGTGCGTCACGATCGCCCTCGAAGGACGTCGAGCCCTGCCGGTCGAGGTGCAGGCGCTCACCCTGGCCACCGGCGCGCCGAACCCCCGCCGCATCGTCAGCGGCGTCGACAGCGCCCGGGTGGCGATGATCCTGGCCGTGCTCGAGAAGCGCGGGGTCGCCGTCACGAGCGACAAAGACGTGTACGTCTCGACGGTCGGCGGGGTACGCCTCGTCGAGCCCGCCGCCGACCTGGCGATCGCGATCGCGATCACGGGCGCCGTCCGCGACCGGGCTGTATCGCGCGAGGTCGCGGCGTTCGGCGAGCTCAGCCTCGCCGGCGAGATCCGACCCGTGACCCAGACGTCGCAGCGCGCGTCCGAGGCGAAGCGCATGGGGTACCGGGTCGTGGTGGATGCGGCATCCCGCACCATCGGCGCCGCCATGCGCGATCTGCAGGTGCGTCAACCGGTCAGCGCGGCCGAGGGCGCGCCCGACTTCTGACCGGAGCGTCGCACTCAGGCGTCGAGCGCGGCGATCACATCGCTCGGCGACGCCTGCATGGGGTGGGGGCCCGCGATGTCGAAGAACACCGTCGTGATCGCCGTCTCGTGCGCGCCGAGGAAGGCGCGCAGCCCCGCGGGAGACTGCAGGGCGACGTTCGCCGGCAGCGCCTCGGGCTTGTGGGCCGCATCGCTGAACAGCAGCAGGGCGACGTCGCCGGTGTTCGGGTCGCGGTAGGTCCAGATCTCGCCGACGTCGCGCGGATCGTCGCGGTCGCCGGCCCGCATGAGGGGCACCACGGTCGGCCCGTGACGCAGGGCGAACGCGAGCGCCGCCATGTCTTGCGTCTGCAGGGCGTCGGCGAGCTGCGGGTTGCGGAACTCCACCGGCGGTGTGCCTTTTGCGCGCTTCTTTCCGGCCATCTCTCCAGCCTAGAGAACAACGGGCCCGCGCGAGCGCCCGGCGGGGCGCACGAGAAGGGCCCTCTCGGACTCCTCATTGGGGACTGAGGAAATCGAGAGGGCCCATCGCTCACCAGAGCTGGGGATCCGTCGCCGTGACACTGGGGGATGACACGAGCTCTCGCTGCTGGGGACAGCGGGGGAACTCCGGGAGCTGACACCAGCGTACGTGCGGCGGCACCGCCGTGTCTCGCGCGTCAGGTGAGAAACCTCTCACCTGACGCGGGAGTGCCGCGAGTGTCTCACTGCAGCACGAACTGGCGGTCCTGCTGAGCCGAGAGGCCGCCGATCTCGACCGAGAGGTTGAAGTATCCCGCCGGCGCCGACGGGCGGTCGGAGTCGCACGTGTCGACCGACGAACGGGTGCGGTCCCAGACGATCGGGGTGACGCTCGAGACGCTCTGACCGGGGTCGATCTGCACGACCTGGTCGCTCGGCTCGCTCTGGCAGTCGGTCGACCGCCACCACGTGTCGGCTCCGCTCGTGATCGTGAACGCCTGCGTGGCGGTGCCGACGTTCAACAGGCAGGCCTCGTCGCTCGTGTTCGTCAGCGAGATCGACAGCTGCGGCTGCTCCCCCGGCCCGTAGGTCTCTTTGTCTGTCATGGCCGCGACGGTCGTCGAGGCGGCCGAGCACGACGACAGGTCGGATGCCTCGGGATCGACCTCGGCCGGAGTCTCGGATGCCGCGTCCGGGGTCGCCGGCGCGCTCGGGGTCGCCGAGGCATCGGTCGCGGCGTCGGTCGCGGGCGAGCCCGACGCGGACGCGCTGGGGGTGCCGTCGTTCGCGACCTCCCAGGGCCGCCAGAACGCCAGCACGACGGCGGCGACGACGGCGAGCACGACGAGCAGCAGCACGAGCCGGCGCCGGCGGTAGACCGCGGGCGAGTGTCGGCGTCGGGGCGTCGAGTCGGTCATGCCTTCAGGGTAGGCCGCGGCATCCGCTCGCCCGGGTCGGCACGCCTAGAGGCGCTTGAGCATGCGGGTGTTGCCCAGGGTGTTCGGCTTCACGTGCGCGAGGTCGAGGAACTCGGCGATGCCCTCGTCGGGGCTGCGCAGCAGCTGCGAGTACACGTCGGCGTCGACGACCTGCTCGCCGATCACCTCGAAGCCGCGGCGGGCGAAGAAGTCGACCTCGAAGGTCAGGCAGAACAGGCGCGACAATTCGAGGTCGCGCGCGCCCTGTTCGAGCCGGTCGACGATCGCACCGCCGACCCCGCGGTGCAACCATTCGTCGACCACGATCAGTGTGCGCACTTCGCCCAGGTCTTCCCACATGACGTGCAGGGCACCGCATCCGATGAGAACGCCGTCGGCCTCGGCGACGACGAACTCCTGCACCGACTCGTAGAGCACCACCAGGTCTTTGCCGAGCAGGATGCGGCGCTGCACCCACGGCTCGAGCAGCTCGCGGATGCCTCGCACGTCGCTGGCCCGCGCGGGACGCACGACGAACGCGGGACGTGCGTCGTCGTCTGCAGCGGCACCGGGGGCGGGGGCGGAGGTCACGGCACAACGATAGTCGCCGCCGGTAGGGTGGCCTCAGCCTGCGACCCAGGCTCAGCCCGACCCGAACCGCCCAGGAGTGACGACGTGAGCGTGCTCCGCGCCTACGCGACCGCAGTGTCCCAGCCGACGCTGCCCATCGGGGTGCCCGAGCCGAGCGGCGTCCGCGGGGCGTCTGCCGGCGGTCGCCCGAGCAGCGGCGACGAGCCCCTGAGGTACGACGAGGTCATCGCACCCGACGGCGGGCTGCGCCCCGCCTGGCAGTCGCTCGCCGGTCTCGCCCTGGGCCTGACCAGCGAAGAACTGCATCGCGTCGAGGGCGAGATCACCCGCTTCCTCGCCGACGACGGCGTGACCTACGTGCGCCCCGACACCGGTGCACAGCCGTGGCAGCTCGACGCGATGCCGCTCGTGATGGATGCCGCGTCGTGGTCGCGCCTCGAGATCGGGCTCGCCCAGCGCGCCGAGCTGCTGAACGCCGTGCTCGCCGACCTGTACGGACCGCAGACCCTCATCTCCGACGGGATCATCCCCGCCGCCGCGGTGCTCGGGCACAGCGGGTTCGTGCGCCCGGTGGCCCGCCGAGACGGCGGCGACCGGCATCCGCTGCTCTTGACCGCCACCGATCTCGGGCGCGGCGCCGACGGCGAATGGCACGTGCTGGCCGACCGCGTGCAGGCGCCGTCGGGTCTCGGCTTCGCGATGGAGAACCGCCGCGTCATCTCGCAGGTGCTGCCCGACCTCTACGAGCAGAGCGACCCCCACCGCATGGAGCCCTACTTCTCGGCGCTGCACGCGAGCCTCGTCGCGTCGGCACCCGAGGGGGTCGCCGAGCCCCGCATCGTGGTGCTGTCTCCGGGTCCGCACTCCGAGACGGCGTTCGACCAGGCGTTCCTGGCGCGCGGCCTAGGCCTGCCGCTGGTGCAGGGCAGCGACCTCGTGGTGCGGTACGGGCGCGTCTGGCTCAAGCCCACCGGCTGGCCGCACCGCGATCCGGTCGAGCAGGTCGACGTCGTGCTGCGCCGCGTCGACGCCGAGTGGAGCGACCCCCTCGAGCTGCGCTCGGACTCGCGGCTGGGCGTCGCCGGACTCACCGAGGCCGTGCGCCGGGGCACCGTGCGCCTGGTCAACGGGCTCGGCGCCGGAGTGCTCGAGAACCCGGCGCTGCTGCCGTACCTGCCCGCCGCGAGCGAACGGCTGCTGGGCGAGCAGCTGCGCCTGCCGAGCGTGCCCACCTGGTGGTGCGGCGACCCGTCCGACCGGGCCGACGTGCTCGCGCGCGTACGCGACGGCGATCCCGACATGTTCGTGCGCACGATCGACGGGTCTCGTCGAGACGTTCACGAACACGACCCCGCCACGCTCGCCGCACGGATCGCCGCAGCCCCGCACCGCTATGTCGGCCAGCAGCTGCTTCCGCTCTCGCAGGCGCCGGTGTGGGCGGGCGACCGGGCCGACGCCCTGCCGCTGATCCTGCGCACGTTCACTCTTCGGTACCGTTCCGCCTACCGTCCGCTCGTCGGCGGACTGGCGACCGTGCGCCCGAGCGCCGACGCCGCGCCCACCACGAAAGACGTGTGGGTGCTCAAGGCGACAGACGACGAGCCCGACCAGGGGCTGCTCGACATCACCCCGCTGCCGGGCGGCCTCAGCGCCCCGTCGGTGGCGCCGCGCGCCCTCGAAGACATGTACTGGTCGGGCCGCTACGCGGAGCGGGCCGAAGACCTGTTGCGACTGCTGATCGCGACCCACGAGCACCTCGACCGTGCGCGCCGGGGCGGGCGCCCGGCATCCGAACCCCCTGCGTCGTCCGCCGGCGGCCTGATCGACGCCGTGCCCGCGACCCCGACGAGCGGCAGCACCCGCGCGCTTCGCGAGGCGGTCGCCCGGCTCGCGGGACGCAGCTCGGACGACGCCGACGCCGACTTCCGTTCGGCTCTGCTCGATCCGGGACGGGCGGGATCGGTCGCCCATGCGATCGCCCGCATGCGCGACGCGCTCGAAGGCGTGCGCGATCAGCTCTCGGGCGACACCTGGCGGGTGTTCGCGGGCATCGAGCGCGCCTCTCGCGCGCTGCGAGCCTCGAACCACCCGCACCGCACCACCGAGTCGGCGGGCCGGATGCTCACCGTGGTGCTGTCGCTGCAGGGCATCACCGCCAACATGATGCGCGACGCCGGCTGGCACATGATCGAGGTCGGCCGATCGGTCGAGCGTGCGCTGCAGGTGTGCCATCTGCTGACGACGCTCGTGCAGCAGCGCGATCCGCGCACCGAGCGCGCCGTGCTCGAGGCCGTGCTCACGGCATCCGAGAGCATCGTGACGCACCGTCGTCGCTATCGCGGCGCCATGCGCACCGGCGACGTCGTTCACCTGCTGCTGCACGACGTCGACAACCCGCGATCGGTGGCATTCGCGCTGGCCGGGCTGCAGACCCACCTCGCGTCGGCGCCCGCCTCGACCGGTTCGACCCGTCCCGAGCGGCTGGTCGAAGACCTGGTGCAGGCCGTGGCCGAAGCGGATGCCGTCGCCCTCACGACCGCCGACGAGAGCGGACGTCGCGACGCGCTCGTCGCCCTGCTCGGCGAACTCACCCTGCAGCTCGAGCAGCTGGCCGATGCGATCGACGAGCTGCACTTCGAGAACGGCCCGCCGCCGGTTCCGCTGTCGGCGCTGTCACTGATCGAAGAGCTCATGGAGGCCCGCGCGTGAGCGACACGATCTCGTCGGACCCCCGCGAGGCCCCACGCCGCTACCGCGTCTGGCACCGCACGGCGTACGCGTACAGCGCCCCCGTCGACGACAGCGTCGGCCAGTTCCATCTCATCCCGCGCGAGGTCGCGTGGCAGCGCGTGTTCGAGGCCGACGTCGCCGTCGAACCGCCCGCCGGCGACCTGCGCCGCGACGTCGACTACTTCGGCAACTGGTCGACCTACTTCCACCTCACCGAGGCGCACACGGCCCTCTCGATCGAGGCGTCGAGCCTCGTTGAGGTGAGCGTGCCGGTGTACGACGCCGACGCCCTGGCACGGCCGTGGGAAGAGGCGCGTCCGCTGCAGCATCCGTCGACCGCGGGCGCCTGGCAGGCGACGGAGTTCGCGCTGCCGTCGCCGCGGGTGTCGCATCCCGACGCCGTCGTGGCGTACGCGGCACGATCGCTGACGCCCGGGCGTCCCATCGGCGAGGCCGCGACCGACCTGATGCAGCGGATCTTCGCCGACTTCGACTACGACAGCACCGCGACGACCGTCACCAGCACGGTCGCCGACGCGATGGACAAGCGCGCCGGCGTCTGCCAGGACTTCGCGCACGTCGCCCTGGCCTGCCTGCGTTCGCACGGCGTCGCGGCCCGCTACGTCTCGGGGTATCTGGCCACGCAGCCCCCGCCCGGCAAAGAGCGGGTGTTCGGCGCCGACGCGTCGCACGCCTGGCTGGCCGTCTGGCTGCCGGGCACCGACCAGTGGCTCGCGATCGATCCGACCAACAACCAGTGGGCGAACGACCGCTACGTCACCGTCGCGTGGGGCCGTGACTACGGCGACGTCTCGCCCGTGAAGGGCATCATCTTCACCGAGGCGAAGAGCTCGACCCTTCGCGTCTCGGTCGACGTCGCCCCGCTCGAGCCCTGACCCGGCGGGCTTGCCCCGGCGGGCTTGCCCCGGGCTGGTCTGGTCTGTGTCCGGAGCCCGTCGAGCCGTCAAACGATCGAGCCGCGATGCAAGAGATCGGATGCGACACCCCGAACCCCGGGGCGTGGCACCGGCGCGTCGGCCACGAACCCTTGCATCCCGGCCCCCGGGATGGCCTGTGACACCGCTGGCGGGTCAGCGGCGGTTCGCGGCGTACTCGGTCGCGGCAGCGACGAAGCCGAGGAAGAGCCGACGGTCGGCGGCATCCTCCTCGGGATGCCACTGCACGGCGACGAGGTAGTCGTCGCCGGGTGACTCGATCGCCTGCGGCAGGCCCTGATACCGGCTGGAGCCCAGCACGTCGGGAAGGTGCTGGTGCAACGTGCCGCCCGCAGCCACGTTGATGAGCTGAAGCCCGCGGCAGATACCGAACACCGGGATTCCGCGCGCTCGCGCTCCTCGGAGCAGCGCGAGCTCCCAGTCGTCGCGATCGGGTCGCGCCGGATCCGTGCGCGGGTGCCGCTCGGCCCCGTACAGCTCGGGCTGCACATCGAGCCCGCCGGTGAGAACGAGCCCGTCGAGCCCGTCGAGGACGACCTCGGCGGCCGGCCCCGGGGAGGGTTGCGGGGGCAGCAGGGTCGCGGCTCCGCCGGACGAGGTCACTCCGTCGAAGTACGGCTGCGGCAAGAAGCTCGCCCGCACGTCCCAGACGCCCTGCCTGGTGCGCTCGAGGTAGGTCGTCAGGCCGATGACGGGTCGGGGCGCCCTCGTGGCGTCGTCGCTGCTCACGCGCCGATCGTAGGGCCCCCGTATTACGTGCCGATCACACGCGCGAGCCGCCGCGAGCCAGCGCCGGGGCAGACGAAAAGACGGAGGGGCGGATGCCGCAGC
>JAAIGE0100551801.1_pt1 | contig 18987 bp, 13 predicted proteins | sample 6487951 | NCBI WGS metagenome assembly JAAIGE01 (sample SAMN13974128, study PRJNA590717) | phyllosphere metagenome | biome: tomato field; feature: multiple bacterial spot infested tomato fields; material: tomato leaves; isolation source: leaves from tomato fields | host: Solanum lycopersicum ...
CGGCGGCTTCGGGCAGGCCGAAGGCACTTGCGCGAGGACTCCAGCGGTCCAGCGGCAGTGCCGGCCTGGCCGCAGTGCTTCAGCAGCGGCAGTAGCAGTAGCCGCCGCCTGTTGAGCAACCCATAAGGTGCAAAACCGAACTGTTGTGGATCAATGATCTGCGCACTGGATACAGGCATAACGCGAGAAATCTGCAGGCATAAGCTGAGAAATCGCTGCTGGGCAAAGAGCCAACATAGCACTGCCGTTGCTTTTGGGGACCGCCCTATCCCGAATCAATCCGCGGTGCTGCGAGATGCGGCTTGATGCGTAGGACTATTTATACCGCGAAACACACACTATTTCCAGGGAGTTTTCGGCCTGCGTGCGGACATTACCGAGCCGTCTCTTGCTTTGGTAGAAGGCTAGGATTACCGCTCGAATTCGCCGCTCTTTTTCGAGCTTGGACAAATGAACCCTCAGGGCGGCCTATGAAGATTGAGGTGACGAGTTTGAGTGACTCGATATCGCATGTTGTGGATCAACGAGTGGCGGGTTGCTCTTCCGCAGGAGAGGTCGTTGACGGTGAACAGAGTAGACCGTTGGCGAAAGAAGTCGCCCGGGTCTGGGCTGCGCTGCTTTCTTTGCCGCTGGACGTGTTTGCCGCGTGCGAGGGCCAGTCGGTCCAGAGTTTTCTTTCCGATATCACCGGACTGTCACCTGCCCACATGAGCACTCGCGGTCTGGCTGTCAAGAGCTCCAAACGATTAGACCGAGTTGCAAAGCATGTTCGGGATTACGCACGCCAGAGCCTCGAAGCTAAGGGCTATCTAGAAGGTGATGTAGACCAGCTCTTGGAGGAGTGCCCGCAAACTCCTCTCGCCGGTTTGGTTCATCGACTTGGTCAAGCGTTGCCGAAGCCTCTTGAGCTAGCAATGGAGGTTGGCTCTCGTATCGACAAGCTTGCTTTCGATGCGATGCGGGCGGCGGAGGGCAATGCACTGGAGGTGTACCGGGAGCTGTTGCTCCAGTATCTGGACGAGGAGCTGCCCTTCTATGGCGACGATGCGTACAGAGCCGAGATACTTGAGTTGCGGCGCGAAATGTCGATGGCTGTTAACTGGTCAGACCTGCAAAGCGCTTCGGATTCTGTTGCTCAGTACGCGCTGTTGGCCACGCTTTCAGCGGTCGATGCTGAGTGGTGCGCGCATTACTTCAGACGTCTGGCACCAACGCCGACATTTCCGTGGCTCTTTCCGCGGTTCCATGCTGACTTTGATGCCAGCAACTCGAAAGGACTGAAACGCAACATCGTCGACAGGCCAGTTGGGCGGGTTCTTGATCTGCTTTGGTCCATCGCGAAACGGGGCACAAACAAGCAGCAGGTGTGGCCGGACGCGCCTCCGGGCGCGTCGTTGCTGGCTCGGGATATCGCGCACGAGATGATCGGCGATGGTGACATCCGAAAGTGGTCATGTGGCGCCAGGCCGCTCCTGCTGGATCAGATGGTCGAGCTTTGGGCGAGCCTTACACAAAACTTGTCTAACGGAAACTGCATTGACTTGCCGATACCGTGGATGGCTGTTGCCTTGTGGATGGAGCGAGCGCACGTGCGTCGCCGGCCCAAATCCAGCAAGCCCGAAACGGTGATCGTTCTTTCAGACACCTCGTACAGGGCAATTTGGTTGAGCCAACGTACGCGCTGGAAGGATCAGCTCCCGGAACCAGGCGATCTCCCCTGGCCCGGTTGGCTGTTGGCTCAATCGTCCGGCCCTGATTGGCTGCGGTCCATCCAGTCATCAGGCCTCCCGTCCTCGCCGCGCGACTGCCAGTAGGCGTCGTGGTTGGGATTCAACTGGTTTGCTCGGTTGTCGGCGTCGTGCTGGTTGGCTGGCGCAGGGCCACAGTTGCGAGAGCCCGACATTTCACCGTCCTCCTTTCCCAAGCACCCTAGCCGACACACTTTCGATTCGGCGCACATGTGCAGGTGGTGGTGTGCTCCCACCATGCTTCTTGGCAAGACCAGACTTCATTCGTGCAACGTCGGCAACGGTTGGGGGTTGCTGTTGTTTTACAGGTTTCTTGTTCATGTTCAGTCTCAAATGGCGCGATCCAATCGACCGCCAGGAGACTTTGCCTATCCCACCCTCGGCCGTTGTTCCGGTTTTGTTCAAATGAGACGCCTGCTCGCGTGGGCTCTGTCGATGCTGGGTGTCCCCGTGTCTAAGAAGTTTGCGCGTGACTGGGTTAGCGCATGGCGCCGTGGTGCGTGTGATGCTGTCGCGAAGGTGTGGTCGCCAGGAAATTCGTTTGAAGAACGACGCAAAGCTAACAATGAGCGGTCAAAAACGCATGCAAATGTGAGGCACGACCTTACTTCCGGCGAGAATTTTGAGCTTCAACGCAAATCGCCCTTCCGCCCAGACGCTCTGAGCGGTTAACCGGAAAGAGAAGTCATGAGCGCGCAATACATCGTTTGGTTGGCTATCGTTGCAGTCATCTTTGTAGGTGTGCTGTTCACTAGACGGAGCAAATCGGCCTCGGCAATTGCGCCTGTAGTCCCTTCTGCGCAGCAGGCGGAAATCGCTCTGGCGGATGGCAAGCTCATTCATTCCGAGCAACTGTTGCCGCATGCCATCGTGCTGGGCATGGACGCCGAGCGCCCTGGCGTTCGCATTGCGCCGCTTTCAGATGCTGAACGTTTTCGCATGGCCAAGACGCTCCCAGTGAATTCGGACCTGGGCACCAGGCTCAGCGCGGGGCTTCAAGCAGTCCCATCGTTACTTGTGGCCGAAGGCCACCACGGTAAACAGCTGATGGAGGTGGTCATCAACGGGGACTTGGTGCGTGCGGCCGATGGCATGGGCATGCGTGCCTGGGCGGTGGGGGCAAACAACAAAATCGTAGAGCAGGCAAAACTCTTCGACACCAACCAGCTGCAGGCCATGGTCGGCGCTGCTGCTGTCTGGCAAGTCGCGTCTGTGGTGGTTGCACAGAAGCACTTGGCAGACATCTCGGCCAAACTGGAAGAAATTCGCGAAGGCGTCCAAGACCTCTCGCACTTTCTTGGGGAAGAGCGGCGAGCTAAGGTCACAGGGACCTACGATTACTTAGCAACGGTGGCTTCTGCCATTTCTAAGGGTGAACTTTCGCAGGCTGTCCGTACGGAGCTTGAAAGCTGCGACCGTGAGCTCGTGCAGGCCCAACACCATCTTCAAAGCGAGCTTGAGCGCCGTTGTGCGAAGGCCGTCGAACACAAGGAGTTCGCCGGTACCGGCGACTTGGAGAAGGATTCGGTAGCCAAGTATGACGAGCTTGCAGGCTTGGTCAATGACATGCGCTTGACGTTGAAAACCCGCGCACTAGCCTGGCATGTGCTGTCCTTGTTCCCTGGTGAGCCAGGACTCAAGGAGTCCAAGCTGGAGTCGGTTCTTCGCAGCGCCGAAGAGATTGACCTCCGCTCGAAGACCATTGAAGAAAACGCCGAGACCGATGGCCGCAAGTTCTCGTCCTTCTGGAACACAGAGGAGACGCTTGCCGCACGCAGGAAAGTCGTGAAGGTCGCAGCACAGAAGTTAATGGAGAAATTGCGCGACGGCACCGTGGAAGCCAAGCAGAACGTCCAGAATTCCCAGGCGCTGCTTTTAACGCACGACCAGCCGACTTACTTGGTCTTCGAAGTTGAGGACGGCCGAATTGGCCAACTTCGGATGATGGAAATGGTTTCGGTACCTACCTGAATCGCCAGACGCTCGTTTTCCAAGTGCAGACGACTTCTTGGGCAGACAGGTTCAACGCTAGTCGCCCGCAACCTCGGTTCGCTCTTGTCAGATGTAAGGACCGCTCGGCCAGCATCCTTGAAGCTGGTGACTTTTAGCGACAGGCTCGCATTATCCCCACCCGACGTCGTCGCCGAATGACTGCTTCTCGCAACATAGAACGACTTCAGTCGCCCAGAGCCATTACCCTGGTGAAGCTCGCAAAGCATTGATCTAGGAGATGTGAGGTCCGATTTTGCTATAGTGTTTTGGCGAATATGCACACGGAGCCGCCCATGGTTACTCGCATGAATCTGTCGCAATTCAAAACCAAGCTTCGTCAACTTGAGTCGGAGCGGCGTCAGGCGATAAATCGCTATAACCAGCAGGTACGTCAGTACAACCAACGAGTTGCCAAGCAGGTTCGCGACGTCAATGCGGCGATTTCCAGATACAACCAAGAGGTACGGACTCATAACAATCGCCAGAGAGCTAATCAGCAGCGGCTGCGCACTGAAGTCGCTCGGCTGCAGGCCGAGGCCAACACTCGACATACGACCTTCCGCGAATCGGTTGTTCGTGTAAGCACATCGTACGAGCGCCTCGACCAGCGCTTCGCTAATACGCCGCTTACTCCGCAGGAAAACTACTTCTTTGATCTGTCCGAGCGTGAGGCTGCCAACACTGTTAGCCTGTTTAATGCCCTTGCTGCAGACCAGGCCGAAGCGCAGCCTGATGATGAAGCGCAAGACCTGCAGCAAACGAATATCGTTGACGAGATAGCTGTCGTGTCTGAAGAGCTCGACAGCCGCTGGCGTGGAGCCCTCTTCGCGCTTCATCCGCGCAATCCAGAGGCTGCGAGACATTTCTGCACAAGTGTCAGGGAAATATTCACCGAGGTACTTGAGTTGAAAGCCCCTGACAACGTAGTCTTTGCTGCAATGCCGGGATGCACCAAGACACCGCGAGGCAATGCGACTCGGCGAAGCAAAATCGCCTACCTCCTATCACTCAAAGGGATTCAAAATCCAGAGCTTGCGGATTTCGCTGGAGAAGACGTAGACAACGTGATCGAACTGTTCGATGTTCTGAATGGTGCCACCCACGGAGCTTCCGGCCGCTTGGACATCCCGACGCTTCGCCAAGTCAAAAGAAGAGTCGAGGATGGCCTATTTTTCATCTGCCGGCTTGCGGTCTAACTCAATTAAGAAAGCCGCTTCTTCGGGTTTTGATTGACAGTTCTTCGCGTTGCACCAATGGCGACTGGCAGATTGCTACCGCTGACGAAGGATCAACCGCACTGTGTTCTCAGACCAGCCGAATTGCTTTGCAGACAACCCACACTCTTGGACTAAGTCTGTTTCCAGCAAACTTGGGTCGTCGGTGTTTGTCGAGAGCAGCACTCCTGACTGACGCAGTCTCTCCAACGGATGCACATCCATGCTTGGGAATACGTTGAGCACGATGTTGGAAGTCGGGCACACGCCGATGGGGGACTGTCTATGTGCCAACAGCTCAACAACCGTGGCGTCCTCAATTGCTCGGAAACCATGGTCAATGCGGTCCGCTTGGAGCAATTCAATGGCGTCTCGGAAGCCTTCTGCGCCACGGGACTCTCCGGCATGAACAGTCTTCTTCAGGCAGGTATCACCGACCCTTCGGAGGGCGTCCGCAAAACTTGGTCCTGTTCTTCCAGCCGCGGCCTCGTTGCCATCCACTAAAAGACCCACGACACGCCGGTGTCGAAGTGTCTTGAGCATCTCAACCAACTCGGCAGCCTCTTGCCCAGTCTGGGTACGCAAGAGAATCACGCACAGGCCCACAGGTGGAAGGCCGTTTTGTTCGGCCTCTGAAAAGCCTGCGTCCAGGGCGTCCGGCATCTCCGGCATCTCCGGCAATCGGTGCCGCCACTTCCCCCCAAAGTGCTGCGATGAAGGGGATGGAAATAAACGCAATGATGAGAGAGCGCAGGATTTCTTCCCCGTTCGCGAGGTGACAGAAATCAGCTTTAACGCGGAGCTTCAAGACCGTATAGATAAATCGGGGCGACATGTGAATCGCTTTTCCATCTCGTCAGCAAAAAATTCTCATTCCTACCCCGAATTCACCTGCAATCCGGTAAGAAAATTAAATCCCCATTACCCGCTGAGACGCCAGACGTTCGAAAAACTCAGGTATCTGGAGGCAGATTCCGCCATAAGAGGGGCGTAGCCCCATCTTGGCCTAGCGTTCCTATATTGGAGGTGGAGATTGTTGTCCGCAGTCTCACCGCCCATCCAACAAAAGGAGCTTTGCTGATGTCGTCCGACTTCATGGAATTCTTGATTTACATCGTTTTGATCTTTATCGCGTACTTTCTTCCTAGCTGTGTCGCCGATTGCCGCAGGCATCACCAACGGCACGCTATCTGCGTACTCAATTTGTTTCTCGGTTGGACTGTTTTGGGGTGGATTGCCGCACTGATCTGGGCCTCCACAGCGGTTGTAAAGCCGACAATCTCAGCGCCAGCTGTCGCGAAGTAGGGACGTCTAGAGCATCTGCAATGGTCGGCTTTGCTCTCTGAGGAGCTCTCTTTGCACGCTCCCAAGTTGGTTGATTCGCTCCGTCCATTTCAAACGGGATGCAGCTCGAGCCGAATGGCGAGCTGGTTTTATAGGACTTTTCCGGTGCGACCGTCTTTGTCGAGACTGCCTGACACCGCTCGCGCATGCTCGGTTTCATCTCGCGCCAGTATTGCGAAAGCCCGCTTAAGCTTCGTCCGCAACTCGACCTGCACACGTGGGTTGGACAATCCCGTCGCACCATCGCAGGCCACCAGATTGTCGAGCGCCCACAGTGGCCAGTCTTCAGTGTCATCGTCAAGCGCGAGCCATGCTCCGGGCTTGCGGCGCAGGACATCCGCACAAATCTGCTGTCCGCGGGACATTGCCTGGAACGCCGACTTCGCCCATGGGTCCGCGCCATGAACGCGCTTGTGGTAGGTGCCGCCAATGAATCGATCACGCAGTGAAGGGGGAAAACGTTTCAGCGTCTTGCCAAATCCGGGCCAGACACACCAACTGCTGCTGAGCACTAGCCCGACCTGCGGAAACGGCGCTAAAGCTTCTTCCAGGCACGGAACCCACTCGAACAACGTCCTATCCGGACCCGCGTCGGGAGACATGTAAACCCCGCGTCTGGCGCGCCACATCACAGCCTCGTGTTGGACGACGCCGTCGAGGTCCAAGTAAATCACGACATCGGCCGTGCGCGGACGGCGCGATGGCGACGGTACATCTGGATGGGCCGTCACTTCACCCCCCACTTTCTGCCCGCCCGACCATCCCGCAGGCCGAGCGCACCCACGTTGGCGGCCTTGACCGCCATCTCTGCGACATCCGACATCCTGATAAGCGCGCCGCGTTGCCAGCCGCGCCCATTGACCTTGCCAGGAATGATCCCGATGGGCGTGATGCGCTTAGTCAGATGCCAGGCCTTCGCGCCGACCAGCTTGGCAAGATCGTTGATCGGTATGTAGGTCCGGTTGAATTCCAGCAGCTGAGCCGGCATCACGACGCGGCAAGGCTGACCGCGCAGCACAATGGAATACGACTGCAGCAGACCCTGCTCGATCCAGTGGTCGATGCTCTCGTGCTTCCAGCCCGTGAGCTTGGTCAGTTGATTGATCGACAGACCGGCCTCCAGCAACGGTGTGCCGAAGAATCGGCGCACGTCGGCCATCAGGTACTGCAGTTGCCCTACGGCAGAAGCAGGCTCCTGCGCCTGAACTTCGCCGGCATGGATCGCACGCATCAGGGTTTGGATGGCCGTGTTGTCGCCCAGGCGCCGGCTGGTCAGGTCTTTGAAGGCAATGCGCTCACCGGCGGACGGGGATGCTGCCACGTTTGCCATGAGCGAAGTCTGCGCACGGTCGACCGCGCTGACGCGAAACGGTCCGCCCTTCAGCACATCCTTCACCCAGTCGAAGTCCGCCTCCACCAAGCCGGCCGCAGCCATGTTGGTCAGTACCTTTGGTGGCACTTCCAACGCCTTGCCGGCGGCCGACTCTGTCATCCAGCCGCAGCGCAGCGCCACGATCCGGTCCAGATCGGTCCGCAGCACCTCATACACCTTGCCTTTGGTGCCGAACCGTCGTGTGCGATGCTCCACCTGGCCAGTATCAATGGCGCGACGCAGGGTAGGAACCGTCATCTGGCCGTGGCGGGCCGCATCGCTCAAGCGCACGTAGCGCAGGTCTTCCCAGCTGTCGACATCCTCCAGGCCGACCACGCCATCGAACTCGGTCGCGGCGATGCGCTGTACTGGCGCGAGAAAAACGTGAAGGGGACCGTCTGTGGCGACTTCGCGCAATTGTTGATACCAGAGGCCGAGCAGCGCCCTGAGCGTGCGGGCGTTATCAGGGCCGGCCGCCATTCGGGAACGCACGTGAGCTTCGTAGGCCTGCGGCCAGGGGAACAACAGCGACTGCAGCGGTGCGAGGAATTCCGCTGCTTCGGCAACCGATTTCGGCCCGGCAGCGTTGCGACGCGGCGGAGCCCCCTTCGTATTAGCGCGCTGGCACAGTGTCTTTACCAGCAGGGTGACGGCTTGGGGATCGGCGCCGGTCACGTTAGGCGCGATGCCCGTGGCTGCGGTGGCATCGACACCTGCGAGCAGCCCAGACAACCACAGTTCTGCGTCGGAGGCGGGCTTGCAGGCCAGATGTGCCAGTTCCTGGCCGCAGCCACACTGGCCAATGTTTCCACGCTGTTGGTCGAGGGGCGCATCGCATGCAGAACAGCGGTCCACGAGCCGCACTCCGTGTTGGGTGCAGGCCGTGACATAGACATGCTCCCAGCCTATCCGCAGATACATCTCTTGCGCCAGACATTGTGGGCAGACGGCATCCCTGCTCGACCGGTGCAACGACCGCAGCGTACGCAACCCCTGCTCCTGCTGCGCGAGGCGATCTGTCCATTCGCGCGGCATGCCAAGCATGGTGGCGATGTGATCCGGGGTTCCCAGCAGGCCAGTGCGAGAGGGGGACACCTCGGCCATAACCGCGAGCTCCTTCCATCCGGTCAGCGCATTGGCCGCCGAAAGGCGACGGTAGTACCCGAGAGGTGACTCATCGGGCTTCGGCTCGAGCAGGTAGGTCAGTTCCACAATATTTCTCTTTGGCGTCGTGGGATCAGCGCTTGCGCAGCGAGGGCATGTCGTAGGTCTCGAGCACATGGCCATAGGCCTGGTTCAGCTCGGCGAGAGACACCAGCTCCGTTGAGAACGGCCGATGCAGCGGATGGCCCGTGCCCTCGGTCCGGTCGGCGGCCCCTTTGCAGTCCTCCAACGTCAACGGCCGTGGCTGCTCGTCTCGCTTGCGAATGGACAGCTCTCGCATGAACGCGCTCAGCACCCCGATGAGGCCGCCGCAATGGAAGTAGCAGTGCTTCACCAGTGCGGGGAACTCCACGGCGATGGGCCATCCGTGTCCCGCGAAAAGCTCGGCGTAAGTCCTGACGCACTGCGCGAAGTCCTTGCGGTGCTCTGGCTCGGCGAAGTCGTAGGGCGTGAATACCCTGCGCACCGTTGCACGCAACCGCAGTTGCTCGTTGCTCTGGAAGAGGCGTTGAAGGTGAGGGATTCCCGAGGCGATGATGCTCAGATTCGCGTCATCCGACAGCGCCTTGACCATATCGGCGGCAGCGCGAGGAGGCACCCGCGAGCCTGGCTCGACGAAGTGGCTGGCTTCGTCCAGCAAGAGCACCCGTGTGCCGGCCAGCTGAAACTGCTCACGCACCCGGCCGAGCAGTTCGCCGGAGGTTCTGACGCGGGCTGGAATCGGCACCTTCAGTGCCTTCAATAGCTCCGCGGGAAACAGCTTGGGCGAGATGGCCGGAGGCAGCTTGACCTTCAATACTGGGACTGTCCGCACGCCGTTGACGCGGCTCGGCGGGTAGGCCTGCTCCAAGGCATCCAGGACCATGGATTTGCCTGCGCGCGAAGGCCCAATGAGACCTTCAATACGCGGGCTGCAGCCGTCCAGCGCATCGTCAATGCGTGCCTTGAACCACTGAAAGTGCTCTTCGTAGATGGTGTGATAGAGCCTACAGGTCTCGATGCTGCGGCGCAGTTCTGATGCGCTCTTCATGGGCGGACCTCTCCGGTGCGGCGGTCAAACACCTCCAGCGCGGCGACGTTAGCCCAGTCGTCTTCTTCGCTTCCAAGCGGCGGGTGACCCAAATGGGGAACGGTCGGCGGCAGCGGGTTCTCAGCACTCCGCCTGACGGCTTCGTGTCGCCGGGCCTGTTTGGTGGTTTCTTTGGAGATTGCTGCTTTGCTGCCCGGCGCAGAAGCTCCGCTACGCGCCTTCTGGGCCCTTGACACGCGTTCCACGGACCGTTCCAGCACATCGCGCCGCAGCGCCTCGGATGCCACATTCACGCCTTCTTCGTTCGCCTCTTTCAAGAGGGCGGCTGCCTCGTCGTAGCTGAAGGCGGGCGTGAACTCCGACGTGCTGTCGTTGACGAGAGGAACCAGGGTGCGCCCATCCCTGTCCACCACGTACACCCAGCGGAAGTCGTCTGGGTCGACAAGCACCTTGACCTCCGTCTCGCCGAACTGGCTGACGAGGTGCATGAGCCGGTCGCCTTTGAAGTGGTAGTTGCTGAAACTGATGCCCGTCTTGCGTGACAACGTACGAAAGTGCTGCTCATAGATGGTCGAGCGCCAGGCATCCACACTGGGCGGCAGCGGAATGGGGCAGCCTCGCTGCTCGGTGAGGACCTTATAGCGCTTGAGAGGCGTATTGCCCATGTCTTCGTTGTCCACGAACACCGACTCGGCCAGGCGATTCAGAGGGTTGTTGACCCAGTGCTCGAAGTAAAAGCGCACGATCCAGCGTTCCATCTCCGCCAGAGTCATGACAGGATCGCCCAGAGCCGAGGGATCGCGTTGGCCATCTTTGCCATCAACGCGCGTACAACCCGGTAGTGTTTCCAGGTAGCTCTTCAGCGATCCGTTGAGCCGTTCGATAAAGGGCTTCTGATGCGGGTGCCTCGCCTTCAACCGGTTGATCGAGATAGACAGCCGGGTCAAACGCAGAATGCGGTCACTCTTGTTCTCGGGACCGTTGTCGACAACGACCAGGGATGGGCTTCCGTAGACGTCGAAGTCGTAGCCAAGGCCGAGTGCATCCCAACGGCGCTTCTTGGGAAAGAGAACGCTTTCAATGCACTTCAGCGTATCGGGCACCCGAGGCGCACCGATGACCAGACTCCAACCCAGAGGAAACGAAGTGCAGCAATCGATGGCGTGGACAAGATAGACGTTGCTCGAGTCGCCATACGGTGTCCGGATCAGCCACGGTAGATGCAGTGCATCCTGTTCGATCCGCTCGAATAGGCGGCTGACACGAATCTTTTTTCGGGCGACTGCCTTCGCCGCAATCGCGTCGTGGGGATGCATACGTCGATGCGATGGGTCGGCGTGCAGCTGGGTGAGGATGACCCTCTGCACGAAGTATCGGCTCACCCTTTTGTCGCTGGCGAGCAGTCCGGAGTCATGGAGCTGGCGATTCGTCTCCTCCGTCAACGTGCGTACCGTCCATCTGGAATGGGTTTGCAGGTAGTGCTGTTGGGCAAGGTCCTTTGCTACCTTGTAGATTTCCGGCCTGTACCGGGGTGTTCTGTTTCCCTTCGCCGCATGTCCAAAGTGCAGTGGAATGCCGCCGCGCTCGCGCTTCCACAGTCGATATGCCTGTGAGAGCGATAGTGGCGTTGTCTCCGGATCGCCGCGCTCCTGCAGAACCTGCTCGACGAGGATGACGTATGCACGGCGGAAACTGACGCCGTATCTGCTTTTCAGCTGGAGCAGTTCCTGCAAAAACTTCAAGGCGGCTTGATGCGCACGGTCCTCCGCTTCAGTGCGGTCGTGCAGTGAGCCGACTGGGCGTACACCATTGCGAAGGACATCTATTTCACCGGACGCCACCTTTGGCCGCAGCTCCGACTCGTCCAAGAATTTCTCTTCACGAAGCTCTAGGTCGAGCACCTTCACCCGCTGAATGCGGGGAAGAACGTTCTCTACGACATAGAGCGATTTACCCGACGCTGCGTGCACCAGCTCGTCGCCAGGAAGGAATCCTTGGGTCATTGGACCAACCTTTCCATGAGCGCGAGATGCTCGAGGTCTCCGTACGCCGGCTTCATGGGGCTGCGACCTTCGATGTGGTTCGCGACGAGGTCGATGGACAGCACGCCGAAGACGATGAGGGACGGAATGACATTGACGGAGAGATCCGGTCCCCTTGCATAGCCAAAGAGCGTGCGCGCGCCGCCGTCGGCAAGCTCGGATATGCGGTCAATGACGCGCTCGCTGGGAAACAAGTCGGGCCGCTGTGCTGCTGCGTGCAGCAAGCCGATGTTGTTGTGCAGTGGGTGATGGGTGACGTCGGGCAAGACCAGCCGGACGGCCTCATGTCCATAGTTCGCCAGCACCCTGGTGGCTTGTTCCAACCGATCATGGTCAGCGTCGCTGCCGGTGAATTCGCCGAACTTGACCTCGATCACGATCTGCTTGCCGTCCACCCGCTCCACGTAAAAGTCAGGCGTGTAAATAGACGCGCCCTTGCGCTTGGCGTACTTACGTCGCGCGGCAGTGCGTTGTTCTTGCGTACGCAAAAGCAGCCCTTCCACCAGGTCGACAGCGAAGGGTTGGCCTTGGATGCGACGCACCCTTGGATCGAAGCCGAGCATGTGCGCGACCAAGCGCTCACTGTCGGTTTCAAAGACCATCGTGTTGCCGCCCTTCTCGACGAATGTCATGAAGGCTTCCCTACCGTAGGTCGGGGAGACCTTTCGCGCGCCGACGTCGATCTGCTTCAAGCCGGGACGGCTGTTGTATTTCCTCATGACCTGAAAACTCAAAACGACGACGCACCATGGCCCATTCACGAGCGCGTCGATGCTCGCAAACGGTCTAGGGTTCAGACATTTCGAGATGAAGCTCGGATGTGTTGTCCCCAGTCAATGAGGACAATCTATGGGTGCTGGAACGCGCGAGTCAAAGCTTTTTTTAAAGCGTTTGGCACATTCAAAATTGCGGGTTATACAGACAGTTGTTGGCGTGCTACAGGGAGCGAAAACGGGGAGTTTCGTTGCCCGAATCGGTCGGCAAGCATCGACGCGAGGTGATGAAATTCGCGGGGGTTTTGCTCTCACATCCGACCCTCGGGCGTGGAGATTTGGATCGCGCAAAAGCAGGAATGCAGGCCTGAGACGGTCAAGCGGTCGCATCTTTATTTGTTCGACGGCAAGATTGGCAGGTTCCCTGTTACCCTTTGCAAAACGCTAGCGTTTTTCATACAGGAGCACTCACTTGACCGTCACCAAAACTGAAGTCGTCAGCGTCAGGGTTCCGCCAGACGTGAAGGCCGCATTGGTCGCGGCGGCGGATCAGGAACGTCGAAGCTTGGCCTCGATGGTCGAATTCATGGTGCTCGACTACTGCAGATCGCATGGCGTCGTCCTCCAGCCGTTGAAGGCGCCCAAGTCGCGTAAAACGACCTAGGTGATTAAGGGCACCATCGCAGCAATCATCAAGCAGCTTCTAGAAGCACGAGGTCAATATGTCCCAGGAGAAGGAAGTAAGCGAAGCCAGCCTAAGGGTGCTTGATCTTCTGAACTACATCGAGCAGGTGGAGAAACTCAAGACCAAGCCTGCCTTCTCGGTGCCGACGGACTACTTCGTCGCCTACCAACACGAGTTGCGCGGGCTACCCGAACTCCAATACAACCTGCAGGTCGAGGGTGATGACGTGTGGCTGCGAGTGCCACGCCTTCAGGAAATCGCTCCTCCTGAGCTTGATGACGTGCTCAAGCTCTGGGTGACCCTTCCAAAGAATCCCGAGAAGACCCCTGAGCTCAAGAACGAGATTGTTCTCTTCGAAGGCAAGCGCGAGGTCGCCCGTGAACAACTCAGCAGCCATCCGGAGGTGAAAGAACTGTTCGACTGGTATGTGGAATACCAGTGGGATGCCTGGGCGGAAGCAGAGCGCCCACGGCGCAAGACCATCGCCAAGTACAACCAGCTCTTCTCCCTGCAGCAGGCCATCGCCTCGGAAGGGGCAGAGACCCCGCTGGAACTGGTCTGTGGGATTGGCTACGCCGCATGGAAGAAGGAAGGCTTCGCGACACCACTGAAGCACCCTCTCCTGGTGCAGTCGTGCGAAATCACGCTCAACGAGAAGACGTTCGACCTGGAAGTGCGTCCCCGAGACGTGGAGCCGCGCCTGGAGGCGGACTGCTACGCCGAGATGGAGCTGCCCGGAGTCCGCCAGTTGGAGGCGTTCTGGAAGAGCTCGCTGGCCACCGGTGCCCACCGGGTCAACCCGTTCGAGCCATCCACCTACGACGGCACACTCAAGGCTGCAGTTGGACACCTTGATCCAACGGGTGCTTACGAGGAACGGACCGACGACATCTCCCTGCCCGTACCCAGCGACAAGCTCAAGATCACAAGTACCTGGGTGCTGTACGGCCGCAAGCGATCAGGGGACATCTTCCTTGAAGACATCCGCCGGCTGAAGAAGACTGTGGAGGCGTCCGCCGACTTGCCAGGCGTCATCCGAAGCTTCGTCGAGCATGGCGATTCGACCGTTCGGGTGCGCCCCGAACAACCATTCAGGGGACTCTCCACCAGTGACGGCCCCGCCGGAGCGCATGAGTTGTACTTCCCAATGGCCTACAACGACGAGCAGGTCTCCATCGTTCAGAAGTTGGCCAGCAACGATGGCGTTGTGGTTCAAGGGCCGCCCGGGACGGGCAAAACGCACACCATCGCCAATGTCATTTGCCACTATCTGGCGCAGGGCAAGCGTGTACTCGTGACCGCAAAAGGCGAGTCGGCACTCGCTGTGCTGCAGGAGAAGCTGCCTGAGCGTATTCGTCCACTGAGTGTGGCGCTGCTGTCCGACGAACGTGACGGAATGAAGCAGTTCGAGCACTCCATCCAGACGATTGCGTCCAGCGTTGCTGCCCTCAACCCGATTCGGGCAGGGGCTTCCATCGAAGCTGCCGAAGCGAAGCTCAGCCAGCTACACGCGAAGATTTCTCACCTGGACCGTACGGTCAGCGAGCACGCCGGCAGGCATATGCGGAGCTATTCCTTCCAAGGCAACGAGGTGACTCCCGAGGAGATGGCGAAGCTGGTGTTGAGCCAAGCCGATGAGCACACCTGGTTTGACGATGCGCCGCCGGCCACCACCGATGGCGTACTTCCGTTCAGCAACGAGGACGTCAATGCCCTTCGGCAGGCCCGCATGAAGGTCGGCGAGGACCTGCCTTACGTGGGGTGCTCGCTCCCGCAGCCCGACACGATGCCGACCTGGACAGACCTCTTGGGGTTGCACCGTGACCTCGTGAAGGCAAAGTCCATCGACGCCAGTGTTCATCAAGGCAGCGTTCTCGCGCTGGTCGACTCCCGCCTGGAAACCTTCGAGCGCGCTCAGGCCCTCGCCACCTTTCTGGACGCGCGGTCGACGCTGAAAGCCAAGATCGCTGCCGCACGGCAGCCTTGGGTGGACACGGTGGCAACACGACTTGCCGACATGCAGTCCACAGACCCCGTGCTCCAGGGGCTGGTGGCGCTGTGCGCCGACGTACAACGATTGGAGCAGGAACGGAAAGTTGCCCTGGCTCGGGCCGTGGCCATCCCCACTGATGCCGAGCTCAATGAGGACTACCTGGAGGCCGTTTCCCGCCTGGTCGAGAACAAGAGCGCCTTCAAGCTGCCGTTCGGTAAAGGAGCCGCACGTCAACTGGTAGCGGCGACGACTGTCACCGGAGCTGCACCTACATCGGGACAGGACTGGAGCTACGTCAAGGAAGCATTGACTTGGCGCGCTGAAGCCCGGAAGGTTGTTGCTCGCTCCAATGCACTGAGTAGCGAGTTCGGATTCGAGTCGTCAAACGATGCACTGGACTCCAGCTTCAAGCACATCGCTTCGGCCGTGGGACATATTGAAGATGTGCGGCGGCTCACTTTCGAATTCGACGCCCAGTTGCACCCACTTTTTGTCGACGTGTTCGGCAAGCCCACTGCCGACCGCATGTGGGACGGAGGTGAGCAGTTCGTCGTCTCAGCATCAACAAGCCTCCAGGCCCATCTGGAGAAGGGGCGCCTGGCGTACACCCTCAAGCGCATCCAGGAATTGGTTCGAAAGCTAGATGGGCATTCTGGTGGGGTCGTGGAGGAGCTCCGCATCTTTTTCGGGGAGTCCTTGGGTCGACTGACTGCCGATGAGGCCGTGCTGCACACCACCTGGTTGGCACTACAGGCAGAGCTGGCTCGGCTTTCCGCGTTGCATCCGTACCTGGAAGAAATTGGCCGCATATCGGCGGCTATCAGAGCTGCCGGTGCATCGAGCTGGGCAAGTCGCCTCCGCACTCAGCCTGCCACTGAAGACCTGGACGCCACTGTTCCTATGACCTGGTTCGAAGCTTGGACCTGGCGACAGGCTGTAATGCTCCTGGACGGCATCGACGGTCATCATCGCCTTCGGGAGCTCTTCAACGAACGCAAGACCCTTACGACTGCGCTGGCAACGACCTACCAGGAGCTGGTGGCCGAAAAGACATGGCTTGGGGTGTTCCGAAACTCACCGGACAGCGTCCGGCAAGCTCTGCAGGCCTACCTCAACGCGGTGCAAGCGATGGGTGCAGGAACAGGTGTTCGTGCGGTGCGGCATCGCAAGACGGCCAGAGATGCGATGCAACGGGCCTACCAAGCTGTGCCGTGCTGGGTGCTTCCACAGTGGCGGGTATCGGAGACCATCCCCGCAGAGGTCGGCCTCTTCGATTTGGTCGTCGTGGACGAAGCGTCCCAGTCTGACATCTGGGCGTTACCTGCCTTGCTGCGCGGCAAGAAGCTCCTCGTCGTCGGGGACCACAAGCAAGTTTCACCTTCGGCAGTCGGAACTGCTGAAGAGCGCATCCGCGAGCTGACGAACCGTTTCTTGCAGAACCAGCCGCACGGTTCCGAGATGACCCCCGACAAGTCCATCTACGACCTGGCGCGCGTGGTGTTCGCAGGCAACTCGGTCATGCTCAAGGAACATTTCCGCTGCGTGCCGGCCATCATCGAATTCTCGAATCGGGAGTTCTACGAGAACGACATCCGGCCGCTTCGAGTTCCGAAAGCCAATGAGCGCCTGGACCCACCGCTGGTGGATGTTTTCGTCAAGGGTGGCCACCGGCAAGGTGACGTCAACAATCCCGAGGCCAAGGCGGTGGTCGATGAAATCGAAGCCATCATCGCAGACCCGCAGTTTGAAGGGCGAAGCATTGGGGTGGTCACCTTGCTCGGAACCACCCAGGCAGCGCGCATCCACGAACTGGTCAGTGAGCGAATTTCGCCCATCGACGTTGTCGCCCGAAAGATTGCCGTCGGCCCACCTCCAGTCTTCCAAGGCCGTGAACGCGACATCATGCTGGTTTCCATGGTTCTTGGCCCTGGCGACCGGGCAGCCGCGAACCGCGCGGACATGCACCAGCGGTTCAACGTGGCGCTGTCCCGAGCGCGGGACAGGATGTACCTGTTCCGATCCGTGGCTGGAACCGACTTCCGCGAGGATTCGCTGAATGGCAGACTCATCCGGCACTTCCAGCAGCCGTTCCGCCAGGATGTCCGCAAAGTGCAGGTCCTCCGTGAGAGGTGCCAGTCCGGGTTTGAGGTAGAGGTGTTTGACGAGTTGGTGAAAGCCGGCTTTCGCGTTGAGCCTCAGGTGGCCAGCGGGGGGTACTTTATTGACTTCGTCGTCGAAGGCAACGAAGGTCGACGCCTGGCGATTGAATGCGATGGAGACCGTTTCCATGGCCCAGGGCAGTGGCAAGATGACATGGCTCGCCAGCGAGTCCTGGAACGCGCTGGGTGGACGTTCTGGCGCTGCTTCGCTTCGAGCTTCGTACGCCGGCGCAAGGAAGTGCTGACGGACCTCTTCCAAACGCTTGAACGACTGGGGATCGAACCACTGGGGGCAGATTCGGTCGACAACACGGTCTGGGTGCACCACAAAGAGGTAGACCCCTACGGAGTCGATACCGAAACGCAAGTGGAGGCAGCCTGACCATGCCGCGCCCACTGATGCAACATGGTGTTGGACAGCTTGAGACCTTGTTCGCGAGCTCAACGGCCAACTTGAAGGTGCTGAAGCAGTTGGAGCACGAACTGCGGTTTCGGCAGGTGCCACGGGCGCTCGCTCTTCTTGAACAGGTTCAGGCTGCAATTCGAGCCACAAACTCGGCTGCGGCGCCAGTCACCACTGGGTCTGCACCAGCAAAGCAGCCGGACCTCTGGACCCAGCCACCCGCAGTGCAACCGGCGGCCCCGCCGCCGCCAACGGCTCAACATCCATCCATCCAGCCTGCTGGGCCAGCTGCGACGCCACGCCCACCCACTGCTGTGACGCCGCGACCGGGCTCAGCTATGACCTTCGACGACGCTTGCAAGCTTCTCAAGGTGTCGGCCTCCTCGCCATGGCAGGAGGTTGAACAGGCTCGGCGGCAACTGGTGCAGCTGTCACATCCGGAGCGCGTGGCCTCTCTAGTGCCGGAGCGGCGAGACCAAGTGCGTGCGGAGGCCAAGCGAGTGAATGCCGCCTATGCCGTGCTGAGCGCCGTCAGGGCGCGCTAATTCATAGCAGTGCTCGCATACGCAGAAGAGACCTCATGGCAACCAAACCCATCACGCAGTTTTTCCTGGACCTCAAGCTTCCCCTGAAGAATGCCCGCTGGTCTTGGGGCGCGCAGAACGAAAACACGATCCTTCTGCGAACGTGGGCAGACGAGTTCTCGTCGCGTGACAAGCGTGTTGTGGTGCTACGCGAACCTGCCGGCTATCAGGAGCGAGAGTCCTACGGCTTGGACGAACGAATTCGGCATCTGCGCACCTTGTGGGCTGGTGGCGTGGCAGGCTACAGCGTCATTGCAACGGCCAAGGCCACGGATGTGCCGAAGCGGGAAATCAAGGAATACCGCGACGACAAGGTCTTCGTGATCGACCGGCTCGAAGCCCGCGCGGACGGAGCCATCGTGGCCGTCCTCGGGGGTATGGTGCCAGCCGATGACCTCGCTACCCACCAGGCTCAGCATGTCACTGCGCCGGCCGAAGGCCCCTTTCCGGTGGACGTGCTCGAGACAGGCATTTCGACGGAAAGCTACAAGGCGAAACTACCGGCGATGCGCGACTGGCTGATCGAGGTAGCGCGCCGGGAGAG
>JAAIGE0101292136.1_pt1 | contig 18983 bp, 16 predicted proteins | sample 6487951 | NCBI WGS metagenome assembly JAAIGE01 (sample SAMN13974128, study PRJNA590717) | phyllosphere metagenome | biome: tomato field; feature: multiple bacterial spot infested tomato fields; material: tomato leaves; isolation source: leaves from tomato fields | host: Solanum lycopersicum ...
CGACGAGGCCGCCCTCGCGACGCGCTACGAGAGCCTGTGCGATCCGCGCCTGAACCACATGCAGAGCCTCGAGCTCGCCTTCCTCGTGGCCGAGGAGCTCGAAAAGCGCTGACCGGCCGAGACCGGCTTCGGCCGCTCGAATCCGACGCACGCCCGTCCGAGGGGGATCCGTCCTCCGCGAACGGGCGTGCGTTCTCGTATGCGGCTGCATTCTCGGCTGCGGCTGCGGCTGCGGGCGCACGCGATCGCGGTCGCCGTGCGTCACCGGCGTGCCCGGATCGCGGGGCGTGGGCTCGGGTCAGCCGGTGGCGGTGATCTGCAGGGTGATGGTGGTGCCGCGCTCGCGCATGCTGCCGCTCTCGGGGTCCTGAGCCGTGACCTCGGTGAGGCCGTCGGGCCAGATGTTCCACAGGGCGGAGTAGCCCACCTCGAAGCCGGCGTCGCGCAGGGTCTCGGCGGCCTGGTCGCGCGTCTGACCGACGACTCCGGGAACCTCGAAGAGCGGCGGACCGGTCGACACGACCAGCGTGACGGTGTCGCCGGGGCGCCAGTTGCCGGCGCCGTCACGCTCGGCGATGCGGATGACCTCGCCGTCGGCGAACTGTTCGCTCGACTCGGTCGCGACCTCGCCCGAGACCTGCAGCCCCACGTCGCCGAGAATCTGCGTCGCGCTGTCGACGCCGCGGCCCGCGACATCGGGAACCGGGCCGAGCGAGACCACGAGGGTCGCCGTGTCACCCTGACGCACCAGGCATCCCTCGGCGCAGTCGACGGCGTCGCCACCGGCGAGCGGTGAGACGGATGCCGCGAACACCGTGCCCTCGGCGACGTCGGCGTTGAACTCGGTCGTGGCTTCGGCCGACTCCACACGGTTCTGCTGCAGGATCTCGCGCGCCTGAGCCTCGGACATCCCCGCGAGCGCCGGGATCGACACCTCGGCGGGGCCCTGCGAGACGATGACCGTGACCGTGGTCTCGCGGTCGAGCCGAGCGCCGGCACCCGGCTCGGTGCGGATGACGAGACCCGCGTCGACCTCGAGGCTCGTCTCACCCCCCTCGGAAGCGAGCAGGCCTTCGTCCGCGAGGCGCTGAGCGGCTTCGGAGAAGCTGAGGCCGGCGACATCCGGAACACCCACCTGCGAGCCGGGACCCGAGCCGAACCACCATCCGGCACCGCCCGCGGCTGCGGCCAGCAGCAGCACGAGCACCGCGAGCCAGGCTCCGCGGGTGCGTGCGCGCCGGGTGCGCTGGCGCAGTCGCGTGGCGTTGTCGAGCTCGTCCGTCACCGACGGAGCGGTGAACGTGCCCGGCATGACCTTGGTCAGCTCGCCCGAGCCCGGGCCGTCGTCGTCCATCAGCAGCGTCGGTGCGCCGAGCGGCGCCGTGCGGACGACCTGCGGGTGCACGCCGAGCTCGCGCTCGATCTCGCGCAGTCGGTCGAGCATCGCCTTCGCGTCGACCGGGCGCTCGTCGGGCTCGCGTTCGGTCGCCCACAGCACGAGTTCGTCGAGCTGCTCGGGAACCCCGGGGTTCTTGACGCTGGGGCGCGGTACCGAATCGGTCGCGTGCTGGTAGGCGATCTGCATCGGCTGCTCGCCCTTGTAGGGCTGCTCACCGGCGAGCATCTCGTAGAGCAGGATGCCGAGGGCGTAGATGTCGCTGCGGGCGTCGGCGGTTCCGCGGGTGACGAGCTCGGGGGCCAGGTAGGCGATGGTTCCGAGCAGCATCTGACCGGTCGCGGTGTTGGCCGTCGTGGCGCGCGCGAGACCGAAGTCGCCGATCTTGATACGGCCGTCCTCGGCGAGCAGCACGTTCTCGGGCTTGACGTCGCGGTGGACGATCCCGGCGCGGTGTGCGGCGGCGAGGCCCGAGAGCACGGCATCCATGATGGTGATCGTCTGGGGCACGCTCAGCCGCTTCTGCTCGCGCAGGAGCTCGCGAAGCGTGATGCCGGGCAGGTACTCCATGACCAGGTAGGCCATCTCGCCGTCCTGGCCCTGATCGAAGACATTGACGACATGCGGGTCGGCGAGCCGGGCGGCGGCCCGAGCCTCCTGGATGAAGCGGCTCTGGAAGACGGAGTCGTCGGACAGGTGGCCGTGCATGACCTTGAGCGCGACTCGGCGCTCGAGCCGGAGATCGGTGGCGACGTACACGGTTGCCATGCCGCCGCGGGCGATGCGAGCGCGGACGCGGTACCGCTGGTCGACCAGTCGGCCGATCAGCGGGTCGGTCTGCTGGCTCATACTCACGCAGCGATTCTACGGAGCGGATGCCGTGAGCCCCGGCAGCGGCTCACCCCGACTCCGATCGTCGCGCCGCGGCACGACCACGGCCGGCTCGTCTCGCCGGTCAGCCGAGAGCCGCGAGCCAGGCGTAGGCCTGGACCTCCCACTCGCCGTAGCGTTCCGGGAAGGCCGAGATCTGGACCGCCTGGGCGGCGTCGGTGAAACGCATCGATTCCCAGCCCGGGATGTCGAGCAGCCCGCGCGTCGCGCTGCCGTTCGGGTCGCCCGGCCCGCCGTAGAACAGGGCGGCCGCCAGGGCGGGGTCGCGGACCTGCTCGGGAGAGCCCCAGCCGGTGCTCGGGCGTTGCTGGAACAGCCCGAGCGAGTCGCGGTCTCCCCAGTCGAGGTTGCGGATCCACGACTCGACCATGGCCGTCGCCAGGGCGATGGCGATGCCGCGGTCGGGCACACCCCGATCCCGTCCGACCTGGATGATGATGCGCGCGTTCGCGATCTGCTCGGCGTCGAGCTCGGCGATCTCGGGCGCATCGGTCACGACGGCAGCGGGTGCCGAGGCTGCGCCGGGGATCACGAGCGACTGCCCGGGGTAGATGATCGACGATCGGTCCAGGCCGTTCGCCGCCAGGACGGCGTCGAGTCCGAGGCCGTGCCGAGACGCGATCGACGAGATCGTCTCGCCCGCGTTGACCGTATGAGCGGCTGCGGCGATCGGCACCGACGCCGCGGCCGGCGCTGCGGCCGTGGTCGCGGTGCCCGGGATGCTGAGCTTCTGTCCGGGGAAGATGACGGCATCGCTTCCGAGGTCGTTGGCGGCGAGCAGGGCATCGACGCTCGAACCGTGCGCCGACGCGATCGCCCACGGGGTGTCGCCGGCCGCGACGGTGTAGCTCGTCGACGCCGGTGCGGCGGGGGCTGCGGCGACGGCGGCCGTCGGCTCCGCCACGGGTGAGAGCTGCAGAACGTCTCCCGGACGGATGACGGCGTCCCACCCGAGGCCGTTCCAGGCGAGCACGTCGGCCGTGCGCACGCCGTACGAGGCGGCGATCCGGCTCACGGTGTCACCGAGGACGACGGTGTGCGCGGCAGCACGAGCGGATGCGGCGACCGCGAGGCGCTGCGCCTGCTGACGGAGCGCGGACGCGTCTCGGAGCGCGCGGTCGCCCCAGGCGGGCTCCGCGGCCGAGGCGGCCGCAGGCGTCGCGCCCAGACTCAGCGCGATCGAACCGACGACGGCCGCGGGGACGGCGACGACGGGAAGACGCGGGCGGGTGTGCTGCGGGTGGGGGATCAGGTCGCGCACGGGCTCGTCCCTTCTCAAAGGTCTCGGCCACGCTGACACGCGAGTAAATAGGTGTCAACCCGAGTGGCTCCTGTTACTGATGTGACTCGGGCTCCCCGCATCCGCCTCGGTGTGCCGAAGGTGGGATAGTGGAGTGGTGACTGATGCCCCCGTTCCCGCTGATTCCGTGATCTGGCTCGCTCTTCCGGAGGTCGTCGACCTGATCGGAGAGCCGCTCGGCAGGGTGCGACGGCTGCTCGATGAGAAATACCTCATCGGCACCCGCCGGGACGGCGCACTGCGCATTCCCGAGCTCTTCTTCGTCGACGGCGCGCCCATCTCGTCGCTGCGCGGCACGATCATCGTGCTGCAGGACGCGGGGTTCAGCGACGACGAGACCATCGACTGGCTGCTCGCCGTCGAAGACACCATCGGGGCCGCGCCCATCGACGCACTTCGCGCCGGGCGCAAGACCGAGGTGCGTCGGATCGCCCAGACGCTCGCCTGACGCGCCCGCCTGACGCGCCCTTCTCCCGATCCGAGGGGACCCCTCAGGCGCGGCGCTGGATGGCGGCGCGTCCCAGCGCTCGCAGCTCGGCCGTGCCCCCCTCGGCCAGCGGTGCTCCCACCAGAGCGGTCTCGGCTCGTTCCGCCCACTCCGTGATCTCTTCTTCGAGAGCCGTGAGGGCACCCGAGTCGACGATGATGCGCCGAGCCTCGTCGACCCCCGCGGCATCGAGCTCGCGGTCGCCGATCAGGCGGTCGAGACGGGCGCGGGCCGCGGCATCCGATGCGCTTCGCGCGTAGGCGATCAGGATCGTGCGCTTGCCCTCGCGCAGGTCGTCGCCGGCGGGCTTGCCGGTGATCGCGGTATCGCCGAAGACGCCGAGGACATCGTCGCGCAGCTGGAACGCCAGTCCGACTGCGCGACCGAACTCGGCCAGGGCCGCCGTCTGCTCGGGTGACGCGCCCGCCAGCGCCGCGCCGATCAGCAGCGGCTGCTGCACGCTGTACCGCGCGGACTTGTACTCCGCGATACGCCGTGCGCGTTCCGCATGGTCGGCGTCGGGGGCCGTCACGTACGCGGCCTCTTCTGCGACGTCGAGGTACTGGCCGACGGTGACGTCGCGCCGCATCTCGGCGTACTGCCGACGCACGTTCCGAGCGTGCGGATGACCGTCGATCGCTTCTTCGAGCAGGTCGTCGCTCCAGGCCACCAGCAGGTCGCCGAGCAGAACGGCCGCGGCCCGGCCGAACGGCTCGGCCTGGCCCGCCCAGCCCGCCGAACGGTGCCCCGCCTCGAGCGCGCGATGGGCCGAGGGGCGTCCGCGTCGCGTATCGGAGTTGTCGACGAGGTCGTCGTGGACCAGTGCGGCCGCCTGGAAGATCTCGAGCGCGGCCGCGACACCCGCGACGTCGGGTCCCGGGGCCTCGTCGGGGCCCGCGTGTGCCCGGACGGCGGTCCAGCTCGCGGCGACGAACCGCGCGCGGAGGCGTTTTCCACCGCTCAGCGACGACGCGGCGGCCTCGACGAATCCGGCGGCCTCGGTTCCCAGCAGGTGCGCTTCGACCCGCCGCGAACCGACAAAGCTTTCCAGTCGCTGGGAAACCTCGTCAATGGGGGTACGGGAGCTCGTCACAGGCCTAGCCTAGTTCTCGACGCCGCGCGTAGAATCGGCGGAAAACTACCCGAAAAGAGGGGGATGCATGCCACTGTCAGAGCAGGAGCAGCGTCTGCTGGATGAGATGGAACGCCATCTCATGCGCAACGACGCGGATGTCGTGAGCGCACCGCGTGAAGGCCAGTCCCTCAGCTATCGCAACATCGTCTACGGCGCGATCCTCGTGCTCGTCGGTATCGGCGGGCTGATCGTGGGCGTATCGACCACCATCATCGCGATCGGAGTCGTGGCGTTCCTCGTCATGGTTGCCGGCGTCGTGTTGGCGATCACCCCCGCCAAGGGAGGCACGGCAGCGCCGCGAGCCGGGTCCACCGGAACGCGCAAGCCGTCGGGATCGCCCTCGGCGAGCTTCATGGACAAGATGAACGATCGGTGGGATCGCCGCAACGGCGAACGCTGACGGCTCACACTCGAAAGACCGAAAAAGCACCGACCTCCGGGTCGGTGCTTTTTTTGTGCCCGAAACGGGGGAATCGGCAGGCAAACAATAGGTAAGTGGAGGAAAGTGGAGTAAAGTGGCGGCATCTGACGGGCCGGGAGTAAGGGGGTGGAGCGCCATGCTTCTCGGCACGCACTCCCCGAAGCTCGACGAGAAGGGCCGCGTCATCCTCCCCGCGAAATTTCGTGACGACCTCGGTTCGGGCGTCGTCGTGACCCGCGGTCAGGAGCGCTGCCTCTACGTCTTCAGCACCGAGGAGTTCGAGCGGGTCTACGAGAAGATCCGCGAGGCGCCGCTCACGAACAAGCAGGCCCGCGACTTTCAGCGCATGTTCCTCTCCGGCGCCAGCGCCGAGAAGCCCGACAGTCAGAACCGCATCACCCTGCCGCCCCACCTCCGCACCTACGCGGGCCTCGGCCGCGAGCTCGTCGTCACCGGCGTCGGCGCCCACGCCGAGATCTGGGACGCCGAGGCCTGGAACACCTACTCCGCCGACAACGAAGACGCCTATTCGGACATGGAGCAGGAGGTGATCCCGGGACTCTTCTGATCACCGTGGCTGTGATCCTCAGCCGCTGGCCCTGACGCACTTCCCCGGCGCCAGGTCGCGGCGGAGGGGGATCAGGGTCACGGAGACCACCCGGAATAGACATGAGCACCCCAGACATCCACATCCCCGTTCTGCTCGACCGGTGCGTCGAGCTGCTCGCTCCCGCGCTCGAGCGCGAGGGTGCCGTCGTCGTCGATGCGACCGAGGGCATGGGCGGGCACTCGGCCGCTCTGCTCGAACGGTTCCCGGATGTCCGACTCATCGGGCTCGACCGCGATACCGACGCGCTGCGCATCGCCCGAGAGCGTCTCGCGGCGTACGGCGACCGCGCGACCCTCGTGCACACCGTCTACGACGGCATCGCGGCGGCGGTCGCGCAGACGGGCCTCGATCGGGTCGACGGCATCCTGTTCGACCTCGGCGTCTCGTCCCTGCAGCTCGACGAAGCCGACCGGGGCTTCGCGTATTCGCGTGATGCGCCGCTCGACATGCGCATGGACCAGACCGCCGGGACGACCGCGGCCGAGATCGTCGCGACCTACTCCGAGGGCAACCTGCGGCGGATCTTCGAGCGCTACGGCGAAGAGAAACTGGCGGGCCGGTATGCGCGGGCCATCATCGAGGCGCGGGGTCGTGGCCCGATCACGCGCTCGGGCGAACTCGTCGACCTGCTGGTGTCGGCTACGCCGGCAGCCGTGCAGCGCGACCGCTCCGGACACCCGGCCAAGCGCGTATTCCAGGCCCTCCGCATCGAGGTCAACGCCGAGCTCGCCGTTCTCGAGCGCGCGCTGCCGGCTGCTCTCGACCTGCTGAGCGTCGGTGGTCGCATCGTCGTGATGTCGTACCAGTCGCTCGAAGATCGGCTCGTCAAGCGCGAGTTCGCCGAGCGGGTGGCCTCGACGGCGCCCGCGGGGCTCCCGGTCGAACTGCCCGAGCACGCGCCCCGGTTCCGCTTGCTGACCAAGGGCGCCGAGCTGGCCTCCGACGCCGAACGCGAACGCAACCCGCGCGCCACACCGGTCCGGCTGCGCGCTGCAGAACGAGTACGGGAGGCCTGATGAGCATCGACAACACCGCGCGTGTGCTGCCGGCCCTCGGCGACGACCTGGTCGCGTCGCCGTCACGGTCCGACGATTCACAGCGCCGCCTGCGCCTGGTCACCGAGCCCGCACCGCGCCGCCGCCCCCGACTTCTGTACGGCGTCGTGGCCGTCGCCGGGGCCGTGGCCATCGGCGCGGCTCAGATGGGCCTGTCGATCCTCACGACCCAGTCGTCGTTCGAGATCGCCGCGCTGAGCCAGCAGCAGCGCGAGCTCACCTGGCAGAAGCAGATCCTGCAAGACGACGTCGCCGGTCTGAGTTCGCCCCAGTACCTCGCCGCGAACGCCGCAGCGCTGGGCATGGTGATCACCGAGTCGCCGGCCTACCTGCGCCTCAGCGACGGCAGCATGCACGGCAGCGGAGAGGCCACGGGCGGCGCATCCAGCATCGACGCCCTCGCTCGCGCGGCCGTGGGCAACTCCCTCATCACGGGCGTCCCGCTGGTGACCGACCCTGCGGCGAGTCTCGAGACCGGCGCGAGCGTCGACGAGCTCGTGCAGGTCAATCCCGCGACACCCCCGCCGATCGCCGACGGTCTTCCCGCCCCGACCACACACTGAGAGCCATGACGACACGAGCCACCCGCAGCCCGCGCCGCCGCACGGTGGTCGCACTCCTGGTCGTCCTGATCGTGCTGGTCGCATTCATCGTGCGCCTGATCGACATCCAGGTCGTGAACGCCGACGACCACGAGACCGATGCCCGCAACCTCGCGATGGGCGCGGGCGCCACGCTGTACGGAACGCGCGGCGAGATCGTCGACACGACCGGCGCGACGCTGGCCACGAGCTCGTCGATCTACGACGTCAAGATCGACCCCAAACTCGCGATCGCCGGCCTGAAGCGCTGGGACGACTCGGGTGACGCCGTCACCGTGCCGTGGCCCGACGTCGCGGCGGACATCGCCGATGTCACCGGCCAAGAGCCGGCCCTGGTCGAGAAGATCGTGACGGATGCCGTCGCCGCCGACCCCGAGTCGCGATTCGCCTACATCACCCAGGGCATCTCGACCGAGCAGTACCGGGCGCTGGCCGACCTCAACATCCCGTTCCTCGGATTCGACCCGAACCCGCACCGCACGTACCCCGACGGGGGAGTGGCGGGCAACGTCATCGGGTTCGTCGGCTCGGACGAGACGCCGCTCGAGGGCATGGAGTCGTTGCAGAACTCCTGCCTCGCCGCAACCGACGGGCAGCTGCGCTACATGCGCTCGCACGACGGCACGGCGATCCCGGGCACGACCGAAGAAGAGCCGGCGGTCGACGGCGGCACCCTGCGCCTGACCATCGACCGCGACCTGCAGTGGTACATGCAGCAGCTGATCGCCGAGCAGACGCAGAACCTCGGCGCCGAGAACGGCTCGATCCTCGTGGTCGAGGTCGCCACGGGCAAGATCCGCGCCGCCGCCGAGTATCCGAGCGTCGATCTGAACGATGTCGAGGCGTCGGCCCCCGAAGACCGCGGCAGCCGGCTCTTCCGCTACTCGTACGAGCCCGGATCGACGTTCAAGCCGGTGACGGCCGCGACGGCGATCGAAGCCGCGGGGCTGACGCACATGTCGACCGCGTGGACGCCCGATCGCATGGAGTTCCCCAACGGCGCAGTGGTCAACGACTCCGAGTCGCACCCCGATCAGAACCTCACGCTGACGGGCGGTCTGGTCACCTCGTCGAACGTGGCCATGTCGCAGTTCGGTGCGCAGGTCGATCCCGCCACCCGCCTGGAGTACCTGCAGAAGTTCGGGGTCGCCGGGGGTACCGCGCTCGACTGGTCCGGCGAGCCGGACGGCACCTACATCCCGGTCGAGAACTGGGACAACCAGACCTACTACACGACGACCTTCGGCCAGGCCTTCACCGTCACCGCACCGCAGGTCGCCAGCGTCTATCAGACGATCGCGAACGGCGGCGTGCGCGAGCCGCTGAGCCTCGTCGAGTCGTGTACGGCGGCGGACGGGACGGTCACCGAGCCGACTCTGCCCGATCCGGTGCGCGTGATCCAGGAGAGCACGGCAGACGAGGTCGGGCTGATGCTCGAGAACGTCTTCGCGCAGGGCACGATGGCCGAAGACATCGCCATCCCGGGCTACCGGATGGCGGGCAAGACCGGTACCGCGCAGAAGATCGATCCGGTCAACGGCGGGTACAAGCCCAACCTCTATTACACCTCTCTGGTCGGCTACGCGCCCGCGGACGATCCGAAGTATGTTGTCTTGACCGCGTTCGACGAGCCGAAGACGCAGCGGATGTCCTCTGCCAACCGCCCCGCCTTCAAAGAGGCGATGACCCAGGTGCTCAAGCACTACCGGATCATGCCCTCGGACTCGCAGACGCCTCTGCTACCCGTGACCCAGTGATGCGCCCCCGCGCGTCCGAGGACCCCTCCTATGATCTCCCTCACCCTCGCTGAACTCGCCCACGCCGTCTCCGGAGACCTCCGGCTCGCGGCCGACGACACCGCCGAGACTCTCGTCGCCGGCACGGTCGACACCGACTCGCGCAACATCGGACACGGCGACGTCTTCGTCGCGAAGCCCGGTGAGCACACCGACGGGCACGTCTTCGTGGGCGAGGTCGCCGATGCCGGGGCCGCAGTCGCGATCGTCGAGCGTCCGGTCGACGCGCCCGTCTCGCAGGTCGTCGTCGCTTCTGCGGTGCAGGCTCTCGCCGATCTCGCCCGCGTCGTCGTGGGCCGGGTGCGTGCCGGCGGAGACCTGCGCGTCGTGGGCATCACCGGGTCGAACGGCAAGACGACGACCAAGAACCTGCTGTCCCGGATCCTCGAGGGCGAGGGCCCCACGGTCGCGCCGCGGGCATCGTTCAACAACGAGGTCGGTGCTCCGATCACGATGCTGCGGGTCGCCGACGACACCCGGTTCTTGGTGAGCGAGTTCGGAGCCGACGGATCGGGGCAGATCGCGAGGCTGGCCGGGCTCGTCACGCCCGACGTCGGTGTCGTGCTGATGGTCGGCATGGCGCACGCAGGCGGTTTCGGCGGTGTCGAGGCGACGCTCAAGGCCAAGACCGAGCTCGTCGAGGCCGTGCGGCCCGGCGGCGTCGCGGTGCTCAACGCCGACGACGCCCGCGTGGCGACGATGGCGGCCGTGGCCGAGGCCCGCGGGGTGCGGGTGCGCTGGTTCGGTCGAGGGCCGTCCGCCGACGTGCGCGCCGACGACGTGGCCGTCGATGCGCACGGCACGTCGTGCGTCGTCGTGGTCGGCGAAGAGCGGATGCCGCTTCGTCTGCGGGTCCTGGGTGAACACCACGTCATGAACGCCCTGGCCGCAGTGACGGCCGCGCTCGAGCTGGGCGTGCCGCTCGAGGCGGCGATCGCCCGTCTCGAGACGGTCGAGATCGCCGAGCGCTGGCGCATGCAGCCGTTGGGATCGGACCGGGTCCGCATCATCAACGACGCCTACAACGCGAGCCCCGACTCGATGGCGGCGGCGCTGCGGACGCTGGCGCAGATCGCCGAGCCGGGTCAGCGCAAGGTCGCGGTGCTCGGGGCGATGAGCGAATTGGGCGAGTTCGCCGGCGAGGAGCACGACCGGGTGGGTCTGCAGGCGGTTCGGCTGCGGTTCGAGCGGATCGTCGTCGTCGGGGCCGAGGCGCGACGTCTGTATCTCGCTGCGATCGGCGAGGGTTCGTGGGACGGCGAGGCGGTGTTCTTCGCCGACGCCGACGCGGCGTTCGACTACCTGGTCGGCGAGCTGCGCGACGGCGACCGTGTGCTGGTGAAGTCGTCCAACTCGGCCGGTCTCCGGCATCTCGGCGATCGTCTGGGAGAATCGTTCTCGTGAGATCTCTGCTGACGGCCGCGACGATCTCGCTCGCGTTCACCCTGTTCCTGACGCCGGTGTTCATCCGCCTGTTCGAGAAGCTCGGCTGGGGACAGGTCATCCGGACGCCCGACGACGCCACGAACCCGAGCCACCACGCCAAGCGCGGAACGCCGACGATGGGTGGCATCATCTTCATCGTCGGGGCCGTCGTGGGTTATGTCGTCGGCACGCTGACCGGCGGTGCACCGCCCACGATCTCGGGTCTGCTCGTGATCTGGATGATGGTGGGGCTCGGCGCCGTGGGCTTCATCGACGACTACATGAAGGTTCGGTCCCAGCGCAGCCTCGGGCTCTCGGGGTGGCGAAAGGTGACCGGGCAGATCCTGGTCGCCGTGCCTTTCGGCATCGCCGCGCTCTCGTTTCCCAACGCCTCCGGTGAGACACCGGGCGGGGCGTTCATCTCGCTCTTCCGCGACATCGACTGGCTCTCTTTCATGGCGCTGGGGGGCGTCGTCGGCTGGATCGTCTATCTCGTGTGGATCTCGTTCCAAGCCGTCGCCTGGTCGAACGCCACGAACCTGACCGACGGCCTCGACGGGCTCGCCACGGGCTCGGGCATCTTCACGATCTCGGCGCTCAGCCTCGTCACGTTCTGGCAGTTCCAGCAACGCTGCGTGAGCAACGCGCTCGTGCCCGCCTACGAGACCGCCTGCTACACCACGCGCGACCCGATGGACCTCACGATCGTCGCGGCGTCGTTCGTCGGCGCCCTCGTCGGCTTCCTCTGGTGGAACGCGCCGAAGGCCAAGATCTTCATGGGAGACGTCGGTTCGATGGCGATCGGCGGCGTCGTCGTCGCGATGGCCGTGCTCTCGCGCACCGAGCTGCTGACGGTCATCATCGCGGGTGTGTTCATCATCGCGCCCGGGTCGGTCATCCTGCAGCGGTACTACTTCAAGGCGACGGGCGGCAAGCGACTGTTCCTGATGAGTCCGTTCCATCATCATCTCGAGATGCGGGGCTGGCCCGAGGTCACGATCGTCGTGCGCATGTGGATCATCGCCGGGATGTTCGCGGTCATCGGTGTCGGCCTGTTCTACGTCGCTTGGCTCGCAGCGGTATGAACGCGCGCCTCGACTCACTGATCAGCTGGCACGCCGACTGGCGCGGACTCCGCGTCGTCGTGCTCGGGCTGTCGGTCACCGGTTTCTCAGTCGCCGACACGCTGGCCGAGCTCGGCGCCGACGTGCTGGTCGCGACCGAACGCGCCGACGGCGAGTACGCACGCCTCCTGCCCGTGATCGGCGTGGCCTCCTACGAGGGAAGCCTGCAGACGGTTCCGGATGCCGTGACCGCCCACGCACCCGATGTCGTGATCGCCTCGCCGGGCTTCGCGCCGCAGCATCCGGTCATCGAGTGGGCGCGGGCGCAGGGCATCGCCCTCTGGGGCGACATCGAGCTCGCCTGGCGCGTGCGCGACAAGGTGACCCGTCCCGACGGCCGGCCGGCCGACTGGGTGCTCATCACGGGGACGAACGGCAAGACGACGACGACGCAGCTGACGGCGTCGATGCTCGTCGCGGGCGGCCTGCGCGCCGCGCCGTGCGGCAACATCGGCGTGCCCGTGCTCGACGCGGTGCGCGACCCCGCGGGCTTCGACGCCCTGGTCGTCGAGCTCTCGAGCCATCAGCTCTGGTACATCGGCCAGAGCGAGGGTGTCGGTTCGCTCTCGCCCCACGCCAGCGTGTGCCTCAATCTGGCCGACGATCACCTCGAATGGCACGGTTCGTTCGAGGCGTACCGCGATGCCAAGGCGGTCGTCTACCGCAACACCCGCATCGCCTGCGTCTACAACAAGAGCGACCTCGCCACCCGCGAGATGGTCGAGGACGCCGAGGTCGTCGAGGGGGCCCGGGCCATCGGCTTCGACCTCGGCGTACCGGGGCCGAGCGACGTCGGGCTGGTCGACGGCATCCTCGTCGACCGCGCCTTCCACGAAGACCGCCGCACGTCGGCGCTCGAGCTGACCACGCTCGAGGCGCTCCACGCTCGCGGACTCGCCGCGCCGCACGTCGTGTCGAACATCCTCGCGGCGTCGGCGCTCGCACGTTCGCTCGGGGTCGCCCCCGAGGCGATCGCGCGCGCTCTGGACGGGTTCCGGCTCGACCCGCATCGCATCGAGGTGGTCGCGCGGGCCGCCGGTGTGACCTGGGTCGACGATTCGAAGGCGACGAACCCGCACGCGGCTGCCTCGTCGCTCACCGCCTACCCGGGCTCCGTGTGGATCGTCGGGGGTCTACTCAAGGGCGTCGACCTGTCCGAGCTGGTCGCCCAGCGCGGCGTGTCGGCGAAGGCGGCCATCGTCATCGGCACCGATCGCGCCGCCGTGGTCGCGGCGTTCGCGCGACACGCGCCCGCGGTTCCCGTGTTCGAGGTCGAGTCCGCTCAGACTGAAGACGTCATGGCGCGGGTCGTCGAACTGGCGGCAGGAGTCGTCCGTGACGGAGATGTGGTTCTCCTCGCTCCGGCCGCGGCTTCGTTCGACCAGTTCGCGTCCTACGCCGACCGCGGCCACCGATTCGCGCGGGCCGTGCACGAGCACTACGGGCGTGACAGCCAGCGAGAGGGAGACGGTGACAGCGACATCGCAGGGCCCGACTCTCCCCGCCGACCCTGATCGCGACGGCTCGGCGCCACGCGGCTTCGCAGCGCGCGTCTCTCTCGGACGGGTATTCGCGCCGGTGCCGAGCGAGTTTCTGCTGATCACGTCGACGGCCCTGATCCTCACCGGCTTCGGTCTGGTCATGGTCCTGTCCGCGACGATGGCGACCAGCAGCGAGAGTCCGTTCGACACCGTGCTGAAGCAGGGACTGTTCGCCGTGCTCGGCATCCCGCTCATGTTCGTCGTCAGCCGGTTCCCGGTGCGGTTCTGGAAACGCATCGCCTGGCCCGCCTTGATTCTCGGCGTGCTTCTGCAGCTGCTCGTCTTCGTGCCCGGTCTGGGTGACACCAACGACGGCAACCGCAACTGGATCTCGATCGGCGGGGTGCAGGCGCAGCCCTCCGAGTTCCTCAAGCTCGCGCTCGCGGTGTGGCTCGGATTCGTGCTCTTCCGCAAGCAGACGCTGCTGTCGAAGTGGCAGCACGTCTTCGTTCCCGTGGTGCCCGTCGGCGGTCTCGTGATCGGACTCGTCGCGGTCGGCAGCCGCGACCTCGGCACCGGCCTCATCCTGATGGCGATCCTGCTCGGGTGCCTCTTCTTCTCGGGCGTCAAGCTGCGCCTGTTTCTGCTGCCCCTCATCGGTGTGGTGATCGCCGCCGGCGTCTTCGCCGTCACGAGTCCGAACCGCATGGCCCGCATCATGAGCTTCCTCAACGTCGATTCCATCGACTGCTACTTCGCGACCGCCGGCTCGTGCTACCAGCCGTTGCACGGCGTGTGGGCGTTGGCCAGCGGCGGCATCTTCGGCCTGGGGCTGGGCAACTCGCGTGAGAAGTATCAGTGGTTGCCCGCGGCCGAGCACGACTACATCTTCGCCATTGTCGGCGAAGAACTGGGGCTGATCGGCTGCATCGTGGTGCTCGGCCTCTTCGCGCTGTTCGCCGTCGGCGCCTTCCACATCATCCGCAAGACCGACGATCCGTTCATCCGGATCGTCGCGGGCGGCATCACGGTGTGGATCGTCGGCCAGGCGCTCGTCAACATCGGCGTCGTGCTGCGGGTCTTCCCCGTGCTGGGTGTTCCGCTGCCCTTCATGTCTCAGGGAGGCACGGCTCTGCTGTCGGTTCTCATCGCCTGCGGTGTGCTGCTCTCGTTCGCCCGCACGCTGCCCGCGCGCAGCGAACCGGTGCGGCCCGCGGCCACGGCAGCCACCGTCACGGCGGGCGACGGGCGACGTCGCCCGGTCACGACGCCCCGGTAGGCTCGATCCGGTGACGACCTACCTGCTGGCCGGCGGTGGAACCGCGGGTCACGTGAATCCGCTGCTCGCCGTCGCCGACGCTCTGCGCGACCGCTCTTCCGACGACACCGTGCTCGTGCTCGGCACGCGCGAGGGGCTCGAGGCGCGGCTCGTGCCCGAGCGCGGCTACGAGCTGTTGGTCGTCGACAAGGTCCCCTTCCCGCGCCGTCCCGACGGAGCGGCCTTGCGGTTCCCGGCGCGGTGGCTTCGAGCCGTCGCCCAGGTGCGCACGCACATCCGCGACCACGGCGTCGACGTCGTCGCGGGCTTCGGCGGGTATGCCGCCGCCCCCGCCTATGTCGCAGCTCGCCGCGAGGGCGTCCCTTACGTCGTCCACGAGGCCAACGCGCGTCCGGGCCTGGCGAACATCCTCGGCGCTCGGGCGGCCGCAGCGACGGGGGTGGCGTTCGCGGGCACGCCGCTGCGCGGTGCGCGCGCGGTCGGGATGCCGTTACGCCGAGAGATCGTGACGCTCGACCGTGGCGCCCTCCGCGCCGAGGCCACGGCTGCCTTCGGTCTCGATCCGTCGCGGCCGGTGCTGCTGGTGTTCGGCGGATCGCTCGGCGCCCGTCGGTTGAACGATGCCCTCGCCGGCTCGTGGCATGATGTCGTCGCCGCCGGATGGCAGGTGCTGCACGCCGCAGGCGAGCGCAACGACGTCGCTGCCTCAGGCTCGGCGGATTACGTCGTCGTGCCCTACCTCGACCGGATGGATCTGGCGTTCGCCCTCGCCGACGTGATCGTCGCACGCTCGGGTGCTGCCACCGTCAGCGAGATCAGCGCGCTCGGGATCCCCGCGGTGTACGTGCCCTACGCGGTGGGCAACGGCGAGCAGGCGCTCAACGCGGCGGGCGCGGTCGCCGCCGGCGCCGCGCGACTGATCGAGGACGCCGAATTCACGCCCGATCGCGTCCGCGACGAGGTCGTCCCGTTGCTCGGCGATGCCGACGCCCTCGACCGGATGCGCGGCGCCGCGGCATCGGTCGGCACGCGCGACGGCGCGGAGAACGTGGTCGGGCTTCTCGACGAGGCCCTCGCGGCCGCTGCGCGGCGCTGAGCCGCTCCGGTGGTATGCCGGTCCGATCCTGCGGTGCGCTGATCCGCCCCGGTCAGCGCGGCGGCACCGGGTGTCGGCGGCGGCGACCTACAATCGAACGGTCATGATCAGACCCGACTTGAGCCTGCCGATCCCCGCCGACATCACGGCCGCGCACTTCATCGGCATCGGAGGCTCCGGCATGTCCGGCCTCGCCGGGATGTTCCTCGATCGCGGCATCCGCGTCTCGGGATCCGACCGCGCCGACAGCCCGACGATGCGCGCTCTCGCGGCACGCGGGGCGACAGTCCACGTCGGCCACGACGCCGCGAACCTGCCCGACGACGTCGACACCGTCGTGCACACGGGGGCGATCTGGCCCGAGAATCCCGAGTTCCTGCTCGCCAAGAGCCGCGGGCTGCACGTCATCCACCGCTCTCAGGCGCTTCACTGGCTGATCGGGGGCCGACGCCTCGTCTCGGTCGCCGGGGCGCACGGCAAGACGACCTCGACCGGCATGATCGTCACGGCTCTACGCGCCGCGGGAGCCGAGCCAACCTACGTCAACGGCGGCGTCATCGCCGACCTCGGCGTCTCGAGCGCCACGGGAGCCGACGACCTGTTCGTGATCGAGGCGGACGAGTCCGACGGCACCTTTCTGCTCTATGACACGTCGGTCGCGCTCATCACCAACGTCGACCCCGACCACCTCGATCACTGGGCGACGCACGACGCCTTCTACGCCGGTTTCGTCCAGTTCGCCGACCGCGCTCGTGAAGCGGTCGTCATCTCGTCCGACGACCCGGGTGCCCGGCGCGTCGCCGGTGCAGTGTCGCACCGCAACGTGCTCACGTTCGGCGAGGCGGCCGACGCCGACGTGCGCATCGCCGACATCGTGACCGACGGGCCCGTGTCGTTCTCGCTGACCTATCGCGGCCGGACGGCGAGCGGCCGGCTCTCGGTGCCGGGCGCGCACAACGCCGTCAACGCCGCCGGCGCGGTGGCCGTGCTGCTGTCGCTCGGCTATGAGCTCGACGCCGCGCTGAGCGCCGTGGAGGGCTTCGGCGGCACCGCGCGTCGGTTCGAGCTGCACGGAGTCGAGCGCGGGGTGAGCGTCTACGACGACTACGCCCACCACCCGACCGAGGTCGCCGCGGCGCTGTCGGCCGCTCGCACGGTCATCGGCGGCGGGCGCCTCATCGCCCTGCACCAGCCGCACACGTACTCGCGCACGCAGGAGATGTTCCGCGAGTTCGCCGAGGTCCTCGAAGGTCTTGCAGACCACACGGTCGTGCTCGATGTCTACGGTGCACGCGAAGACCCCGTTCCCGGTGTGACGGGCGCCCTGGTCAGTGACGCGTTCGTCGACGCCGACAACGTCCGCTTCGTCGCCGACTGGCAGGCGGCCGCGGACTACACCGCAGCGGTGGCGGCAGACGGCGACTTCATCGTCACGCTCGGCTGCGGCAACGTGAACCTCATCATCCCGCAGGTTCTTCAGGCGCTGGCCCGGACGGGAGAGTAGCGGTGCGTCGGCCCAGCCCGCTGCCGCCGTCATCCCGCCCGTCCGCCGCGCCCGAACGCTCGTCGGACGCTGCCTCGCGGCCGTCCCGCGAGCCCGACCGTATGCCGGTCGCACCCCGGCGCGATGGTGCGACGGGCAGCCGGGCGCAGGGCGCTGTCCCGCCGGCAGACGACGAGCTGACGGCCCCGATCGAGACGCCCTGGCACGTGCGGAGCGCGAGCGACGGCGAATCGCCGCTGCGTGCCGCCGACGTCGGTGTGTCCGCCGCGCCGCGTCGGCCGAGTGCGTTGCCTGCAGATCCCGCGCCCGACGACGACGGCTCGGATGCCGCATCCCGCCCCCTCCGCGCCCGCGACGTGTGGGCGGCGGCGCGCGCGCGGCGGCGGGCCCTCCGGCGCGAGGTGCGGCGGTTCACCGCCCGCCAGCGTCGCCGTCGGCGCATCTGGATCGCCTCCGTCGCCGCGGTGGCCGCCCTCGTGCTGGGCTCGGTGGCGGCCGCGTACAGCCCGCTGTTCTCGGTCGAGCGCATCAGTGTCGTCGGCACGTCGAGCCTCGACGTCGCCGCGGTCCAGACCGCTCTCGCGCCCCAGTTGGGCACTCCGCTGCCGTTGATCGACGAGAGCGAGATCAAGGCGGCGCTGGTGGGCTTTCCGCTGGTCGAGTCCTACGCTCTCGAGGCGCGTCCGCCGCACGAGCTGGTCGTCCGCATCGTCGAGCGCACACCCGTAGGCGTCGTCCAGGGCGACGCGGGCTTCACGCTGGTCGACGCGGCCGGTGTCGCGTTGTCGACGACGCCCCAGGCGCCCGAGGGATACCCCGTGATCGAGGTCGACGGGGGACTCTCGTCGCCGGCGTTCGTCGCCGCGGGTCAGGTCTTCCGCTCGCTGCCGGAGTCGCTGCGCGCACAGGTCGTCACCGTCGCCGCGACCACCGCGAACGACGTCACGCTCACGCTCGCCGACGGTCGCGTGGTGGTGTGGGGCGGCGTCGACGAGGCCGCTCAGAAGACGCGGACACTCGAGTTCCTGATGGCGCAGGCGGCGGATGCCTCGGGCTACGACGTCTCGTCTCCCGACGCCGCTGTGGTCCGCTGAGCGCGGCTGTTCGGACTTCTGGAGATGAAGTCGCGACACGCCCGCGCGCCTGCGGTGCGTGGGCGGAGGAGTGCGTAACTTCGACTCAGGAAATAGATACTCGGCAATTCTTTAAACCTCTACATGAGGTTGAAGGTTGAGGGTCGGGGTTCGGGACGAGATGGAGGCCGGCATGAGCCAGAACCAGAACTACCTCGCGGTGATCAAGGTCGTCGGTGTGGGCGGTGGCGGCGTCAATGCCGTCAACCGGATGATCGAGCTGGGGCTGCGGGGTGTCGAGTTCATCG
>JAAIGE0100676818.1_pt1 | contig 18954 bp, 13 predicted proteins | sample 6487951 | NCBI WGS metagenome assembly JAAIGE01 (sample SAMN13974128, study PRJNA590717) | phyllosphere metagenome | biome: tomato field; feature: multiple bacterial spot infested tomato fields; material: tomato leaves; isolation source: leaves from tomato fields | host: Solanum lycopersicum ...
CGACTGATGCCATGACGTTGCAGGCAGCGGTAAAGCGAAGACCTCGTCAGATGCGGGATCGTCGCCTGTAGCGCATATAGACCGTCATCGAGTGGCAGCAAAGTGTGGCGTCGGAACGCCACGACTACCGCCTCCTCCTCAATCGTCAGCGTCGTCGACCTGGGCTCGTTGGGTCCGGTCCGAAAATCGGCCGTCGATGACCATTTGCGCTACTTGGCGATCGTCTTCTGGTTGACGCCGTGGCGCCTCGCCAGCGCTCTCAGGCTCTCTTTACTATGCTGCATCGCTCGACGGACGATCTCTGTCGTCGTGGCGCTCCCGCGTAAAACTTGGTCCATAGCGCTTCCTTCCACTCCTCCCTCGTGGTTGTTGCGCCATCAATCGCCGGGACCAAAAATCTAGTGTCGTTCATCCCTTACGAGAGCCGCATTTGTTCGACGCACGGTCGCCAATACCACCGCATTTTCCTTGCGAGATGAGGAAGCCGGGCTGTCCCGCTCGAAACGAGCATTTACGACGCCGTCCGATCGGCAATCTGTTTCCCGCTTTGTGTCGTAGAGCCATCTGCCGGTTCCATCCACATGCACGCTTGCTGGGATACACGCCACGATCTGCAAGCGCTTCCCGGAGATCATGCACATAGCCCAATGCGCGCTTCTCGTACCCCCTCCTGCAATGGCCGACATCACATCAAATTGGAACCGATGGACTATCTTTAATTTCACTTGCGAGATATTATTTTTATATGCACAAGTGTGTTGCGATCGCGGGGCAAGCCACGGCGTGACAGAGAGGATGGGATATGACGACGGGGAGGAATCTTCTTCCAGCAGGAACAGCGGTTAGCATGTTGGCGCTGCTTGCAGCGGGATCAGCGGCGGCGAAGCAGGCGGACGCGAACACCGTCCCGCAAAGTATCTTGACTAATGATCGCGAAGCCGAAATTCTGGTAGTCGGAACCCGCGCGTCGCTGCAGTCCGCCATCGCGCGCAAGAAGAATGCCGAAACGACCGTAGACTCGATCGTTGCCGATGACATTGCCAGCTTTCCTGACAAGAATATCGGCGAAGCGCTGTCGCGCGTTACTGGCGTACAACTAACCCGAGATTTCGGTGAAGGTACGCAGGTTGCGATCCGCGGCGTCGAACCTGATCTCAACCGTGTCGAAATCAACGGTGCAACCACATTGGGCCAAACCGGCAGCGGCCAACGCGGTGCGGATTTCCGCGAACTGGCGTCCGAACTGGTCAAGTCGATTGACGTCTTCAAAGGCTTTACCGCCGACATGACCGAAGGCGGCGTCGGCGGCACCGTCAGCATCCAGACGCGGCGCCCGCTCGACCTGCGCAAGCCGATCTACGCGCTGACCGCGTCGGCCCAGCATCTGGATGTGTCAGGCGACATCACCCCACGCGCCAACCTGACCATCGGACAGAAATCGCTGTTCGGAAGCCGGTTGGGGTTCATCGTCAATCTGACGTACGACAATGCGCTGACCCGCAACGACTATCTGCGCAATACGTCATGGGTGCGCCTGGGCGACCTGAACGGCGACAACCGCAAGATCACGTCACGCGCCAATTTCGATGCGATCACCACGCTGGCCGGTTGCAATGCGGTCGCGACCAGCGCCCCCGTCGGCCAGAGCCGCGCCGATTGCCAGCAGCAATTCTACGAATTCATTCCGCGCATCCCACGCTACGGCACCTGGCTGCGCGACGACAAGCGCATATCGGGTGTCGCGACGCTGCAATATGCCGTGGCCGACAACTTCGACGTCTATGCCGAATATCAGCGCAACCGACGCGACCAGCAACTGGTGGACTATAACCGTTCGGTTGACGTGACCGCGCTGGCGCGGATCAATCGCGGCCCGCTGAACAACTGCGCGACCTGCGTGATCGACGACGAGGGCAATCTGCTGGAATTCAGCACCGCCGCCACCGCATCCGCCAACAATACCGGTGCCGGCACGATCTTTTCAACCAGCAAGCGCGATTTCCGGCAGATTCTCGATTCGGATTACCGGACGCTCGGTTTCAACTGGGATGTAGGACGGCTGCAGTTGAAAGGCTTTGGCGTGAAGTCGAAGGGGACGACGACGACCGAAAGCCAGAGCATCTCCCTGAATGCGACCATTCCGAACATCCGGGTATCGATCGACCCCGCAAGCGGCATTCCGACCTTCGCCTTTCCCACCGGGTCCGATCCCGAAAATCCGGCGACCTATCTTCGTCCGGGCACCCCCATCATCAACGGCACTGCGCCGATCGTGCTGGGGTTCCAGTATCGGCCGGAGATCGTCGACGTCACCGAGGATCAGTTCAAGATTGATGCCGATTTCGCGGTTGGCAGCCCGTTCCTGACCACGCTGGAGTTCGGCGGCCAGTATCGCCAGTCGACATCGGTGCGCTACGCGGGCGGTACGAACTTCGTCAATTCGAATGGCCAGTTCGTGCCCACGCCGTACATCACGTCAAACGTCCAGATCGGTGCCACCAATACCGAACTCGCGTTCCCCACATCGGCCACCAACCCCGGTCAGGGCACTTCGCAGACATTCACGGCCGACAAGTTCCAGCGGTTCCTAAACACCGCGTACGAATATACGCCTGGACCGTTCTTTCCATCGGGCGATCGCACCGGGCTGCCCGATCGGTGGCTATCGCCTAATTTCGAACAGTTCGGAAGCTTCTTCGATACCCAGTACCGCAACCTCGACCGGGTACGCTCGGTCAACGGCATCGCCCAGACCCCAGCGCACGAGATCATCGAGGACATCTATGCCGCCTATCTGAAAGGCAGCTTCGCGTTCGAACCGTTCGGCATGCGGGTGACGGGCAACTACGGTGTCCGCTACGTCAAGACGATCGACGCGGCGACCGGATCGAACACCCGGCGCGTGATCCGCATCACCAACCCCACCACCGGCGCGACCGAAACCGCGACCGTCGCAGTGGACACGATCAGCTTCCGCAACCGCTATCAGGACTGGTTGCCGACCTTCAACATCTCGGCCGAGCCGATGAAGGACGTCTTCCTACGTTTCGGCTATGCCAAGGTCATGGCACGGCCGCGGCCGACCGATCTGGTGCCCAACATCAACTGCGTGTTCGACACCACGCCGACGGGATCGGTCGATACGCAGAACGACAGCTGCGCGGCCGGCAACCCCGACCTCAAGCCATATCGCGCCGACCAGTTCGATCTCAACATCGGCTGGTATCCAAATCGGGACACGCTCCTGAGCGCGGCGTTCTTCTACAAGGATATCAAAAGCTACATCATCACCGGCCAGCGCAGCTTCAACGTCGACGTGTTCGGCGACGGCCAGTTGTTCGACGTGACCCGTCCGATCAACGGACAGGGTGCCAAGCTGAAGGGTGTCGAAATTAGTGCGCAGACCGCATTGAGCTTCCTGCCAGCACCGTTGGACGGGTTCGGCGTGCAGGGCAACATGACGATCAACAGCGCCAGCGGCGTCGGGCTGCTCAACGCCCTCACCCTCGAACCGCTGCCATTTCCGCAATTGTCGAAAGTCGCCTACACGCTGATCGGCTACTACGACAAAGGCTTCCTGAACGCGCGTGCCGCCTATACTTGGCGCGACAAGTATCTCATCACCGTCACCGACCTGTCGGGATTCCCGGTGTTCCGCGACGCGACCGGCTATCTCGACGCGAAGGTAACGCTGCGCTTCCTTCAGGATCGACTGCAGTTCTTCGTCGAAGGCAAGAATCTGACCGGACAGGAAGAGCGCGCCACCGCTGGCAGCCTGCGCCTGACCGAGCTGGCCTTTTCCGGCAAGCGGTTCTTCGCGGGCATTTCGGTCCGCTACTGAGTTTTCGAGCCCCTCCTGCCGGCGCGCCTTTGTGGCGCGCCGGTTTTTTTTCGTCCGGGAGTCGTCGTCAGGACGGTCGGCAAAACAAATCGCCGGTACCGAGATACAGGCACCGGCGATTGGCGGCGCGTGCCTGCAACCAGTCGCCGTCGATCCCGCGGACGAAATGCACGCGGCCGTCGCGCAGCACCCCGTCATAGCTTTCGGTGGCATCGCCGGTCGTCAGTGTCAGCGTGTAGCGATCGGGCAGCGTCTGCGTCACCGTCAGACGCTGGCCTGCCGCATCGACCCATTGCCCGACGAAGACGTCGGCCGTAGCCGCGACCGCGTCCGCCACTGGCGGCGGCGCAGGTGGCTTCAGCAGCGGCGGCGTGGGCGTAGCCGATGCGGCGGAGACGGGCGCGACTACCGGCGCAGGCGCGGCAACGATGCCCGGCCCGTCGTCGGATGGCGCATCGCCGGGAACGACCGCGGCGAGGACCACGATCCCCGCCACCGCCGTCGCCGCTGCCGCCCACCACGTCTGCGATAGGCGGGGCGTGGCGCGAACACTCATCGTCCGCGCAGGTCCGCTCCGTCGCCGAGGAAAAAGCCGGGATGCGGCGGCTGGTTATAGGCAGTATTCTGCCACGCGACCGACAGGCGATACACCGGATCGTGCATCAGCGTGCGCAACCGGACCGCGGTGGGATAGGGCGTCGCATAGATGCGCAACGCCGTGCCGTCGGTGGTCGGCAGAATCAACTCCTCGCGCCAGTCGCCCACGATATCGGCGACCAGCGAGGGATTGGCCTTGGTCCCATTGATGCTGGTCGTGCCCGATGGCGTCAGCAGGCGGGTGGTCGTGGCGGTTGTCCAGTTCCATTTGTCGATGATGCCGCGGTCGTGCAGTTCGCGCAGCAGGTCGCCGTCCCACCATATGCCGAAGTTCATCGCGCTGGGCCGGGTCCCGATCATGCTGCCGGTCGCGCTGTACAGGCTGGTGCCGTTCGACGCCCATGCCTCCGCGCCGGGATAGCGCGGGTCGATGTCCATCGCGATGCCGCGACCGGTATCGGTGGTCGTCGGCGTACTCCAGATCACCGCTCCCGTCCGTGCGTCCAGCATCGCCGAACCGATGTTACCGTTGGCCGCATAATCTTCGTGCACGCCGAATTTTTCTAGCCCGGGGCGCGACGGGATCAGGTCGGACACGTGCATGGCGTCGCCGTGTTTCAGGTTGCTGTTCCACAACACGGTGCCGGTGTCGTCCAGCGCCATCGCCCCGTACAGAATTTCGTCCCGGCCATCGCCGTCGACATCGGCCACCGACAGATTGTGGTTGCCCTGTCCACGATACTGGCTGCCGGCCACGTCGCTGTCGAAGAACCACCGCTGAGTCAATTGGCCATTCCGCCAGTCGACCGCCCACAAGGTCGTGCGCGTATAATAGCCGCGCGCGAACACGGCGGACGGACGCGATCCGTCGAGATACGCGACCGCGCCCAGATACCGGTCGACGCGGTTGCCGTACCCGTCGCCCCAGATCGCGTTGATCTGCGCCGCGGTCGGGCTCTGCGTCGTCGGGTGACGCGGCGGGTTGTACGCGATCGTCGCCATCGCCGCGCCGGTCTGTCCGTTGAAGACGCTCAGATATTCCGGCCCCGACAACACGTAGCCATCGGCGTTGCGCCAGTTGGCATTGCCGTCGCCGATCACCTGCCCCACGCCGTCGGTGACACCGTCGGCGGTCTTCATCATCACCTCCGCCTTGCCGTCGCCGTCGAAGTCCTGGACCATGAACTGGGTGTAATGCGCGCCCGCACGGATGTTGCGGCCCATGCCGATGCGCCACAGCCGCGTCCCGTCGAGGCGGTAGGCGTCGAACACCACCGGACCGGTGAAGCCCGGCTGCGAATTGTCCTTCGCGTTCGTCGGCTCCCATTTCAGCACGATCTCGTACCGGCCGTCGCCGTCGAGGTCGCCAACGCTGGCGTCGTTGGCGGTGTAGGTATAGCTTGATCCGCCGACGGTGCCGCCAGCCGGCGCGGACAAAGGAATCGACAGATAGCCGCCCGCCCACACCGCGGCGACTGGCGTCGCCGTTCCGACGGTGCCGCCGACGACAGGCCGGATCGTATAGGTGGCCGTCGGCGTGCCGCCGGTATCGACGAAGCTGGTACGATCGGCGATCGGGGTACCGTTCAGCAGCGTCGAGCCGCGATAGACGTTGAAGCGGATGGTGTCGGCATCGCCCGCCAGCATCCGCCACGATACCAGGTTGCCGCCGCCGCTGGCGGGAACCACCACAAGCCCACGGTCCAGCGCCTCGATCTGGCGTTGCGCCGTGGCCGGTGCAACCCATGCGACTGCCGCCGTGGCTGCGACCGCCGCCAGCAGCCACGACCTTGGCGGTCGCATCCGATGGCTCCGATTGCGTCCGGGAATACCGATCATCACTCTCTCCTTCGCTATGCCGGTATCCGTTGCGGACCGTCATGATCCGCCCCGTCCCGGCGTTGGAACGCGTCGTCGCGGCGTGGCCGATCTCAGGACCGGCGGTCGTTCACCCCCGGACCAGCCGGCCGTCTTCGCTTCGCAACCGGGCGCTGGCGCCGCCGCGCAGGCGCAGCGCGATCTCATGCTCGCCCAGCCGGACGCGGTAGCTGCCGCCTTGCATCGAATGGAGCGTCGCCCGCTCCAGCCGCCCGTCGCGCCACACCACATCGACCACCGCCCCTCCACGCACGCGGATGCCGCGCACACTACCCGTTCGCCATGCGCGCGGTAGCGCGGGCAGCAGGTGGATGCGCCCACCATGGCTTTGCACCAGCATTTGCAGGATACCGGCAGCCCCGCCGAAATTGCCGTCGATCTGGAACGGCGGATGCGAATCGAACATGTTGGGATAGGTACGCCGCGGTTCGAACAGCATCTTCAGGATGCGGTGCGTACGCTCGGCATCGCCCAGCTTGGCCCAAAGGTTGATCTTCCACGCGATGCTCCATCCGGTCGCGTCGTCGCCGCGCATCTCCAGCGTACGCCGCGCCGCCGCCGCCAGCGCCGGGGTCGCCTGATGGTCGATCTGCTGCCCTGGATACAGCGCGTACAGGTGGCTGACGTGGCGATGATGCGGGTCGGGGGCGGTCGTGTCCCAGTCCTCCATCCATTCCTGCAACTGTCCCGCCTTGCCGATCCGGTCTGCGGGCAACCGCCGCCGCGCCGCCGCCCAGGTCGCGCGCAGTGCGGCATCGTGGCCGAGCAGGCGCGATGCCGCGATCGTCCGGTCGAACAGGTCACGCAGCAGCTGACTGTCCATCGCCGGCCCCGCACAGACCGATGCGCCGTGCGGGTGGGCGTTTTCCGGGCTGAGCGACGGGTTCGTCACCAGTTCGCCGGTCCGCGGATGGGTCTGAAGCGTGTCGAGGAAAAACGCGCAGGCGTCGCGCATCAACGGATAGATCGTGGCCAGATAGGCACGGTCGCCGCCATATTCCCATATGTCCCATAGGTTGGACAGCAGCCACGCCGCCCCGGTCGGCCACAACGCCCACTTAGCGCCGTCGACGACCCCCGTCTGGCGGAAGATGTCAGTATTGTTGTGCACCATCCAGCCGCGCGCGCCGTACATTGCGCGCGCAGTGCGCCGGCCGCTGACCGCCAGTTCGCGGACCAGGCGCAGCAAGGGTTCCGAACATTCGGCCAACGCCCCCATCGGTGCCAGCCAATAGTTCATCTCGGTATTGATGTTCAGCGTCCATTTCGACTGCCAGCTGGGCGCGGTCTTCTCGTTCCAGATGCCTTGCAGATTGGCGGGCTGCGTGCCCGGCCGCGACGATGCGATCAGCAGGTAGCGGCCATATTGCGCGTACAGGGCAGCAAACGCCGGATCGTCCAGTTCGGCCGAGCGGCGGATGCGTTCGTCGGTCGGCAGGCGCGCCGCTTCGGTCGTGCCCAAGTCGAGCGTGAGCGCACGGAACAGCCGGCGATGGTCCGCCTGATGATCGGCCAGTATTCGTGTCCACGGCTTGTCGGCAATGCGCGCCAGCGTGGCGCGGGTCGTCGCCGCCGGATCGCCCGACACATCGGTCGGCGTGCGATAGCTGGTCGCGGTGGCGATCAGCAAAACGACCTGCTTGGCGCCTTCGATATGGATGCTGTCGCCGCGTGGCGCGACCCGGCCGCCGTCGACGACGACGCGCAACCGGGATTCGAACCTGATGCGGCCTTCGATCCCCTGATTGTCGGGACCGATGCCCGCCATCACCAGCGTATCGGGGCCGTCGCGCACCACTTCGGCCATCTGCGGTGAAGTGAGCGCGACGGTAACCGTCACCGTGCCCTTGGCCCCCGCACTCAGCCGGACGGCGATCACGTCGTCCGGCGCGGACGCGATCACCTCGCGCAGATGCTCGATCGATCCGGTGCGGAAGCGGGTGGTGGCGATCGCCCCGTCAAGGTCGAGCGCGCGGCGATACTCGCGCGGCTCCTCCAGCGCGGGAAAGGTCAGCAGCAGGTTGCCGACCGGCTGATACGCCATCTGCTTCACCGGCTTGCCCAATAGCTTTGCATCGGCGAGCTTTTCGGCGGCGGCGTATTCCCCTGCAAAGATCAGCCGGCGAACCTCGGGCAGCGCGGCGGTACTTTCCGGGTTGTTGGTGTCATAGGGGCCACCGGCGAAGAAACTGTCTTCGTTCAACTGGATCCGTTCGCCGGTGACACCGCCGAACACCATGCCGCCCAGCCGGCCGTTGCCCACCGGCACTGCTTCGGTCCAAGCGGTCGCTGGCTGCCGATACCACAGCATCGTCGCATCGGCGGGATCGCCATCGCCGGGCGCGGCGGTCGCAGCTTCGGGCAATAGCGCGGCCAGTGTGGCGGTGCCCGCCCCGACCAGCGTTTCACGGCGAGTGGTCTTCACGCATCGTCTCCAGCATTCGGTCGCGCCGTCATCGGCGCAGCATCTTCAGGTCGATCGCCTGCGCCATCGCAGCAAACCCGGCATCGTTGGGGTGCAGCGCATCACCGCCATCGAAGCGTGCCGCCATCCGGTCCAAGGCCTGCGGATCGCGCAGCGCGCGGTCGAAATCGGTGACGCCGTCCGCCGTTCGGGTCGTCCGGATCCAGGCGTTGACCGCGATGCGCACCGCCTCACCCTCCGCGCTCCAATATCCCGCGCCGCGATAGGGCAGGATCGTCGCGAGGATTACGCGGACGCCGCGATCGTGTGCGCGGTCGATCATCTGGCGATAGGCGGCGATGAGCCGGTCGGCGGTAGGCAACGGCTGACGCTGGCGCGTGGCGGTGCCGATGTCGTTGACCCCTTCAAGGACGATGACATGCGATACCCCCGGTACCGCCAGCACGTCGCGATCGAACCGTGCCAGCGCGTTCAGGCCAGTACCGTCGTCCAACAGGCGGTTGCCGCCGATCCCGGCGTTCGCCACGGCAACGCCGGCCATGCCTGCCGCGCGCAACCGATCGGCAAGCTGATCGGGGTAACGGGTATCGGCGTTGTCGGTAGCGCGCGCGCCGTCGGTGATCGAATCGCCGAAAGCGACCACGGTACGCCCGCCACGATCCGCTTCAACATCGACGGCGGCGATCACCAGCCGCTGTCCGAAGCGGATCGCTCGGTTCAGTTGCACCGCTGCGGTTTGGTTCCCCGCCGCTATCCAGGCGGTTGCCGCGGCATGGCTGTGCACCGTCGGTGCCGATGGAGGTTTGACGAAATGGATGCTGATAGCAATGTGTTGCGCAGGTTCGACACGCCATGCCAGCGCATCGCTGACGAACGGAGCATGCGGGGGGACGAGAACGTCGCGGTTACCGGCAAAAGTCACCGCCCGGCTGCTGCCCGCCACGATGCTGCCGTCCGGCCCGGCCAGTGCTGCCGTCACCGCATCGATCCGCAGCGGCGCGTCGGACATTTCGTTCGACAAGCGGATACGCAATCGCGTCCCGCCGGCGCTCAACCGCACCACTTGTCGCACCGTCTGGTCGGTCAGGTCCGGGATCGGACGGTTTGCCTGCACCGACAGCGGTGCCTGCGGGGCCGCTGCCCAGCTGCGCACCCACGCGACGGGACGTGCCGCCGCCATCGGGCACGGTGCCAGGGCAAGGGATACGGCCAGCAGCTTCACGATCCGATCGGTCACCTGATCCCCCTCCTTAGAATGTGAACGCTGCGCCGACCGTCACGGTGCGGCCGATCCGGGTTTCGAATAGTGGGTCGCGGCGCGACGAACTGATGAACAACGTGTTGCGTTCGTCGGTCAGATTCTGGGCCTCGATGCTTAGCCGCAACCGGTCGTTGAACTGGAACGAAGCCGAGGCGTCGACATACAGCGTACTGGCGTTGCCGAGGATATCGCTGTCCGGCCCTCCCGACGGGACGGCGCGGATGAACGGGTCGCGATAGGACGCCGTCCCGCGCAGGCTGAGACGCTTGTTCTCGTAATACAATGTGCCAGACGCCGCATTCTTCGACAGCCCGATCAGGTCGTTGGTCGCGGTCTGTGTCGGCACGCCACCGGCGCTGTTGAGGAAATAAGTGATTTGCGAGGTGACGTGGGTGTAACTCACCAGGACGCCCAGGTCAGACAGAAACCCCGGCAAGAACCGGAACGGCTGCTGGTAATTGACCTCGAACCCGTTAAGCGGGCCGCCGGGTGTATTCACCACTTGGCTGACGGTGAAGATGTCTGATGGCGAAGACGGCGATCCGTCCAGCAGCGAAGCGGGCAGCCCCGTGTCGGAATAGACAACGGTGTTGTTCAACGTCTGGATGTAGGACGAGATATCCTTGCGGAAATAGGCGACCGACAGCAGCGACCCGGCACCGAAGTACCATTCGAGCGACGCGTCGTAGGTACTGGCCTCGATCGGGCGGAGCAGGGCGTTGCCGTTGGTGATGTTGCGGGTGGTGGTATTAATCGAGCCGCCCGGCGACAGGTTCGACAGTTCCGGGCGCGACAGAACGTCGGCAGCGGCCAGACGCAGGATCAGCCGGTCGGTGAATTCCACCGCGAGGTTCACCGACGGCAGCCAGTTGTCGTAGCTGCGGTCGATCACGACCTCGCGTCCGGTCAGCGGAAACGGCGACCCCGCCGGTGCCGCGACCGGAATATACCCGACCGAGCGTTGCTGCGTACTGACGTAGCGGACGCCGGCGTTGCCGCGGATCGTGAACGGCAGCACGTCGCTGGTCGTGAACTCGGCCTGCGCATAGCCGACCTTCTCGCGTTCGCGCACGCGACCATTGTCGTTGACAATGCCGCATTCGACCGAACACAGCGCAAAGATGCCCTGCCCACCCTCGCTGTCAAAGATATCCTCGAACCGGTCATAGTCGATCGCGGTCCATGCCGACGGAACGCCGTCGCCCAGTCCCTTGCCAAAGTCGCTGATATGGCGCGTGATGTCGCCCAGTGACCGGCCGGCGGGAAAGACTGGAACCAGCGTGCTGTTGGCATTGCTGCGCGATGCACTGGCCACGTGGAAATCGGATTCGCGGAACTGCCCGCCGAAACGGATTCCGAAGCCTTCGACCGGCGACCACAGGGCGTTGAGTTCCGCGGTCGTATTCAGGATCTTCGATTTCAGTTGTCGCTGCACCACCGCGCCGCGCACCGTGCCATCGGGAGCGACGCCGGCAAACGCGAACGCGGCCGAATTAGCCACATCCACGCCGAAATTCATCAGCGGAATATTGTCGCGGTCGCGGAAGTCGTATGAAAAACCGTTCACGTTGACCGCATCGATGCTGACGGTCGTGCGAACCGGGTTGTCGAAGATCGATTCCGACCGGCCGAGCAGGCCATACACCTTGAACCGGTCGCTGAACTGATGCTCGACCCCCAGCGTCAGCTGGCCGAATGTCGTCTTGAACCGGTCGGTCAGGTTTTCGGACCGGACATCGACCCCATCGAACCGGCCATATTCCAGCGTGCCATCCTCGGTGACCGAGGCATCGACGATCGACGTCATCGGCTTGCCGTTGTTGGTCAGGTTGCGCCCGAACGACAGGCCAGCGATGTAATTGTCGCGGCGTTCGACGTCGAAAATCGCGAGCAGGCCGTCGAGCGAGACTTTCGTGCGGTCGCTGGGTGCCCATTGCAGCGAAGCGGTGCTGCCGAAGCGGTCGTAATCCTGTTCGGAATTGACGTAACGCGGGATGCGCGGGTGGAACGTACCCGCCCCGGCGACGCCCACGGCCGACCCGCCGGCGATACCGGGGCGGCCGAAGACCGCGTCATAGGCGGTGGGTACCGACGTGCGCGGCACACCCGTGCCGCAATTCGCGGCGGTCACACCCTTGGCCGCAGAGACAGCGGTTACTGCCGGCACCGTCGGCGTGCGCCCCAGCGGCGTGCAGAACCCGCCATCATCCGACGCGCGCAGGATGTTGACTGCCGAATAGCCCATCTCGCGCGTACGACGCCGGGTATAGGCCCCCGATACCAGCGCCCCGAACCGGCCGTCGGCGGACTTGGTCGACACTAGCGCGACGATACGCGGGTCGACGTTGCCGCGCACTTCGTTCCAACTGCCCTGCGCGCGTGCGGTCATGACGAACCCTTCGCGATAGTCGAGCGGGCGCGCAGTCTGCAGGTCGACGGTCGCCCCCAGCGAGCCTTCCTCGATATCGGCGGCGGATGTCTTGCGCACGGTCAGCGCGTTGAACAGTTCGGATGCGAAGACGTTGAAGTCGAACCCACGGCCCCGATTACCGGCTCCCAGAATGTCGGAACTGCCGGTCTGCGAGCTGCCCTCCATGCCGTTCAGCCGCACGCGAGTGAACGCCGCACCCAAGCCCCGGACCGAGATGTTCTTGCCCTCGCCCCCATCGCCTCGCGCCAGCGCGACGCCAGGCACCCGTTGCATTGATTCGGCTAGGTTGGAATCGGGAAACTTACCGATGTCTTCGGCCAGGATGGTATCGACAACGCCCGCCTCGGCCCGCTTCTGCGCCAACGCGTTCGCCAGACTGGACCGGAAACCGGTCACAACGATGTCGGGCGCGTCTTCCGGTTCGGCGGCCCCGGTCCGCAGTGCTGGCTGATCGGCACCCTGCCGTGCCCAAGCGCACGGGATCAACAGACCAATGCCCATCGCCGCGCCTGCCAGATACGATCCCCGCATACGCATGCCAGCCATATCACCCTCTTCCATCGATTTCTTATATGATTTCCACTTCTCTTATATAAAAATAAATCGGCTGTCGAGCAGCTTGATAGAGATCGTGGGTAGCGCGAGGGTTTCAGATCAGATGTTGGGACGATAACCCAGTTGCGCCGAAACCCCTGTTGCCGCAGCGCGCAATCGGTCGCAGGCGGCGGCTAGCTCCATCTTCTGCGACCCATCGATCAGGTCGAGAAACGGAATGGTCAATGCCGCGCGTAACACTCCGTCGAGGCCAAAGACCGGTACACTGATGTCGGTTACCCCGTACGTGATCGGGCTGGCGCGGCTATCGATGCCGGCATTGCGAACGCCATCCAGCTTGCCGATCAGCGCGGCCCGGTCCAACGGAACGTCCCGCGCCGCCTGCGCGAGATCGATCATGCGATCCCGTTCGTCAGCGGAAGAAAAGGCTAAAATCACATGTCCCGAGCAGCTTTGAAGCAGGTCGATCGGGGCGCCTACTCGAAGGGCAAAGCCGCGAGTTCCCGGATTCTCTTCCCGTGCGACGACCAGTCCCTGAGCACCGGAAGGGACGACCAGGTGGCACGACTGACCAGTATCATGTGCTAGTTCCGGCATCTGCGTCAGCGCAGCGCGAACTAGGTTCTGGACCGGCGTCGCACGATAGGCGAGATCGAGAAACTTATACGCGACGGTATAGCGGTCGGTGAGCGACGATTTAGAGAGATATCCGAGCTGTTCCAGGACGATGACAATGCGGAACAATTCGCCGACCGATCGACCCAGATCGGCTGCGATCTCGGAAACCATGGCACCGTCGGGACGGGTCGACAGCAGTTCGATGATCGTAAACGCCTTCTCTATCGCCGGGGCCGTGTAGCTCCCCTTCACGCTTTTGCGCTGCATTCCGTATTTCCCTCCAGCGGACTATGTCCGCAGAGGTTTAGCGTCGCGGCCGGCGCATGCCTATCGTGCAGGCGCTACGCAAACCCGACGGGCCGCAACGCGTAGGCACGCACGGCATTCCCGCGGAACACCGCGTCGCGCCAACTCGGGCAATGTCGCAGTACATACGCATCGATCAGATCGAACGCTGCGGCATAATCGGCGGCAAGCAGGCATACAGGCCAATCGCTTCCCCACAGAATTCGATCGGGTCCGAACGCATCGAAGACATGATCGAGATAGCGTTCGAAGTCCGTGGGCAACCAATTCTCATGATCCGCCTCTGTCACCAAGCCGGATACTTTGCAGAACAGATCCGGGTATCGTGCCGCCGTCTTCACTTCATCGGCCCAAGGTTGCCAACCGCGTCCGGCGATGTCCGGTTTGGCGGCATGATCAAGGACGAACCGTCCGCCGCCGATACGATCGAGGAAAGCTGGAACGCAACCAAGTTGATGTCGATTTATCAGGATGTCGTAGGTCAGGTCGCGGGCGACGACCGCTCGCACGCCTTGTACGAATGCTGGACGCAACAGGAAGTCGCTATCCGGCTCGTCCTGGACGACATGACGATAACCAACGATCCGTTCGCTATTCTCAAGCGCCGCATCGCCATCAAGAAGCCCAACAATCTCGGGCGATTGCAGATCGATCCACCCTACCACACCGGCGATCGACGCGGTTGTCGCCATGCCGCACAGAAACTGCGTTTCCTCCGCGATCTGACGCGACTGTACCGCAATCGTATGCGTCACTCCGCGCGTCGCCATTGCCTCCGCCAAAGCCTGAGACAGGTAGTGGTCTGCGATAATGCTACCGGGCGAGATCCAGTCGAACTCAGCGGGTGCATACTGCCAGAGATGATGGTGGGCATCGATAATAGTCGGAAGAGGATGTTGCATATAAGAGAATTATATTTCATATGCGCAATTGTAACGTCAAGAGCCGCAGGGAGAGATTTGGGTGAGGGCAGCGATATGCCGGGAGCCATTTGACCTGCGTTTGGTCCAACGTCCCGAACCGATCGCGTCCGACAGCGACGTGCTCGTTCGAATATCCCGTGTCGGACTATGCGGTACCGACTACCATATCTATACTGGGAACCAGCCGTTCCTGACCTATCCGCGCGTTATCGGCCACGAGTTGGCCGGCGAGGTTGTGCGGGCGCCTGTGGGTTCGCAGTTCCGCGCGGGACAGCAGGTTACCATCAATCCGTATTTGGCCTGCGGCCGCTGCATCGCCTGCCGCAGGGGCAAGCCGAACTGCTGTGCGGACATCGCGGTGCTAGGCGTTCATACCGACGGTGGGCTCTGCGATCGTATCGCCGTGCCACCATCGGCCGTGATCGATGCGACCGAGTTGACGCTTGATCAAGCGGCGATGGTTGAATTCCTCGCGATCGGAGCGCATGCCGTCGCGCGCGCTACCTTGTCGGCGGGCGACCGAACGCTCGTGGTGGGTGCCGGGCCGATCGGCATCGCGACGGCACTGTTCGCACGGCTCGACGGTACGCGGGTCACCTTGCTCGATACCAGCCCTGCCCGGCTGGCGTTCGTCCGCGACAGGCTGGGGTTCGCTGATGTGCAACTGGCGGATGCGGAAGCGTACGCGGCGCTGACAGCGGCGACCGATGGCGAATTCTTCGACGCAGTGTTCGATGCGACCGGCAATATCGCGGCGATGCGCGGGGGGCTGCACTATGTGGCGCATGGCGGGGCCTATGTGCTCGTCAGCGTGGTCAAGGACGACCTGATCTTTCCGGACCCCGAGTTCCACAAGCGCGAAACGACGCTGATCGCCAGCCGCAACGCGCTGGCGGACGACTTCGCACGAGTCATCGCCGCGATTCGATCGGGCGACGTCCCGACCGACATCCTGCATACCCATACGCTGACGATCGAGGAACTGGGCGAGCGAATGGCCACCCTGGCCAATGATCGCGAAGGCGTGGTGAAGGCGCTGGTGCGCCTGTGACGGGCCGGGCCGCGGCCGTGCTGGAACGCGGCGGCGCCTTGGCGTTCGGCGCGTCGTCGATCGGCAATCTCTATAGCCCGGTTGCCGACGAACGGGCGCGCGCCGTCGTGACGGCGTGCTGGTCGCAAGGTATCCGCCATTTCGATACTGCCCCCTTTTACGGCTTCGGGCTGAGCGAGCGACGGCTGGGCGATGCCCTGCGCGATCATCCGCGCGACAACTACATATTGTCGACGAAGGTCGGGCGGCGGCTGGTGCCCGGCGCGGCGGGGGACAAATACGGGTTCGTATCGCCGATGCCGTTCGATCCGGTCTTCGACTATGGCTATGATGGGGTGATGCGATCGTTCGAGGCGAGCCTGCACCGGCTCGGCCTCGCGCGGGTCGACATCCTCTACCTGCACGATCTGGGCCGCGTGACGCATGGCGACGACGACGACCGGCAGTTCGCGGCGGCCATGGACGGCGGCTATCGCGCGCTGGCGGAACTGCGCGCGGCGGGCGACGTGGCAGTGATCGGCTTGGGCGTGAACGAGGTCGCGGTCTGCGAACGCAGCTTCGCCCATGCGGATTTCGACCTTTTCATGCTGGCCGGTCGGCACACGCTGTTGAACCACGACGCGTCGCAGTTCCTGACCGAATGCGATCGACGCGGGGTCTCGATCGTCGCGGCCGGGGTCTTCAATTCGGGCATCCTCGCGACCGGAACCGGCGGTGCCGATGCGCCATGGTACGATTATGCCCCCGCCCCGCCCGAGGTTATCGCGCAGGTTCGCACGATCGAGGCGATCTGCACGCGACACGGCGTGCCACTGCCCGCAGCGGCGATGCAGTTCGCCGCCGCCCCCGCCGCCGTCCACGCGACTGCGATCGGCACCGCCTCGCCCGCCCGGATCGGCGATCTGCGCGCACTGGCCAACCACGTCATCCCGTCCCGCTTTTGGGAAGAATTGTCGGCCGCCGGCCTGGTCCCCGCGCACGTCCCGCTTCCCAACCCAGGAGCCCGGCCATGATTGTCACCCCACCACTGGCATCGAACGGGTCGGTACACACGCCCGGCGCTTTCATCATGCCGGGCTATCGCCGAGGGTTCATACTTGTCGTCAGCCTGTTCTTCCTCTGGGCACTGGCGAATAATTTCAACGATATCCTGATCCGCCAGTTCCAGAAATCGCTGGGGTTGGATCGGGCGGAAGCGGGCCTGATCCAGTTCGTCTTCTACATCGGCTATTTCACGATCGCGTTGCCCGCCGGACTGGTCCTGCGCCGGTTCGGATACAAAACCGGCATTCTGATCGGCCTGCTGCTCTATGCCGCCGGGGCGCTGTTGTTCATCCCGGCCTCGATCGCACGGACCTACAGCCTGTTCCTCTTCGCACTGTTCGTGATCGCGTCGGGAGCCGCATTCCTCGAAACCGCCGCAAATCCCTATATCTCGGCGTTCGGCGATCCGCAGCGGGCGCCGACCCGCCTGAATCTGGCGCAGGCGTTCAACGGCTTCGGCGGCTTTCTGGCACCGATCATCGGCGGCCTGCTGATCTTTTCCGGCGTGGAACATTCGCCCGCGACCATCGCGGCGATGGCCCCGGACGCACTTGATGCCTATCGCGCGGCGGAGGCGTCGACAGTTCGACTGCCCTATGCGGTACTGGCCGGCGCGGCGCTGCTGCTGGCGGCAGCGATCGCGGTGACGCGGTTGCCCGATGTCGGCGGCGACGCGCCGACGGGCGCGCTGGGCGGACAGTTCCGGGCGCTGCTCGCCAAGCGGTCGCTGGCCGGCGCGGTGATCGCGCAATTCTTCTACGTCGGCGCGCAGGTCGGCGTGTGGAGCTATTTCGTCGATTTCGTAAAGGACGCCACGCCTGACGTATCGGAACGGCAGGCGGCCTATCTGCTATCGCTCAGCCTCGTGCTGTTCATGACCGGCCGGTTCATCGGCACGGCGTTGATGGCGCGAATCCGGCCAGTGCGGCTGCTCGGCGTCTATGCCGTGACGAACGTCGCGCTGATCGTGGTCGCGTCGATGGCGTCCGGTCCAGTCGCGGTGGGAGCGCTGGTGCTCACTAGCTTCTTCATGTCGATCATGTTCCCGACGATCTTCGCGCTGGGCATCGACCAGCTGGGACCGTTCGTGCCGCTGGGGTCGTCGTGCCTCATCATGGCGATCATCGGCGGGGCGATCGTGCCGCCGTTGATGGGACGGATCGCCATCGCTAGCGGATCGCTGCACGTGCCGATGCTGTTGCCCGCGCTTTGTTTCGGGGTCATTGCGATCTATGCCATGTGGTTCGCGCAACGGACCCAGCCGTAGCTCCCCGCCAACGCAGGTTTGAAACGGAAAGGGACGCGAATGGCCGACCTGTCGATGAGCGGCCCCCATCGGGTAATCCGGTTTGATTGTTAGTGCATCGTCCCCTCCACCGCCATTGGTGGTCGGAGGTGGAGCGAAGCGGAACCGGAGAGAGGTGGCTCGGCAGATCGGCGACGAGCATCTTGATGTCGGCGACCAGCTCGGCGTCGGGCAGCGACGGTCGCCGTCGTGACTTGGATGGTGGTCGTTGTGCATGGCGGAGAGATGCTGGCGGCTGATGCCGATGGCGTCGGCGACCGCGGTCATTGACCGTCCCCCGGCAACGAGGTCGAGCGCAACAGCAGTTTTTTTGGGCCTGCGGCCCGGGACATGGCCTCGCGCAGGATTTCCGCTTCCATCGTCTTCTTGCCGAGCAGGCGTTGAAGCTCGTTCACCTGGGCCTGCAGCGCCCGGTACTTGGACGCGGGCATCACCTCCTCGCCAGCACCCGCTGCGGTCAGCGCACCCTGCGCCATCAGCCTGCGCCAGGTGAACAGCTGCCCAGCGCCGATGCCGTGGCGGCGTGCCACCAGCGACACGCTCATGCCCGGCAGGTAAGTCTCCTCTACGATCCGGACCTTCTCCTCCGGGGTCCAGCGCCTCCGGCGCTGAACCCCGGAGAGAACCTCGCCGTCGTTGTAACGCCTGGTCGTATGCTCAGTCATATGCCTCACTCTTATCTAAGAGCGAGACCCTGTCAGGTCATTTTGGGGGCCAA